>FXBF010000835.1_pt1 | contig 10796 bp, 10 predicted proteins | sample 5335321 | NCBI WGS metagenome assembly FXBF01 (sample SAMEA103928391, study PRJEB20085) | sediment metagenome | isolation source: sediment | reverse complement strand
GACAACAGCCTGATGCCGAAATAATCGTTGTCGATGACGGTTCAACGGATGACAGTGTGAACATCTGCGAGAAGCATAAGATCAAGGTCGTATCTCATCCGTACAGCATGGGAAATGGCGCAGCGGTAAAGATCGGGGCCCGCATCGCGCGCGGTGACATATTGGTTTTCCTGGATGGGGATGGCCAGCATGACCCCGACGACATTCCTAAGCTGCTATCAAAACTGGACGAAGGTTATGACATGATTATTGGCGCCCGCCACGCCAGCACCCATGCGAACATTGGTAGATGGTGCGCAAATAGCCTATATAACCGGCTAGCGAGCTGGATCGTGGGACAGAAAATCGATGATCTCACGTCGGGTTTTCGTGCCGTTAAAGCGGACAAATTCAGAGAGTTCTTATATCTGCTGCCCAACGGGTTCTCCTACCCTACCACCATCACAATGGCGTTTTTCCGAGCTGGCTACCCGGTTGCCTATGTCCCTGTTCACGTCAGCGCGCGAGCCGGAAAAAGCCACATCAACCCGATTCGGGACGGGATACGTTTCCTATTAATCATTTTCAGGGTCGGAACGCTGTATTCGCCTCTCAAAATCTTTGTACCTTTCAGTTTTGCGTTTTTAGTATTAGGACTGACCTATTATGGTTATACTTACGTGACCGCAGGTAGATTTACCAACATGAGCGCTCTCCTGCTTATAACCTCAATTTTGGTATTTCTAATTGGCTTGGTATCGGAACAAATTACCAACCTTCTTTATAGTAAATTAAAATAAATCCAGTAACCGCATATCTAAGCCGCAGCTCTTTTTAATATACTCCTTACAAGTTAAATAGTTATCCCACACAATATGTTGGCACACACAACCGTGTTTTCAATAGCTCCAAAGACATGAGTCAAAAAAAGAAAATATTAGTTCTTACCTCTACTTTCCCTCGCTGGGAAAAAGACCATGAACCCCGTTTTGTATTTGATCTCTGCCTTCGGCTTTCAGCTTACTATGACCTCTATGTTATTGCACCGCATTATCCGGGCGCGAAATTAGTCGAAAACCATTTCGGCCTCCACGTAAGACGCTTTCGTTACTTTTTCAGCAAGTGGGAGACTCTGGCTTATGACGGAGGAATTTTGTCCAATCTGAAACGATATCCCTGGAAATACTTGCTAGTACCCCTTTTCATACTGGCTGAGGTTATTGCGGTAATTCGTGTGCAACGTAGTCAGCGTTTTGACCTGATCCATGCCCACTGGCTGATTCCACAAGGGTTGGTGGCCATTATTACCAAGCTTTTTTCCCGTTCTTCTCCAATACTATGTACATCCCATGGTGGCGATCTATTCTCTCTGCAGGGAAGGTTACTTCAACAACTCAAACGATACACGCTATCGCACATCCAAGCTTTGACTGTCGTCAGTCAGGCTATGCGAGAGAGCGCAGTATGCCTTGGTATATCGCCAGCCAGTGTAAAAGTAATCCCTATGGGAACAAATTTAAGGAACTGTTTCGTTCCGCCTCGAGATCAACGTCGTGAAAACACACTGCTCTTTGTAGGTCGCCTCGTGGAAAAGAAGGGTGTCCGTTACCTGATAGATGCTATGCCTAATATCCTAGAACGGCACCGGGATGCTAGCTTGTTGATCGTTGGTAGCGGCCCCGAAGAAGCATCACTAATGGAAAGGACCGCCGAGCTTGGATTGGATGGGTACATCCGTTTTACAGGCAGCGTTGGCAACACACAACTTCCTGAGCTTTATCAATCTTGCAGCATTTTTGTCTTTCCGTCAGTCGTTGCCGAAGATGGTGACCAGGAAGGTTTCGGCCTTGTTTTAGTGGAGGCTTTGGGGTGTGAATGCACTGTCATCGCCACAGATCTGCCAGCGATGAAGGATTTTATTTTGGATGGGGAAACAGGTGTTATTGTTTCCCAGCGGGATTCCAAACTGCTCGCAGAAAAAGTATGTTACCTTCTAGACCATTCTAAAATTGCCCGCTCTATGGCACGCCGAGGCCGGCAGTATGTCTTGAAGCGATATGACTGGGACAATACTGTAGCGCGGTACAAAAGCTTAATAGACCGATTGATGGGGGTTGGCCTACATAAAGGGTGCGTTACCTCTTACAACTGATATTGCTTGATCGTTTACAAACTAGTCTACGTGCAGAAATAGTTACAAGATAGAAACATGTGTATGCCAAATTTTTTTATTATTGGTGCGCCGAAAATATGATTCCATTGGGGCGTTTAAACGAAGAAGATCTTATTAGATTATACCAACATTGCGATGCGCGGTATTGATGACATAGATGCTTTCGCAGAAGCATGTGAGGAGATCGTTTATGACAGGAAGAAGAACATAATTTTGGGCAAACAAGCGAGGGGACGAGCAGAATCACTATTTAATGAACATATAGCGATCAATAAGTATTTGAACCTCTATGAGTATTTACGAACCGCATAAAGATACATATAAATATAATTTAAGACATGGTTTTATTACCCAACACTTTGTCTAATTTTCCCCAGAGCAGTAGGATTAATTCTGAGATTCTTGTACACCTGAATGAAAAGTAATACATTCCATGCAACCAGGCTGGTAAATGTCGCTATCGCTGCGCCATTTAAGCCCCACAATGGGATTAACAAGGCATTCAAGATAATATTAAGCACGGCTGCCAAACCGACACCGATCGCCGTTTTTCGTTCGTAACCTGTCATATTTAGCAGTAGTCCTACGGAACCCATTGCGGCATTGATGAGTTGACCCAGACTCAGTAGCGCAAGTGCTGTTGCCCCTTCAGTAAATTCTGCGCCAAAAAACACTAGAAGAAACCAGTGACCAAACATTATCAGTGCTAGGGCTAGTGGCAAAGTCGCCAGAAGAACTAACCGGGCGCTCTTAGTGACAACCTGCTGTAACCGTTTTCTATCCCCTGTCTTATAGAGCGATGCTACGGTAGGCGCGATTACCAGATTGACGGTTGCCAAAACAAAGATGACCAATTCTGCGCCTGTACTCGCAACAGCATAGACCCCTGCCGACTGCACCCCGGACATGGCGCCGAGCATGATCACGTCAGCACGATTGTTCACAACATACATGCCACTAATTACGATAAAAGGGATCATACTGTTAAACCATGTCCGAGGCTGAAATACAGCTTGTGCCTTAACAGCATCCGATGGCATGTAGTGATTTAACAAACGCCCAGAGACCCAAAGGGCAACAAGAACTCCGATAATATACAGCCCAACAGCCCCCGTTGGTGTGATTGCATGACCCAACAGCAGGTAAGCAGAACCAAGTAATACAATAAACAAGACAGGGCGTACCACCAGGATGGGGATTTGCCCTATTACGATCCGGTTCAATCCACGCATGGCGGCTAATCGGACACCGGACAACGTATTAATTGGCAGTAACAAGAGGGCAAGCAAGAAGGTTATTATTACAGGTGTCAAAGCCTCGGATAATAACCAAGCTACACTGGCTGCCACAATCGCGATTCCAAGTGAGGCGAGGATTACAGCTCTACTAGCCCACTGGAGGATGCCTTTAAGCATTCCCCACTCCATGCTGCTGCGGTAGATTGCCAGCTCCCTGACCAGTAGTTCACCGGTACCCAGGCTTGCAGGAATCCCCAGAACCATAATCCAGGCCATGGCATAGGCATAAGCGCCGTAACCAGATGCGCCGAGGAGTCTCGCTAGGATTACGCTAGCGAGAAACATTAACCCTGTACCAACTATACGAAGCCAGAATGTGCCAGCGGCGTCCTTAATTAGATGCGTGCGTAAATTCTCCTCTTTGAGCCAAGCAAAGAGCATCTTCAACCGAGTCAGCCTCTCACTACAGGAAATGAAATAGCAAAAAATCTTGCATAGGATAGGTTAGAGAGTGCTTGCAAATATCATTTTAGTCCATAGACTTATCTCAGGGAGCATTGCTCTTGTACAGCGGTTTGCTGATTATCGCAAGCTCGATCTGGCTGGTCCAACGTTACGGGGTGATTGGGGTTGCTGCCGCGACAGCCGCAGGAACTTTCCTGAGAAATATTCTGACTTTCATTTATGTAAAGCGGTTAACAGGAATGTGGTCACATGTCGATTTAAGGCAGCTTCCACGCTGGCGGCAGATTATGGGTTTCGGAAAATGAGGCAACACGCCGAAACCATTCATGTTCTATCTGTCCGACACGGTAGCAACAAGCATATGTTATATCTGCTGCGATTATGACCGATACAACAGGCATCTTTATTGTAGGCGCGCCACGCAGCGGTACGACACTGCTGCAGAGCATTATTGCCACACACAGTGAATTTTATTCCCTTCCCGAGACCTCATTCTTTAATACTATTCTACCGATACTCGGCCTGCATTATTTCAATCCCGAAACACCGATCGACCAGCACGCAATGGACACTATAAAATACAATTTCAAGACAATGACGGGCGTTACGATCAATGACGACTGTGCTATGCAGACCGGCATGCCGGTTAAAGAGGCGTTCGAGTCCTTGCTGTCGTGCTTCAACACAGAAAGTAAACCGAGATGGGTCGAGAAAACAACGAACCACGCCGGTAGCATGTTAGCGATAAAGAGGTTCTATCCTGACGCCAGATTCATAAATATTATTAGAGATCCGGTTGACGCCATCGCATCAATGAAACACATCAAGCCTGTATCGATAGAAGATTTCAGGGTGAATTACATTTCCTCATACCATGGACACGCACAAATATGGAGAAATTGCGTCACATCAGCCCTGCACTACCCCGCTCAAGGCAATGTGCTGCACGTTTTCTTCGAGGAACTCATCATAAACCCGAAAAAAGTCATCAACAATGTGTGCCGCTTCCTGGAGATTTCATTCGAAATATCCATGATTGAATCATTTCATTCCATGGCAAAGTCGTTGTTTTCTCAACAGCATAGCCCATGGCAGAGCGCGACTCTGAATCCCGGCCTGCATACGGAAGCTGTTTTCAAGTGGAGGAAGCGACTGCCGCGCAGTACGGTCTGGCTCATCCAGCATTATACGGAGGACTTGGCACGCTATCTCGGTTACTACGAGGAAATGGGGCCCGTACCCCTATTAATCAAGCTACCCCGACTGATATTTGATAAATCAATCCGACTTATATCGGCCTCCGGGATTGAAAGGTGGTCAAGGAAATTGCTTGGGGGCTCTAAGAAATGAATCGGGGCGTTGAAAAAATCGAACATGATGGGCAGCTTCTTGCAATCATTATTTATGATTCCTTTGATAAGAACGGCATTCATTTTCTCACCCCCTCCGATTTATCCCAACAAGTGGCCTATATGCATCATCCTCAGGGGAAATCGATCGTTGCTCACGTCCATAATCCGGTACCTCGCGAAGTCAGCTATACGCAGGAAGTGTTATTTATCAAACGTGGTAGATTGCGCGTTGATTTCTACAGCAACGAACAGAGTTATTTGGAAAGTAGAATACTGCAAAACGGGGATGTCATTCTTCTCATAACAGGGGGGCATGGTTTTGAAGTGCTTGAAGAAGTGGAGATGATCGAGGTTAAACAGGGGCCCTATATAGGCGAAGAAGACAAGACCCGATTTACAGGCATCAACAGCGATCAGGCTATTATTATGGATGCGGACGATGACTGACTTTATTCCTGTCAACGAACCTCTGCTTGATGGAAACGAAAAAATCTATATCAACGAATGCCTAGATACTGGATGGATTTCTTCCGAAGGGCCCTTTGTTGCTCGATTTGAGGAGCAGTTTGCTAAACGCGTCGACCGCCGTTACGGTATCACCGTCGCTAACGGTACAGCGGCACTTGAAACGGCTGTGGCTGCACTTGGTATCGGTCCCGGAGACGAAGTTATTTTACCCAGTTTTACCATAATCTCTTGCGCCTCAGCTATTGTGCGCGCGGGTGCAACACCTGTTGTGGTCGACTGTGACACCAGGACCTGGAACATGGACGTATCCCAGGTGGAGGATAAGATTTCTTCCGCAACCAAAGCGATCATGGTCGTGCATATCTATGGACTACCGGTGGATCTGGATCCCATACTCAACATCGCGAGCCGATACAGATTACACATCATTGAGGATTCCGCAGAAGCAATCGGGCAAACCTACAATGGCAGGCCTTGCGGTGGATTCGGCGACATCAGCACATTCAGTTTCTATCCGAATAAACATATCACTACAGGTGAAGGCGGGATGATCGTTACCGATGATAAACACCTGGCAGAGCGTTGCCGGTTGCTACGCAACCTATGTTTCAAAAAAAACAAACGTTTTGTTCATGATGAGCTGGGATGGAATTACCGTATGAGCAATCTGCAAGCCGCACTCGGCTTGGCACAGCTGGAGAATCTGGATGCCCACCTGAATAAAAAACGTCGCATAGGCCTCCGGTACACGGAACTGCTTGGAGATATACCCGGCCTGCAGCTTCCGTTGACCAGAACCGACTATGCCGAGAACCTGTTTTGGGTTTACGGCTTGGTTTTAAAAGACAGTTTTACAATGAACGCCGATGATGCAATGTCAAAGCTGGCCTCAAAAAATATCGGTACCCGCCCGTTTTTCTGGCCAATACACCAACAGCCGGTTCTGCAGAAAATGGGGTTTTTCCATAAGATAGCTTGCCCGATATCAGAGCGTTTGGCACGCAACGGATTTTACATCCCGTGCGGGTTAACGCTGACAGAGGAACAACAACTGCGTGTCGCAAATGCCGTGTGTGATTTAGCTATATGAACTCATTCCTAGATTACGCCCGATACTACGATCTTTTGTATCAGGACAAAGATTATGACGCTGAATCAGAATATGTTCATTCGCTCCTTCAGCGTTTCGCTCCCGGCGCTACCTCAATACTTGAACTTGGTTGCGGTACAGGCCTGCATGCCGTCCGCCTTGCAGACAAAGGCTACACCGTTCACGGTATCGATATCAGCCGGGACATGCTGTCTATAGCAACTGATCGTATAAAGAACGCCCCACAAACAACCCATAAAAGATTGTCTTTTGATACTGGCGATATCCGTGTATACCGGTCGATGACACGCTATGACGCGGTTATTTCATTGTTCCATGTCATCAGCTATCAAACCAGTAATCATGATTTGCAGGCGGCTTTCGAAACAACGAAACTACATTTAAGAAAGAAGGGTGTGTTCATTTTTGATTGCTGGTATGGACCTGCTGTACTGACAGACCGGCCGAAGAAAAGGATCAAGCAGCTTGAAAACGATGAGTTGTGCATCAAGCGCACAGCGGTTCCGACAATGCACTCCAACGATAACATCGTTGATGTACATTATGATATTTCTATTACCAGCAAACATAGCGGGAATACCGACAACTTTGAGGAATTACATCGCGTCCGTTATCTTTTCATGCCCGAAATACGTTTGATGCTGGCAGCAAGCGGATTCGAGCTCATACACGCCGAGGAATGGATGAGCGGCAACCCTCCCGGGTTTGAAACCTGGAGCGTTTGTTTCGTGGGACAAGCGTGAAGAAAATTGGACTGTTTCTGGGCTCAACATCCGCCAGCGGCGGCACTTTCCAGTATAACTTGACTGTGCTGGAGGCCGTGACTGCGCTTCCTGAAGACGAATACGAAGCTGTCATTGCCTACTCCTCTGAGTGCTGGAAGCCGATATTGGAGCGATTTGAAGCCGGTGTGATCCGGATAAAAAAGACCTTTTTTAACCGCGCCAGTGCCGAGGCCTGGAGCAAGCTCCACTTGCCCTTGTCTATATGGAGGAAAATAGCGCCATATTTCCATCCCGCAACGAAAAAATTTCTTAATCAACGATGTGATCTATGGATATTTCCCTCTCAGGACAGCTGGTCGTTCTGGATACCGGTTCCTGCGATGGCCGCAATCCATGACCTGATGCATCGGTACGAAAGTCGTTTCCCCGAAGTGTCGGCCCATGGCGAATACCGTCGCAGGGAAACGCATTACAAACGTATGTGCGACTGGGTACAGGCGATCCTGGTTGATTCTGAGGTCGGCAGACAGCATGTCATGGATTCCTATGGCTATAATGCTGAAAGGATATTCGTCCTTCCTTTCATGGCGCCCAAATATATTTATTCCACTCATAACCCACCGGGTTTCGATAATAGGTACCATCTGCCACCAAAGTTTTTTTTCTACCCGGCCCATTTTTGGGAGCACAAAAACCATGTGGGATTAATCAGGGCGACAAATATTGCCAGACGTAGTGCACCCGATATCAAACTGGTATTTGCTGGAGGGATCAAAAATGGCTATGAATCGTCACGACGCCTAGTCAGTGAATTGAACCTCGAGGGCCACATTCTGTTCGTAGGATATGTGCCGGACGACGACATGCCGGAAGTCTACCGTCGTGCACGCGCCCTGATCATGCCAACCTATTTCGGCCCAACGAATATACCGCCTCTCGAAGCCTTCGTTACGGGTTGCCCGGTTGCCGCTTCGAATATTTACGGCATGCCCGAGCAACTCGGGGACGCGGCCTTGTTGTTCGGCCCGTCCTCCGACAACGAGATCGCGCAGGCCATGCTTAAGCTGTGGACTGACGATAAATTATGCAAAACATTGGCGGCCAAGGGCCTGGAACGTGCGAAGAACTGGAATCAGGCACATTTCAATCTGCGCTTATTGGCAATTCTGAATAGCTTGAACCAATATGAAGATCTGGTTTCCGGTCATAAAAAGTGGTAGCGGGACCGACGTTTATACTCGGCGTCTGGCTGAGGGCCTTAAGCAACGGGGAATAGGGGCCGAAATCACCTGGTTTCATTCCGCTTATGAATTTGCCCCGTTCCTGCTCATGGGCGTGCCGCCGCCTGCAGGCGCACGTATCATCCACGCCAATGCCTGGAACGGCTTTGCCTTCAAACGGCCTGGAATCCCCCTGATTGTAACCGAACATCATTGCGTACTTGACCCCTTGTACCGCCCACATAAAAATCTTGCACAGCATTGTTACCACAAGTTCCTTACAGGCAGGTATATCCTAAAATCTTTACGGACCGCAGACCGGATCACGACGGTTAGCCGTTTCTCCGCAGAGAGCATTGAACGGGCAACAGGGATAGGCGGGGTTCACGTCATTCATAACTTTGTTGACACCGAACAATTCGGACCGCAGCTAACCCAGCCCGCCGAAAAAAGCAAAGTGTTCAAATTACTGTTTGTCGGCAACCTCGTGCACCGCAAGGGTGCTGACTTGCTAAAACCGATCATGAGCCGATTGGGCCCGGCTTTCATGCTGCATTACACCACAGGACTCAGAACCCAGGGACTGGCCGATGCCGGCAGCAATATGGTTCCCCTGGGACAGCTCACAGACAGTGATGCGCTGGTAGCGGCATATAATGATTGTGACGCGTTGTTGCTACCCACCCGCTTTGAGGGTTTCGGCTATGCCGCGCTCGAGGCCATGGCCTGTGGTAAGCCGGTTATCGCCTCCAACAACTCCTCGATTCCGGAAGTGGTTACCGACGGGATCACGGGTATCCTGTGCCCCACTAACGATATCGACTGTTTTGTAACGGCCTGTCGAACCCTTGCGCATCAAAGCTCACTTTGCGACCGATACGGCCGGGCCGCCAGGCAACGGGTGGTGGAAGTTTTCTCCGAGCGGAATATCATCCCGGAATATATTGCGCTGTACGAACAACTTCTCGATGAGCAAACGGAATCAGCTTAACGGCATGTTATTCATCGTTATACCCGTACTGAACGGCTGGACGCATACAAAGCGCTGTCTCGACGCACTGAGCGCCAGCACTTACAGTCTGTTTAAAATCATCATTGTCGATCACGGTTCAACAGACGATACCAAACTGCGGCTTAAGGCTGACTATCCGGAAGTAATCCATCTCCTCGCTGATCCTGATCTCTGGTGGGCCGGCGCCAGCAATGTCGGAATTCGCTATGCACTCGATCAAGGCGCCGAGCAGATCATGTTGCTGAACAACGACTGTTTCGTGACGCCCGAGACCCTGCGACACTTGATCGATCACAGTAGGCATATGGGCAAAGCCGTTATCGCGCCGATCCAGCGCAGCGCTGTGGATAAGTCCCTGCTCAGGAACAGAGCCACGAGCTGCTTTCTGTTGGGTTTTCCGACCCTGGCTATACCTGGAAGGCTGGCCGATAAGCTCGACCAACACAGCCTTGTTCCCGTCCGGCTTATTATGGGTGGTCGCGGCGTTATCGTCCCGACATCCGTATTCAACACAGTCGGTCTGCTGGATGAGGTCAATCTGCCCCACTACGGTGCTGACCATGATTTTTACCTGAACTGCAAGAAACACAGGATCCCGCTGTTCCTGGCCACCGACGCCCACGTCTATATCGACGACACGCGGACCACCCTGGCCGCAAGGCTGGGCGCTCTTAGCTCCCGGAAATTCCTGCGCACACTCACCGATCGGCGTTCCCACAAGAATCTGCGCGATCTGTCGATGCTGTTCAAGAAGCATTACCCCATCAAGGGCCTGCATTACCTCGGCGTGGCGCTCAACCTCCTGCGGTATCTCATGATCTATCTGTGGAAGCGCGCCGTTTACCTGGGCCGTGCACCCTTCAACAATTCCAGCTCTGCTCAAGGTTAATGCCCGGACAGGCCTTCCTCCGCGGCCCGAACTGGTCTAGAATCCCGCCCCCCATTAAGCGAGTATGAAAAACCGTACTCCCCTGCAATCATATATAATGCTGAATTAAGGGGCGGTAGCTCAGCTGGGAGAGCGTCGCGTTCGCAATGCGAAGGTCGGGAGTT
>FXBF010000834.1_pt1 | contig 10801 bp, 10 predicted proteins | sample 5335321 | NCBI WGS metagenome assembly FXBF01 (sample SAMEA103928391, study PRJEB20085) | sediment metagenome | isolation source: sediment | reverse complement strand
CGGAATCAGAGCCTCATTCGTCGGACCCGTCGACGAAGCATCAGGAAACCCCACAGGATCCGGAACCGGAATCAGCGGAACAGTCGTCGTAGTCGTCGTCGGAACAGTCGTCGTAGTCGTCGGCGAGACAGTCGGCAGTCGTGCAAGCTCGTCGTCCGATGTTTCAGCCGCCGCCGGAGGCTCGGACGTACCGAACGTACCATGAGATGCGGATTGCGCTCCGAGACCCGAGCAGGCCGAAAGAAAAAGGGCGCTCACGGCGACAACGCGACGGAGCCTTCCTGCCAACACGTGCCTATCCCCCTCGCTCGAGGTCAACGCCTCGCGCATCGGTGGCGTGGCTCCCTACCTTTACGATACACTAGGCTTGTCGACGTAGTGAGATCTGCAGCTCTTGGGGGAGGCATCTCGACATGCGAGAGCGACTCGCTATTCGCAGCCAGCAGCAGGCGCCAAGGAGGTTCTCGTGCCCGTGGACCATCTAGAGCGCACCGCTCCCCCGCCTGCTGCTAGAGATCGGCCCGCAGCCGACGGTTCGCCCGGTACTCGCGGTCTGTGGTACGCGTCGCTGCTGGTTCTCTCGCTATGGGTGATTCTGAACCGAGCCGTGCCGGATCTGTACGTTCTGCCTATCGGCGCCGCGATACGTCCGTCGCAGTTCGTGCTGGTAACTCTGCTCATCGTCGTACCGCTCGCCTTGCTCACGGCGCCTCGCACCTGGCCCCGGGGAATACCAGCCCTCACAGGTCTCATGCTCCTCGTGATTCTCACGATAGCTCCCTTTGCCGCGAGCCCGGATTACACGTCCTATCAAGCGGATGGTGCACAACGCGGATTGATTCTCATCACCCTCTATGGTGCACTCTTCCTTAGCGCCTACTGGGTCTCCTTGCAACCAAAAGCAGGCGCACTCCTACTCAGGTTGGTGGTGCTCCTCACGGTATGGCAGGCAGGCCTCGTATTTTATGAGTGGCGGGGTGGGAGCGGGCTGGTGAATTCCTGGCCGATTTGGTCTTGGGCTGGGCTGGCTACCGACGCCGTCAAGCGCGTCGAAGACTTTCGAATAACGGGCCTATTCAGGCCCAAGGCGACCGCACCACACCCGATTGTGATGTCTAGCCTTTTAGCGATCGGCATTCTCGTTGCGGTGATCATGCTGATTCGGGAGCGCCGCGGCCGACGACGTTTGATCCTGGCGACAAGCCTTCTACCGATGATGATCGCCATGATGCTCGTCGATGCCCGCACAGGTTACGTCGTACTCGCTGTTGGAGCGGTGGCCATCCTTGCGCTTCAGGCTCGTGACCTGCCTCGCTTCATACCCCTGGGGCTCGCCGGCATGATCGCCTTCGGGGCGGCAGCTGTCGTGTTCCCGAGCGCCGCTAGGTCAACTCTCAATCTGTTCTGGAACGCCGGTAGCGATGGAAGCGTGCTCGTCCGAGTGGACCGACTCAATTCACTCCCCGAACTCGTAGCCCAGAATCCATTGGTCGGTCCTGGCTGGCTGACCAATGATCCAAAGGTGCTCCTCTTCGATAACACCTATGCGCTCGGACTCATCGAGCTCGGCATCGTCGGCATCGTCATCTACATCCTGTTCCTCACAACAGCGGTTGCAAGGATGGTGAACGCGCGACGTGTTGCGTCGGACGAGGAACTGACCTTGATCTTGGCTGGGATAGTGGGCGGCACAGCCCTCTTGGCCGCTGGGGCAACTTTCGATGCTCTTGCCTTTGATCAATTTCTCCCGACGTCTGTTTTCCTGTTGGGCATCGGTCTTGCGGGAGCAGATCGGGCGCTACGGCGCGGGCGGGGCCTGCCCGACCCACTTCAGGCCACGTGATCTGGAATATGCCGGTGGTTCCACTCCTCAGCCTCTTCCCGGAGGCCAAGGGACGAATCCGGTCTAACCAAGGTCCTCAGGTATACGCGGTGATAGGCTCGGGTTGAAGATCTGGTTGGACCCTTTGGGACTAGCCGCGAGGCAACAGGTGGAACCGCTAGGAATGCCAACCTGGCAAAGGCTCCAACGGCAGCGCCGAGTCTGAAGATCACTGATCCAATGCGACCGTGGTGCTTCTGCATGAACCTGATCTGAGCTCGCACGTACTCAACGGTGCGGACGTCTGAGGCCTCCTCCACCGACGTGGCGCCGACGTGCATAATTGGTGCATCTGGAACCCAGGCGATCCTATGTCGTCGTTGGTGGACCCTGAATGCCAGATCGGTATCCTCGGAGAACATGAAGAAGCCCTCGTCGAATCCGCCGAGAGCCATGAACACGCGGCGATCGACGAGGACAGCACAGCCACTTACCCATCCCTCGCCGGGTCCCCGGCTGTGACGAAACCGCCCGGCCAACCTGTCGAGACCGAGGGCCCGCGCCCATGCTGCCGCGGGCGTCGGGAAGGGCAATGGTCGGCTCGCCCATGGCTCGCCCGACGGCTCCAATATCGGACCTGCCGCGAGCGCTGCGCCCTTCTGGTGTGTAAGCGCCAGCACGAGCTTGTCGAGCGTTCCCGGTGGAATCTCAGTGTCCGGATTCAAGATGAGGACGAGGTCGCCGGTTGCGGATCGAATGGAGAGGTTCTGGTTCTCTCCAAATCCGCGCCGGCGCTTCTGAGGCAGCAGACGCACCCACGGAAAGGAGTCCCGCAATTCGGCAACTTCTTGTTCGGCCGACGCGTTGTCGAGCACGATGACCTCGCACTCCCCGAGCGTGTAGGGGGCCATCTCGATGGAGCGAAGACACTGCCGGAGCCAGGCCAGCTGGCCGTGGTTCACGATAGAGACGCTCAACGAGGGACCCGTAGACTGGAACGTCAGAATTCCGCCTGTCTTCGGTCGTCCGGCGCTTCGTCACCGGAGAGCGGAATAGGCCTGGGCACGGCGTGCGGATTTACTTCCGACGAGATATTCTCCCGCCGTCGCCGCTCCTGTATCCAACTGTCGACGGCCACGGCGAACACGATGAGAGCAATCGTACCCGCCGTCATGAACGCAACAATCAAGAGCGGCGTTCGGCGGCCACCGATACTCATCGGTATCGGTACGTCCGTGAGCAGGAGAACACTCACCTCGGAGAGCTGGTTGACGTCTACTTGGCCCGCTTGCGCCGTCACCGGGTCCCAGTTCAGCCGGACGCGATTGGCGTCGAGCTGAGGCGAGTCGGCTTCGCCTCGCACGAAACCGCGGTCGATATCGACGATGAGATCGTACGATGAGGCCTCCTCCGATGGCAACGGAGGAAGGGCAACAACCACAGCGTCTAGCCGCTTCCCGACAGCGTCTTCCAGAACCAACGACATGGCCGCACCGGGGCTCACGAGCGACGAGTACTCCAAGGAGGTATCTTCAGCGGCGTCCGTCAGCCGGAACGCAAAATCCTCGCCGAACTCAGTGCTCGCCACGAGCCAGAGTCCCTCGGTGTCGCTTGCAAGGACATGATCGAGATCGAACCCCACAACAGTGCGGAACCGCCCCTCGGCATCCAACAGCGATGGGGGTATCGTCGTCGTGGGCACGAACGTCGAGAGGATAGGCTCGGAGATGCGCTGCTCGAGCCAACGGAACGAACCGAGCGCCGCGACGACGGCTCCATCGGGAGTATCCGACAAAACCGTCGCGGAGAAGAATCGGTCTCGCCCGGATGCGCCCACTTCCAGGCCGAGAATCGAAACAGCCTGCTGCTCCTCGATCTCCAAGACCGCCTGAGGAGACGAGAGCAGAGAAGCAAACATTCTGGCGGGTCCCGCAAGAGGGTTCGCGCCGAGATCCTGCGTGAGGGACTCGAAACCATCGGGGACGACAGCCATCTGAACGGTGGCTTCGTACCGCACGTTGGAGCGCAAGCTGGCACCGTCTGAGAAGTCAACCGAAATGGCGACTACGAACGATATCAGCAACGCAAAGCCTCCCAGGAGGAGCCACTTGCGCCGCCACAGAGCTTGCGTGAAGTCGTAGATATCCATGTCAGCCGCTCATTTCAGCGTCGGGCAATCGGAGTGTAACGGGCAGGATCACAACGTCGGCGTCGGCCTCCTCACCCCTGACGATTGATGCGGCAGCCCTGCCGATGCTGAGCACCGCCTCGAGGCTCAACGGAGCGGAGAGCTCGAGCAAGGGAACGGACGAGTCGACGCGGAGGCAAGCGTAAAGGTCAGACCTGGCCTCGACGATCACAACGTACCGGCGCTCGGTACTGATCTCGTCGAGGGCCGTCAAGACCGCGCGCACCGAGCCCGGATCCAGCGATGCACCGACGGCAACGATGTGGGGTCGGGCCGGCTGCAGCCACGCGATGGCGGAATCGGCATCAGGGGCGGTGAACACTTCGAATCCTGGTCGGAAGAACGCCCAAGCCTCTGCAAGAAATGACCTCTTCGCCTCGTCGGCATCGACAACAAGACACCTGAGCCGTTGCTGGTCGGTTGACCTGTCCGCCTCTCTGCTATGCGGCATCGCGGCTGCTCCTGGCTTCGGATGCGCCCCGAATGGACAGGACGTCGTCGACCAGCAACCGGATCAAGCCATCGTTGCGTAGCGGAACCGGCTCAGCTCGACGCTTCAGCTCGATCCGATCTAGATCCGATTTCGTCTCGATGAGCTCCATCCGTCCGCGGTCAGCGAGCTCCCGATCAACGGCGCCGATGTCGCCGGCGAACAGACTGTACGCCGGAATGCCAAGCACAGCAGCCTCACGGTTCATGGATCCACCAGCGCTCACCACCAGGTCGGCACCTGCCATGAGCTGGGGCCCCGGGATGGCCGACCCGGGCACCCGCACCGAGGGCAAATTCATTTCCGCCGCGCGTTGGCGCTGCTCGGGCGTACGCGGAAGCAACACCACGAGCACACTCGGATCTCTCCCGACCACATACAGCCACTCGTCGAACAACGGATTCTCAAAACGATGGTAGATCGCGAAATCTGCTGGCGGGCGCGCGACGACGATGGTCCGGTCATCGGCGACTCGGAACGGCAGCGCATCTCGACCGTCGGATAGCCGCGAGGCAAGCTCGTCCAAGTAGATCTGCTCCTTGTACCCGTCGAAATGAACGACCTTGCTCGATGTCGCTCCGTATTTTCGCACCGTCGAGACGGGGATTGCGCTGGGAAGAAAGACACGCATCGCCATCCGGAAGCTGACGTGGTTGGCAGGAGTGTGCTCGTAGTCCATCAACGTGAAGTACGGGATCCCCATGGAGCGCGCCGCCACTCCGTGAGCGTACGAGTTGTGACTGACGGCAAGATCCGGGCGCGGCCCTTGGACCGCGTCTCGCAACTTCCACGCGCGACCTGCGATCGCCTGCGCTTTGCCGAGCGACGACCTTCCCCCATGTCGGCCGACTGGCACCACGTCAAGCCCTGCCAGGCGAGCGAGGTCGAGAGTCTGAGCGAAATCGCGGGCTGTCAGCACGACCTGATGTCCCCGCTCCTCGAGCTCCCGGACAACCGGAGCAAACACCGGAACGTGGGGGGAATTGGCCAGGTCGATCCAGATCCTCACGCTGAATTCCCCTCAGAGACTGACCCTCGCGGACCAGCGTCCACCTCAACCCTTTCTCCGTTGTTGCGAAGGCTGAGCTCAGCCGCCGCCAACACCCTTGTCACGTCGGATCCGCTGTCGGCACCCGCGCGGGGACGCTTGCCGTACTGGATGCAGTCGAGAAAGTGCGCGGCCTGCGCCGCCATAGGCTCGTATTCCTCCAACATGGGGATGATGATGTCGCCATAGCGATACGAGTACTGAAACTCGCCAAACGAGTCGTAGTGCCTGGGGTAGTCGACTCCCTTGTCATAGATCCGGAGCTTCTCGTTCGATGACACGTCGTCATAGACGAGCATCTTGCGATCGCCCACGAACGTCATGCTGCGTACCTTCCGAGGATCGAGCCAGGACACGATCACATTGGCCATCATGTCATCGAAGACCAGGGTCAGGTTTACGACGTCTTCGACTCCGGGGTTCACGTGTGCGCTGCCGACTGCGTGCACCGCTGTCGGCATTCGCCCCAAGACGTAGCGGAGAATGGAGACGTCGTGGGGAGCAAGGTCCCACAACACGTTGATGTCCTTCTGGAACAGGCCGAGATTGACACGCAAAGAGCGGACATACCGCATGCTTCCAAGCTCTCCTGCGGCGATCAGCTCCCGGATCCTGTTCACGGATGCGGCATACTCGAAGGTGTGTCCCACCGCCAGGACGAGCTCCTTCTGCTCAGCGACTGCGGCGAGCTCGGCGGCTTCGCCGACATCCATCGCGAATGGTTTCTCCACGAGGACGTGCTTACCTGCAGAGAGGGCCTGACGGGCAAAGTCGAAATGGGTCGATGCCGGCGTTGCAACGACCACGGCATCGATATCCGGGTTCTGGATGATCTGCTTGGCGTCGGGAACAACATCGAGCGATGGGTACGCCTCGGCGATGTGCGTGCGCCGGAGGGGATCGAGATCTGCAGCCATCGCCATGTCTGCCCCGTTTGAGCGCAAGGCCCCGAAGTTGCGGATGTGGTTGGGGCCCCAGTAGCCGCACCCGATGACACCGATATGAACAGTATCCATGGTCATCTCCCGTGATCTAACAGCAGGGCTGGAATCGTATTTGCCACGATGCTGAGATCCTTCTTCAGGCTCCACGTCTCGATGTACTCGATGTCGAGTCGGATCATCTCGTCGAACGACAACGCGTTGCGGCCACTCACTTGCCACAGCCCGGTGATGCCGGGAGGCACCTTCAGGCGCCGTCGATGCCACTCCGTGTAATTCGCCACCTCGTAGGAAAGCGGAGGACGTGGACCGACGACGCTCATGTCACCCCGGAGCACGTTCCAGAACTGTGGCACCTCGTCGAGACTCGTCATGCGCAAGAATCGGCCAACCGGCGTGATCCTCGGATCGTCCACGATCTTGTGTACGGCGGTCTCGTCGGCTCCCGTGAGGCCGTGGATCCAGTCGGTGCTGAAGCTCTGATGGACGGAGGCCACCCTATCGACGTACATTGAGCGGAACTTGTAGAGCGTGAACTCCGAGCCGTGCAACCCGACACGGACCTGCTGAAAGAAGATCGGTCCGGAGGATGTCAGCTTGATCGCCAGAGAAACCATCAAAACCACCGGGCTGAGAACCAGCAGGACGACGGCAGCGAACACGAAATCGAACGTGCGCTTGACAAGCCGGTCGACGCCAACCAGGCGTGTGTCCCGTATGCCGAGAACGGAGATCCCGCTGAACACATCAACCTCGGCACAATCGACCAGCAGATCATATGCGCTGGGGACCACCTTCCACCGTGCGCCACTCTGCATGCATCTGCCGATCACATCGAGGGTCGATTGTCGGGTTGCGGAGGGAACAGCGATGATGACCTCATCGATCTCGTGGTTCTTCACGACCATCTCGAGATCACCAACTTCACCAAGGACGCGGAGTTGACCCGTCAGATCCCGTTCGTCTCCGTGCTCGAGATACCCAACGAACTCGTAGAAGCCCGGTTGCGCTTCGATCGAGCGCCCGATTTGACGCCCAACATCCCCCGCGCCCACGATGAGCAGTCGCAGGTAGCCGGCCGTCCTGGTGAGCACGCGCTTATGCACCCACCGGTAGAGGTTGAGAGCGATGCCGACGAACAAAACCCCTAAGGGCCAGAAGATCGCAACCGTGGCTCGAGAGTACGACTCTGATCTGAAGAAGAAGCTCGCCACGATCACAAAACCGAGGGCGAGACCGACTGCGTAGCCGATTCGCAGCCATGGCATCCGTTGCTGGATCGAAATTCGGTCAATCTCCAGAAGGCGCATCGCAGGGATGAACGCCAATCCAACCACCAGCGTCGGAACGAGGTACGTGGACCACGGTGTGCCCACGGGTGCCGTCACAATACCGGCGCCATGCCAAAACCACACGGCGCTGAGTGCGGCGGCCACGACTGCAACGAAGCCCACGATCGTACGAAAATCTCGTTCACGGAAAAGGTATCGGACGTAGATCACGCGGAGCCAACCTGATTGACCGCCTCAATGACCTCGTCTACATGCTGTGACGTCATGTGGGCGTGCATTGGCAGCGACACACAGCGGCGCGCCCAGTCCTCCGATACAGGGAAGCTACCCGGTCCCTCGCCGAGTGACCGGAATGCCGGCTGAAGGTGCACAGGCGTGGGGTAGTGAGTCCCGGTTGGGATTCCCATATCGGCGAGCCCGGCGCGGAACCAATCGCGATCTCTGTGCCGGATTACGTACAGATGGTATGCGTGATAGTTGCCCGCCAATTCGACGGGAAGGTCGGCGATCGCGGAATCGAGCCCTCGGCTGTATTTCTCGGCAACGGCCCGGCGACTCTCCGTCCACTCATCGAGGTATGGCATTTTCGCCTCGAGGGCGGCGGCCTGGAGGGAGTCGAGACGACTGTTGAAACCGGACACCGCGTGCACACTCTTCTCCACCTGGCCGTGGTTCCTGAGCTGTCTGACGCGATCCGCTAACTCGTCGTCGTTGGTAACAACTGCACCGGCGTCCCCGCACGCCCCGAGGTTCTTGCCAGGGTAGAAAGAGAACGCAGCTGCGGCGCCCATGCTCCCGGCGAGTTCATCGCGATATCGAGCGCCGATCGCCTGGCACGCGTCCTCGACGACCTCGAGACCGTGGGCACTGGCAAGGTCGAGTAAGGGGAACATGTTGGCCGTCTGCCCATACAGGTGAACCGGGATGACGGCACGTGTTCGTGACGTGATGGCTCGCTCCAGCGCGAGTACGTCCATCGTGCCCGTGTCCTCTTCGACGTCGACCAGCACCGGGGTAGCACCGACGGCGACAATGGCCTCCACGGTGGCGACAAACGTATGGGCAACCGTTACGACCTCGTCGCCGACTCCAACCCCAGCGGCGAGCAACGCGAGGCTGAGAGCATCAGTTCCGTTTCCGACGCCGACCACGTTCCGCATCCGGAGATAGTCGGCGAGCGCCGTCTCGAACTGTGCTACAGCCTTTCCGCCGATGAAGTCCGCCGACGCAAGGATCTCCGACCAAGCGCTGAGAATCTCCGCATGCAGCGTACGATGCGGTTCCTCGAGATCGACGAATCGAATCGGGCTCGGCGCATTCGACCGTCGAGTCTCAGCTCGTGGTGTGCGAACCTGCTCGACTGCCGGCGGGCGCGCGTCCGCGATCCGCGGACCTCCCCAATGCTTCCTCATCGCCCCCCTGCTTCCTCATCGCCCCATGTAGCCCATTGTGCCCTCGTAGCCCGATGTGCCCTGTTCGCCCAGGTGTTAGCACAAGCGGCCGATGAGGGACATCGACCACAGCGAGCAGCATAGACGCTACAGCGCGGTCTTGTCGAGAGATTTTTTCAGTCGAGATGCAGAGGTAGAAGTGGCAGCGCGTCCCGCGTCGAACCTCGTTCGTGTAACGGTCGCAGCTCGTTCAAACGGCTGGTATCGTTCCGCGGTCAACGGGCAAGAGGGGGGTGCCGATGAGGTTCGTGCTTGCGGGAAAGAACCGGGCGGCTGTCGCGTGCCTTCGTTTCCTTCTCGAGAAAGGCGATGACGTGCTCGCTGTCGCCGTTCGTTCCGACGACGGCAGAGATGGATGGCAACCGTCTTTCGTCAGGGCTGCGAGTCAGATGGGTGTTGAGTTGATCCAACCCCAGCGGATCAACGGGCCACAGACCGTCGCGAGCGTCGTCTCCTTCCATCCGGACATCCTCCTCTCACTGCAGTATGACCAGATCCTGCGAAAGGACGTGCTCGACATCCCTGGAATGACCGCACTGAACCTCCACTTCTCGCTGCTGCCGCAGCATCAGGGTGTCGCTCCGATCGCATGGGCCATGCTCGAAGGTGACGAACGTGCGGGCGTCACTCTGCACCAAATGGTCCGCGACATCGATGCGGGAGACGTTCTCGCCCAACGCTCCGTCGAGATCATCCCAGACGCAACTGCAAGAGAGCTCTATGACGATGTGACCGACCTCGCAATCGGTCTGTTCCAGGACGGCTACCCGTTCGATCCCGACCTACTTGCGTCGGGTAAGCCTCAAGCCATCGGGGAAGGCTGCTACCACCGGGTCGGTGACTTCGATTTCTCCGCCGTCGACATCGACTGGCGTATGCCTGCGGCGAGGCTTTACAACTGGATGAGGGCCATGATCTTCCCGCCCCTCCAGCTTCCTGAAACAGCGACCGACCGGCGCACACTTCAGGTTCTCAGAGTGCGCGGGCCGATCGTAGGCGCGGACATCGAGCCGGGCATAGTGATCTCCGTGAGCGATGACGGCGTCATCGTCGCGACCGGTGATGGCGCGCTAGACATCACCGAGCTCTCGGATCCGGCGGATGCATCCGCATCATCCACAGAGATCCTGGCTACGTTGCGGCCGGGCCTGCCGTTTGGATAGCAGTGAGAACGGCAGCCGACTTTCGGGGGCGCCGGGTGGCTGCTGGATTGATCGGCAGCCAAACCCGGGGACCGGATCCGCGCCATGAGCTGAACGAACTGCGCCGACCCGGCTCACAACAATGTCAGAGGACGGGCCCGACTCGGACGAAGTCGAGGCGTTCATCGGCGAGCTCGAGTCGAAACTGCACCAAGCGAGGTCCTGGGTCGAGGATCCTCGAAAGACTGAACGACCGACAGTCGACAATGCCCTGGTTGCCGTGATCTAGGCCAAGGAGCGGATCATCGTCGAGGCGGACGACCGGAAGGATCATGCCTGTCGCTCAGCGTACGCCAGGTAATTTCCGATGCTGTGTGCATCGCCGCTGTGGCGCTTCCAGTACAGCGGCCCGTCGGGGTCGTACGCA
>FXBF010000833.1_pt1 | contig 10811 bp, 15 predicted proteins | sample 5335321 | NCBI WGS metagenome assembly FXBF01 (sample SAMEA103928391, study PRJEB20085) | sediment metagenome | isolation source: sediment | reverse complement strand
CCATGTGTCCCCTTTCCGTCGCTCGTGGCGAAGCCTATCTGAAGGAAAACCCCGCTGACCTCAGCGTCCCATCACCCGTTCGGTAACCGGCATTCTGCGTGGCTATGCAGTCACTTCCAGAGGGAACTCCAGACCGGTGAGGTTCGCACAGAGGCGCTGAGGCACCGACGTCGCTATGCGCCCGCGGTTCGGTTCGTAATCGACGTCGCGGCGTGACTGACGAGCACCCGCCCATTCACCTGAAATCAAAGCCGTTATGTGCTGTCCGGCAATCGGCAGGCCCAGCGAGGGGTTTCGAGGCCTAGGGCCAGGAGGAAAAAAAAGTGGGCGACCTCAAGAAGTGCCCGGGGCACCAGCCCGGGTCAAGAAAGCGTCGAGGTCATTGCCGACCACGTCGCAATACTCCACGATCTGGCCGACCTCATACGACACGTCCTGGTCGGTTAGGGCCGATCTCGCCACATCTATAGAAGCGGCCAACTCCCCAGCAGCCCCCTCAATGACAGGGCGAAGAGTGCGTGCCCTGTTCGAGTCACCGGCCCTTGCTGCCCCCTCCACAGACTTCCTGAGCGTCACATCGAGTTCCCAGATGTCGTCGGTGATCTGCTCCCCAAGCTCCGAATCGATCCCGCTCGCCCTCGGGATCACGACATCCCAATCCCACTGTTTGCGCACCGACCAGAGTGCAAAGCGCTTCGCCACCTCATCAAGCTCCCCCAGCGGAATCGAGAACGGCGCAGGTCTCTGCCCCTTCGCCGACCGCCACTGATCCCGAGGCAATGCCCGCTTGACGTTGGCAGCAGGACCGGATCTACCTGCTCTTCCGATCGGATCACTCGACAGGTTTGAGCCGAATCGGAGGGAGGCTAGATGTGTCACGAATCTTCGCCTCTGAGACTGAGGGTTGGTGTATCACACCATTTCGACCAATAAACGACCAATAATTTCGGTGTTCTGGCGACTCCCAGGAAAAGGAAACACCTTCACTACGCAGGGGTTTCATTCGTGGAGCTGAGGGGATTTGAACCCCTGACCCCTTGACTGCCAGTCAAGATCAGTGGGGTTCGATGACCTGGCGAAATCCGCCACAATGGCCTCTGAGCAGGCGATTTGTAACGCCTTGGCTCTCATCGTTTCGCACTGTTTTTCATTCTCCCGCGGACTTTCCGCGGACTCTTGGTTAACAATTGGACGACGACGTTGTGCGGTCAGTCGTGGGATTGGCTCCGGACGCAGGGGACGCATGCCTACCGGAGGGTCACTGCGCGGATTCGATGGCCGTCGTCGGGTGACGGCTCTCGCCGACTAGCGGAGGTGAACAGTCCGCCAGTGAACGTCATCGGGGAAACCGACCCGCACGAGCCGGGCGCGGCGTGTATCTTCTCACTAAGGGCGATCGATGAAATACCGGCGACTAGGCACAAGGACGCGAAGACAAGGAATCAACCAAGGGAGTCCCCAATGGCAGAACATCCGGACGTAGCTCGCCATCGTGAAGGACATGGCGCATTCAAAACCGGCGACATGGAGACGCTGGCAAGACTGATAGCCGAAGACACCGTCTGGCATTGGTCGGGGAACAGCCCGATTTCGGGCGAGTTTCGTGGCCGGGACGCCGTCTTCGGCCTCTTCGCACAGCTCGCCGAGCTAAGCGGCGGAACAATGCAGCTCGAAGACCACGACTTCCTCGGCAACGACGACCATACGGTTGCGCTGAGCCAATCCACGGCGACCCGAGAGGGCAAGTCGCTGGATGCAAGGTTTGTTGAAGTCTGCCATTGGCGTGACGGACAGATCACAGAGGAGTGGCTTTTCACTGAAGATCAGTACGCCGCCGATGACTTCTGGTCGTGACCTCGCGACAGCTCGGCATTTGCCAAACCGTTGGATAGGCCCACCTCCGAGCTGATCGAACGGAGTTGAGGAGCGGAGTTAGGGACCGAACGTCGCCAGTGTGTCAGGTGGCGGTGTTGGGTGCGTCCCCTGGCCGCAGCTCGAGCCCCTTTGCCCGGTACTCTTCCCGATGCCGTAACTGACCGCTGCCGGGTGAAGGTAGAACAGGGGGTTTTCGTGACCTGCGGAAACGGCCAGAAATGCCGTTTGACCTGGGGTTTTATCACTCATCGACTTTCAGCGATTTGTAGCATTTCTCAGCAAAACGCGTCCTATGCGCGTCCTGGCGGATGAAAGACCGTGAGTCATCAGCCGCTGGAATTGGTCGATGAGCACCTCCCACAGCGCCGGGCCGGTCTCACCGCGGCGGAGACGGCCAGCGTCGTCGGGCGATAGGTAGGTCCACCCCATCTCCACGGCGTAGCGGACCATCGGGTACTGGACCGCGGCGGCCTCCGACGACAACGACACCATCTACTCCTCCAACACCAGGGTCCAGATCCGCTTCAAGGGCAGCTCGGCCTGGAGCTCGTCGGGGAGCTGCTCGTAGCTGTCGGTCAAGACTTCGATGAGGTCGTCGGCGTTCCACAGCCGGATCTCGAAGAACAACTTCCGCACCTCAGCATCGACGCTCCGCTTGAATCCGCCCCACGACACCAACAATCCCCGATCGGCGCCGAAGGTCCCTAGCACCCCACGCAGCTGCCTCAACACTTCCACGTCAGCTGGCGAATCAGACGACTTCACCTGGACCACTAGCCGAGGCGGATCGAACCCCATCGGCCCCCTCCCAGCAATAATGTCCACCCCTCCGTCGGGGCCTTTCGGCGGTCGCATCGTCTGATAGCCCTGGGCCTGAAGGATCTCGTCGACCAACCGAGCGAGCTCATGCCCCTTGAAATTCTGGGTGAGGAACGCCCGGATCTGGTCCCGAGCGAAGGTCGTCACGTCGAAACTCTCGGCCGACTCCTCGGACGGAACCTCCTCGGATGTCAGCAGCGGCGGAGCCGCCTTGCCCTCAACGATGGCCCGGATTCGCTCCTCAGCGTTGTTCCGTTTGATCTGGCAGACGGTGAGGGCCGCCCCCAACGAGTAGAGCAGATCCTGGTCGAAGGCCGTCCGGGGAAGGTCGTCACGGAGCCATTCCACCGGACGCACATGCCGGGCGCCCGGCGGGTTATCAGACCGGTACTCGTAGCCCCCGGTCGCGCGACCGATAGCGATCGCGCTGTGATGCTTCAACGGCAACGCAACGAGATCTCCCGGCTGGATCTTGCCGACAAAGGTCCACACTTGAGTGGCCCAGTTCCGCAACGTGTTCGGCTTGCCCTCAGGGTGCGCCACCCGGAGTAGGTCCTCGATCTCCTCGCGGGAGGACGCTCCGGACAGGTCGGGCAGGTCGTCCCATCCGATCACGGCCAGCCCATTCTCGAGAGCGATGTCCTCCCGCTCCCCTGACCGGCCCGCACGCACCAACCACACCGCCATCACGCCACCTCCTCGACCAGGTCGGTCACTTGCAGCTTCGCCGTCATCAGATCGTAGAGCAGGGAGTCGAAGAGCGCGGCGAGGGCATCGGAGCGAGCCTCCTCGGCAGCGATCTTGCGGTCGACTGCATCGAGATAGGCGCAGATCGTGATCTGGACTCCACCGTTCGGCACGGGAACAGGGATTTGACTGAGCTGAAGCCTGTTGATCTTCGGAATGCCGGTCCGCGACTGATACGACACGGCTTGGCGCGTGAATCCTTCAGACAGCAGGTACCAATACAGGAAACCTTCGCTGAGGTTGGAGGTCTTCGATCTGAGCGGATACAGGCACCACTCCTATGTTCGCACCGGTACACAGACTCCGGGCAGCAATCCTTGGGCCCGGCGGTCGGTGCACATCGCGTTTCCTTCTGTTTGCCAGTTTGCCAATATTGCCACATGATGGCAAACCGATATAACTTGCAATCTTGCTCGTGAAAGAAGAGAATGGACCTGTGACGACCGATATCGAGACGAATGATGCGCTCATCGACCGGGCGCTCGAGATGCTGAGGGATCTGCTTCCGCCTCGGTGGACCGTTGAGCGCGGGCGAGGTCCGGTGCAGGATGAGGATCTGGTCGACGAACGCTTCTTCGTGAAGGATCGTGGGGGTACAGGCCGCCCGATCCTCGTAGAGGCCCGACTGCGATCCACTCCTGGCGAACTCGAGAAGGCCTACAACGACTCGCTGGCGCGGCGGTTACGGGCCGATGCGGGAAGCCCGGTTCTCGTAGTTGCCCCCTATCTCAGTCCTCGGAGCCGAAGCGTCCTGGAGACGGCCGGCATCAACTACCTCGATCTCACCGGCAACGCCAGGATCGCCATCGAGTACCCGGGTTTGTCGGTGAGAACCGAGGGCGCCCAGCGTGAGCCAACTCCACGGAGACGTCCCGATCGTGGCATCGCGGGACCGGCCGCGGGTCGGATCATCCGCACCCTGGCCGACATCGCTCCCCCGTACACGGTCACCGAGCTTGCCCGGCTGGCGGGCGTGAGCGCCGGGTACTGCTCGCGGACTTTACAAGCCCTCGAGCGCGAGGCCCTGGTACGACGGAACAAACGTGGAACGGTCGAGGAAGTGGATTGGCCGGCGATGCTCAGGCGTCGCGGTAACGCAGTTCCACTCTTCGACAAACGACGAACCAGGACCTATATCGCCCGGAACGGCCCCCAACGGACCATCGAGGCCATCTCGAACACGGCCGATGCCGCCTACGCCGTCACCGGTTCGTTTGCAGCCGCACGGATCAAAGCAGTCACCGCGCCCGTCGGCCTCGCCGTCTACGCCTCCCAGCCCGACTTGGTCGTCGGCACGCTGAACCTGCTCCCCGCCGAGCAAGGCGCCGACGTCTTCGTTGTCGTCCCCGCCGACGACGGTGTCTTCGACCGATCCTCGGTCACCGACGGTGTCCGCTGGGTGGCACCCAGTCAGGTTGTGCTCGACTGCCTCGGAGGCACCGGTCGCATGCCGCAGGAAGGCGAGGCCGTCCTCGAATGGATGATCGAGGACGAGACCCGCTGGCGACGCCCGAGTGCACAGGAGAGCGCGTGACACGGCCTCCTCGATTGATGGTCGAAGCTCGGAGGGTCATGCTCGACGCGCTCGAGGCCCTCGCCGAACACCACCGATCGCTCGTGCTCGTCGGGGCCCAGGCCGTCTACCTCCGGACCGACGAGGTGAACCTCTCGTTCTCGGCCAGCTACACCACCGACGCCGACCTCGCGATCGACCCGACCACCCTCGCCGCGACTCCACCGCTCGCCCATCTGATGACTGCCGCCGGTTTCGAGCGGATCCAGCCCGATCGTCCAGGAATCTGGGGAAAGCGCATCACCGTCGACGGACGCCCTGAGCTCGTACCCGTCGACCTCATCGTTCCCGAAGCACTCGCCGGGCCCGGACGGCGTGGCGCTCGGCTCGCCGGGCATGGCAAACAGGCGGCGGGCAGAGCTGTGGGTCTCGAAGCGGCCGTCGTAGATCGATCACCATTGGCGATCACCTCCATCGAGCCCTCAGACAAACGCTCCATCACCGTCGACGTCGCCGGACCAACCGCACTCTTGGTTGCGAAGCTCCACAAACTCGGCGAACGCGCCGCTCAGACCGAAACACGACCCGATCGTGTCATCGCCAAGGACGCCGCCGACATGTACCGACTGATGCTGCACCTCGATCACTCGAAAGCGGTTACCCGGTTCAGAAGCCTCCTCGGTCACCCGGTTGCCGGCGGTCCCACACAGAGGGCCGTTCAGCATCTCGACGATCTCTTCACCGCACCGGCTGCGCTCGGTGTTCGCCTTGCCGTTCAGGGTCTGGCCACCGATGTACCAGCCGAGCGGGTCGAGGAGGTGTGTGTCGGGTTTGCGTCGTCGGTTCGCGACGGATTGGCACACTGAGCCGACGAGCGTCCCCGTGTTCGACCGTATCAACCGTGACAGCGCTTGTACTTCAGCCCCGACCCACACGGACACCGGTCATTCCGGCCGATCTTCGGAGCAGGGGAAGAGGTTGCCCGCACGACCGGGGCCATCCGGATCCGACGTTCGTTGTCTCTGAGCCGTGCTTCTCGCTCGGCGAGCTTTCGCTCCCGTTCGGCGAGAGTTGACTCGCGCTTGGCAGTCTTCTTTTCATACTCGGCGAGGAACACGGCCTGGGCATCTGGCTGGCCGACGACTGAGCGGAGCTCGTGCTCGATCATCGCCACGGTGGCGCGGCCCATCGAGATTCCGAGCGAATCGCAGTAGCGCTTCCACGTCGACCACGTGGCCTCGGACACACGCAACCTGACCATACGGTACGTCGCGTCGTGGTCGAGACCGGAGAGCACGTTCCGGTCGATCTTGGCCAGCGTGCCACGGTCCAGATCCATCAGCATCCCGCTTGTCTACATGTATACATCAGCAACTTTGTTGCACGTGCGTGTGGTGTTGGAGGGTGTTCGACGCGAAACGCGCATGCGCCCTGGTGCGCATCTCTCAAAGACGGAACTCGCTGGATCCGGAGTGAGGTGGTGGCTGAGTCGCTTTCGATCAAGGAGGCGTCAGGTTCTCTCGGGTTTCTCAAAGTCAGCTCCAATCGTCGAGTACGTAACGGGTTTCGACAGCTTCCTCCTCTGCTACCTGTATTGCCCCACTTGAACAACCTGCCACGTCCTCCACGCTCCTCTTCGCGTTCGTGGATGGGTGAGGCGATCTCCAGAGCGCCATGGAATCTCACAACCCTGCCAACGCAATGCCATAACCGAGAACCGAGACCACGCCCGTCCCCAGCGTCGATTGCTGCCCCAGTCCCGAGTACCCATTCACAAGCAGAACCCACGGCCTGGCCTCCGGTCGCTCCGCGACGTACCAACCAACCCTGTCACCAGAGTGTCAGTAACCCTCCAATTTCAGTCCAATCACCGGGGATTGCGGACTCGGCGAGAACTTCGAGACGGTCAACACTCAGGCCATGGAATAGCGCGGATTCCGGGAAGTCCCGATGTAATGGCAGCGAAATAACACTCGCTTGACAGGGTGCCCGGGCACGATCGAGCCATGGAACACGAGGATCGGCTGATTGGCGTCCAGGAGCTCGCCGCTTACCTCAAGGTGCCGGTGAAGACGCTCTACGCGTGGCGATACCGAAAGGAGGGGCCGCCGGCGTTTCGAGTCGGGCGTCATCTCCGTTACCGGTGGAGCGACGTACAGCAGTGGATCCAACAGCGAATCGAAGCGTGAAGCGGCGTTGAATGAGATCCAAACCGAAAGTGGTGGATGCCGGGTCGGGAAAAGACGGCGGCTTACCCTGTCAAACCCGAAATACGGGATCCACCAGAGATTCGTGGACGGTAAGGGCATCCGTTGTCACTCGCCTGACAGGGTCAGAGACAACGATTTTTCGATCGGCTGCTGCCAGTTCTGTCGTTGCCTTCTGCTATTGCTTCGACGAGCGCTGGTTCCGTGACGGCGGAAGGAGTTGAGAATGGCGCATATCCGAAAGACAGGCACAGGCCGCTGGCAAGTGCGATACCGGGACCCCTCGGGCGTGGAACGCGCCCGCAACTTCCGCCGCAAGGGGGATGCCGAGAAGTTCCTCGTCACCTTCGAGGCCGACAAGCTGCGAGGCACGTGGACCGATCCGCTGCTCGGGAAGATCACCGTGAGCGAGTGGCTGCCCACCTGGGAGACGAGCCGGGTTCACCTCCGACCATCGACCCGGGCCACCGCTGAATCGCTCCTGAGGAACCACGTGGTCCCCTACTTCGGCGACCGGCGCCTTGGGTCAGTCACGCCAACCGATGTTCAGGGGTTTGTTGCTCACCTCGAGGAGAAGGAATTGGCGGCGTCGACAATCCGTCAGGCGTACCTATTGGTCTCCGGACTGTTTTCGTCAGCACTCGAGTCCGATCTAATTGCTCGCTCACCCTGTCGCGGTATCAAGCTTCCTCCGAAGCCACAGACCGAGATGCGATTCCTTACCGTCGGTGATGTAGCCGAGGTCGCCGACGCGATTGATGAGCGGTACCGGTCCCTCGTGCTCACCGCCGCCTATGCCGGATGTCGGTTCGGAGAGCTCGCCGGCCTCAGGATGCATCGTCTGGATCTCCTCAGAAGGAGCCTGACCATCGCTGAGGCACTTTCGGACGTACGCGGGCAGGTGACGTTGGCTGCCCCCAAGACGGCCGCGGCGCGGCGCCAGGTGGCGCTCCCGAAGTTCCTAGCCGACGAGTTGGCTCGCCACTTATCGGAGTGGCCACCCGGTGCCGACGGGTTCGTGTTCACAGCCCCACAGGGTGGACCATTGCTTCGCCGCAACTTTCGGAGACGCACTTGGCTTCCGGCGGTACGAGCATCGGTTGGCGAACCGATGCGGTTTCACGACCTCCGGCACACCCATGCGGCAATGCTCATCGCCCAGGGCGAGCACCCGAAGGTCATCCAGCTACGGCTTGGCCACTCGTCGATCCAGGTGACGCTCGACACCTACGGGCATCTGTTCGAGGGTCTCGACGAAGCTGCCGCAGACCGCCTCGACGCTGCGTTTCTGCGGACTCCCGCGGACTCTTCGCGGACTCCCGCCCGAGGAGCGGTCCTAGAGCTGCCCCGCTGATGTGACGAAATCCCTTACACAACAAGGGATTTGCTTGGGTGGAGCTGAGGGGATTTGAACCCCTGACCCCTTGACTGCCAGTCAAGTGCTCTGCCAGGCTGAGCTACAGCCCCAAAAACGGGGAAACGTCATTTTACGTCTTGGGCGGCCCCAAGGTGAAACCACCAATCGCCGGGGATGCCCGGGGGTGGGCAGGCAAGCCGTCTTAGGCGACTCCTCGCCCGACACGCCAAACAAGGGGCTATCTTTGGCTCGCGATCTGGATATCCTGAGGTTGTGACCAAAAGACTCATCGATGTGGACGACGACAAGCTCAACGCCGTCCGCGACCTTCTAGGCACGAGGACCCTGAAGGCAACAGTCGATGAGGCCTTCGACGAAGTTCTCGCGCTTCAGGTGCGTCGCCAGGCATTGCTCGTCGACCGTGGTGTTGATGCCTCGGAACTGGCCGACCCCGAGGCCCGTCAAACCGCGTGGGGCTGAGGCCCTATTACCTGGGGGACACCTCGGTTCTAGCGCGCCTCTCGCAACCTCGGGTAGCCGCTCGGCTGATCCCACTGCTCGAGAGCGGACTCGTCGCCCGTTGCTCTCCTACCGATCTCGAAGCCGGGTTCTCGTCGACCAGTCCTACGGCGCATCTCGCCATGCGCACGCTTCGGTCGGCGTGGCCATTCATAACAATGGATCAGCCCGTGCTCGATCGTGCGGTTGAGGTGCAAGATGTCTTGGCGGCCCGAAGTCAACAGCGTGGAGCAAAGATCGCCGACCTACTCATCGCTGCCGCGGCAGAAACGGCCGGGCTTGTTGTTCTCCACTACGACCGTGACTTTGACCTCATTGCCGACGTCACTGGCCAGCCTTCTGAATGGATCGTGTCGGCCGGCACGGTTTCCTGAAGCCGTGGCCGATCCAGTACTACGTCAGGGAAATCGGGAACCTGAAACCGCTAGCTGTCGCTAACAGCAGGCTCTTCCCACTGGACTCGCTCGGCATCGCCCCAGAGGCGCTCCAGTGAGTAGAACTCCCTAGATGCTCCCTGGAAAAGGTGAACGATGATGTCGCCGTAGTCGACGAGGATCCACTCGCCCTGACTCTGACCCTCCACCCGCAGCGGGTCGATCCCCGCCTCCTTGAGTTTCTCTTCGACGTACTCGGATAGAGCCTGCACGTGAGGACGGGAGGTGCCGGTCGCGATGACGAAGATGTCCGAGAGGATGAACAACTCCTCAACGTCGAGCAGGACAATGTCGGCCCCTTTTCTCTCGAAGATGGCATCGGCTGCCATCCGGGCCACTTCGACACTCTGCTCTACGACGGTTCCTCCATGTCGGTCGGACCCTCCACCATATCCGCTCCATCGGCCTCTGCGTAGAGGTTGTTCGCACCTATGTACCTGTGAACCTCATTTGTGACCAGGAACCGGAATGGACTGCAGCTCCGAACCATCGCCCGAATCTCGGTGCCACTCACCTCGAGCACGGCCATGTCCAGGAAGACGGGGTCGGGAAGAATGTCGGCGACGGCGGTCGAGTCAGTTCCCGGGCGCGGGACAACCAGGACCGTGGCTCGGTCCAGGACTTCTTGATGCCTCTCCCACGTAGGAATACGCAATGCCGCGTCGGCGCCGAGAATCAGAAAGAGCTCTTCATCCTCTGGGAACGTGGCCAGGGTGTCAACGGTATAGGTCAGCCCGTCACGGGTTGTCTCGCTGTTGTCGACGCGAAATCCGTCAACGCCCGCCGTTGCGAGACGGACCATCTCCAGCCGATGTTTGGTGGCGCTGACCCGTCGACCGAGCTTTTGCCACGGGTCCCCGGCCGGAATGAAAAGGACCTGGTCGAGCTCGGCCTGGTGAAGAGCCGTCTCCCCAGCGTGTAGATGGGCGATATGGATCGGATCGAACGTTCCGCCCAGAATTCCTGTACGCACGAGAACGAGGATAGGGCTGTGGCGGGGTCACCAACCGAAGCGCCCTGGTGACATCTGTCTTCCGACATCCCAGTTGGCGCTCCGGGTCGGTGTATCGGGCATCGATCCGAGTCGAAAGATGCACCCCGGGCACTCCGCCCTCAATTCCCGCCGCCCCCAGAACCCGGCCTCGATCGATCCGGCCGCCTTCTGACACCCGAATCTCGGACAAGTAGGACACTGAAACCTTGAAACCAGACACAGGCTGAATCGTCACCGACTTCATCCCTGCCACCGAACCGGCGAAGGTCACCAGTCCTGAAACCGGAGCACGCACCTCTTCGCCCACCTCGGCGCTGAAATCAACGCCCCAGTGCCCTCCGTATTG
>FXBF010000832.1_pt1 | contig 10815 bp, 4 predicted proteins | sample 5335321 | NCBI WGS metagenome assembly FXBF01 (sample SAMEA103928391, study PRJEB20085) | sediment metagenome | isolation source: sediment | reverse complement strand
TATCACGCCACGCCTGCCTGGGTCTGGAAGCAGGACCTCAAACTGCTGTTCCCCAATCGCTAAGGGACCTTGACAACGGTCTAGAGGGGACGCAGTTTGACCAATCGCACAGGTCACTTGCCGAGTTGAAGTGGTCGGCAAGTTTCCGGTGTCCCGCAGCAGACACCGCAGGCCCCGTGGCGAAGATTGGCGTATTCCCCAGCCGTCCGCCGATCTCCGTCGAGTTTCACTGCACGAGTGCCCATCGGCGGCACTTGTGTTCAGCAGTCCTTGCTAACACACAGGAGGAGACAATGACCCCCCAAAAACGTCTATTCACCGCTCTCGCCGGCGGCATGGCTGCGATCGTGCTGCTGGTGGGAGCCGCGCCCTTAGGGGCACAAACTACGGGCTCGATAACGGGCACGGTCACGGTGCAGTTGACCGAGCGGCCGATATCCGGCGCCCGTGTTCAACTCATCGGGACCAGGTTGGTCACGTCGGCTGGCCCGAGTGGCAACTTCGGGCTCACGGGCGTGCCGATGGGGACGTACACCATCCGGGTGACCGTCATCGGATATGCCAGAATGGAGACGACGGTCAGCGTCACTCCAGGTCAGCCGGCGGTCGTCAACTTTGCCCTCAACCCGGCGGCGATCTCGCTGGACGAGATCGTGGTGACGGGCACCGCCGGAGCGCAGGAAAAGAAGACCATCGGTAACTCCGTGTCCTCGGTCCAGGTGGGAACCATGGTGGAAACCGCTCCGATCCAAAGCATGACGGAGCTGCTTACCGCCCGGGCCCCGGGGCTCACGCTGCTGAGCACCAGCGGCCAGACCGGGTCTTCCTCCAACATCCGCATCCGGGGCGCCGGCTCGATCTATGGCGGCTATGCGCCGGTGTTCTACGTGGACGGGATCCGGATCGAGAGCGGTAGGGTCGAGGCCGCGAGCACGTACCAGGGCGGTACGGCGCTGGATTTCCTCAACCCACAGGACATCGAGAGCATCGAGGTGATCAAGGGCCCGGCGGCCGCCACGCTGTACGGCGCCGACGCGGCTAACGGTGTTATCCAGATCATCACCAAGAAGGGACGCCGAGGCCAGCGCGCGGTCCAATGGACCGCCAGCTTGAAGTTCGGCCAGAACGAGTGGCTGCCGTCGGTCGGCGCCAACACCACCTATTGGCGCTGCACCACGAGCCGCCAGGCTTCCAGCTCGGACCCGGGATGCCAGGATCCCACAGCGGTCAAGTGGTGGGGGATCGATCGTGACCAGTGTGTGGCCACCCGCGAGGGGGTGGACAAACCGAGCGGCTGGTGCAGTGAGAACGGCAATCCCTTCCAGTTCACGGGAATCCCGCAAGAGGACATCATCGACGTCGGCGACGGGACCTTCGTCCTACGGGATGACCCGCTCTTCCGGCATCCCGCAGCTCTCCGCAAGGGCAACCAGTCCGCCTTCAACATCTCGGCCAGGGGTGGCACCGGGACGATGGGCTATTTCGTGTCGTTCAACCGGAGTGCTGAGGAGGGAATCTTCTTCAACAACTTCCAAAACCGTACCGGAGGCCGGGCCAACTTCGACATCAACGTCTCCGAAACGGTGGACTTGGCGCTACAGTTCGGTTACACGCGGACGCATCTCCAGCAGCCGATTAACAACAACGCGTCCAACAGCATCAATAGGAACGCGATGCGCGGCCGGGCGCGCGCCCGGGGGACGAACCGTGGGGGACCGGGCTTCAAGAATTTCGGCCCGTGGCTGACCAACGAGTTCGACCGGCAGAATCGGCTCGAGCGGATGACCATCGGAGTCACCGGCAACTGGGCTCCCACGGATTGGTTCCGCAGCAAGCTCACGTTGGGGTTGGACAAGCAGAACTACCGGGAAACCGAGTTCTACCGGATCGACACGACGGGTCTGGCACCGTGGGGAAGCCTCAACGCCACCGGGACGATCGACCACGAAATCCCGCAAATTCACAGATGGACGGTGGACTACGCCGGGTCGGTCGATTTCGACATCAATGACAAATTTGCTTCGCAGTTCTCCGCGGGTATGCAGCTCAACGCCCGGACGTACCGGGGCTTTTTCACCTACGGAGACGGATTGGTGGCCAACAACCTCAACTTGATTTCGGCGGCGGAGGTGACCCGGGCCAGCGAGCAGCGTTCCGAGCAGACGTCGCTGGGCTTCTTCCTACAGGAGCAGGTCGGCTGGCGGGACAAGATGTTCGTGACCGGTGCCGTCCGCTTCGACGACAACTCGGCCTTCGGGTCGGAGTTCTCTCTCGTGGTGTATCCGAAGGCGTCGGTGGCATGGATGATCTCCGACGAGGACTTCTACAACATCGGCTTCGTGGACCAGCTCAAGCTCAGGTTCGCCTGGGGGAAGGCCGGCAACGCGCCTGCTCCGTTCACGGCTGACCGGACGTACGGCGTCGGTACCGGAGTTTCCTCGGACGCCCTCGTCAACACCATTACCATCGGGTCGTTTGGTAACCCCAACCTCAAGGCCGAGACCGGACAGGAGTGGGAGACCGGCTTCGAAGCGTCTCTCCTTGACGGCCGGGCAGGTCTCGATTTCACCTACTACAATCAGCGCACCAAGGACGCCTTGATCAGCGTGCCGGATCCGGGATCGACCGGCTTCACGGGGAATCACCTGGTTAACATCGGTGAGGTCTCCAACAGCGGCATCGAGATCCTCCTGACCGCATCGCCGATCTTCAGCCGTAACTTCACCTGGGACGCGAGCTTGTCATTTTTCACCAACAAAAACAGAATGGTGTCGTTCAATGGAGTGCGAGACGAAGTACGCTTCGGCTCCTTCGCCTCCGTGCAGCGTCATCGTGAAGGCTTTCCGTTGGGCGGGTTCTGGGGCGTTGACGTCGCACGTGACGCCAATGGCGACGTGCAGCTCAACTCGGGCGGCGGGGTGGATCTCCTAACTGCCTGCCGGTGGGCTCCCAGCGATCCCACGTGGACCGCGGACGAGTGTTCCAACGAAAAATATCTGGGCCCGTCCCGCCCCACGCGCGAGGCGGCGCTGACAAACACGTTCACGTTGTTTGGCAACCTGCGGATCTTCTCGCAGTTCGACTACAGGGGCGGACATTGGCAGTGGTGCGCTATCTGCTCGATCAACAGCCGCGTCGACCTGAACACGTGGGATATCAACACGGGCGGGACTCCGTTGAACCCGGACGTGTCTGATGCCGACGTCCTGGCGCTCAGATCACGCCAGACCATCAGCCACATCACCAGGGCCGACTTCATCAAGTTCCGGGAGTTGTCCCTCACATACACGCTCCCGGCGAGCTGGTCGCGGTTCTTCCAGGGCAGCCGGTGGAGCGTCACGCTGGCGGGGCGCAACCTCCTCGTGTGGACCAAGTACGAGGGCAGGGGCGACCCAGAGGTGGCGTTCAGTCCCAACAGCAGTTTCACCCTGCTGGACTACGGGTCGACCCCGCAGACACGCCGTCTGACGGGATCCGTGCGCTTAACGTTCTAGAGGAGGTGCTATAATGAGACGGAAACACACTGGATGGGCAGTGTCGGTTGCCGCCGGCACCATCCTTGTTCTTGCAACCGGGTGCGACATTACCGAGAGATTGCTCACCGTAGAAAACCCCGGGGCGATTACGATCCAAGCGCTGGACGACCCGGCGCTCCTCGACGTGCAGTTGGCGGGCGTGATCGACGCCTTCCAGGGCGCGTACCAGTTCAACCTCGAGTACGCCCAGTATCCCACGGACGAGGTCCTCACGGGACTCAACTGGGAAGACTACGCTCGGGTGAATCAGCGGATCATCAGCTACCTCGAGGGTCCCACGGCCAACGTATTCGAGAATGCCAGCCGGGCCCTCCGCATGGGGAATGATCTGGCGGAGCGGATCCGGGGGTGGGCGGCGGACGATCCCGCCACCGACTTCAACCAGGCGCTGGCCACGAGTCTGGTGTTTGCGGGCTACAGCGCCCTCTCCCTGGGCGAGACCATGTGCCAGACGGTCATCTCCCCCGATCCTGACGATCCCAGCGGCACGGTCCTCTCCCAGTTGGAGACGTACTCCGCCGCCTTGCCGTACCTGAACGAGGCCCTGACCGTGGCCGCAGCCGCAGGCGAAGACGACCTCGCGAATCTGGCTCGTACCGGGCTCGCCCGCGCCTACCTGGGTCTGGGCGACTGGGGCAACGCGGCGACGTTTGCCAATCAGGTGCCGGCGGGCTTCACGTGGTGGCTGGACTACGTGGATATCTCCGGCGGGCGCAACCCCCTGCAGAATACCAGCAACGGGGGGAACTTCACGCTGGGCATCAGTCCGTTTTTCACGGGCACCCATCCGAGCTTCGATGGGACCGGCTTTGCGTTCCTGGACGACGATGTCATCGCCCCGCAGACCGATCCCCGGATTCAGCACGCGGTCACCGACGACACGGGGCACAACGGCCTCACCCCGCTGTACAAGCTGTTCCAGGGGCTTCGCTACAGCGATTACGCCCCTGGTGAGACCATCGCGCCGTCGTCGCCGGCATGCCCGGCTTGCACCGGCACAAACCCGAGTGACCTGGAGTGGATCGCCGAGTACGATACGGACATAGTCCTGGCGGATTACACGGAGGCACAGCATCACTATTACGAGGCCCTCGCCATGCAGGGCGGGAACGAGGCCGCGGTGTTGACCTTCGTGAACGCCCGGCGCGCCGTCGGCAACCAGGCCGCCGTGACGCTTTCGGGCCAGGCGCTGATCACCGAGTTGCGGAACCAGCGGGCGAGGGACCTCTTCATGGGCGGCTTCCGCTTGCCGGACCTGCGGCGCTGGACGCGGTTCGACCCGGGCAATGGCCCGTTCGCCTCGGGCAGTTACTTCCCGACGGGTACTCATCCCAACGCCCAGTGGGGTGCGTACGACGCTTGGACGTGCTTCCCGATCCCACTATCGGAGTATGAGGGGAACGCGAACCTGACGACGCCGGCGAATCCGGACGTTCCGCCGGGCATCTAGCGGCATGACGCCTCGCCAGGGCTTCCTGTAGTAGGTGAGGCGAGGCAGTACCTGAGGGACGGAGAAAAGGTGGGAGGCGTCACACGTTGCCTTCCACCTTTTCTCTTGCCCCATACTTCGGATGGGGCCCTGAGTAGCGATCGTCGACCAGTCCGACCTTCCGGTGCGCGGATTGCGGCTGCCGCCGGACAGCATGTAGATTTGTTCTTGAAAGCGGTTTCTCAGCAGCCCAGGGTAGGAAATGTTTCAGATTGTATGCCACCGCCGCAGGCCCCGACGATCGACGAGGCTGAGAGTCGCGTTCGTGACAGCTCTGCTCGCTGTCTGGGGCACGCAGACGGCGGGAGCACAGCGCTTGCAGGGACAGCTCCTCGACCTCCAATCGAACCAGCCCATCAGCTCCGGAATCCTGACGTTGATCACCGAGGACGGCGAACGCGTCGCTACAGCCGTCACCGACGATGGAGGAAGCTGGCTCCTGGACGCTCCGAATCCCGGAGTGTACTTCGTCGAAGCGAAGCGATTGGGTTATCAGCCCTGGATCGACGGACCGCTGAACCTGCAGCCGGGTGCCGCTCCGGTCTTCGTATATCACCTTCGTGCCGCGGCAATCCCGCTGGACCCGTTGGAGATCTCGGCCGCGGCGACTGAGCGTTACCTGAAACTGTCGGGATTCTATAAGCGGCAGCGGAGCGATTTCGGACACTTCGTGACGCCGGAGGACATACAGCGGCGGCAGGCGGCCAGAATCACGGACATGCTGCTGGGCCTCCCGGGTGTTCGCTTGGTCCAAGTCGGCGGCGGAGCAGGCGGCCGACACATCCAACTCCGCGGCGGTAGCCTGGCCCGCGACGGTATCTGCCGACCGCGGGTATTCGTGGACGGGCTCTTGTTCATGCGAGGTGATTCACGTCCCCTGGGCGTGGACGACTTCGGCAACCCCGAACAGTTGGAGGCCCTGGAAGCAAGTTCCGATCTCGACCGACTCTTCCGGGGCTCGAGCCTCGACGACATAGGCCACCCCTCGACCATCGCGGCCGTCGAAATCTACCGGAGTGCGGTCCAGGTGCCGGTGGAGTTCGGCGGGACCAGCATCCAGACCCAGTGCGGCGTAATCGTGATATGGACCAAAGTGGGGCGGATGGGGACGGGCGGCGGATAACTCAAGCTGAAGAGCCTCCGTTTGGCAGCCTCATTGTTTCGCCGCGTTTGCGGCACCGCGCTTAGCGCGGTACTACTCTCAGGCCTCACAAGCCCACTCCAAGCTCAAGTCGTTCGCGGACAAGTGGCCGATAGCGTCACGGGTGCGCCTGTGGGCGCGGGATTCGTGGTGTTGCTGGGACCGGAGGGCGAGGAGATCACCCGTACCCTGGCCAGTCGGGACGGTCGTTTCGCCTTCAACCTGGCACCGAACCAGCGTGGACCACTACGCCTAAGGTCGGAGCGCATCGGCTACAGCGTATCGGTGACCGAGCCGTTCGATGTCCCACGCCGAGGCGCCGCGGAGTTCATCCTCTGGGTCGGGGCGCTTCCCACCCCACTGTCCCTCATCGAGGTCCGCGAAACCACCGAGTGCCAGGGGCGTCCTGCGGAGTACGAAAGGACCGCCGTGGTCTGGGAAGAGGCCCGCAAGGCCCTGGCGGCCGCCTCGTGGACGGCGTCCCAAGAGCCCTTCCACATCGTCAGCAACATCTACAAGCGGACCCTGGATGGGTTCAGGACGCGTGTGCTACAAGAAGAGCACGAGCCCTTTGTTGGATTCTTCGCTACCGCCTTCGTGAGCCGTGATCCCACCGAACTTGCCCGGGACGGATACGTCCTGACCCAGGACACAGCCATTGTCTTCTTTGCCCCGGATGCTGAGGTGTTCCAGGATGAGGGATTTCTCGACACCCATTGTTTCCGCCTGAGCCGCCGGGAAGGTGACGGAGACGACCTCATCGGGTTGGCGTTCGAGCCGGTCCCGAGTCGCGATCTGCCTGACGTGGAGGGAGTGCTCTGGCTCGATCGGCAGTCGTCCGAGCTTCGCTCGATCGAGTACCGCTACACCAACCTGGAGTACAACTTGCGCACCGACCACCCGGTCGGCGGAACGGTCGAGTTCATGGCCCTGCCGTCAGGCGCGTGGATCGTGTTCCGCTGGCACATCGCGGTTCCCACCGCGCTTGTGGATCAGCGCGAGAGCGCCTTTGCCGAGGTGCGCCACTTCGTGGAAGAGTGGGGGGATGCCGGTGGGGAAGTGTTGGCGATCACCGATGAAGACGGAACCCGAGCGTACCAGGCCGAACTGGCCGAGGTGATCGGTGTTGTGGTCGACAGCACGGACGGCGGGCAGGAACCCCTCGCCGGAGCCACCGTGCAAATCGCCGGGACCTGGTTCAAGGGTACGGCAAACCAGCAAGGGATCTTTCGACTCGGCGCTCCACTGGAGGGCGAATACAGCGTCACCTTCACGCACCCGCGAACGGATTCGCTGGGTTACACACCAGCTCCACGCCCGGTGACGTTGGCTCGCGGGCAGGCGGACACCGTGTGGCTCGCGATTCCTCCCGTGGAACAGGTCCTTCAGGAAATCTGCCCCGGCTTTCCCTTAGGGCCCGGGGCTCGTGTTCTGGTCGGCACCGTCAAGGACACGGCTACGGGCGAGCCGACTCCGGGCATCCAGGTCGTGGCGTCTTGGCAGCGAGCCTCGCCGAATCTCCGGATTCGCGACCGGCGGTCCAGGGTGACGACGGGCGCCGGCGGCACCTATACCCTCTGCGGCCTGGAATTCGGGCGTCCGACGCTGGTGTACGCGGAGGGTGACAGTACGGTGAGCGAGTTGATCCGTGTGTCGTTCGAAGCCGGGGGCATTGCCGTCGACGAAGATTTCTACGAGACGAGCGACAGGATATGGCGACGTGACTTGACCGTTCGGCCCAACGCGGACATGTCCACCCTGGTGAGCGGCATAGTGACCGATGCGGCTACCGGAAACGCGGTTCCTGATGCCTCCGTTACCGTCGCCGGCTCTGCCAACTCCGCTACCACGGACTCAGTGGGAATGTTCCGCTTGGAGGGTCTGTCACCCGGCACGCATCGTCTGGCCTTGGGTCGCCCGGGCTACGGGACGCTCTTTGGAAACGTCGAGGTGGAAGCCGATCGGCCGACGATCGCTCCGGGCGGGTTACTGGCGCTGACGCCGGTGCCGCAGGTGGAGGGCACCATGACAGAGCTGGAGACGAACCGTCCGCTGTCTGAGGTCTGGGTGATTCTGGTGTCGGACGCCGGCGACTCGGTGACAATGTCCCGGTCAGACGACTCCGGCAGCTTTGTTCTCACCGCCCCTGCCCCGGGATCATACTACGTGGTGGCGAGACGGGACGGATACACGCCAGGCGTTCGGGGGCCGTTCGAACTGACGACCGGACACGCCGTGGATGTCGGGTTTCCCCTTCGTTCCGTTGGGGTCACGTTGGAGCCTACCACCGTGACCGGAGAGGCCCCTGTACCCTCCCTCACGGCCGCCGGGTTCTACCTGCGGCAAAGAGAGGGCCGTGGTGTGTTCCTCGACCGAAGTGCCATTGAGGAACGGGCCGGTGCCAGAGAATTGGGAGACTTGTTGCGCGCCATCCCGGGGATCACGGTGGATTACAACGGGGTGATTCGGCTCCGCGGCATCATGACGGGCCCGGCCAGTAGGTGCGGGGCGCCGCTGGTATTCGTCGATGGCACTGCCGTCAGCAGAGACGAAGCATCCGCCGACCAGTGGCAGAGGGCTATCCATCCCATCGATATCGAGGCGATCGAGGTCTATCGTTCGCCGGCCGAAGTGCCCGGCCAGTACAACATCGGTGGGACGGCAGCCTGTGGGGTAATTCTCATTTGGAGGCGGCGAGGTCGCTAGAGTCCACGGTGAACATCGGGGAAGAGCCGGTGTAATGGTTTGAGATGCGTCGTACCCCTCCACAGCTCACCCTCACGGCCCTGGCACTAGTCGCCATGGCGGCCCCGCTCGACGCCCAAACGCTGAGCGGTCAAGTGGTCGACAGCGTTACTCGGGTACCCTTGGGCGCCGGATTCGTGGTATTACTCGACGCCGACGGTGCGGAGATTACCCGCACGCTGACATCGCGCAACGGCCGTTTCACACTCACCCTCGCCTCCGACCAACGTGGACCGTTGAGCCTCCGATCGGAGCGCATCGGATACCGAGTGGCGGTCACCGAGCCGTTCGACGTACCACGCCAACGCACGTTGGAGTTTACCATTTGGGTCGGAGCCCTCCCGACACCCTTATCGACCATCGAGGTTCGCGAAGCCACGGAATGTACGGTTCGCCCCACGGAAGACGAACAGACCGCGGTGGTGTGGGAAGAGGCTCGCAAGGCGCTCGCGGCCGCGTCGTGGACCGCTTCACAACAGCTCTACCATGTCGTCAGCAACATCTACGACCGCGACACGGACGCACGCCGTGGCCGTCTCCTGAACGAAGTGCACCGGCCATCGATTGGCTTTTCGTTCCAACCTTTCATGAGCCGGACGCCGGCCGAGTTGTTGAGGAATGGATACGTTGTCGCGGACGGTGAGAGCATCGTGTATGCGGCTCCCGATGCGGAGGTGTTGCAGGACGAGGGATTCCTTGAGACCCATTGCTTCCGCCTACGGCGTTCTGACGATCAAGGAGACGATCTCGTCGGGTTGGCGTTCGAACCGGCTCCCAGTCGCGACCTACCCGACGTCGAGGGGGTGCTCTGGCTCGATCGGCGATCTTCCGAGCTGCGATCGCTCGAGTACCGCTACACGAACCTGCCGCGTGAGCTGCGCGCCGGCGACCCGGGGGGTGGTACGGTGGAGTTCATGCCACTCCCCTCGGGTGCCTGGATCGTCTACCGATGGCGCATCGGTATTCCGACGGCGTTCCGGGACGAGCGCGTGAATCCATTTGCCCGCGAATCGCGCCGAGTCGTCGAACAGTTCCGGGATACCGGCGGGGAGGTACTCACCATAACCGACGGCGCCGGCAACCGCGTATATCAAGCCGTGCTTGCCCAACTGACCGGTGTCGTCGTCGACAGCACACGTGGCGAGCCGCAACCGCTGGCGGGGGCAATCGTGCGGATCGCGGGAACCTGGTTCGCCGACACCACCGACGAGGAAGGTCGATTCAATCTGGGGGCCCCCCTCAATGGCGAATACGATGTCGGGTTTACTCACCCGCGCGCCGCTCTACTGGCATACGCCCCTCCACCCGGCCGGGTGACGCTGGCTCGCGGGCGAACGGACACACTGAGGCTCGCCCTCCCCAGCATGGAAGCGATCGTGAGAGGCCTGTGCCCGGACCAATCTTCGGGGGCGTATGCGCGCGTGCTGGTGGGGACGGTGCGCGATTCCGTCACCGGTAAGCCCGTTCAGGGCGTTCAGGTCGCGGCGTCATGGCAACAGATCAACTCGAACTTGAGTTATCGGAACCGGCAGGCCGTTGCGACTACGGATGCGAGCGGCAATTACGCGCTGTGCGGTCTCGAGTACGGGCGACCCGCCGTGGTGTACGCGGTGGGAGAGAACGCGCGGAGCGCTCCGATCCGCGTCGCATTCGAAGGGACCGGAGTGGAGATCGGCGAGGAGTACCGCCAGACGGCGGAAACGGCCGCCGGACTGTGGCGCCGGGACCTGACACTCCATCCCCGACCCGAATCGACGGCCCTGATCGTCGGTCTAGTAACCGATGCCTCGACGGGCAACCCCATCCCCGGGGCCGTGGTGACCATCGGCGACCCGGCGCTCACAACCGCAACAGACTCAACCGGGATGTTCCAGTTGGAAGGCCCGTCGGCAGGGACCCATCGA
>FXBF010000831.1_pt1 | contig 10820 bp, 11 predicted proteins | sample 5335321 | NCBI WGS metagenome assembly FXBF01 (sample SAMEA103928391, study PRJEB20085) | sediment metagenome | isolation source: sediment | reverse complement strand
AAAGTCGGCCACGTAGATCGCGACCGGAGAACCCCGTCAGGGCTCCTTCGTATTCGCGCACCAGGGCCAGCACCTTGACGGCTTCTCCCATTTCGCCGGGCAAGGTAAGCCGCTTGATCTGGGCGGTCAACTCGAGGTGGCGGCGGCTCACGGGATCGACGCCCCGGCACGCCTCCAGCAATCCGCTCGCGAGCAGAAACTCCGCCTGGGTAGTGTAGCCCGCCACCTCGAGTCCGGCGGCGAGCGCCGCCTCGGCCAGCGCAGTGAAGTCCACGTGCACGGATATGTCCTGAAGCCCGGTCAGGATCAGCGCATCATCGTGGGCCCGGTGCCGGTGGAAACAACGCAGTGTGCCGCTCGAGCGCTGCGGATGGTAGTACTCGGCACGGGCATATCCGTAGTCGAACAACAGCACGACGCCCTGCGCCAGGCACGCGCCGAGGCTGCCGATAAGGCGTTGCCGGGCGGGCGCGCACTCCGATACATACCCTTCGGGAAGCGCATGATCCAACGTATGCAGAATCGTCTCGATATGTTTCGCCAGCGCGCTCCCCGAGCAGTCGGCTTCGACCCACCGAAAGCCGCCGTCCTTCCAGCCGACCCGGCATTCATGAAAACCGCCCGCGTGCACGCGAAATCGGTGCGCCGGGATCGCATCGAGCAGTTCGTTGGCAAGCACCACCCCGCGGAAGTCGCGTGGAAAATCGGTGCACCAGCCGACCCGCTGCGCGACATCCGGCAGGCGCGACGCGAGGAGTGCGCGCTGCTGTTCACGCAAAGCGGGACTGCGTTCGATGATCAAATAGCGTCGCGGAAGGCTGCTCGCCTCGGCCAGACACTCCAGCAAATCGGCCGCCAGGGCGCCGGAGCCGGCCCCGACCTCGCAGATATCGCCGCCACCGAGCACGCTCAGCGCCTCCTCGAGCTGCCCGGCTACGCATCGAGCAAACAACGGCGACGATTCCGGCGCGGTGACGAAATCGCCGCCGGCTCCGAACTGACCGGTGCCGGCACTGTAGTAGCCGAGATCCGGCGCAAACAGCGCGAGATCCATGTAGTCGGCAAAGCTGATGGCGCCGCCAGCCTCGTCGATGGCCGCGCGCACCAGGGCAACGAGCTGCGGGTTGCCGCCGGCAGCCCGGGCATGCGCGCTCATGTTCTCATCTCGATTCCCGACATTCATTCGTCAACACGATCTACAATCTTCCCGTGTCCGCGTCGAGCCGTCGAGATACTTCATGAGCACCGAGCCTGATTCACCGCACCCCAAGGTCGCCCTCGTAACCGGTGGCGCGTGCCGTATCGGTGCTGAAATCGCGCGCTGCCTGCACGCCGAGGGAATGAACATCGCTTTGCACTTTCGCACTTCCCGGGACGACGCGCGACGCTTGCGCGACCAGCTGAACGCCGCGCGCCCCGGGAGCGTGCGGCTGTTCGAGGCGGATTTGTGCGACACGGCTGCGATAAAGGACATGGTCACCTCGGTGACAACCGCGTTCACGCGCATGGACGTTCTGGTCAACAACGCCTCGAGTTTCTTCGCGACACCATTGGGCACCATCGACGATTCCGCGTACCAGGAATTACTGGACACCAATTTAAAAGCACCGCTGTTCCTCGCCCAGGCGGCGGCGCCGGAACTCGGTGTGGCAAAAGGCTGCATCGTCAACATAACGGACATATATGGATTGAAACCGCTGGCCGCTCACGCGGCCTACTGCGCGGCCAAGGCCGGACTCATCATGCTGACGCGCTCACTGGCTCTGGAGCTCGCTCCGAACGTCAGGGTCAATGCCATCGCCCCCGGCGCCATCCTGTGGCCGGAGTCGGGCTGCGACGAGATTGAACGCGCGGCCGTGCTCGCGAAGACACCCATGGGGCGCGCGGGCGTCTCCGCCGACATCGCGCAGACCGTCCTTTTTCTCGTCCGCGACGCCCACTATGTCACCGGGCAAGTCATCAAAGTCGACGGCGGGCGGGCGATCGGCTGACGCCGGGCACCGCGATTTCGGCGCAATCCGTCACCGGGGGCGTCGCTCTATGTCCGCCATGTGCGTACCGAAGCTGTGGCGGCGACGATCCTGGTAGTACAAACGCAGCGCCCGCTCGATGGATGGGAAGGCGATTTCCTCCCAGGGGATCTCGTGCTCGTCGAACAACCGCACCTCGAGACTCTCGGCGCCGGCGGAATAGTCGATGTCCAGCAGGCGGGCGAGGAAGATCACGTACACCTGATTGATTGCCGGAATGTTGAGATAGGCGAATAGCTTTCCCATCTCGACTCTGGCGTTGGCTTCCTCGAGGGTCTCCCTGGCCGCCGCCTGGGCGGTCGACTCGCCGTTCTCCATGAATCCCGCGGGTAGAGTCCAAAGACCGCTGCGCGGCTCGATGGCACGGCGGCAGAGCAGCACCTGCTCGCCCCACTGCGGAATACAGCCGGCGACGATCTTCGGATTGCTGTAGAAAATCGTACCGCAACTGTCGCACACATGGCGCGGGCGGTCGTCGCCCGGCGGCACGCGGCTCGTTACCGGGGCTCCGCATTGGCTGCAGAAGTTCATGCTTCAACTCCGAGCATCGGCGCCGGCACCAAGGTTCACCTTGCGCAACGTATCCGCATCGCCCTCGATGCGAGCCCACATGGCCGCAAGCGTGTCGCCGCTCAATGGATGCCGGCGCCCGCCCGCGATCTCCGCTAACGGGCACAGGACGAAAGCTTGTGAGCCGATCTCCTCGCGCGGCAGCACGATGCCCTGGTCGCGCATGACACGATCGCCCACCAGCAGAAGATCCAGATCCATGGTTCGCGGACCGAACCGCTTCCCGCCCCGATCGCGGCCGCAGCGCTGCTCAATTTTGCGCAGAGCCGTGACGATCCGGCGCGGCTCCGAGTCGCAATCGAATGCGACAACCAGATTGAAAAAAGGATCGCCGTCAAACCCCACCGATGCGCTCTCGTAAACGCTCGAAATCTGTAACTCGCCGAAGCGCGCGCGCAGCAACTCGAGAGCAAGACCGATGTGTCGCTCGCGATCGACGTTGCTGCCGACGCTGACGAAAACCCTTGCCATCAGGACCGCTCTCCACGCTCGATGATTACCCCGACATCGCGTGCGCCGCGAAGCGCGCCCTGCTTGTTGACGCACAGCTTCACCCATGGCACCTGAAACTCTTGCATGATGATCTCTGCGCACCGTTCGGCGAGCGTCTCCACCAGCTGATATTCGCTGTTGCCGACGAATTCGATCAGGCGTTTGGCAACGGATTTGTAGTTCAACGTATCCTCGACGTTATCGTTTTCCGCCGCCTTGCGGCAGTCACCCGCCATTTCGATATCCAGCACCACCGCCTGCTTGATCTTGCGTTCCCAGTCGAAAATGCCGATAACGGTTTCAATACGCAGATCTCTTATATAGATGATATCCACCGGCCGTTGCTCGCTGTTGAATTGTCCGTTGAGTCTCGTGTGTGCCTGTGCGGGGGCACGAATTATTAACCATAATCCTAGACGGAATGGCAAATTGGCTCACCTGAAACCGATGGGCCTGTGCTTGAACTCCCGAAAGGCAAGCACTCGGATAATGTGAACACGATTATCGGCATCGTACTCGCCTTGCTCGGCTACCTGTGCGGATCGCTTGCCTCGGCGGTCATCGTGTGCCGCGTCATGAAGCTGCCCGATCCCCGCAAAGAGGGCTCGGGTAACCCCGGCGCCACCAATGTTCTGCGACTGGGTGGCAGGAAGGCGGCCGCGCTGACCCTGCTCGGGGATGTCTTGAAAGGCGCCATTCCGGTGCTGCTGGCCCATCTGCTCAGCAATTCGCCGGCGGTGGTGGCTGCCACCGCGGTGGCGGCGGTTGTCGGTCACATGTACCCGGTGTTCTTTCAATTCAAGGGTGGTAAGGGCGTGGCCACCGCCTTCGGCGCGGTGGCCGCTACGGTATATCCGGTGGCGCTGTTCATGGGCGCCGTGTGGCTGCTGACGGCCATGGCGACCCGCTATGCCTCCCTCGCCTCCATGACCGCCGCTGTGGTGGCGCCGCTGTTTGCCCTGGTGTTCATCCGCGAGCCCGCCTATGTCCTGGCGCTGGCGATCATCGCCGCCTTGCTGGTCTACCGCCACCGCGCCAATATCCGGCGACTGCGCGACGGCATCGAGAGCGAGATCAATTTGTAGGCTCGGCGCCTGGCGGTGCCAGGGAGTCGAGCGGCCAGCGGGCGTGGGCGCCGAAGGCCAGGGGCTCGTCGGCGCCCGCCAGCAACCGCTGGCAGCCCGCGTAAGCCACCATGGCGCCGTTATCGGTGCAGAACGCGACCCGCGGATAATGTACCGACACCGACAGCTTGTCAGCCAGCACCCCCATGGATTGCCGCAGCCGGCGATTGGCGCCGACGCCACCGGACACCACCAGGCGCTCGAGCCCGGTGAGCTGCAGGGCCCGCCGGCACTTGATGACGAGGGTATCGACCACCGCCTCCTCGAAGGCCCGGGCGATGGCGGCGCGCGTCTGCGGGTCCCCGGGAGCGTTGGCGATGGTGTTCATGGCAAAAGTCTTGAGACCGCTGAAGCTGAAATCCAGCCCCGGGCGATCGGTCATGGGCCGTGGAAAGCGGAACCGGTCGGGGTCGCCGTCCTGCGCCAGGGCCGCCAGCTGCGGGCCGCCCGGATAGGCAAGGCCGAGAAGGCTGGCGGTCTTGTCGAAGGCCTCGCCGGCGGCGTCATCCAGGGACTCGCCGAGCGTCCGGTATGCGCCTACCGCGTCGACCGCCACCAGCTGCGTATGTCCTCCGGAGACCAGTAGCGCCAGAAATGGAAATTCCGGGGCGTCCGGCTCCAGCATCGGCGCCAGCAGGTGCCCCTCCATGTGATGCACGGCCACCGACGGCACCCGCCAGGCGAAAGCCAAGCTGCGGCCCACGGCGGCTCCCACCAGCAGCGCACCCACCAGCCCCGGCCCGGCGGTATAGGCGATGCCGTCGATGCCAACCTGTGCTCTCGAACAACCTGCGGCCACGAGCACCCGGTCCAGCAGCGGAACCAGCTTTCTCACGTGGTCCCTGGAGGCGAGCTCCGGCACCACGCCGCCGTACTCGGCGTGCATGGCCGCCTGGCTGTGAAGCAGGTGCCCGAGCAGGCCGGCCTCGCTGTCGTATACGGCGACCCCGGTCTCGTCGCAGGATGTCTCGATTCCCAGTACTCGCACCACCGCTCCCGGGCCGGCCCTGCGCGCATTCCGATAGACACAATGGCCATCAGCCTTTGCGTGCGTGGCCGGCCCCAATTACACTATGGGGTTCACTGTAACGGCGAGTTTAACGTAACACGCCGCTGGGATACCGCGAGGAACATTGATGCCGTCCGTCCGAGTACGTGAGAACGAGCCCTTCGACGTCGCCATGCGCCGATTCAAGCGCGCCTGCGAGAAAGCCGGAACCCTCACCGAGATCCGCCGTCGCGAGTACTACGAGAAGCCCACCTCGGTGCGCAAGCGCAAGGCCGCCGCCGCCGTCAAGCGTCATCTCAAGAAGCTCGCCCGCGAGAACATCAAACGCCGCCGCCTGTATTAGATTCGGTGCCCCTCCACGGCCAGCCGTGGGCGCCCCCGCCAGACATGGCTTCCCAGCTGAAACAACGCATCCAGGAGGATGTCATCGCGGCCATGCGCGCCAGGGACAAGCCGCGCCTGTCCGCCCTGCGCCTGGTCACCGCCGCCATCAAGCAGCTCGAGGTCGACTCGCGCACGCAGCTCGACGACCCGGACGTATTGAGGGTGCTGGAGAAAATGCTCAAGCAGCGCCGGGACTCCCTGCGGCAGTATTCCGATGCCGGTCGCCAGGACCTTGCGGACCAGGAAAGCTACGAAATCGCCGTCATCGAAACCTATATGCCCGAGGCCCTGAGCGCCGAGCAGCTGCAGGCCCTCATCGATGCCGCCATCGCCGAGGTCGGCGCCGACTGCATGCGCGACATGGGCAAAGTCATGGGCCTGTTGAAGCCCCGGGTCCAGGGCCGCGCCGATCTGGGCGCCGTCAGCGCCACGGTCAAGCAAAAGCTCAACGGCTGAGATCCAGAGCCGCTGCCGCTGTCGGCGTTGCGGGTTAGACTGTTCTCACGACCACGGCCGTAACGACCGTGTTCCGGGGCGGAGACAGAAGTGGCCGGGCGCATTCCCCGTCAATTCATCGACGATTTGCTCGCGCGCGTCGACATCGTGGACGTCGTCGACGAGTACGTGCCGCTCAAGAAAGGCGGCAAAGACCACAAGGCCTGCTGTCCCTTCCACAACGAGAAAACCCCGTCCTTCACGGTCAGCGCCGACAAGCAGTTCTACCATTGCTTCGGCTGCGCCGCGCACGGCTCCGCCATCAGCTTCCTGATGGAGTACGCCCACATGGACTTCGTCGAAGCGGTGGAGGATCTGGCCAGCCGGGTGGGCCTGGAAGTCCCCCGGGAGGCGGGCGCCGAAGAGCGCGCTGAGAGCCTGCAGCCGGTTTACGACATCCTGGCGCGAGCGAACGCTTACTTTCAGCAGCAGCTCCGCCAGCATGCCGAGGCCGCGAGGGCCGCGGATTATCTCCGCAGCCGCGGCCTGTCTGGCGAGATCGCCGCCGCCTTCGGTCTCGGATTCGCGCCGCCCGGCTGGGACAATCTGCTCAACACCATCGGCCGCAACGACACCGATCGCGCGCTCATGTCGCGTGCCGGGTTGCTGGTGGATAAGGGCGGCGGCGGATTCTACGATCGCTTCCGCGACCGCATCACCTTTCCGATTCTCGACCGACGCGGGCGCACCGTGGGCTTCGGTGCCCGGGTGCTCGGTGACGACACGCCCAAGTACCTGAACTCCCCGGAAACCGGCGTCTACCACAAGGGGCGCGAGCTCTACGGCCTCTATCAGGCCCGCAAGGCGCTCGGGCGGCCCGCGCGGCTGATGGTCGTGGAAGGCTACATGGACGTGGTGGCGCTCGCCCAGCACGGCATCCGCAATGCGGTCGCGACGCTGGGCACCGCCGCCACCGAGGCCCATCTGGAGCAGATTTTCCGCGCCAGCCAGGACGTCGTGTTCTGCTTCGACGGGGATGACGCCGGGCGCCGCGCCGCCTGGCGTGCCCTGGAGACCACGCTACCCGCCATGCACGACGGCCGGCAGGCCTTTTTCATGTTCCTGCCGGAAGGCCAGGATCCGGACAGCCTGGTGCGCGACCAGGGCGCCGCTGCCTTCGAGTCCGCGGCGGCCGCGGCCGCCAGCCTCGGCACCTTTCTCTTCGATCATCTGGTGATCGGCGTGGACCTCGGCACCATCGACGGACGCTCGCGGTTGGCAGCGCTGGCCCGGCCGCTGCTGGCGAAGCTACCCCCCGGAAGCTTCCGCGAGCTCTCGGAAAAACGCCTCGCCGAGCTCACGGGACTGGCCCCGGAGAATTCGTCTACACTGAGAACGGGGAGGGGGAATGCGACGGTATCGAGGCCATCGCGCCCCCCGCAAAAGACCAAACGACAATCGCCGTCTCTGGTGCGGAAGGTGATTACCTGGCTCCTTCACTATCCATCGTTGGGAAAAGGAGTCGTGGCCACCGCCCACCTGCGCTCTCTGGAGCTCCCCGGCGTGCCGTTGCTGCGGGAGCTCATTGAAACTCTCGAGGAGAATCCCCATCTGACAACTGGTGCGCTGTTGGAGCGTTTCCGTGACCACGAGTCCGGGCGCCACCTGGCAAGGCTGGCGGCGGAGGAGATCCCGGCCCTCGATGAGGGCCTCGAGCGGGAGTTCAGGGACTCCCTCGAAAAGCTCCAGCGATTGGCCGAGGACCAGCGTTTCGCCGAGCTCGCCCGCAAGGAGCGACAGGGGCAATTGAGCGACGCTGAAAAGCGGGAATTTGCCCGCCTATCCGGAGGAGTAACGCGCCAGGACAACGATGGGAATGCGGTTTCGAAACCCCGGAAGGGATGATCGATATCTAGTATAATTGAATGTTATTGTCCGCATTTCCGCACGACAGTGTGGCAGACGAAAAACATGGATCTGAATCAGCAACAATCACAACTCAAGTCACTGATCGCGAAGGGAAAAGACCAGGGTTACCTGACTTACCACGAGGTCAACGATCACCTGCCGAAAGGCATCGTCGACCCGGAGCAGATCGAAGACATCATCAGCATGATCAACGACATGGGGATCGCCGTTCACGAGGTGGCCCCGGACCCCGATACGCTGCTGATGATGGAGACCGCGGTGAACGCCGACGAGGACGACACCGAGGAGGCTGCGGCGGCGCTCGCGACCCTCGACAGCGAGTTCGGGCGCACCACCGATCCCGTGCGCATGTACATGCGTGAGATGGGCACCGTGGACCTGCTGACCCGCGAGGGCGAGATCAAGATCGCGAAGCGCATCGAGAAGGGCCTCAACCAGGCGCTGTGGGCGCTGGCGATCTATCCGCCGACCATCGAGATGCTGGTGGCCGAATACGAGCGCCACGAGAACGGCGAGATCAAGCTCACCGACATCTTCTCGACCTTCGTCGATCCGAATCAGAGCGACGAGCCCGCGACGCCGGCTCCCGCGCCGGCCGCCAAGCCCCTGACCGGCAAGGAGGCCAAGACCGCCGAGGAGAAAAAGGAGGAGGAGGACGAGCTGGCGGCGCTCATCGATCTGGGTCCCGATCCGGAGGAGGCGAAAGCGCATTTCAGGAAGTTCAAGCGCACGCTGGGCCGCATCAACCGGGCGACGGCCAAGTACGGCTCGCCTTCCAAGCAGGCGGTCAAGATTCGTGAAGAGTGCGCGGCGCTGTTTTTCGAACTCAAGATCGTGCCGAAGCTGGTGGACCGGCTCACCGGTCAGCTGCGCGGTGTCGTCGAGCGCGTCCGCAATCTCGAGCGCCAGATCATGACCATGTGCGTGCGCGACGCGAAGATGCCGCGCAAAGATTTCGTCGCGAGCTTCCTCGCAAACGAGACCGACATGAACTGGCTGCGCCCGCACTTGCGCGCCAAGAACGCGTATGCCGAGAACCTGAAGCCGCTGGCGAAGGACATCAAGCGCCTGCAGACAAAGCTTGCCGCCATCGAGGAAGAGAGCGGTCTCACCATCGGCCAGATCAAGGACATCAATCGACGCATGTCCATCGGCGAGGCCAAGGCACGCCGGGCGAAAAAGGAGATGGTGGAGGCCAACCTGCGTCTCGTCATCTCCATCGCCAAGAAGTACACGAATCGCGGCCTGCAGTTCCTGGATCTTATCCAGGAGGGCAACATCGGCCTCATGAAGGCCGTGGACAAGTTCGAGTACCGACGCGGTTACAAGTTTTCGACCTATGCGACCTGGTGGATTCGCCAGGCGATCACGCGCTCCATCGCGGATCAGGCGCGCACCATCCGTATTCCGGTGCACATGATCGAGACTATCAACAAGCTCAATCGCATCTCGCGCCAAATCCTGCAGGAGAAGGGCCGCGAGCCGACGCCGGAGGAGCTCGCCGAACGCATGGAGATGCCGGAAGACAAGGTACGCAAGGTGCTCAAAATCGCCAAAGAGCCAATCTCCATGGAGACGCCCATCGGCGACGACGAGGATTCACACCTGGGTGATTTCATCGAGGACCAGGCCATCGTCTCGCCCAACGACTCGGCGACTTTCGAGGGCCTGCGCGAATCGACGCAGAATATTCTCGCAGGCCTGACGCCGCGCGAAGCGAAAGTGCTGCGCATGCGCTTCGGTATCGAGATGAATACAGACCACACCCTCGAGGAAGTGGGCAAGCAGTTCGACGTAACGCGCGAACGGATTCGCCAGATCGAAGCGAAGGCGCTGCGCAAGCTCCGGCACCCGAGCCGCTCGGAGCAGCTACGGAGCTTTTTGGATTAGACTAGGCCGGCTCCCATCTACTCGTGTCCCTCTCCCCCTTCAGGGGGAGAGGGGGCCGGGGTGAAGGGAATAAATGCACCACTACCGCGAGGGCCTGTAGCTCAGTTGGTTAGAGCGACGGACTCATAATCCGTTGGTCGTAGGTTCGAGTCCTACCGGGCCCACCATTTACTTCAGGTTTCACGACACCGCCCGTTGGCCCGCTACCCCTCCCCAAAGGCAATAGACCAATCGTGATTCACCCGTCCTTCGCGACGGCCCGTGCTCTGGTACTGGTCGCCCTGCTCGGCTCCAGCGCCACGTCCGAGGCCCAGTCCACCGATACCGGCGCCGACATCAAGGCCGCCGACTCCTGGAGCAGCGATCTCAAGGCCCCTCTTCGCCCGGCCGACAACGTCGGGGGATCCTGGAACTGGACGCTGCTGTACGGGCGTATGACCGATACAGCCCTTAACAAGGTCGTTCGCTTCAGTTACGGGTGGGACGAGGCGAAACTGCTCTCGGGCGAGATCGGCTACACGCTCAAGGAAGACAATCCCTTGGTGCGGTTTCTGGATCCGGTGCTGAGCAGCGTCGACGTAGCCATGAACATCACGTATCAGGACGACCCGGCCGGCGATATCTTCCTTTTCAGTCCGTACATCATGGCCCGCTGGAGCAACTTCCCCTGGAGCAATACCCTTCGCACGACATTCGGACTGGGAGGGGGTCTGTCCTACGCCACCGATATACCGAGTATCGAGATCAGGCCGGATAATCCAGATGGTAACTACCGCAGGCTCCAGCACTACATAGCCGTCGAGGCTACGTTCGCGCTCCCGAAGTACAAGGACTGGCAACTCGTCTACCGCCTGCACCATCGCTCGGGCGTTTTTGGTCTCTTCCAGTCAGACAACGGGGGCAACACCGCAGTTCAGATCGGCCTCCGTCGCTACTTCAAATAGGTTTGCGCCGCGG
>FXBF010000830.1_pt1 | contig 10824 bp, 11 predicted proteins | sample 5335321 | NCBI WGS metagenome assembly FXBF01 (sample SAMEA103928391, study PRJEB20085) | sediment metagenome | isolation source: sediment | reverse complement strand
CATCGTAGCGAGTGCGGCGGGCACTATGAGCGTCGATGAGTTCGGGCGCTTGCAGGTGTACTTCCTGACCTACCTGGTGGGTTGGGCGGTGTTGTCATTTTGGCTCCTTCCGGTTTTGATTACGGTTTTGACGCCGCTGACCTACAAGGATGTGGTCTGGTATACAAGGGACGCGCTCGTTACCGCCTTCGCCACTCAAAACTTATTCATCGTGCTGCCGCTGCTCGCGGAGCGAACCAAAGAGCTGCTCGAAAAATGTGACCGGCGCACTCCGGAGTCCGAGTCCATGGTGGACGTGATCGTGGCAACCTCGTTCACTTTCCCTAATGCCGGCACACTGCTCACGTTGAGTTTTGTTCCTTTTGCGGGCTGGTACGCGAACGCGGACATGGCGCTCACGGAATATCCGATCTTCGTGGTCTCGGGTCTAGTCAGCATATTTGGGAGTGTCATCGTGGCCATGCCGTTTTTGCTCGACTTGCTGCGTATCCCGGCCGACATGTTTCAACTCTTCATTGCGAGTGATGTCCTTATATCACCCTTCGGCACGCAGCTGGCGGCGATACACGTACTGGCGCTGGCGCTGCTCGGCACGTTCGCTATCAGCGGTGGATTAAAGCTGCGTTGGCATAGGCTTGGCCGATACGCCGCGGTGGCGGTGGGCATCACCGCTGTCAGCATCGGCGGCACTCGTTTATTCTTCGACTACGTGATTGGGTACGAGTATCGGCAGTACGAGCTCTTCGCGAGCATGAAGCTCGCGGGGGATCCTCTGCTGGCCAAGGTCTACAAGCCCCCGCTGCCCGCGCCGCAAGCGCGCGATCCCAGGAAATCGCGCTTGGAGCAGATCAAGGAATATGGCCGCTTACGCGTTGGTTACCTGGCCGACAGCCTACCATTCGTATTCAAAAACACGGCAGACACGCTCGTGGGTCTCGACGTCCAGATGGCACAGCAGCTTGCCAAAAGCCTCGGGGTCGGGTTGGATTTCATGCTACTCGATATCGATCAAATGGCCAAGCAGCTCGAGGCTGGTTACGTCGATATCATAATGTCCGGGCTTGTCATTACCCCGGAGCGGGCGCGAGAGATGGCTTTCACCGTGCCCTATATGGATGTCACCCTGGGTTTCATTGTTCGAGATTACAAACGGAACGACTTTTCCAGCCGTGCCGCGGTGAAAAGTCTGGAAGCACCGAAGATCGCTATATTGGATGTTCCGTATCTGGTTGCGATGTTGCGCGATTATTTGCCTCGCGCGAAACGCATTCCGATCAAGTCGCCCCGGGAATTCTTCAAGCAAAAGGGCGAAAAGATCGATGCCATGCTTTACACCGCAGAGGCCGGGTCGGCCTGGACGCTGATCTACCCGAGCTACACGGTGGCGATCCCGTATCCCGATGTGGCGTCCGTCGCGCTCGGTTATTCGGTTCCGCGCAGTGACGTGGAGATGATCCAGTTTATGAACACATGGATCGAATTGAAGAAAAAAGACGCTACCGTCAAGCGTGCCTATAACCACTGGATCCTTGGCGAGCAACCGCAGGAAAAGAAGCCCCGCTGGTCGGTCATTCGCGATGTGTTGGGCTGGGTGAATTGATCCCACTGGCGCCGGGTTATCTGTTAAACTTTTCCAAAGCACACAGGAAATTATCGAGAGGGGAGTCGCATGCGTTGTATAAGTAGACTTGGCGTCGTATTAACCGCGCTGCTAATTTCGACCTCTGTTCTTGCCCGTGTGAATGTGGACTACGACAAAAGCGCGGATTTCTCGAAATACAGGACCTTCGCGTGGAAAAAGGGTACGCCTTCGAAGGATCCGCTGATGGAGAAGCGCATCCGCGACGCGGTCGAAAACGAGCTGCGGGCGAAGAGCCTGAATCAGGCGGACGGTGCACCTGATCTGTATGTTGTCACGCATGCCTCGAGCAGGAAGGAACAACAGGTGCATATAGACAATCTAGGATATAGCGGCTATGGCGGGCGCGGCTGGTATTCACGCGGACCCACCAGGGTCAATGTCTATGAGATTCCTATCGGCACGCTGATGGTCGACCTGGTGGATGCCAAGACAAACGAGCTGGTGTGGCGCGGTCTGGCGGAGAAGACTTTGAGCGAAAAACCGGAGAAGGTCGCCAAGCTGATTTACAAGGTGGTCAAGAAGATGTTCAAGAAGTATCCACCCAAGAAGTAGTGTGCGGTCGATAGCAGCGCATCTGTATTGGTTGAGGTTATGAATACCGATTTCATCCAGGCGATAGTCACCGTGTGCAGGCCGTTTACGGCCGCGTTGATCGTCGCCGCCAAGTTCGGCAACAGGTTCAGCGAAGACGCGCAGCACGTTGTCGTGCGGTTCATGGGTTTAATCCTGGTGGCGATGGGTGTTTAGTTTGACCTTTCCGGTGTAAAGTCGTTTATCAGCGGGAGCGGCGCAGCTTGATTGCGCTCGACATCGGGCGCCCCATCCTTGGCGCGGCAAAGAGATCACACGCTTTTTGGTAATGTAATATAATTCGATTGAGGAGCGCCAGTGAACAAAACAAAAATATTAGTCGCGATAATCGTGCTGTCGTTTGCTACGGTAGCGTTCGCCAAGGTAACGGTCGACTTCGACCAGAACGCTGACTTCTCGAAATACCGGACCTATGCGTGGCAGCAGGGCACCCCGGCGGCAGACCCACTCAATCAAAGACGCATTGAGCGCGCAGTGTCGGAGCAACTCAAGGCGGCCGGGCTGAGCGAGGTGAGCTCATCGCCGGACCTGAATATCGTCACCCACGCCTCATCGAAGCAAAAGCAGGAGGTCCATACGGGCAACTTCGGCTATGGCCCTATGTCCCCCGGGTTTGGCGAGCAAGATTTCACTATGACGATCGACATCGGCACGCTGCGGGTCGACCTTGTCGATGCGCGTACAAAGAAGCTCGTGTGGAGCGCCACGGCCACGAAGACCCTGAGCGACAACCCAAAGAAAGTCGCGAAGCTCATCGACAAGGTCGTGACCAAGATGTTCAAACGTTTTCCGCCGCAGCAATAGTTCGATCGCCGCGAATGGCGGCCTGCTTGCTTACTGCGTTCGGAGCTGATCCAGCAGCCGCCGGGCAGCCGGGTCCTCCGGTGCCAGATTGATCAACTCTTTTGCGTAGCGCAGGGCTGCGTCCCGTGCTCCCCTGTCGCGATTGATCGTCGCCAGCGCCAACAGGATCTGGCGGTCGTTCGGATGGCGCGGGCGCGCATTCTCCAGCACCGCCAGCGCGGACTCGGCCTTGCCCATCGCCTGCTTTCGGGCGGGCATCCCCGGCCAGGCCCAAGGCCTGGAGCCGTCCACCGGGAAACGCGATCAGGTACTGCTGCAGCGGATAGGCGCCGAAGGTATAGCTGATCTCATAGTCGCGCAGTTTTCCATCGGGGCCATCCGTGCGCACGAAATAACGTTTATTCTTCTTGTAAAAAGTGGTCGTAATGCCGTTATACCTGAATTCTGCGCCGTCAAAATTTCCCAGCACTGTCTGGTCGTTGGCAGGTTGCATCGCCTGGTCATGGAGCGAGCCGGACCACAGCTCCGTTTCGGCTTTATGACAGCCTGCGCATGCCTGCCGACCGACAAAGTTTGCCGGGGATTTATCCGTAGCCGAGGTGCCGGTGCGCAGATTCGCAGACTGCGCTTTCGCGGTAGCTACGCCATTGCCGAGCGACCCGGCGATCACGAGCAAGACGACGGCAATAACAAGGTGTCGCGCATGCATCGTCGCGATACTACGCGAAGCCACGCGAGAGGACCAAATCCGTCGGAGATCTCGGTCGCTGATCTTGCGAGCGGGGATACTGCGCACTCGCTCGCATGTACGGGTTTGTTGGCGATACGAGCCGCATGGGCGCCGCGTTTCCATAACGGCGTTGACAGAGCGCCGGGCGTACGGTAGAGCAGTAGCGGGGTGACAGGTTCATTGCTTGTGCCGGGCTCTTATGTATGAACCTGCCGGGATAACGCAATCCCTTGCGCCCCGCTGGTATAGCTGAATGGGCAAGCCGACCGACAGCACTGCTGGACCACTGGTGACTATTCGTGGCCTATCGAAGGTCTACGAGGAGGGCGGGCGTCAACGGGTGGTGTTTCGCGACCTGGACGCCAGCGTGGAGCGCGATGAGGTTATAGTGCTTCTCGGACGCAGTGGATCTGGCAAGTCCACGCTGCTCAATCTCATAAGCGGTATCGACCTGCCGACAGCGGGCGAGGTAACGGTCGACAATGTGGCGCTAACTGCTTTGTCCGAGACCGAGCGCACATTGTTCCGACGGCGTCACATCGGGTTTGTTTTTCAATTCTTTAATCTCGTTTCTACGCTCACGGTCGAGGAAAACCTTTTGCTGCCGCTGGAGCTCAACGGCATGCTCGATGAAACCGGGCGCGCGTTCGCGCTCGAGCTGCTGCACACGGTGGGCCTTGCCGATCGCGCCGCAAGTTATGCCGATCGCCTCTCCGGCGGCGAGCAACAGCGCGTGGCGATCGCGCGCGCGCTGGTGCACAAGCCGCTACTGCTGTTGGCCGACGAGCCCACCGGCAACCTCGACCGCGACACCGGCCAGCAAACGCTCGGACTCTTGCAGCGTTTAACGCGTGAATTCCATGCGACTCTGGTGATGGTCTCGCACAGCGCCGAGGCGGCGAGTCTGGCGGACCGGGTGTTCAACATCGAAGGCGGGCGGCTGCTTCAAGTGACTGGCCCGGGGCGTGGCAGGGCATGATTCTCGAGCGTGCGGGCCTGCGCTATTTGTTGCGCCATCCGTGGTTGGTCGGACTGTCGGTGCTGGGTGTTGCGCTCGGTGTTGCGGTAGCGCTGGCTGTTGATCTTGCCAATGACAGTGCACGCCGGGCCTTTCAGCGCTCGGTGGAGACGCTGTCAGGCCGCGTCACGCATCAGATCCTCGGTGGCCCGGATGGGCTGCCCGAGTCCGTGTATCGACGGGTACGCGTCGATGCGGGCATGCGTGCCTCGGCACCGGTGGTGGAAGGCTATGCGCGTGCGCCGGAGATCCCTGGTGAAACCTTTCAGCTTATAGGCATCGACCCGTTGGCCGGCATGCAACTGCAGCCCAATGTTGCGGGCCTCGGGAACCGCGTTGCCCTCACACGGCTGCTGACGAAGCCGGCGACGGGCATGCTCGCACGGCACACCGCACAGCGGTTGGGACTTGAGATCGGGGATGTGTTGAGGCTTTCGATCGGTGGGCAACGGCGCCGCATAACCATTGTTGATCTTGTCGAGCCCGCGGATCCGGTTACGCGGCAAGCGCTCGACGCCGTGATACTGACCGACATCGCCACGGCGCAAGAGCTGCTGGGTATGGGCGGGCGTCTGAGCCGCATTGACCTGGTGGTTACCGACGGCGACACGACGGGCCTCGAGCGCGTGCGCGCGGTGTTGCCTGCGGGTGCAGACATTACGCTGTCGGACCGGCGTTCGCAGGCGCTCGATCAAATGACGCGTGCTTTCCGCGTCAATCTAACCGCGTTGAGCTTGTTGGCGTTATTGGTGGGGACCTTCCTGATTTACAACATCATGACTTTCTCGGTGATCCAGCGCCGCACATTGCTCGGCTCGCTGCGCGTGCTGGGCGTAACTCGTAAGCAGATCTTTGTGGGCATTGTCACGGAGGCGCTGTTCATCGGAGTGCTGGGCACCGCTTTGGGAATCGGACTCGGGATCGTGCTTGGCAATGGACTGGTCGAGCGCGTGGTGCGCACCATTAACGACCTTTACTTCGTGCTCACGGTGCGTGAGGTTACGGTGTTGCCGTGGTCCGTGCTCAAGGGCGTTGCCCTCGGGCTCGGGGCCACCGTGGCGGCGGCGCTTGCACCTGCCTGGGAGGCTACGCGTGCGCCGGTAAGCACCGTGCTACGCCGATCGGCGATCGAGATCCGCGCCCGAAAGCGGGCGCCGGTGGTGGCGCTTGCGGGTGTGGCGACCGCCGCGGTGGGCACGGGTGTGTTGCTGTTCCCGAGCCGCAGTCTGTTGCTGGCCTACAGCGGGCTGTTTGCGCTGATCGTCGGCGCTGCCCTGCTCATTCCATGGGCGACAATGTTGATGATGCGAGCGCTGCAGCCGTTTATGGGCGCTGCCTTCGGGATCTCCGGGCGTATGGCGGCGCGTGGCGTTGTGGCGGCATTGAGCCGTACCGGTGTCGCCATCTTGGCGCTCGCGGTGGCGGTGTCGGCCACCATGAGCGTGGGCATCATGATTGAAAGCTTCCGACATTCGTTTGTCGATTGGTTGGCGGCGACCCTGCGTGCCGACGTCTATGTCACGGCCCCTGTAGTACACACCTCCCCCAGCGCGGCGACACTCGATGCCGGTCTGGTTGTCCGGCTGGCGGCGGCGCCGGGCGTGGCGGCCGTGAGCACCGCCCGGCGCGTGCGGCTCGATTCGCCCGCCGGTACGACCCAGCTGTTCGTGCTCGACACGACGCAGTAGAACTTTCAGTCATATCAGTTCAAGCGGGGTGATGCGAACAGCATCTGGAAGTTGTGGCAGGGCACCGATGCGGTGATGGTTTCCGAGCCCTATGCGTATCGTCACGATGTCGGTGTGGGAGACAAGATCAAGCTGCGCACCGACAACGGCGAGCGCGCCTTTACGGTGGTGGGCGTGTATTACGATTATGGGTCGGACGAAGGCCGCGTTACCCTTAGCCGGCGCACCTACAATCGCCATTGGCGTGACCGCGCGATTACCTCGATGGGGATTTATGCGCGTGCAGACGCTGACGTCGCTGAGATCGAGGCACGGTTGCGCGATGTTGCGGCGGGGCAGGAACTCCACATCCGCTCTAACGCTTCATTGCGCCAGGCATCGCTCGAAGTCTTCGATCGGACGTTTGCGATTACCGCGGTGTTGCGGCTGCTAGTGACGATCGTGGCATTCGTCGGCGTGCTCAGCGCGTTGGCAGCTCTGCAGCTCGAGCGCGCGCGTGAGCTGGCGATACTGCGCGTCAACGGCCTCACCCCGCGGCAGCTATGGCAGCTGGTGACGGCGGAAACTGGCCTCATGGGGCTATGCGCCGGAGTACTGGCGCTTCCGCTTGGGATCGGTATGGCGTTGGCGCTGATCCTGGTGATCAATCGCCGTTCATTCGGTTGGACCATGCAGGTGTCCCTAGATCCGGCGATATTGGCCCAAGGGCTTTTGCTGGCACTGCTGGCGGCGTTGCTGGCTGGGTTATATCCGGCCTTCAAGATGGCGCGCACCCCACCAGCGCTGGCTTTGCGCGAGGAGTAAACGAGCCCAGCGGCTATCAAAACCCGGCTAATACTGATAAAAGATGGCGTGCACCGTGATCGCCACGGGGAGAACGGCAATGAGCGTAACGATAACTGTCGGACAAATTATCGTGTGGGTTATCGTTGGTGCGCTGGCAGGCTCGCTGGCGGGGGTGATCGTCAAGCGCCGACGTGAGGGTTTCGGGCGATTCAACAACCTGATCATTGGCTTGGTCGGTGCAGTGATCGGCGGGTTCGTCTTCAAGTTGTTTGGGATCGATCTCGGCCTCGGTCAAATCGCGATCAGTTTTGAGGATCTGATTGCCGCGTTTGTCGGTTCTTTGATCTTTCTGGGAATCGTATGGAGCGTGCGAAAGCGCGGCAAGACCTTATAGCTAAAACCGCAGCGGTGGCATGACGGTCGCCGCGTGACCCCGTCGTCTATGCGGGCATGCAATCGTAGCCACTCGTGACAGCGGAGGACCCGGTAGCCTGGGCGGAATGGCAACGCGGAGGACGCAGAACCTAGCAGGGCGTTTTTCAACACCCTGCTAGAGCCCGTGTGGAGTCGGCGTGCTGGCCTGGCGCGCTGGTTTTTGCTTACGTTGGGCTGGACGTCGTGCGTATAATGCCGACCGGAGGATCCTGGTATGTCGCTCACATTTCGATCACTGTTGGTAATTGTCGCGCTTTTTACCGCGTGTGCCGCCAAGGTACAGGTCAAGTCGGAGTACGACCCGGCGGCCGATTTCTCCAACCTGAAAACCTACGCCTGGATTCCCGGATCGAAGAAGGGTGGCACGGTTACCGGCATCATCAGAAACGAGTTCGTCCATGCGACCGTGCGCAGCGCGTTGGAAACTCAGCTCGCGCGTAAAGGCTATGAAAGGATATTTTCCGGCATGCCCGATTTCTGGATCCGCTATTACGCAGCCCTTCGGACTAGGCTGGTAGTGCAGACGAATTACGACTCAGGCCTGGGTGGATTGAGTGAGCTACAGCGAAGCGCGGCGTTGGACACGCCGACGCGCTCGCGCGTTGCCGAGTTTGATGAGGGGACGCTAACGTTGGATGTGGTGGACCCGAAGACGGATAGGCTGATGTGGCGCGGGACCGCAAAGACCAAGATAAACGTCGATGCAAGCGACCAGAAGCAAGTGGCAAAAATCAACAAGGCGGCTCGAAAGTTGCTCGAGCAATTCCCGCCAAAAAAGAACTGATTGCGCGCCCCACCATGGTCGTAGTGGTGGCACGCCATTCCATCTTTTCCCGGATAGCGTTCCTGCTTACCTGAGGCGCCGACTCCGCCCACATAGTCGATATTCGCTTCGCGCTTGTCGGCGGGCGCGGGAGGCGTGCGGTGCGGCCAACAGCGATCAGGTAGAATAGCGGCCCTGAACGCGTTGGCCGAATGCCAGGAGAGTTCGAATGACCTCTAGGATAAACAGACTCGCGCTGCTGTTTTTGCTTATGCTAGCGGCGGGCTGCTCTACCATGCAAGTCAACACAGACTTCGACCCGGCGGCCGATTTCAGCACCCTGCGGACCTATAAGTGGATGCCGGGGCCGCAAAAAACAACCGGCGACCCGCGGCTTGACAACGAGATCTTGGAAAAACGCATCCGCACCGCCGTGGACGAGCAGCTGATGGCTCGAGGGTACCGGAAACAGTCGACGGGCGCGCCCGATTTCATGGTCGCGTACCACGTCGCGCTAAGAAGGAAACTCGCGGTCTCCACCATGAATTCCTATTATGGTTATCGCGCTGACTGGGGCTGGAGCTACGGTGCCGGAGCCGGTGCGATCGGGGCGGAGAGCTATACCTATGAATACGAGGAGGGCTCGCTGGTTATAGATATCGTTGCTGCGGACACGCGCCGTCTTATCTGGCGCGGGAGTGCGCAGGCCGAGGTGAACAAGGCTGCGAAACCGGAGAAAAAACAGGCACAGATCAATGAAGCCGTTACGAAAATGCTGGAGCGGTTTCCACCGAAGCGCCAGAAGTAACCATTTCCGCTCACCGGTTTTTGTTACCGCGTTACGGCGTGCGGTCGACCGCGGGTCGGTAGCTTAGCGCGAACAAGTAACCGCGTGCATAGGAATGTATGAGCCATGTCGTTGCGCGCATGGACCGTGGTCTTGCTGGTTGCTGTTGCAGCTGCTGTTGTGTACTGGTTTTATTTCCAACAGGACGATAACAACGGTGCTGCCACGCGTCCGGTGCTTTCCACTTTCGAGGCGTTGAACGACGAGAATACGGAGGGGTTCGCGCGCGCCTACCAACCACGGGAGTTCGTGTTCCCCGATGATCACGGGCCGCATCCCGACTACAAGCACGAGTGGTGGTACTACACAGGTAACCTCGAGACGGCTGCAGGGCGCCGCTTCGGCTTTCAGCTGACGTTTTTTCGAATCGCCTTGGCGCCCGCCGGCAGGCAACGGGCCTCCGCCTGGGCGACCAACGAGGTCTACATGGCGCATTTCGCCGTGTCAGATATCGCGGCGCAGCGTTTTTACCGCTTCGAGCGTTTCAGCCGGGCCGCGGCAGGTCTTGCCGGTGCCTCCGGCAATCCTTTCCGAGTGTGGCTGGAGAGCTGGTTTGCCGAAAGCAACGCGGCTGCCGAGACCGGTGGCCCCGATCTTGCGATGCGTCTGCGCGCCGGCGAGGATGATGTCGCGATCGATCTCTCGCTTAGCAGTACCAAGCCCATCGTGCTGCAGGGCGAAGGCGGCCTGAGTCGCAAGAGTGCCACACCCGGCAACGCTTCGTACTACTACTCAGCCACGCGGTTACGCACCAACGGCTCGATTCGGCTCGGCGATCGGCGCTACGAGGTCGCCGGGCTCAGCTGGATGGATCGTGAATGGTCGACATCCGCACTTGGCAAGGATCAGATCGGCTGGGACTGGTTCGCGCTGCAGCTTGCCGACGGTCGCGAGCTCATGTTCTACCGCCTGCGCCGCCGCGACGGTACGGCGGACCCGTTCAGTGGTGGTGTGCTCGTCGACGCCGACGGTTCGACCCTTGCGCTCGGCGCACGGGACATCGAGATCGACGTGCGTGCATCCTGGCAAAGCGCGGCTACCCGGGTGCGCTATCCTTCGCGCTGGCGCGTGCAGGTCCCGGGCGAGGGGCTCGACCTCGATGTTCGGCCCTATCTCTCCGATCAGGAGTTGGACCTCTCGGTGCGCTACTGGGAGGGCGCGGTAGCGGTAATCGGCACATCGCGCGGGGCGCCCGTGAGCGGGAGCGGTTATGTCGAGCTCACCGGTTACGGGCCCCCAATCACCGGGGAGCACAGCGGTTCGGCGGCGCGCTAACGCTAATATCGCATGAACTCACACCAGAGAGCACAGAGATCGCAGAGAATTTTATTAACATTCAGTTACAAAACCTCCACCGATCCACACCAGAGGACGCAGAGAGCGCAAAGAGATTTATCAATATCGTGTTACAAAAATTTCATCTATTCACACCAGAGCACGCAGAGAATTGTATTAATATTCAGCTACAAAATCTCTACCGAACCACAGCAGAGGACGCAGACGACTGCAGGGATGCAGGA
>FXBF010000829.1_pt1 | contig 10832 bp, 8 predicted proteins | sample 5335321 | NCBI WGS metagenome assembly FXBF01 (sample SAMEA103928391, study PRJEB20085) | sediment metagenome | isolation source: sediment | reverse complement strand
CCCGCTCGAGGACGGCCAGACACGTCGCCTTGAATCTGGAGATGGCCATGGTTTCGCGCTCGATGAACATAATCAAATGTATTGTAGAATAAAATTATAGTCAACGACTATAGTCTATAATATGGGCTCGTCACGAGACCCCAACAGACGCCGCTGAACGTCCGCCGCAACATTTTGGGCGGTGGCTAGCGGCCGGTCGCGACTAGATCGCCACTACATCCGCCGCCGCTTCCCGGCCGTTCTCGTCGGTGACGACAGTGAATTCAACTCGTTTGCCCTCCGGCAACGATCTGCCACCCTGGATCGCCGAGCGGTGAACGAAACAGTCTTTCTTCCCGTCGTCCGGCGTGATGAAACCGAACCCTTTGGTGTCGTCAAACCACTTCACCTTGCCTGTGACGCGGGCGGACTTCTTTCGGCCGGCTCGTTGCCGGCCTCCTTCGTTCCGACTCCGACCGCGGGATTGGCCGTTTGTCGTCGTGGGGGTGGATTTCACCTTCATAAGCCCCACATCCGGCGACAAACGGCGGACATTGTCAATCACAATCTTCCCTGTAACACCGGCGCCAAGGCCGGCAAAGAACAGGACGACGATTCCCACCAACCCTGCCTGCCTGGCCATTGAGACGGCAATGAGCACACCCAACGCTACCGTGATGACGAACGCCATTGCTATAACGAGCTGTTTCCAATTCATCGATGCTTCCACCGGTTAGTTCACGAGGGCGAGCGGCAAGCAAGCAACATAAGCCTGAGAAGCCCCAACGGAAGCCGGGACCGGCCTCAACGGCTCTCATTTTGGGATTCGCGCCCGAATCAGCTCCAGCTTTTCCGCGCGTGACATGCCCTTGATCTCGCACTCCCGCCGCAGGGCCCCGGACCGTTCTGCATGCCGTTCCTCATACACGACCCGCTTCGGGCGCGACGTGCGGAAGAACTTGGCCCCACGGCTCCCCACACGGTGCTCACTCAAGCGCCGTTCGAGATCGACGGTTATTCCTGTGTAGAACTTGCCAGACTTGGTCTGTATTACATATACCGTCCAGCCGCCCTGGTCCGTCACCAGGACGTCCGTGAGGCCTGGCACCCCAATTCACAACCGATCATGAAGAAACCTTAACAATAAATCTAACGGGTCTGAACACAAAGACAAAAAGTATAGATTAGTCTTCAATGAGGTACGTAGCGACCCACCGTGAAAGGCGAAAGGGAGTTTCGTATGGCCTCGAGAAATATTTGGAAAGGCGTTGCCGCAGGCGCCGCCGTTGCTTTAATCGCCGGAACTGCGTTTGCCGGCCTCTCGACCAAGGATGCGGGCGCGCTGGAAGTCACCGTCTACAAGAGCCCCGCATGCGGTTGCTGCAGCAAGTGGATCGACCATCTGGAGGCCAACGGCTTCAAGGTGAACGCTCACGACGTCGCCGACATCACCCAGATCAAGCTCGAGCACGAAATCCCCCGGGGGTTGCACTCCTGTCATACAGCGTTGATCGACGGATACGTGATCGAGGGACACGTCCCAGCAGAGGATGTCCAGCGCCTGTTGCAGGAACGGCCCGACGTGGTGGGCCTAACCGTGCCCGGCATGCGTATGGGATCGCCTGGTATGGAGGGCCCGACCTCTGAGCCCTACAATGTTCTGACCTTCGATCGCGACAGCAACACCACGGTCTTCGCGAAGCATTAGGGTTGGAGAGGCGGAGCGAAGAGACCCAGACGAAGCCTAAATCGTACGGGTCACGCACTGCCCGTCACCTTTGGAGTCCCCGGTCAACGCCGGGGCTTGCCATCAGTGACGGGAGTGGCAGGCTTAACTACAGGAGTAGTTCGACAAGTCGTCTCCTCGCCCCGCCAATATTCGTAATAATACTCCCGGGACCGTGGCGGTCAAGCGGAGCCATCTTTCTGGAACGCGACCTCGATCGTGACGATCTCGTGGGGCCGGAACGCCAGCTCGATCCGGTCTGCAACGCTCTTCAGTTCCGTAAAACGCTCTTCCAGCAGGTCGATCAACCACGCCGCAGAAACGAGCCGGCCAAAGGTGAGGGTTTCGTCCACTTTTTCGGACATGAGGTTGTACAGCCGGATTACGAGCGTGTCGCGTGATTCGTGTCTCTTGATGGCGCTCACGCAGGTTCGGTTCGATTCTTTGCGCAGGAAGCCCCTTCCTTTTATGCGGTGATCGGCGACGCCTTGAATCGCAGCCACGGGTGTTCGGTACCGCTGGCTGAGACCCTTGAGCCGAGCATCGATGTAGTCACCTGCAAATGGAACCACCGCGTACTGGAAGTGTTGCTCGCCCTGGCATTGCGCCTCCGGGGTCGCCAGTTGAGGACCCGCGCGCTGGTACCCCCGGCTGGGAAAATCGTCACGGGACAACCATCCCACAGCCCGCAGCAAGGTGAGGGCGAGGCCCGCGCAGCCGGAGTCCCCGCGCAACGCCGCGATCTCGGGAAGACCGCGGTTGAGCACGGCAAGACCACGAACACCGTCCTGCACCAACGAGAACTCCTGCTGGGGATATGTTGCCGACGGAGGCTGCACCCAGCCATCACCTGAGGGCTGGTCGATCGGCCGGTGGTTGATATGGAAGTGTCCGTCCGACACGATGGTGTCTGTTCGAATCGGCGTCGGAAACCGGGCGCGCAAGCGGTGATCTTTGGCACGATTGTCGAAGCAGAGGTCTATCTCCGCTACAGGACGGTTATATGCCAATCCGATACGGATCCTCACCGGACAGTCGACACCGGCCGTGCTGCGCGTCTTTCGGTGACGCTCAATGGACGCGGGAAGCCGGAACTGGAAGGCCACTTCCAATGCCGCCCTGAACCCGGTGTTCTCCGCGACCCCTATTTCGCCCTCGGCGTCGCCGGCGAGTACGGTTTTGCCGCTCTCGCAGGGCGAGTAATCGTACTCGTCCCCCACGTCCTCGGTGTCCTCCAGCCGGTTCAGCCCTGGATACGCCGTCTCCGTCACTTTGTCGTACAGGTCGAACGTCCCGTCCGAGTGAACCGTCACCCTCACGAACTCGTTCTCCATCATGCTGTCCGCAACGGTCACCATTCGAACACGCTCGGAGGACTCTCTGTCCGCCCGTCCGCCCCCGCCCGTCCGCCTGTCCGTCCCTCTCTCCGACAGCACGAAAGTCGCATGTCCCAGGGCCGGGAGATCCTCCGCGACGAACTGCACCGTCAGAATACAATCCCGCTCTTCACTCGAAACGTCATCGAGGACACCTTCGAGATCGGTCTCCAAAGCCTCGAGCTGCCGGCTCGCAAAGGGCTCTCTGGTGAAATCGAAGCCCCAAGATCGTCTCACGAAGCTTGCGTTCACAATTCGGAGTGGTACTACCCGGCCCGCTTCGTCCGACAACTGCATGGCGTCCACGTCGCCGTCGAAGTCGCGCAGCACGACCACTCGCTCAACCACTTCCGTCCGTGTTTCCGGCAGCGGATTCGCGACACAAATCACCGCTCGCTCATCACCCGCAGGATCCCGTGCCGCGGGAGACACGAGCGATTCGAGTTGCCTGCGGATCACCTGTTCGCCGGTTTGAACCACTCCGTCGAAACGGGAGACCATGTCGCGGTGCACCGCGTCCACGCTACAGCCGCATATCGAGTCGTGGGGATGATTCTGCAGCAGCAGTTTCCATGCGTAGTCGATCTCCCCGTGGGGATACGGGCAATCCAAGGCAAAGTGCAAATATCCGGACAGGGGCTCGACATAGCCGGCAAGCAGGTGTTGGGCGTACTCGTTGCGCTGCTTCAGGTACATGCGAGCCGACCAGACACCCGACAGGATGAACTGCAACCGGCCTCCGAGCAGCTCACCACAGTGGCTTCCCCTAGCAAAGCCGGCGTCGGCCACCGCCTGGACGTATTCGGTCAGACTGGCGTGTTGGAATTCCGTCTCTGGAAAAGCGTCTTGTAACGCTGCGACGATATGTCCCAAATCTCGTTGCGGTGGCAGGTGGTCACATCCGTTGTTCAGTAGATATATGTCACCCCGCGACCACTGCGCCATTTCCGCGAAGAGGTCCCGCACCTGTTCTACCGCATGGTCCACGTCGACGGCGCGCCGAGTGCGGGCATGCCACGATTCGTGAAACCCCAACTCGCCACCGTTGCAATAGCCACGGCATTGGTTGATCGCGAGCACCTCGCTCCCATCCGGAGCCAACCACCGGTACTCGAGGCCGAGGTCGTCGATCTCCGCACCGTTTCCCCGTGTGTAAACGAAGGAGTTGATTCCGGCAAGTCGAAGAATCTGCGGCAGTTGCGCAATGTGTCCGAAAGAATCGGGCATATATCCAACTTTCTGCACCGGCCCGATCTTGCCCGCAACCCTGTGGCCCAGAATGAGATTGCGAACCATGGCTTCTGCGCTTACCAGAAACTCATCCGGTAACACATACCACGGCCCGACTGACAGCGCGCCTCCCTCCACCAACGCTCGTAGCCTACTCTCATCGCGGGGAACGATTTCCAGATAGTCTTCGAGAATGATCGACTGTCCGTCGAGGAGGAAATGTTGGAACGCGTCGTCGTTCTCCAACCGGTCCAGAACCGTGCATACCACACCGATCAAGTCCACACGGAATTCGTGGAAGGGACGATACCACTCCCTGTCCCAGTGGGTGTGTGAAACGATGTAGACCTTCTTGGGTGACACTGCAGTCATGACTCGAAGCAATCGGGTTATTGCCTCATGGCGTGGCGTTCAGCTCGGCCGGCGAGGCCAGGTGTCATGAGCCGCTCGCAGATCTCCTCGAAGCCGTCCATCGGTCCGGACCATTTCAACTCATCGACCGATGCGCTGACTGGAGCCCTTACATCAACCGTCGCGATGCGTCGAAACAGAAGAGCCAGATCGCGATTCTGTACAAGCGTGTTAGCGAGTTTGGCTGCACCGCGAACAGATACATCCCAGTCCTCCGCCGAGTCGGGGATCTCTTCGATGTGGTGGTAACGCGCCAAAACCGTGGAAGACGACTTAGCACCCCACCCGGGCAGACCCGGGTAACCATCTGCGGTGTCCCCCATCAACCCCAAGTAATCGGGAATGGACAGCGGGGTCACGCCGAACTTTTGGATCACGCCCTCTTCATTCCTGATCTCTCGTTTGCGACGGTCCAACTGTACCACACGGTCACCGACAACGCATTGTGAAAGATCCTTGTCCGGGGTGCAGAGCAACACCTGCTCGACGCGCTCGTCGACCGCCGCCATCACGGCACCGGCGCCGAGGGCATCGTCGGCCTCGTGCTCGACCATCGCCCACACTACCACACCGAGACCGCGAAGCGCATCCTCGAGCGACCCGAATTGGGACAGCAACTCGGGTTCGATGCCAGAGCCATCTTTATACTCAGGCCAGAGATCATTGCGAAACGATTCGATGACGTGATCGGTGGCCACGGCAATGTGGGTCGCACCGTTCTCCAACATCGACAACACCGACCCCACCACTCCTGCGGTAGCAGCCACCTCTTGCCCCTCGTCATTGATCTCGTTGGGCAGGGCGTAATAATGGCGAAACAGCTCATAAGTGCCGTCAACCAGGTGCACTTTCATGAGGAAATTGTACTGCCCGAGCGATGCAGACGCTACGGGAAGCGGCGAGCAGGGAGGAGGGAGGAGGGAGGGCCCGCTCACGGCTCTCTGCTCCCCTCTCCCCATTGACGCACAGGCCACCTCGCACACAGTTTGGACACCCATTGACAGTCGGCGGAGATTGGATGAACAATCGAAGAAGAGGACTCGTTCGTGCGTTGGCCCCATGGGTGGTCGTGTTCGGAATCGGCGTGGGGGTGGGATTCTACGCCCGCGACCGCCAGCAGCACGAGCGCCTCCAAGACGCCGTACAATCGGCTCGGGAGCAGATGGAGGAAGCCGGCCTCGAGGCCATCGAGCGAGCCCGCCGGGTCGGCGGCGACCTCACCGCAGGGGCTGAAGCCGCTGCCGAAAGCACCAAGGCGGCGTTCCGGCGCCTCGTGCGAGGTTCATCAGAGAACTGAAGCCAGCCAACCATCCGCGCATGCCCACCCCGGCTGTTGCGGATTATCAACCCTGGCCTCAGCCACCTGCTCCGAACGGCTTCACGCGTCGTCCGCCTACGCGGGCCAGGTCGCCCTCGAAGCGCGACAGCACCGTATCTTTGGCAAAAGCGGGATCCTCGCTCGGATAATCGGAGTTGTAATGCAGCCCGCGGCTTTCCTTGCGCAGCAGTGCAGAGTGAATGATGAGTGATGCGACAGTCGCGATGTTCCTCAGTTCCAACAAGTCCGACGTCACGAAGTATTTCCAGTAGTATTCCGTAATCTCCTCTTCCATCAGATCATGCCGGCGCAAAGCACGCACTAGCCGCCGGTCGGACCGCACGATCCCTACGTAGTTCCACATGTATCGCCGAACGTCATCCCAGTCCTGAGAAACCACCACCGATTCGTCGCTCGGTACCGCGTCGCCCACCTCCCAATCGCTGACGTCATCGTAGTCCGGGCGAGGTGCGTCCACGGCCGCGATTCCGGCACGATGGGCGAACACGAGACATTCGAGCAGCGAATTCGATGCAAGGCGGTTCGCTCCGTGCAGCCCGGTGCAGGCCGTCTCGCCCACCGCAAACAATCCCGGCACGCTGGTGCGCCCATTCAGGTCGGTGACGAGACCTCCGCACGTGTAATGCGCGGCCGGCACGACTGGAATCGGCTGGGCAGTTATGTCGATCCCGTACTCAAGACATCCGGAGTGAATATTGGGAAACCGTTCGCGCACGAAAGCGGAGTCCAGATGACTCACGTCGAGGTGTACGTGATCCTCACCACTGGCTTTCATCTCGGTGTCTATTGCGCGAGCAACGACATCCCGCGGAGCCAGTTCTTTCGCTTCATGGTAGTTCTCCATGAACGCACGACCGCCAAGATCGCGCAGAACCCCGCCTTCACCACGCAGCGCCTCCGAGATCAACATACCCTTGGCTCCGGGGTGGTACAGGATGGTGGGGTGGAATTGAAAAAACTCCATGTTGGCCACCCGGGCTCCAACTCTGTACCCCATCGCGATCCCGTCGCCTGTAGAAACGTCGGGGTTGGACGTGTACAGGTACACCTTGCCCGCGCCTCCCGTCGCCAGGACGGTCACCGGGGCGAGAATCGTGTGTATTTCCCCTGTCGCCGTATCCATGACGTACGCGCCTTTACAGACACGGTCATCGTCGTCGGACGGAACGATCAGGTCGACGGCGATGTGGTTCTCCCAAATTTCCACCTTGGGAAGCTGTCTCACTGTCTCGAGCAGCGCCCGAATCATCTCACGGCCGGTGGCATCTTCGGCGTGGACGATGCGCCGTGCTGAATGGCCACCTTCCCTCCCTAGATCCAGCTCGTCGGGTCGACCCTTGTGGGTCGTGAACCGGGCGCCCAGTTTCCGAAGCTCGTTGATTCGTGCAGGGCCATCGTGCACGCATATCTCGACGGCCTCCCGCCGGCACAGACCACACCCCGCCGCAAGCGTGTCGTTCACGTGAGCATCAAAGCTGTCTTCGCCGCCGGTGACCGACGCGACGCCTCCCTGTGCATTTTGCGTCGCCGACACATCCACTCCCCGCTTGGACATGAGGATCACTCGACCCCGTCCGGCCACGGTTCGGGCGAAGGTCAACCCCGCGACCCCCGTCCCAATGACGAGGAAGTCACACTCGATGCGCATAGTCACCAAATCAACGCAATGCTACGCCCGCACCCCTCACTTGCCTTTCTCACTCTCTCCCCCTGTTCCGTAGAACGCCGTGGATTGAGATCTCCGGCCCTGACGCTCCCCAACTAATATACGCAGCGGCACCGGACCCAACTGGCTCAGCCCCCTGCGACACGGTATCCTTTAAGCTTCACACCCGAAGGAGGAACTTGACCGCTCCCCTCACCAACTCGAATGCCATACTCGTCGTTCGACATACCTGTTCCGGGATGTTGCCTTTGAGGAGGAGATCCGGCTCCTCCGGATGATCAACCGAGCCATCAAGCTGCTGCAGGATCTTCACGACGGCCTGCGCCAAACCGAGCAGGTCTACATGGTCCTGGCGGCCGTCGTGATCGGCCTTCTCGGCGGATTGGCCGCCGTAGGATTCCGCGAACTCATCCAGCTCCTGAATCGGGTGGCATGGCAAGAGAGCCGGTACACTCTCGAGTATCTGTATAGCCTCCCCATTTGGTGGAAAATCCTGGCGCCGGCAGCCGGTGGCCTGATCGTGGGCCTCATCACCTATCGGTTCGCCCGCGAGGCCCGGGGACACGGTGTGCCCGAAGTGATGGAGGCCGTGGCTCTCAAGGGTGGACGCATACGGCCCCGCGTGGTGGTCGCCAAGATGCTTGCCTCGGGTGTCAGTATTGCCTCTGGGGGATCGGTCGGACGAGAGGGACCCATCGTGCAGATCGGTGCCGCCCTGGGGTCCACATTGGGACAGTGGCTGAAGATAGACCAACGCCGCCTCCGCACGCTCGTGGGCTGCGGTGCCGCCGCCGGTATCGCGGCCACTTTCAACGCGCCGGTGGCCGGCGCCTTGTTCGCCGTGGAGATCATCCTGGGGGACTTCGGCGTGTCCCAGTTCTCGCCGATAGTCATCTCCTCGGTCATGGGAACCGTGGTCAGCCAGTATTTCCTGGGCGATTTTCCCGCATTCGAAGTCCCTGCCTACAGTCTCGTCACCGCTTTCGAGTTGTTCGCCTATGCGGCCCTGGGTTTGCTGGCGGGGTTGGCCGCCCTGGCGTTCATGCGAACGCTGTATGCGGCGGAAGACTTCTTCGACAAGGTGCGCATTTATCCTCCGATCAAGACGCTGATCGGCGGTGCCATGATCGGAATCATCGCCGTGTGGCTGCCCCAGGTGTTCGGTGTGGGCTACGAAGCCATCAACGAGGCGCTGCAAGGAAACATGATCTGGTACTTCATGTTGCTCCTCGTAGTCTTCAAGATCTTCGCCGTTTCGATCACCATCGGCTCGGGCGGGTCCGGCGGCATCTTCGCCCCGTCGCTCTTCATTGGCGCCATGCTCGGCGGAGCCGTCGGAACCGTGGTTCATACCATTTGGCCGGCGAGCACGGCCGGGGCCGGGGCGTATGCGTTGGTGGGAATGGGAGCGGTCGTCGCGGCCGCCACGCACGCACCGATCACGGCGATCCTCATCATTTTCGAGTTGACCGGAGATTACGAGATCATCCTCCCACTGATGATCAGCTCCATCACCGCAACGCTCCTGGCAACCCGAATGCAAACGGGGTCCATCTACACGCTCAAGTTGCTGCGCCGTGGCATCGACATTCACAAGGGGAAAGACGTCAACGTTCTCCAGTCGGTGCATGTGCGTGAAGAGATGCGCTCTGACGCCGTAACGGTATCCCCTGAAGCACCGCTGGTTGCTCTGCTTTCCAAGTTCATCGAGCACCCGGGTAGTACGCTGTTCGTCACCGATGACGACAACCACCTGCTGGGAATCATCACCTCCGATGACACCAGACCGCTGATACGCGATGCCGCATCGCTGGAAACACTGGTCATCGCGGAAGACGTCATGACGGCGCAGGATTTCCCCACAGTCTCACCGGACGACTCGCTGGCGCACGTGATGAAATTTTTGGGTTCGTACAGAGGCGAAGTTGCAGTTTTGCAACGAGGGCGATTGGTGGGCGTCATCTGGCCGGGAGATGTGATTAGGCGGTACAACACGGAGATCTTCAAGCGCGACATGGCCCGAAGCGTGGTGTCCGCCGTGAACGGCGAGAGCGCAGTAGTGACGGCGGTGGAAGACACCGCCGTGGCGGAGATTCCCGTTCCCGCCCAATTCATAGGCAGGTCAATTCGAGACTTGGACATTCGAAAGAACTTCGGCGTGAGCGTGTTGATGGTCAAACAATCGACTGCCGGCGGCCAGGAGAAACTTCAAACGACCCCATCGGCAGACTACACATTCCGGCAGGACGACGTGATGTTGGTGATGGGACCGAACGAAGAGCTTCGCCGCTTGAAGAGAGAAAGATGACGCAGACGTCACGCTCAAGCCGTCGTGAAGGTGAAGCTCATCCCGCACGTTCCGTTCTGGTGGTTTACTTCGTATTTTTCGACTCCTTGTTCAATATTCAACTTCGCACACTCCGCCCTCTCGCGCCCCCGCCCCCTGTGCCCCATCTTAGCAATTGATGGCCGATCTCTGGGACCGCCTCAAGACAGCCCTCGCCGACCGCTACGCGATCGAGCACGAACTCGGCGCCGGCGGCATGGCGACGGTCTACCTCGCCGAGGACCTGAAGCACCACCGCAAGGTGGCCGTCAAGGTGCTCCGCCCCGAACTCGCCGCCACGCTCGGCCCCGAGCGGTTCGTCCGCGAGATCGAGATCGCGGCCAAGCTGAGCCATCCCCACATCCTGCCGCTGTTTGACTCCGGCGAGGCGGACGGATTTCTCTACTACGTGATGCCCTACGTCGAGGGTGAGTCGCTGCGTGATCGCCTGGACCGCGAGGGGAAGCTCCCGGTGGAGCACATGGTGCGGCTGACCGACGACGTTGCGGCCGCGCTGAGCTACGCGCACGACCATGGGATCGTGCATCGGGATGTCAAGCCGGAGAACATCATGCTCACGGGCAATCGGGCGGTGGTGGCGGATTTCGGGATTGCGCGCGCGGTGAGTGCGGCGGGTGGCGAGCGGCTCACGGGAACAGGGTTCGCGATCGGCACGCCGGCGTACATGAGTCCCGAGCAGGCGATGGGGCTCGCGGAAGTGGATGCCCGGAGCGACGTGTACGCATTGGGCTGTGTGGTCTACGAGATGGTGGGGGGGC
>FXBF010000828.1_pt1 | contig 10832 bp, 8 predicted proteins | sample 5335321 | NCBI WGS metagenome assembly FXBF01 (sample SAMEA103928391, study PRJEB20085) | sediment metagenome | isolation source: sediment | reverse complement strand
TTCGCCTCTCGGGCCGCAGCGACCTGGGCCGCCGCGATCGCCGGTCGGGCCATCGCCGTACCCAGCAAGTATTCCCGGGCATATACAGCCCCTGATTTGATCGTGGGAAAGACGAAATCGCGGATGAATTCCTCTCTGAGATCTTCAACCACACACCCAACCGCGCCGGAGCGGATGGCTCTTTCCTCGATTCCCTCGAGTTCGCCTGCCCCCTGCCCCACATCCGCGGCGAAGCACAGAACCCGAGCATCGTACGTCTCCTTCAACCAGGGGACGATCGCCGAGGTATCGAGCCCGCCGGAATACGCCAACACCACCAAAGGGCCCACCGACACTCTCGCTTGATGAAGATTTATGCGTTAGAGTGGATAATAATACGACGGCCCCGGGGCTTGTCAACTCTTGATTCCGGCCAGGTCGCCGAGGCGCTTGGCAACCCTGGCTCGAGCCGCGTCACTCCGCGTGATGATCAGGAGGGTGTCGTCGCCGGCAATCGTCCCCAACACATCCTTCCACGAGGCATGGTCCAACGACCCGCCCAGAGCCTCGGCACTCCCTGGAGGCGTCTTGACCACCGCGAAGGGGCCGACGCCGTCGATGCTGAGGAGGAGGGTAGACACCAGCTGCTCCACGGGAGGGAACGGAGCCAGGTGCTCCGACGGGACCGCATAGAACGACCCACCGGCCGGATCGGTCACCTTGGACAAGCCAAGGTCGTGTAGGTCCCGCGACAACGTCGCTTGGGTCACTGCAATCCCCTCGCCGTGCAGCAATTCGCGCAACTTCTCCTGGTTGTGAACCCGTTCCCGCCGGACGATGCGGATTATGGCGGCGTGTCGTTGGACTTTCATCGATATTCGCAGTGCGGGTTAGCGGGCATTGTACACACACCGGCCTGCAACATACGTCTGAACGACATCGCCGGCAGTGGCGTCGAGGATCCCCTCCGCCATGGTTTCCGGGCTCGACCACCCACCCGGGGCCATTCGGAGGACACACAGATCGGCCCACTTCCCGACTTGCAGCGACCCGATTTGCGACTCCAGCCCCAAGGCACGCGCTCCGTCCAGTGTGGCCAGCGCGATGACCTCAGGGGCACTCAATCCTCCAAGGCGGCGAACATGTCGCATCTCGCGAAACAAGTCCAGCGATCCCACACTAGCCGCTGAATCCGTACCCAGCCCCATCAACAATCCTGCTTCCCGGAAGCGATCTATCGGTGGTGCTCCATGCCCATGACGCCCGTTGGACTGGGGACACAACGCAACGCTGCACCCGTGATCCCCCAGGAGCTTCGCGTCGGCCAGGTCGGTCTGCACCGCGTGAATGGCCAGGAGTCCCTCCTCGAGCACTCCGAGTTCATGGAGGTATGCCACCGGCGATCGGGCGGTGGCAATCTCAGGAATGCCCCTGCGCCTCCATGCCTCCGCAAACTGCCCTTTCCCCTGCGTGACCAGGTCGACTTCCGCGTGTGATTCCGCAATATGGACCGCAACAGGCAGGCTCTGGCTCTTAGCAAACTCCACCACCCGTCGATAGAGCGGTCGGCTAACCGTGTAGGGAGCGTGGGGCGACACGCCAATCCGCACCGAATCGCCGGCCCTGTCGATCAGCTCCTCTACGGTTTTCTCCAGCGCGGCGAACGCCTCGGCGGCATCGGCCGGGTGCGGCCCGAACACTTCTTGGTAGACGACGCCACGACCGCCCAGGTCGGTCAATGCGTCGACCACGGCTCCACTGTCTCCTGTGTCCGCTACCGTCGTGATGCCCCAACGCCACCCATCCCTTACACCCTGCCCGGCGGATTCGCGGAACGTCTCCATTGCCAATTCCGCCTTTGCATTCCTCACGTGCTGAATCCACTGGAAGAAGTCGTCCTCCTCGATCCTGCCACCCAGGGCCGTCAGCTCCAGGTGCGTGTGAAGGTTCACCAAACCCGGCATCAAGAGGGTGTCGGGCAGTGCGATGGTGCCGGCCCTCTCCGGTTGAGAAACCTTTTCGACCGCGCCGACCTCTGCGATCCGACCGTCTTCACCAATGAGAACGGCCCCGTCGACGATTACGGGGCCGGACACGGTATAGACGGCTCTCGCGGCGATCTTCAGCAGATCAGCGACCTCCAGGGCTGTGGTGGATCTGGGCGTTCCAGCCACCTGGAGGGCCGCCGGCCGAGCTGCTGATCCCAAATCGGAACGGATCCGGATGGTACGGACAGTACTCTGTGGGTTCTGTGCCCGGGATGTACCACTCTTGATATCGCTCGTGAGCGGGGCAGAACCGTGTCGCCAGGAAGCCGGCGAATTTGTCCACCTGCCGGGTGATGAGCGACTCGGGGCGTCGCCACAGTGCCGAGTCCGGGGCGGCGCGCCGGGCATAGACCTCGTTCATGTACTCCACCCACGCCGGCGCCGCGAGGTTTCCGCCTGTCGCCGCGTCCATGATTCGCTGGGGCCTGTCGAACCCCATCCAAATGCCGGTCACCAGTTCCGGCGTGAACCCTATGAACCAGACGTCGGTGCGATCGTTAGTAGTGCCGGTCTTGCCGCCGGCGAGCACCCTTCGCGGGAATCTCCCGCGCAACCGGATTGCACCCCAAGCCGTACCCGTCGGAACGTTCACCACCTCCTGCAGCATGCTGTTCATGATCCATGCGTGCTCGCGATCCATGATCCGCTCCAGCCGCACCTGGGGCTGCCACACGATGTTGCCCTCTGCGTCTTCCACCCGGAGGATGCCCAAGGGAGCCGCATGCACGCCGAGGGTCGCGAAGACCGTGTACGCCGACACCATTTCGATGGGATACACCTCCCCGCCACCGATGGCGCTGGAGGGAACGCGAGGGATTCGAGTCGACAGCTTGTACCGCAACGCCTCGCCTACGAACGTGTTCACGCCGATCTCGCGGCCTAACTGGATCGCGATCAAGTTGCGCGACGTGCGCAGCCCCTGTCGCAAGGTCATCGGACCGCGATAGTCGCCTTCGAAGTTACGCGGCTCCCAAGGTTGGCCGGTGGTAGGCTGGAAGATGCTGATGGCAGAATCCACGATGATATAACTGGCGGGACGGTTGGCTCGAATCGCGGCGGAATAAACGAATGGCTTGAATGTGGAACCAGGCTGCCGCAGCGCTTGGGTGGCGCGGTTGAACTTCGACTCCTCGTAGTTCCGCCCGCCAACCATCGCTCGGACATAGCCGTTCTCCGCCTCCATAGTGATCAACGCCCCTTGCAGGTAGGGCATCTCGCTCGATTCAGAAACGACTCCCCCGAGACTGTCGTGGATTTGTTTGTAGGAGGGATGTGGGAACTCACGCAGGCCGTAGGCCGGATCCTGCGGCCTGAGGTTCCCGGCCTCGATTTCCCGGAGCCGTTTCTCGAGGGCGCGCTCGGCCGACAACTGCATGGAAAGGTCGAGGGTGGTATAGACGCGAAAACCCTTATCGAACAATGCGTCGCCGAACCTCGCATAGAGTTGCTTCCGCACCCACTCCACGAAATATTCCCCCACACCCAGGAAGTCCTCACGGGAACTCACCTCGATCGGGTATGCTTTCCACTGTTCGGCCTCTTCGGGCGTGAGGTAGCCCTCATCTCGCATGGAGTTGAGCACTATGTTGCGATGGAGCAACGCGCTCTCCGGGTTACCCCTCGGCTGGTAGCTATTGGGCCGTGGGGCGAGGGCCGCCAGCAGCGCGGCTTCGGCAACGTTGACCTGGGAGGATGATTTTCCGAAGTAGCGACGTGCCGCCTCCTCGACGCCGTTGATCCGGCCGCCGAGAAAGATCTGGTTGAGATACAGCTCCAGAATGCGTTCTTTGGGATAGGTTCTTTCCAACTCCAGGGCCACCTGGATCTCCCGCACCTTCCTTTGAATGCTTCTCTCCCACGGCAGCTTCGCCCTGAACACGTTCCGGGCGAGTTGCATGGTGATGGTGGATCCGCCGGCCAGCCGCCGGCCGAGGATCAGGTTTCGGAACTGACGGATGAACCCCCGGAAATCCACGCCCGAATGCTGGAAGAAACGCCTATCCTCGGCGGCGAGAAAGGCCGCGGGAATGGCGGGTGACATCGCGTCCAGGGCGACGATCGTGCGCGTCTCGCCGAAGTCTCGAATCAACCGGCCGTCGGCAGCATAGAACTTAGCCGACTGCTCCGGCTGCCACGTTTCGAGGTAGCTGATGGAGGGACACGACGTGCCGGCGCAGGCCCGGGTCCACGAGCCCAACGCCACGCCCATGCCGAGACCCACCACGGCAAAGAAACTCAAACCCACATTCCGGCGGGTTCCCGGCTTGCGCCACATGGCAACCAGCGGCTTTACAGGAGATACCATCGGTCCTGCAACGTAGTTAGAACCGGGTCGGCTTGCCAGCGGTTACCCCGCTTCGTAACCTTCGCCGCGATGGACGCTTTGCTCGAAGAACTCACCTGGCGTGGCATGATCCACGACATGACCCCCGGCCTGGCGGAGCGTCTCACCAAGGGACCGATCACTGGGTACGGCGGGTTCGACCCGACCACCCCGAGCCTGCAGATCGGCAACTTGGTGCTGGTGATGCTCCTCGCCCACATGCAGCGGGCCGGGGGGACGCCCATCATCCTGGTAGGTGGAGGCACGGGGTTGATCGGTGATCCCAGCGGCAAGGACGCCGAACGTCCGCTGCTCGACGACGCCGAGGTCGAGGCGAATGTGGGCAAGCTGCGGGCCCAGCTGGAGCGTTTTCTCGATTTCTCTGGTGGAGACAACGCCGCCAAGGTCGTCAACAACGCCGACTGGCTCTGCTCCCTGGGCTTGGTGGAGTTTCTACGCGATACCGGTAAGCATTTCACCGTTTCCCTGATGCTGCAAAAGGAGTCGGTCAAGACACGGCTGGAGTCCGGGATCTCGTTCACGGAATTCACCTACATGCTGCTCCAGGGATACGACTTCCTCCATTTATACCGTACCCACGGCTGCGAGTTGCAGTTGGGTGGGAGCGACCAGTGGGGGAATATCACGGCCGGCACTGAGCTGATCAGGCGTATCGACGGCGGCGCGGCACACGCGCTCTGTGCCCCGCTGATCACGACGTCGAGTGGGGCCAAATTCGGCAAGACAGCGGAGGGAGCCGTCTGGTTGGATCCGGAGCTGACGTCCCCGTACAAGTTCTACCAGTTCTGGATCAACGCCGACGACCGCGACGTGGAATCGTACCTCAAAGTTTTGACATTCAAGACCGCCGACGAGATAGCGGGATTGACGGCCGAACACGAGGCCGATCCTGGTGCGCGCATCCCGCATCGGGCACTGGCCAAAGACCTGACGGAACGGACTCACGGTATCGATACGGAAGCTCGTGTCGCGTCTGCGTCGCAGGTGTTCTTCGACCGCCAGAACGTCGACACCGTCAAATCCGCCCCCCTCGACGTGTGGGAAACGTTGGAGTCCGAGCTTCCCTCGTGGTCCACGACCCGCGACGACATGCCGGCAAGCGTGGTGGACCTCGCCGCCGCGTCGGGGCTCACGGACTCCAAGACCGACGCGCGACGCCAGCTCCAACAGGGAGGCATCTACGTCAACGGCGAGCGGGCCGGCCTTGAAGCCACCGTGGCGGGCTATCACCTCCTGGCCGGTCGGTACATATGGCTGCGGCGGGGCAAGAAGAAAGATGTGATTGTGAAGGTGACGGGATGACGCCTTCTATTCCCCTGCCAATATGCCTGCCACCCTCTCCATTTCCTCCACCGTGTTGTAAAAGTGCGGCGACAAACGAATCGCTCCTTCGCGCATCGAGCATACCACGTTGGCGCACTTCAATTTGTGAAATGCCCCGGCCAGGTCGTGAGGAGTCACACAGACGATCGCCGATTCTCGTTGCGATGAGGTGGGCGAACTGATGCGGAATCGTCCCGCCTCGGCACGCCGCAACAGCGGCTCTTTGAGCACGTGCGTGTAGGCTGCTATGTTCTCGGGCCCCAGCTCCGTCAGCATGGTGAGGCTCTCCGTCATCCCCATGAAATCCTGAAACGGCAGTGTGATCATCTCGAACCGCCGCCCGTCGAGATGAAATCTTGGATGATAATCCGTCAACCTGCTAAAATCGTCAGTACCTTCGAAGGCCATCCATCCGCACACCACTGGTTCGAGCACTTCGAGAAGGGCCTGACGCACATAGACGAAGCCGGATCCCCACGGTGACAACAACCACTTTTGACCGCCGCTGGCCAGGATGTCGATCGGCGTTTCACGCACGTCCAGCGGGCATTGGCCCAATCCCTGAATCGCGTCTACGACGAAGAACACGTTGTGCTCGCGACAAGCCTCCGACAGCAGGTTGAGGTTAGCGCGGTATCCGCTCGAGAACTGAACGAACGAGATCGCAAGGACCCGCACCCGTGGGTCCGCCAGCCGTTCCAACAGGTACTCCTCATTCGGCCATCCCTCCGGAGTGCTCGGAGCGAACTCGACGTCGACGCCTTTGTCGCGCAGCAGTAACCAGGGGTAGACGTTGGCGGGGAACTCCTTGTCCGGCACGAGCACCACGTCGCCCTTGCGAATCGGCAAGGCGCGGGCGGCGAGGTTCAGGCCATGGCTCGTGTTGGTAGCAAGCCCGATTTCGGTTACTTCGGAGTGGATGAGCCGAGCCGCAGCAGCTCGGGCATCGCGCAAAATCTGCTGGAGATCGCTGTCGGGAAGCAGATAGGGGGCTGTACGCCGAGCGGTGAACGCATCGAGGCACCTCCTGGTTCGCTCCGGAATGGGGCCGATGCTCGCGTTATTCAGGTAGGTGGTTTCAGCGGTCCACGGGAATTCCTTCTCCCTGAGTATGCGGAACCGCTCCCTAAGTGCGTCAACCGCCGTGGCAACTTTCATTTCGACCATGCTACGTCACCCTGGCCGCCTTTACCCGTAGAATTCATTGGTCGTGGCGTCCACTCGACATCATATAGTTCCTGGTATCGTCCCCCTGCCGCAACCAGGTCATCGTGGGGGCCCCTCTCGACAACGACCCCTCGATCGATGACGGCGATAGTGTCAGCACCCGAAACGGTGGAAAGCCGATGGGCCACTATCAACACGGTGCGGTTCTGCATGAGTCGCGCAATGGCTTCTTGTACCGACCGCTCCGAGGTTGAATCGAGCGCGGACGTGGCCTCATCGAGAATGAGTATCGGCGGATCGCGGAGCAATGCTCTAGCAACTGCAATCCGCTGCCGTTGTCCCCCGGACAGCATCGTTCCACGCTCACCTACGCGGGTCTCGTACCCGTCGGGCAAGCACTCTATGAATTCGTGAGCGTTGGCCGCTCTTGCAGCTTCCACTATGGCCTCGCGCTCGACATCCTCTCCGTACGCAATGTTAGCCGACACCGTGTCATTGAAGATGATGGTTTCCTGGGCAACCACGGCGAGCGAGCGCCGGAGCGACTGGCGGCTGTAATCCGTGCTGGGGGCGCCATCCAGCAACACCTCGCCACGTACCGGATCGATGAGCCTGGGAAGCAGATCTACGAGTGTCGACTTACCCGCTCCCGAGTGCCCTACAAGGGCCACTATCTCACCGCGGCGGACGGTCAGATTCACACCATTGAGCACCCAGTCGTCGTCGCGATATGCGAACCACACATCGCGAAACTCGATCGCCTCCTTCAACCCAGGGAAGGTTTTGGTCGCCGGCTGGTCCACGTCATCCAACGGCCGATCGAGAATCTCGAAGACCCTCTCCGCCCCGGCCAGCGCCTGCTCGGCGAATGCCGGGAATTGGGCAACATGCTTGACCGGCGACAGCAACCGCAGGGCAACCACGAGATAGGTCATGACGAGTTCGGGCCGCATGGCCTGACCGTCGATCGCGAGCCACGCACCGGCCAAGAGCAGGAGTACGAACACACCCGCTGCCAGCGTTTCGCTCAGCGGGCTGGGAAGAGCGGCGAGGCGACGTGCTCGGAGCGTGGACCGCACGAACCTGTCGAGTGCAGCGCCGAACCGGCGGCGTTCGTATCCTTCTGCGGCATATGTCTTGACCTCCTTGGCGCCACGCAGCGTCTCGTTGAGCTGAGCAGTGAGCTCTCCCCGCGCTTCGGCCGCAACCGCAAACTGTGACCTCACACGGCGGAGAATCGGCTTGAACACCATCGCGATCGCGGGCGCCAACAACACGGTGACGAGGGTCAGTTGCCAGGAAAGGGCGAACAGGATACCGACGTACACCACGACCATCACGCCTTGCCTGACGAGCGACTGCAACATCTGACTGAAGAACACGGACGCCTGGTCGATATCGGCCAACATGCGGCTGACCAACTGGCCGGACTTGGTGCGCTGGTAGAAACCGAGGCTCAGCCCCTGAAGGTGGGCGAAGAACTGCCGCCGCAGATCGCGGGTCGCGCTCTCCTGCGCATACACGCCGAGGTAAAGCGCGGAGACCCCCCCGACGTTCTTGAGCGCGGTCACGCCAAGGATCAAGAGTACTATGTTCCGCAGCGAGGACGCCTGGCCGTCGCCGATAATCCAGCCCCCAACGGCAACGTCGACTATCCGCTCGACCGCCGTCTGCGCTTCCGGCAGGGCGGTACCTACCTCGAACAAGACGCGGAGGAGGGGAATCAAGAGGGCTAGCGTAAACCCGTCTAGGACCGAGGCAAAAACCGCGGCGGCCACGCTTCCCGCGAACGCCCGGCGATGCGGCCAGAGGTACCCGAGCAGCCGCGTGTAGCGGCCCACGTTAGCGACCTCTGCGCGGCGTGAGGAGAGCGATCGGCAAGATCACCTCCTCGGGCGTGACGCCACCGTGCAAGAACGCCCCACGGTAGCGGGCTTGATACTCGCGCAACTTCGTGGGATACACGAAGAAGCGATCGCCCGTCGCCAGGAGCATGCGGACACCAAGGCCCCTGTCCGGCAACCCCCAGGCCGGCAAATCCTTCACGAGGATCGCTGTGCCGCTACGCTCCGCACGAAGATCTTCGCCGAACTTGTAGCGGAGATTCGCCGTGGCGTCACGCTTAGCGAAAACGGTGGCCGGCGTGTGACAGTGGATCGAGCCGTGATCCGTCGTGAGCAGGACGGAGACACGTCGACGTTCGGCTTCACGCAACGCTTGAAACAATGCCGACGTTCGAAACCACGTACGCGTCAGATTCCGTAGGGCGGACGCGTTCTTTGCCACTTCATAGAGGATGGCGTGCTCGCCCCGGCCATGAGTGAGCTGGTCGACGAAATTGAACACGAGCGCTGTCACACCGTCCTCCGCCAGGTGTGCCGGAAGCCGTTTGAGCATCTCAGACCCTCCGCTCGTCGTGGACAACTTCTCGTAATGTACGGGCATCTCCGTGCCGGTGAGATCCCTCAGCTGTTCTCGCAACAACTCATCTTCATGGGCATTCAGACTGTCCTCACTACGGTCCGCCCACCACTGCGGATGCCGTTCAGCAATCTCCACCGGAAACAATCCACTGAAGATTGCGTTCCGGGAATACGGCGTCGCCGTCGGAAGAATGCCGAAATAGTAGGAGACTTCTATGTCGAAGAATTCCGTAATCAACGGCTTCAGCAGCTCCCATTGATCGAGTCGGAGACAATCGAGCACGACGAGCAATACTCGCCCTTCCGTCCTCAGTATGGGAACGAGAAACTCCTCACCAACGTCCACGGAGAGCGGCGGCCGGTCGGCCTTGGCATCCGCCAACCAGCGCGGGTAATTCGCCTCGATAAATTTCGAGAAATCCTCGTGTAGACTCTGCTGCAACGTGCTCAGCGCCTCTCGCAGCCCCGATTCGTCACCTGACCCCAGCCGGACTTCCCACGCGGCCAACTCTGCTACCAGCTCTATCCATTCCCGCCACCCCAAATGCGCCGATCGGCGCTGCTCCAACTCCCGGAACCGTTGCACGAAGTCCTGAGCCATCCGCTGGCGGCGAATCTGTGCACCTTCGATGAGTCGTGTGATCGCGCTCAGCACCTGGCGAGGGTTGACCGGTTTGACGAGATAATCGTCCATCTCAACTCCGATCGCCTCCCGCATCGTCCCCGCTTCTTCGCTCTTCGTGATCATCACGACCGGCACGGCCGCGTCGATCGCCCGAATCTCGGAAACCAGCTCCAGACCACGCTTTCCCGGAAGTTGCTCATCGAGCAAAATCACGCCGTAGGGTTGGCGCTGCAACAACGCGATCGCATCATCCCCATGCGCCGTACACTCCACCTCATACCCCTGCTCTTCGAGAAAAAGCACGTGTGCGGCGAGCGATTCTACCTCGTCATCGACCCAGAGAACTGTCTTCGGACGCGCCATGAGGCGAAAGCTACACGGAACACACCGCCCACACCAACGCGACCGGTGGCGTCCCCATGAGCCCGCTCGTAAATTCTTGCGTTATGCCGGCGACACGGGAGTTCTCCACCATTACCCCGTTTGAGGCAAACGCGTGAGCGACGCATTCGCGCGGCAGGAGACTCTGATGACGGAGGCCCTGGGCACAGCGGTCCGCGGTCCTCGCCGCAACGGCATCTTCGCCGTATGGCTGGTGCTTCGGTGTTGCGGAGACCTCCTTCCCCCAAACCGGGTGAGCGAACGCCCTCACAGGCGCCGCTTGGACGGGCTGGAACACCGACTGCACGGTCTGTCATTGCCCGCTCCTCTGCGCAGGGCGCTGACCGGCGCGGTCCGGCAGCTCCGGGAGGGCACATCGCAAGCCGCGAGCATCACCCTACAGCAGTTGATCGCCCCTGTGGACGAGACGCTCGGATCGGGCCCCGGCGACACCATCGCCCGAGCCGCGCGCCTCGCCCAGGCGCGGGTGCGGAACTCGCGAGGCGAGTGAGATTGTCCGGCGCGGGACGGCTGGGAGGCAG
>FXBF010000827.1_pt1 | contig 10837 bp, 8 predicted proteins | sample 5335321 | NCBI WGS metagenome assembly FXBF01 (sample SAMEA103928391, study PRJEB20085) | sediment metagenome | isolation source: sediment | reverse complement strand
CATGATTTTGCTACAAATGGCGACTATTCGTGATGGTGACACTGTGTAAGATTCGATGGCTGTCCGGTTTGTGGCCGGATCTCGTTACGCCTGACTGGTTCTTCCTTCGAGCCGTAGCCCGCTATGACTCTCTGTCCAGACCGGCGTCATTCGCAACGATCTCTCGCCCACACGCCCGGACTCTCGTGCAATTTTCAGGTTAGACCGACAACCCATTTCCTTTCGTATTCCCAAATTTTGACGCGGGTCGGCATGCTCATCGCTGGCTAAGCTCCAGTCCTGTGACCATAGGAACCCGGCCCACCATGGCCGGCATCATCAAATCACTCACAGGAAGGAGCCAAAAATGAAATCATTGAAACGCTTTTTTTACCTCGCCATCTGCACAGTGATCTTGCCCCTCGTGGCGTTCGCGGGGCCCGTCGACGTCAACACCGCGGACGCCGAGACCATCTCGGCAGCACTGCAGGGCGTTGGTCTCTCGAAAGCGCTCGCTATCGTCGATTATCGGAAGGCCCATGGGCCATTCAAGTCCGTCGATGACCTGACGCTGGTCAAGGGCATAGGAGAACGTACCGTTGAGATCAATCGCGCTAATATTCTCCTGAAATCGTCAAAAAAGAAGCAATAGCGGTAGCTATCAAACCATGATGCCAAAAAGGACTGCGCCACCCATAGGTGGCGCAGTTCACAATACATATTGCAACACAATGCTTCCCGCATCGATCAGACATTGGCTATGATGCGGCATCACAATAATAAGAAGGAGCCCGCATTTGTCGCAGACCATCCGTACCGCTGTATTTCCGGTTGCCGGGCGGGGAACCCGAATCTTGCCGGCGAGCAAGGCGATCCCGAAGGAAATGCTGCCTGTCGTCGACAAGCCGCTGATTCAGTACGCGGTCGAAGAAGCGATTTCCGCTGGCGCAACCAAGCTGGTCTTTATTACTGGTAGCACCAAGAAAGCGATCGAGGATCATTTCACCCCCGATCCTGCACTCGAGCAAGTGCTCTCCAAGCCAGGTAAAGAGGATTTGCTCGATTCAGTCAGAGACATTATTCCAGAAGACGTCTCCTGTACCTACATCGATCAAGGAGAACCCTTAGGCCTGGGCCATGCTGTTCTCTGTGCCAAACCTGCTGTCGGCAACGAACCGTTTTTCGTTCACCTCTGTGACGATCTCATCGCCGCTGACCCACCTTGCCTCTGCCAGATGGCTGATGAATACAGGAATCACGGCGGTAGTGTCGTCGCGGTAGAGACAATCCCACCCGAAAAGACCTCGAGCTACGGCGTCGTCGCAGTCGACGAATCGAATCGGATGGATCAGATTGTCGAAAAGCCGGCTCCCGAAGACGCACCTTCCAATCTCGCTGTCGTCGGGCGTTACCTGTTGAATTCAGAAATCTTCGACAAACTCGAAAATACCGGAAGAGGTGCGGGCGGAGAAATACAACTCACCGATGCAATCGCCGACCTACTCAAAGAGTCTCGGGTCTATGCCTATCCCTTCACCGGCGAACGCTACGACTGCGGCAACAAGGTGGGCTACCTAAAAGCCATAGTTGGCTACGGTCTGACGCACGGTGAAACCGGCGATTCGTTTCGAGACCACCTGCGCGACCTGTTAGACAACAGGTAGCTCGAGCTGGCGGACCCAAACTGTTTGATCTAAGCTTTACCCCGGGAGCACAGCAGGCGATTCGCGTGCCGCCGCTCAAAAGATAAGAACGATGGGGTGATATTCATGAATCGACGGCATTTTGTTCAGACTTCTATTGCCGCGGCGATCGCCGCAGCGTTGCCCGTAAGCCAAAGCTACTCGAGAATTCTTGGTGCCTCGATGACGGTCGACGCCGATATCAACGCCTTCACCGGCGATGGCGCCGAAGTCACTTTGAAAAGTGCGGCAGTGCAGGAACTCGGAGATAGTTTACGCGGCAACCTGTTGTTGCCAGGCCATGAGGCCTATGAGGAAGCGCGCCTTGTACTGAACGCGTCCATCGACAAGCATCCCGCCCTGATAGTGCAGGTCAAGGGTTCGGCCGATGTCAAAAATGCCGTCGATTTTGCACGGGAATCAAATCTACTGGTTGCAGTTAAATGCGGCGGTCATAACGTTGTCGGTAAGTCGACTTGCGACGGCGGCATGATGATCGACCTGAGCCCCCTGCGCAGCGTGCGCGTTGATCCGAAAGCTCAGATTGCCAATGTGTCGGGTGGCAGTTATCTCGGAGATATGGACCACGACACCATGGCGTTCGGATTGGTTACCACGGCTGGCACGGTGTCACATACCGGGGTCGGTGGGCTGACCCTGGGCGGCGGCTTCGGCCGAGTCGGGAGGCGTTTCGGCCTCGCGCTCGATAATGTTCTCGGTGTCGACATCGTTACCGCTGGCGGGCAGCTCCTGCGCGCCAATGCCGATGAAAATCAGGATCTTTATTGGGGCGTGCGTGGTGGCGGCGGAAATTTTGGCGTTGTTACGTCGTTTGATTTTCAATTGCACAAAATGGACAGGGAGGTCATAGGTGGCACGGTTGCTTTTCCCTTCAGTGAAGCAAAAAGCGTCTTGAATTTCTTTGCAGACTACGCAGCGAATGCACCGGATGAGTTGTACCTGGATGGTGGCATTAGCAGCAAACCACAGCAGGACAGTTCTGTCTTCCTACATGTATGCTACAGCGGTCCGAAAAATATGGCAGCGAAGATCGTCGACCCGATACGTAACGCCGGCACGCCGATTTTCGACGACATCAGATCCATGGACTATGTCGCCTTGCAAAGATCCGGCGATATCAGTGACCCGCGCGCCAACGGCAGCTACATGAAGTCGGGCTTTGCGTCGGAAATAACGCCGGAAGTGATCGACGCCATACTCTACGGCTTCGAGGAACATCCTCAGCGTTCGATGACCGTCGTGTATCAACACGCCGGTGGCGCGATCGGGCGCGTTGCTTCCGACGCCACAGCATTCGCACATCGCCACGTCAAACATGACACGCTTTTCCTGATGGACTGGCCGGTGGAGATCGACCCCACCGAGCACATCAACTGGGTGCGGCAATACTGGAAGACAGTCGAACCTCATACGCGCGGCGTCTACGCCAATGACCTCGTGGATATGTCGCAGCAAAAGGTGCACAGAAATTACGGCGGAAATTACGATCGCTTGCTTGCCCTGAAGAACAAGTACGATCCAACCAATTTATTCCGCCTGAATGCGAATATCGAACCGACTGTTTAATTTGGCGCCTGGTGAACCTGCGATCCATTTCGAGACTATCTACGACAATTACTTGACAATAAGCAAAAAAAAGCCAGCGCAATAATTGCCTAAACAACGAATACGCGCTACGGTTTATGGGCCCCACTAAACCATAAAAGAAGAATAAGGGAGGCCTGTTCAATGGGCTCATTATCAAAAGCCGCAATTGCGGCATACATCGTATTAAGCGGCCTATGTCCACATTCGACTGCAGCCGGCACTGACGATGGCTTCTCACACCGGACAGCCGGGTCGAGCGAGGTGGTTCTGCACGCCGAGATGAAACATCCGGCATCGAGGAAGTACGTAGCAGGCCCCTGGCCAAGATTCGCAAAGGAAATGCTGGCTTGATCGAATTGAAAGGACTGAGCTCAGTTTTCGTCTGATCTCGATAAGCTTTTCGTCAGCCGATAAAGAAACTCCTGGCCTTCAAAATACGACTTGATGAGAATGCGCTCATTCTGTCCATGCGCCCGGTTGTCGGTAATGTCTGAGAATAATCCTGACACCCCATACACCGGTATCCCGGCATTACGCAGCCACAGTCCATCCGTTGCACCGGTACTCATCATGGGTACGACGGGTACACCCGGCCACATCTCAGCCGTAACGGTTTCGATCGTCCCGAGTATTTCCGGTGTCAGCGGCGACGGTGGGGAGAGCGTGGCTTCCTTAATCGGCGTGATCGTCACCTGCACGTCTCCGATAACAGTCTCCAGCGTATTTCGTACAACTTCGACTGATTCACCTGGAAGTACGCGGCAATTCACTGTTGCTTGCGCGCGCTGAGGTAAAGCGTTCTCCGCATGTCCTGCGTCTAGTTCCGTGGCAACACAGGTCGTTCGCAAGCGAGAGTTGTAAAACGGTGTGCGGGATAAATTAGCCACTGCGGCAGGATCGGGAGGATCCCGCAACACACCCCGCATCGCCTCCGCCAGGCCGCCTTCTTCAAGATCGGCAGAGCGCTCGAAAAATATTCGTGTTACATCGTTGAGCACCACAGGAAAGTCGTATGCTCGAATGCGGACCAGTGCGTCGGCAAGCCGGTAGATTGCATTGTCTTTGACGGGCAACGAGCTGTGGCCACCTGGATTGGTCACCTCGAGCGTAAAACTCTGATATACCTTTTCACTCGCCTGTACGCCATTGGCGATATGCCTGCCGTCTTTCATCACACCGCCTCCGCCTTCGTTCAACGCGTACTCGGCATCGATCAGCTCAGGATAATTCTCCAGGAGCCAGACAACTCCATTGTCAGTGCCTCCTTCTTCGTCGGCGGTGAGTGCCACGATGATGTCGCGATCGGGCTGGAACCCTTCCTGCTTGAATCGGATCAGGTTCGCAATGTAAATCGCTGCTTCATCCTTATCGTCGGTGGTGCCACGACCGTAGTAATAACCGTCCTGTTCGGTAAATGCGAAAGGATCGAGCGTCCAGTCGTTGGGATCCGCCTCGACAACGTCAATGTGTGCGAGAAGCAGGAGGGGTTTACGACCGACATCCCGACCCCGGTAACGAACGACCAGATTTCCCTTGTTTTCGAACGGCCCCAGCACCGATACGTCTTCCTCCGGAAACCCTTCAGCGATGAGGCGTGCGGCCATCGCATTGGCGGCGTTTGTGGTATTGCCGGTGCTATGGGTTGTGTCTGTCTCGATGAGTTCGCGTAGGAAATCCTTTGCCATTTGTTGATGCGGCAGGAGATCGGATACCGCTATCGACTCGGACAAAGCCGCTACTTCCTGTTCATCCGGCTTCGGAGCGGTGCCGGTTTCTTCATTGCTGCACGAGGCCATGAGAAAAGCTGCCAATGCGAGCGGCCAAACAAAAACGTGTGTTGGTCTAATTCGTGTCATTTGTGTCCTCCACAAGCTGCGGCAAGGATAGTTGAATTCTGCCGCCGGGGCCGATTTATATGATGTCCGTCAGTCGATCAGGCTCGCAATCGAGCTTCGCGCTTGCGTTCTGTTTCGGTTAGCAGTTTCTTGCGAAGGCGAATGTTGTGGGGAGTAACTTCCAGCAATTCGTCATCATCGATGAATTCAAGCGCCTGCTCCAACGAAAATCGAACTGGTGGGGTCAGCACGATATTCTCATCACTGCCCGCGGCGCGGATATTCGTCAACTGTTTCGCTTTTGTTGGATTAACCGTCATGTCACTTTGGCGGCTGTTGATACCGATTATCATGCCTTCGTAAACGGCATCTCCATGCACAGTCATGAGTCTGCCGCGTTCCTGCAGGTTGTACAGTGCATACGCCAAGGCCTTGCCGGCAGTCATCGAAACGAGCACGCCATTATTTCGCTGACCAATCGTTTCACGCACATATCGATCGTATTTATCGAAAATGTGATAAAGCAGGCCTGTACCGGACGTCGCGGTCAGGTATTCAGTACGGAACCCGATAAGACCCCGCGTGGGAATTCGGTAATCAAGCCGGACACGACCTTTTCCGTCCGGCAACATCGCCAGCAGTTCACCCTTGCGCTCCGCAAGGCGGGTCATGACTGCACCCTGATAATCTTCTCCGAAATCGACGGTGAGCTGTTCCCAGGGTTCCAGTTTGACGCCGTCCTCCTCATGGATGATGACTTCCGGCCGGGACACAGCGATTTCGAATCCCTCACGGCGCATGTTCTCAATCAGTACTGACAGGTGAAGCTCACCGCGCCCGGATACACGAAATTTGTCCGGGTCCTCCGTGGGTACAACGCGCAAAGCAACGTTGTGTTTCAGTTCCTGCTCCAGGCGCTCGCGAATCTGGCGACTGGTAAGAAATTTGCCGTCTTGCCCGGCGAAGGGAGACTTATTGACCTGAAAGGTCATACTGATGGTTGGCTCATCGACGGCCAGTGCCGGCAATCCCTCAGGGTGGTCTCTTGGACACACCGTATCGGAAATCGCGAGGTCTTCGATGCCGCTGAATACGACAATATCGCCAGCACCTGCCGATGTTCTCTTTTGACGCTCGAGACCGTGAAACCCAAACAACTCGAGAACTTTGCCGTTTCTTACCGAACCGTCCGCTGCAACGATGCTGACCGGTGAGTTTGTTTCAACCTGGCCGCGCTGAATGCGGCCGATCCCCAGCACGCCAACATACGGGTCGTAGTCGAGGCTCGAGACCTGAAGCTGCAGGGGGCCGGACTCATCGACAGCCGGGGGCGGTACGTGCGAGATGATCGCTTCGAAGAGCGGTGTCATATCGCCATCGCGTTGAGTAGCGTCGGTGCTGGCGAAACCGTGCAGCGCGGAGGCGTAGATCACCGGGAAATCCAGCTGCTCGTCCGTAGCGCCAAGCCGGTCGAACAAATCGAAAGTCTGGTCCAGCACCCAATCCGAGCGGGCCCCGTCGCGATCAATCTTGTTGATCACAACAACCGGTAGAAGTCCTCTGGAAAATGCCTTCTGCGTGACAAACCGAGTCTGAGGCATCGGTCCTTCGACCGCATCAACCAGAAGGAGCACGCTGTCGACCATCGACATCACACGTTCGACTTCGCCACCGAAGTCCGCATGCCCGGGCGTATCCACGATGTTGATGCGGTAGTCCTGCCAGCGGATGGAAGTATTCTTCGCCAGAATCGTAATGCCGCGTTCGCGTTCCTGGTCGTTCGAGTCCATCACGCGGTCGGGTACGGACGCCCGCGGCCCCAGCGTTCCTGACTGTGGCAGCAGCTGATCCACTAACGTCGTCTTGCCATGATCTACATGGGCAATGATGGCGATGTTGCGAAGTTGCTCGATACTGGACATCGGACTAACTGGGGAGGCGAATCAGAGAGGCGCGGATTATAGAGACGGCAGGAAGTAATTGATACGCCCGCAATGACCGGGACGTAGCTCCTCTGGTGTGCTTCGGCTCAAAGAAAAAGGGCTGATATTGCTATCAGCCCTCTTATCGTATTTGGCTCCCCGGGCCGGACTCGAACCAGCGACCAATTGATTAACAGTCAACCGCTCTACCAACTGAGCTACCGAGGAATTGTGGTCTGACGATGCTCATCAGGCGCGGCATTCTGATTCAGCCAAAATCTCAAGTCAAGGACCGGAATCAGTCAGGATCAGCACCGCATGGGCAGCATTTTACACCAATGCTGCCTTGATTCTGGCAACGGCTTTCTCGAGTTCCTCGATGGAGCAGGCGAAGGAGATTCGCACATGTCCCGGCGCACCGAACGGGGTGCCGGGGACCATGACGACGTCGGCCTCGGTCAGGAGCAGCTTTGTCAAATCCGCGTCCTCTGCGAGGCCCTTGGCGTTCATTGCTCCGGTAACACGGGGAAACGCGTAAAATGCACCTTCTCCCTCGCGGCATTCAAAGCCGGGTATCTCGTTTAGTGCTTTTACGACGTAGTCGCTGCGTGCTTCGTAAGCAGTAAGCATCTCGGCGATGCAGGACTGATCGCCGTCCAGGGCGGCGATGGCTGCGACCTGGGAGATGCTGCAGGGATTCGATGTAATCTGGCTCTGAATGGTCTTCATCGCCCTGATGACTTTTTTCGGGCCACCGGCATAACCGATGCGCCAGCCAGTCATGGCATAGCATTTGGAGACACCGTTAATCGTGACGACCTGGCCGATCAGATCGGGGCAGGCGGTGGCGATGCTGCAAAATGGCGAATCTGCCCAGTGGATATGCTCGTATATGTCGTCGGCGAGGACGACGATTTGCGGGTGGCTTTTGAGGACTTCTCCCAGCGCCTGCAGTTCCTCTTTTGAATAACAGCTGCCGCTTGGGTTGGACGGGCTGTTGAGAAACATGACGCGGGTCTTGTCGCTGATTGCAGCCTCGAGTTGCTCGGGCGTTACTTTGAAGTCGCTCTCGATGCCGGTTTGTATGATGACAGGTGTGCCTTCGGCAATCCGAACCATGTCGGGATAGGACACCCAGTACGGTGCCGGGACGATGGCCTCGTCGCCGTGACTCAGTATGGCCATGCAGGCATTGAATAAGCTGTGCTTGGCACCGCATGAGACCAGGATCTGATCCGGGGCATAGCTGAGCCCGTTGTCCCGCTCGAACTTCCGTTGTATGGCCGCTTTCAGCTGGTTGGTGCCGTCGATCGCCGTGTACCTGGTTTCCCCGGCGTCGATGGCCTCAATGGCTGCCTGCCTGATGTGATCCGGGGTGTCGAAATCGGGCTCGCCGGCGCCCAGGCTGATGACGTCACGACCGCCCTCACGCAGTTCTGCGGCCAGGCCAAGCACGGCGCTGGTCGCAGAGGGCATGACCCGGCTCATCCTTTCTGAAACTGATAAACTCACTCGTTTGCCTCCACGAAACCGGCGCACATGGTACGTCAAACGACAACTCTGCCCAAGAAGTCTACGCTCGACGAGCGTGATCGTCTGACGCTGGTCTCGAAATACAACCCTGCCGGCGACCAGGCGACTGCCATTGCCGGTCTTGTAGATGGATTGAACGACGGACTGGCACGACAAACACTGTTAGGGGTTACAGGATCGGGCAAGACGTTCACGATGGCCAGCGTCATAGAGGCTACTCAGCGCCCGGCCATCATTCTCGCACCGAACAAGACGTTGGCGGCGCAGCTTTACGGCGAGATGCGTGAGTACTTTCCGAGAAACTCGGTCGAGTACTTCGTTTCTTACTACGACTATTACCAGCCGGAAGCGTACGTTCCGAGTTCCGACACTTATATAGAAAAAGACGCGTCGATCAATCAACACATCGAGCAGATGCGCCTGTCGGCGACAAAAGCACTGATCGAAAGGCCGGACACCATCATCGTGGCGACGGTTTCAGCAATCTATGGTTTGGGTGATCCCGAGGCGTATTTCAGCATGGTGCTGCATCTCACTCGCGGCGATCGCATCGATCAGAGAACAATTCTCAGGCGTCTCGCCGAACTGCAATACAAACGAAACGAGTTGGACCTGTCACAGGGCAATTACCGGGTACGTGGCGATGTCATCGATATTTTTCCGGCCGATTCCGAGCGGGATGCGGTACGAATCGAGCTTTTCGACGATGAGATCGAATCGCTGTCTTATTTCGATCCTCTGACAGGAGAGGCCCTTCGCCGGGTGCCGAGACTGACGATATTCCCGAAAACACATTACGTGACCCCTCGGGAGACGCTTCTGGCGGCCGTTGACCTGATCAAGACAGAGCTCTCAGAGCGCCTGAGCGTCCTCAGGAGGCATGAAAAACTATTGGAAGCTCAAAGGCTTGAACAGAGAACTTTATTTGATTTAGAGATGATTCAGGAGCTCGGCTACTGCTCAGGGATAGAGAACTACTCGCGCTATCTGTCGGGCCGGGAAGAGGGTGAGCCGCCACCCTGCCTGTTCGATTACGTGCCCGACAACGCTTTACTCGTCATCGACGAGAGCCACGTTACTGTTCCGCAGCTCGGCGGCATGTACCGGGGCGACCGATCGAGAAAGGAAACGCTGGTCCAGTACGGCTTCCGTCTGCCCTCGGCACTCGACAATCGGCCCTTGAGGTTTGACGAGTTCGACGGACTTGCACCGCAGACTATCTATGTGTCGGCGACACCCGGCGATTATGAAGCCGAACACTCCGACAATGTCGTGGAACAGCTCGTCCGGCCGACGGGACTGGTTGATCCACAAGTCGAAGTTCGTCCTGCCAGGACCCAGGTCGACGATGTGCTATCAGAGATCCATGCCCGAACTGTGGTCGATGAGCGAGTCCTTATAACCACGCTCACGAAGAGAATGGCCGAAGACCTGACCGATTATCTCGACGAGCACGGGATCAGGGTGCGCTATCTGCACTCCGATATCGGCACCGTCGAACGTACGGAGATCATTCGAGACCTCCGACTAGGTGCGTTCGATGTGCTGGTTGGCATCAATCTCCTGCGCGAAGGCCTGGATATGCCGGAGGTATCGCTCGTCGCCATTCTCGACGCTGACAAAGAGGGATTCCTGCGATCGGAGCGCTCGCTGATCCAGACGATTGGGCGTGCTGCGAGAAATCTTAACGGCACGGCACTCTTATATGCGGACAAAATGACCGGATCGATGCAGAGAGCGATAGACGAGACCGACCGGCGCCGCGAAAGGCAGGTCTTGCATAATAAAAAGCATGGCATCAAGCCTGCCACGATCGTCAAGCAGGTCGCGGACATCATGGAAGCCGCTTATCCGGTTCCGGGGCGGGGGCGTCGCCGAGTCGCCGAGGATGCGACGCGGTACGAGTCTCTGACACCCGAGCAGTTGTTGAAGAAGGCCGTGAAACTCGAAAAACGCATGCTGAAGCACGCCCGGGACCTGGAGTTCGAGGAGGCTGCCCGCCTTCGGGACGAGATTCAGCGAATCCGAAAAGCAGGCCTTGGGCTCAGCGATCGGCTTGCGGGCTAGGTATTGCGAATGGAGCATTGCTTGAGTATCGTTATTCGCCCTTTCCGGGGGTCGTGACCTGGATCGAAGGCAGGACACAAAAATTGGGCGATTAGCTCAGGGGACGAAAAAAATTGAGTTGTGCCTTCAGGTTGGCATCGAAGATTGTAAGAATAGGGGTCGTGACCTGGATCGAAGGCAGGACACAAAAATTGGGCGATTAGCTCAGGGG
>FXBF010000826.1_pt1 | contig 10838 bp, 8 predicted proteins | sample 5335321 | NCBI WGS metagenome assembly FXBF01 (sample SAMEA103928391, study PRJEB20085) | sediment metagenome | isolation source: sediment | reverse complement strand
CTCTCGCGTGCTCGAATGGCGAGCTGTACCGACGGAGGCGTGTAGCGGCTTCCGGTCTATCACCGCCCTACTTTCCCTCAGGGTTCTGATCGGGGGAATCTGGCTCCGAACGCCGTGGTCTCGCGCGATCCTCGTGCTGGCAGCAATTCCGGTCGCGAAGGTGCTAAACGGTGTTCGCGTGTTTCTGACGGGATTCCTGGTCTACTACGTGAATGCCGGCCTTGGCGATGGATTCATGCACTACACGGAAGGTTGGGCGCTGTTCGTCGTTGCATTCGCGATTCTGTCTGCCCTGGGATGGCTCCTGGCTCAAACAGAACGCACCATTCTCAGGATTCGTGCGACGTGAGGCTCTCAACCGCCTGGGCGCCGTCCTTACGAATCGAACGAGGCCAGCGGTTTCTCTCTCTATGTCGGTTACTGCGACTGGCAGATGAGCGGAAAGGCGATTCATTCACCGAAGAATTGCCTACGGGGAGCCGGTTGGGAGGCGGCGGAGTCGAAGCAGGTGACGATCACGACGGCGATGGGCTCGATGCTCGTGAACCGCCATCTGCTTCAGAAGGACGATCAGCGTGCTCTGGTGCTGTACTGGTATCAGGGGCGTGGGCGGGTGCGCGCCAGCGAATACGTGGTCAAGTGGGATTTGCTCAGAGACGCGGCCTTGCGCAAACGCAGCGAGGAGGCGTTGGTGCGCATAGTAGTACCGATCACAAGCAGTGAGGAACAATCCTTCGGCTTGGCAGAGCGTGTAGCTGCTGAGGTAGCTCCCGCCCTCGAGGAGGCGCTACCATCGTGGAAGCGCGTCGTAAGCTGTAATAGTCGAGACCTGAGTTGACAGTTGCCCCTCCGTGGCCGTGCTACGCGATCTTCTTCTCCCGAGCCAGCGCCCGACCGTCCAGAAAGGTCTGCATCGGCGTTCGGCCCTGACACCGCATGCCCTGATGGGTCCGCTCGGTGTTGTACCGCGTCAGGTACCCGTCGTACGTCGGCCTGTGACGCCTCGAGCGTCGCGTGAATCCTGCGGCGAACGCCCCCTTTAAAACTCATCCTGCACGGTCCGGTGAAACCGCTCGCAAATCCCATTGGTCTGCAGCAGCTATCGATGTGACCCCTACGACCCATCCCGAACGGACGCACCCGACTGTTGCGTTCACGCAACAGTTGTCACATCAGACCCCCTACGACCTTCCTCACAGATCCCGTCGAGAGTAGCGATTCAGCATACGGCACGAACCTCGCGAAAGAAACCGGAGGCACCAGGCTTGGAGGAGGCGCCCGGCCAGCTGCCGGGAGGGTACCACTTGTCAGTCAAGACGGGTTCTCTGATCTTCGCTGCGGGTTTTCAACAGTTGAGCACGACGCCGCTCGGCAGCGGTCCATCCGCGACTCGGATGTTCCTGGAATGGTTTTTCATTCACCGATTCTAATACCGCCGGTGTTGTACTGGCTCCTTGCGAATCATGGCAATAGTATCTGACTGACATGCGCGATCATAAACGAGCCGACGGCTCTCAGGCTCGACCATGGGCACGGGACGTGTGGTGCGCCGGTCACAGCCGCCACGCATCTCCACCCCAGATCAACAGCGTGGTTGAGGCGTTAGTCTGCGGGGTGCCAGCCCAATGAGATGGATCAAGGACCGCGTTCTCGACGCAGTTCGACTCCCCGGCGCGACCGCTGCGTTTGCACCGCTCATGAAGCGGTGCGCTACGGTGTTCATGCTGCACCGGTTCCGCGACCCCGACCGTACAGTCGAGGGGCACGACCCAGCTATGCTTCGGCAGGCACTCGAATACCTCCGGCGGCACCGGTACGATCTGCTCGATCTGGAGCGCCTCTTTCAACGCCTGGGGGAGGACAATGGATCGTTGGACCGAGCCGTTGTCTTCACCATCGACGACGGTTACTACGACCAGGCTTTAATTGCGACCGACATCTTCGCGGCGTACGATTGTCCGGTTACCACGTTCGTGACGACCGGGTTTCTCGACAGGGATCTGTGGTTCTGGTGGGACCAGCTCGACTTTGTGCTTCATCATACCGACCGACATCGTCTCGTTTTGGAACTGAATCACTCTGATCTGGACCTGCTCTGGACGGAGGGTGCCGGATGGCGTGACGCATTCGTCGCACTCACAGCGCTATGCAAGACTGTAGACGATCCAGTTGTCGAAGTCGTCGAGCCGCTTGCGACGGCTGCCGGAGTAGATCTCCCCAACCACCCGCCCAACAAATACGCGGCGATGACGTGGGCCGAACTACGCGCCTGTGAGGGGCGAGGCATGCGGTTTGGTCCGCACACGGTCACTCACCCGATTCTCTCATTGGTATCGGACGAGCAGTCCCACCGCGAACTCGTCGAGTCGTGGAATCGCCTACGCGCCGAAGTGCGCGATCCCGTCGCCGTTTTCTGCTATCCCAATGGCCGTGGCCAGGATTTTGGGCGCCGCGAAATCGACGGGCTCATCGCCCTTGGACTCTTGGGTGCTGTGACGGGTGGGCCCGGTTATGTGCAACCCGTACGCCACTCCGCTCCAGCGACTGCCCGTTTTTCCATCAGCCGCTTTGCCTTCCCCAACAGGCTAACACACGTCATTCAGCTAGCGTCCGGCGTGGAGCGTCTCAAACAAATCGTGCGGAGAGGGTGAGCCGATGATCGGGGGCTTGTGGAATCTGGGGTCGGCGGTGAAGTCGTACATCGAACGAGTTCGCCTCGAGCACCGGTGGGCGCGGTTGCGAGAGCTCGGCATGCACATCGGAAAGGACGTCCTGTTGCCGTCATCGACCAAGGTCGACGTGAGCCATTGCTTCCTTATCAGTATCGGCGATCACTGCGGCTTCGGCGAGGATTGCCTTATCTTGGCCCACGACGCGCAGATGGACGAGTTTCTCGACGCGGCACGCGTTGGCCGAGTGGTGATTCACCCGTCGTCTCATATCGGCGCACGTTGCGTGGTAATGCCAGGCGTCGAGATCGGTCCCCGCACGATTGTTGGCTCGAGCTCGGTCGTGGCGAAGTCGCTCCCACCCGATTCAGTCTGCGTGGGCAGCCCGGCGAAAGTGATCTGCAGCCTAGACCAGTACCTCGATAAGCACCGCGCCAGGCTAGCCGCAGCGCGAACCTTCCCCTACGAAGATTACGACGTGCGCAGCATCACTGCCGAGCGTCGCGCGGAGCTAATCGCCGCGGTGGAGCAGCAGGACGCGTACATCCTAAATGGACGGTCGGCCGAGTTGCGGGGAGAAGGCGGATCTGCTCGAACTCCGTGAACGGAGCTGCGCTGGACCTCGATCGGCCTCCCGATCGAGTAACTCCTTGCTCGACGCGTACAATCCCACCATGAGCGCAGCGAGGAAATAGGCTGGATCGGTATACGCAAACGAGATGAAGGTTGAGCTTACGGCGAATCCGAACAGTGCGATCGGCACATATTGCGTGCCAAAGTACACCCATTTTTGCTCCACGTGCCCACGTGACCATCGTTTGGGAAGGCGCCCATGCAGGCTCCACATCGCTCCGATGCCACCGAACAACAGTGCGAGCCAGAGGGCTAGACCGACTATGCCCATCTCCGCGCCAATCTGCACGTACGAATTGTGCGCAGCGGTCCATCGGATCCCGGTGCCAGCTGTGTGATCCTGGGCCTTGGACGATATCGTCCCTTCGGCTCTGGGGAAGTTATTGATCCCGATGCCAAGAAGCGGGTGGTCCAACATGTAGCCAATGCCTCGGATGGCCACTTGTCGCCGCCCATTCTCACTATCCCAGTTGTAATCTTCGGTCGGCGACTGCAGCTGCTGCATGCGCTTCCAATAACCCGGCGGAGCACCCCACGTGAGGCCAACGATCATCACGATCAACATGGCCATGCGCTTCGGTAACGATACAACATTGACGGTGAAGAGTAGCAGCGCGCCAACCGCCAACAGACCGACGAACGCGCCTTTTGAGCCGGTCCGCGCAATCGCGGCGAGGGTGCCGACTAGCGTTACTGCCGCAAAGATCTTTCCGCGACCAGCGGACGTGTGCATCGCTAGGAGCACGAGGGGCAGTCCAACCACCAGGAGGCTCCCAACCTCGTTGGCGTCATATCCCCGCAGGTCGTTGAGCCGGTAGGTGCCGCCCAAGTCTTGCACGAGGCCGAATTCGAACACGGCCTGATACGTCAAGGCCGCCGCGCTCACGACATACGACCAAACAAAATACCCAAAGTCTCGCGCGGTTTCCATGCTGATCATGATCAGGAGGCTGAGGACGATGACCTTTGCATAGGTCTCGACGACAAATCGCCCGGCAGAGCCCATCGAGATGCTGAAGGGCACAGACAAGGACGCGACGACGCCCAGGGCCAACACCACTTTCGCCGGCCAATAGTCGAGGAACTTGTGGGAGGCTTCCTTCTTGGGATTCAGGAAAGCGTACGCCAGGGCGAACGCCGTGAGGAGGAGCGCCGGTCGCAACTTCGCCACCTCCGGGACGACTCCATGGATGTTACTTACCGTAATCACGACCACGATCATGAGTGCGAGCCGGAAGGGATCGGAAGTGATTGATCCCCTCCGTGTCACCTGCGGATGCTGAAGCATGGAGGATCGCCCGTGATCGACTACGCGCATATGGCTTCCGGTTAGTGGGGTCGTCCGTTGCCCCCCAACGGCGTGGGAGCATGCTCACTTACAGCACTGTAAAGGTCCTCGTAAACCAGGATCATCTCGTCGAGCCGAAACCGCTGTTCCACGCGCTTGCGTGCGGAGCGAGCGTCTTCGCTGCGTCTGGCATCATTCCGCAGACAATCCATCCAGGCTGCAGCAAGGGCGGCGGGGTTTTCCGACGGTACGAGATGGTGCCGGAGTGGGGGACCTAGAACGTTCCTGTTTCCGCCCACGTGCGTCACCACCGGGCAGCGGCCCGCCGCCATCGCTTCCAAGAGTCCCACCGACGTTCCCTCGCTGCGAGAGGAAAGAGTAAACAGTGTGAAGGCGCGGTGGAGCGTCTCGAGGTCATCTCGCCATCCCAAGAGGTAAGCCGAACCGGTGAGACCGCGCGTGACGATCATTTCAGTAAGTGCTGGTCGCTCGCTTCCCTCCCCTGCGACGACCAGGACCGGCGCCTCGCCGTGTCCCCAGCACCTTCGCAATTCAGCAAACGCCGAGATCATGACGTCGTAACCCTTGATGGGCTCCAGGCGACCAATGCTCCCAATTATGGGCGCGGTGCTGGAGATTCCGAGCTCGCTCCGTAGGCTGAGGTCGTCTGGCAGGGGCCGGATCGCGTTCGTGTCTACTCCATTATGCACGATCCGGAGTTTCCGTGGATCAACGTGGATGGACGTCCGAAGCCGATGCGCGATTTCCTCGGAAACCGCCACAACCGCGTGGGTGCGACGGGAGGAAGCTCGGTCGAGTAGTCGAGCAACAAGCCCGTCGGAGTTGTGGCCGCCGTGCTCGGTATGCACCAGGTGACGGATTCCCGCCAGCCTTGCCGCGAGGGACACTTTGTGCCACACGCCGCTGTGCGTGTGGACTACGTCGGGCCCGATTTGCCGAATCTGCTCGACGAGAGCCGCAGGCCAAAACATCGAGATCTTGGGCATTGGGTCGGCTTGGTGAACGACGACGTGCCCCTCAAGTCCCTCGGCAAACCTTCCCAAGTACTGAAGGCAGAGGACATGACTCTCGAACCTAGAGGAGTCCACGCTGCGAGCGATGTCATTGAGCAGCCGCTCCATACCGCCGTAGTTCAGGTTCTGAATGACCTGCAGGACTACGATCCGATCACTCATTTTAGCGTCCCAACACCCAGTCGATGGTTTCTCGAACGGCGGGACTCGGATCGTCCAAACGAAAGATCTCACCACGGCTCGAGGGCCCGTGAGACGTAACGAAATCCAGCATCGCTCTCCAGTTTCCCGGCCCGCCCGGAGGAAGGGAGAGGTCTTCCGGTGACCGCGTGAGGCGGGCGATCAAGTGATCAACGTCTCCCCACCACCAACGGCTTCTGACCCCGAAATGGTAGCTGAGTACAGGGGGAGACGCGCGCCCGAGCGCGCTCGATACCAACAGGACCGGAAAATCCACTCCAGCATCGATGGCGAGTTGAAGCGAGCCCCAAAACCTGCCGTTGACCTCCATCAGGAAGGCCTTTCCCGTAGCGGCCTCCAGCTTGTACTCGACCATCGCCATTCCCTGCCAACCCAGCCGATTCAGCAGCGCCTGAGAGCGTTTGACGAGCGTCACGTCGGCCGGAATGCTCTCACGCAACACACTCACCCCCCCCGACGGCGGCTTCTCCCGAATCCGGCGGTGAGCGAACAGTGCTCGGAGTTCGCCGTCCCAGATCAAGAGGAATACCCCGATCCCGGGGCCGATCACCCGTCGCTGGAGGAGCAGCGGGTAGGCCGCCGCCGAGACGCGATCTAGCTGCACCTGAAGCGCCTCCCAGTCCGCGGCATGCCGGACCCCCACCTTGACACGACGACTGTTGAAGCACGCAACCGATCGCACCGGCTTGATCACGAGCGGAAAGTCGAGTTCGGCCGGAGCCAGATATCGGCGCTCAGCTGGGCTCATAAGGCGCCGTTCATTCGGCACCGCGATCCCGATGTCACTGGCTTCTGACAGCACGTGCGCTTTGTCACACACGCGGCGAAAGCAGTCGAGTGGCGGAAGCGGAACGGTCACCCCCCCGAATCGCTCCCGGACCGGCAACAAGGCCAATATCGAAGCCTCGGTAATCGGTAGCAGTATGACAATTCCCCACTGCTGGAGCAGCCGCTCGACGGCTGCCGAGAAGGAATCCGGCTCATCGAGCGGGTGCGGGACGGTCGCGCAACCCCTGCAATAGCGAGACGCACCGGCGAGCGGGTTCCGCCGCGGGCTGCAGACGAAGACATGGTACCCAGCTCGCCCGAGGGAGCGAACCACCGCAAGGGTGGCACGCTCTTCCCCGTCCGTCACGAGTACAGATGGGTATTGAGGTTTCCGTCCCGCAAATCTCCCCATGACCTCTGCCCGGCTTACTCCCAATAGGCGCGTCGGCCGCAGCCAAGGCGCCGGCTCCCGACTGGTGCCCACGGTGCTCGAGCGTACGCCGGCACGGATCCTGCCCCATTCCCACACGGACTGTTGTCGGGAGAGCTGCAAGCCGTGTGCCAACTTTCAATCGCGTTCGTCGCGGAAGGGAACGCCGACACCGTCGACTGCTGGTCGGGGTGCGCGCAGGGCTTTGTGAAGGCCCTGCGACTGCGGGGAGCCAGAGTGCAAGCCCTCAATGCAGAGCTTCGCGATTGGCGCAGGTGGAGCGTCGCCGCTGGCAGTTTCCACCCTACGTGGAGCAGATGGTGCCGGCGCTTCTCACTGGGGGCGATGGCCTTTCGCGCAAAATCCGCTGCGGCCGCTCGCGCGCTGAGGTCTGCTCCCGATCGATTCGACGCCGTTATTCAAATCGGGGCTACGTTTGCGATCCCCCCCGAACTCACCCAGGGCGTCCCCCACGTGATCTACGCGGACTCGAACGTCAGGTATGCATGGCGCGGCCGTCCGTACTCCGGCGTCAGCGCCTTAACGGACCAAGAAGCGGACGACGTAGCAGTCCGGGAACAGAAGGTATACGCGACCGCTGACCGGCTATGGACCTGGAGCCGAGCGCTGGCGGAGTCCTTTGTCGAGGACTTCGGCGAGCCACCTGACAAACTTCGCACCATCTATGCCGGAGCCAACCTTCATCTGACGATCGAACCGTCGGCTCGCGGCTACCGAAGCGCGCCGTCGGTACTCTTCGTTGGCAAGGACTATCCCAGAAAGGGATTCCAGGTGCTCCTCGAAGCCTTTGCCCGAGTCAGAGACACTACGCCCAACGCCGAGCTGAACGTGGTCGGCGCCAAACCTGCCTTCACGGAGAATGTCCCCGGCGTCGTCTCGCACGGCTTCATTCGACCGAACACGATCGAGGGAATCACTCGATTGCGCGGTCTGTACCGACGCGCCACAGTGTTTTGCCTTCCGTCGCGATACGAACCGTTCGGGGTCGCCTTCATCGAGGCAATGTTGGCAGGGCTCCCCTGCATCGGCGTGAATCGCTGGGCGATGCCGGAGATCATCGCGCAGGGAGAGACAGGTTGGCTCGTACCCGATGGGGACGTCGATGCGCTCGCCGCCAGTATCGAACATGCATTGCACAATCCCGAACACAGCGCAGCAATGGGCCAAGCAGGCCGTCGCCGCGCCTTACGTCTGTTCACTTGGGACCGAGTCGCGCAGCGAGCACTATCCGATCTGGCCCAGCTTCGCGCGGGGACGTCCGCGCCGGAACTCAGGAGCGTCTCATGATCGTCGGCAAGATTTGGGATTGCGAGTATCCCTGGGACGTTCGGGTTGAGAAGGTGACGCAGGGCCTACTCGAGGCGGGACACGAGGTTCACCTCTTCTGCCGCAATCGGCATGCTTGGCACACGCGCGAGCGGCTTGACGGGTTAGAGATCCACCGTATGCCCGACTGGCTCAAGGCGGGCCGGTGGATAGAGCACGTCACCAGCTTTCCCGCCTTCGTGAACCCTCGATGGATCTGGCATCTGTACACCGCCGCCAGGAACGCCCGCGTCAATGTGCTGTTGTGTCGGGATCTGCCTCTCGCACCACTGGCGCTCTGTGTCGGACGACGCTTAAGGGTGCCGGTCGTCGTCGACATTGCGGAGAATTATCCCGCGATGTTGAAACAGCGGTTCCACTGGCGTGACTTCCGTCCCCACAACCTGATCGTGCGCAATCCATACCTGGCCGTTCTCGTTGAACGGTACGTGACCAGAAGGGCCGATGCACTGTTCGTCGTCGTCGAGGAGTCCGGGGCACGGCTGGCGGCTTCCGGTGTGCCGCCGAATCTAATCGACGTCGTCTGCAACACGCCGACGGCGGACCGGATTCGCCTGTGCGGCAGAATCGCGGCACGACGGAACGGTGACCGCTCGCGTTGGCTCCGATTGGTCTACCTAGGACTGTTGGGACATTCCCGTGGCATCGAGACGGTCTTTCGCGCTGTTGCCCGTATGCGGGACGAGGGTACACAGGTGCGTTTCGACGTCATCGGGCCGCTAGAAGAAAGTCCCAACCTACCCACTCTAGCCCGACACCTCGGCATCGACCACGTAGTGGCGTTTCACGGACGGGTGCCATACGAACAAGCCCTGCAGATCGTTGCGTCGTGTGATGTCGGCGTGGTACCCCACCATGCCACCGAACATTGGCGCAGTACGATCCCCAACAAGCTGTTCGACTATATGGCCGCGGCCATGCCGGTGATAGTCTCGGATGCACCGCCGGCGAAGCGGATCGTGGACACCACGGGGTGCGGGCTCGTGTTCCGAGACCGTAACCCCGCCGACTTAAGTCAACAAATCCGGCGGCTGAGCGACCGGCAACTCCGGGCGACCATGGGGGCAGCAGGGCGACGCGCGGTGCTCGACCGATACAACTGGCGGCAAGACTGCGCTCGCCTGGTAGCCAGACTTGAGGCTTTGGTCGGTGATCGAAAACCGCCGCTCTCTGCGACCGGGTGCGTCGGCGGACTAGTGTCGGAGTAGGACGAGGTTTCGCCACCGTCCGCGGAGGAATGGTGATGCGTCAGTTCTGGTACCAGACGATCACGTTGTCGTAGTACTCTTTCTGGTTCATGGACGACCCCCCATTGAAGGTCGACGCCAGCTCAAAGTTGTCCACGCCTTCAGCACCTACAAAAATCCCGGTCGTGGCCGGAATGGTTGGCGCCTGCCGCCCCGTTGTCCCATCGATGATCTTCACCCCATCGAGCCAGACTCGGAACGCCCCATCCCCCGCCCCATCACTCGACTCCGCCTTCCGCTCGATCGTAATCCGATGCCAGTTCCCGGCCGTCACATGGTCGATCGTCGCCGGATTCGGTCCCCACGGCTCTATCGTAGTCTGCTGATCGTCGATCTTCAGACTATTGCTCTGCAACAGCGACCACTCGAACTTGACCGGCTTATCTAGCTCGGGATTATGGAAATCAACTTGCGCCCGGCCGATACCCAGAGTAATTCGATGGAGGCTCTGCCCCAGGTTAATCAGAAAATGCTTCTTCCCGAGCCGCGGGGACGCCCCCACGTACACGAAATTCGGCGCGCGATAGTAGTAGCTGAAGAAGGTCGAGACGCCGTTCCCCGGCGTGAAACCGGCTGGATTCCCGAGCAGGGGCACGAACTGCTCCGCACTCGACTGAGGCCAATTGAACTCCGCCGACCGCCCTCCGACGCTGGTTGAATCCCCCAGGTAACCGGTGTTCGCTGCCGGGCTCAGGACTCCCGCACTGCACTCGAGGTCCCACTTACCTCCATTGGCTGTTCCCATCGACTGGCAATCGGTGTACGACTCGAAGTCGTCCTCGAACCAGATCACGCTGGATGCCGTGGGGTACGGTTCATCGGATGTGGCCGTGAAACTCACCGGACTCCCGGTCAGCCCCACCACCGTGCCTGTCACCGTCTGGGTCCCCGCCGCCGTCCCCAGGGTCCACGTAGTCCCCGCCAGGCCCGAGACGTTCGTCTCGACCGACGCAGCGCCCACGGTCCCGTCGCCGGCGAACGCCACGGTCACTCCCTGAACCGGATTGCCGAGCGTGTCCGTCACCAACACCTCGGGCCCCACCGGGAGCAGAGTTGCCACCGTGGCCTGCTGGCCGGTCTGCCACGAGGCACTCGCTGAGACCGCCGACGCCGACGCCGCCAGGCCCGTGGCCGTGAAGCTCACCACCGGCAGGCCCGCCACCGTCGCCGTCACCGTCTGGGTCCCCGCCGCCGTCCCCAGGGTCCACGTGGTCCCCGCAA
>FXBF010000825.1_pt1 | contig 10845 bp, 11 predicted proteins | sample 5335321 | NCBI WGS metagenome assembly FXBF01 (sample SAMEA103928391, study PRJEB20085) | sediment metagenome | isolation source: sediment | reverse complement strand
CGACGATCTCTCCGAACTCCCCTTCTTCGCCAGTCAGCGGCACGAGCACGCCGATTGTCACACCTTCGCCGTCTCCGCCTCCGGTCGTGCATGCTGCCAGGACCAGGGCCAATGTCGCGACGATGGCTGCTGCTCTCAATAGTTTTCGCATGTTCTCCATCCTTTTCTCTCAGGCGCCATCATGGCGCCCCTCTTGTTGATTGCCCAGGAAAACCTTCCGGAGCTCTTCAGGGTCGAGTAGTTCGGAACTCGGGAGCTCGCTGGAAACCTGACCTCCGTCCATCACATATGTGCGGCTGCTTATTCGAAGAATTGCCTCCGGGCTCTGCTCGACGACCCACAAGACGGCGGTTCCTGTAGCTGCCACTTCAGCGATCCAGGCCACGATCTGATCAACGAACATCGGCGAGAGGCCAGAAGTAGGCTCGTCGAGGAGCAAGACACGCGGTCGTCCGGTCAGCGCCGCACTGATTGCAAGGATCTGGCGCTCCCCACCTGAAAGGGTATCTGCGCGCTGACGTGACCGTTCGGACAGGAACGGGAACCGTTGGAAGGTGGCCTCAATACTGGCGGCTGTTCTATCACGAGCGCTAGTTGTCACCCGCAAGTTGTCAATCACAGACAGTTCTTCGAATACGTTTCGCTCCTGGGGCACATAACCCACACCGGTCGCAGCTGCTGCGGAGGCGTCGGCGCCGTCCACACGTTCTTGGGCGAGCCGTATCTCGCCGCTGGTTGTGGGGAGGTGACCCGCAATAGCCTTCATGAGGGTGCTCTTTCCTGCTCCGTTGGGGCCGAGCACCGTCACGACCTCGCCCTCTGAAACAGTGAGACTGACGCCGTGAAGGATGGTTATCTTGCCGTAGCCCGAATCCACGTCGCGGAGCTCAAGCAGCATTGTCACCACCCAGGTAAGCCCTGACAACGCGCTCGTTGGCAAGGATCTCGTCCGGGGTCCCATCGGCGAGGAGCCGACCTTGATCGAGAACCAGGACAGTTTGGGCAAGTGCCAGCAAAAACCCGAGATTGTGCTCTACGACCAGGAGGGTTATGCCAGCCGCCCCGAGTTGGCGAAGCACATCGGCAAGACGATCCTGAAGACTCGGGCTTACCCCGGCGGTGGGCTCGTCGAGTAGGACTATTTGCGGTTCTCGAACCAGTTGCCGGGCTATTTCGAGAAGGCGCAACTCACCTCCGGACAGCTCCTCGGAAGACTGATTGGCGCTTCCATCGAGGCCCACCATCTCTAGCAGTTCCATCGCTCTACGCTCGATGATCATCTCTTCATCGCGATACCTGCCGACGAGAGATGCCCATAATCGTTCCCCGGGAGAGTCGGCCGCGGCCGTTACGTTCTCGAGAACTGACATGCCGAGGAATGCCCTCGGCGCCTGGAACGTCCTCCCTAGGCCGGAGCGAGCAATGTGATCCGGTGTGCTGCCCACGAGTTCTTGATCACCGAGTCGGATGCTTCCGCTGTCGGGCGGGAGGATGCCCGAGATGAGATTGAAGACCGTCGACTTACCCGCGCCGTTGGGCCCGATAAGCCCGGTGATCTCGCCCTGGCGAACACGAAACGTGAGGTTGTCGACGGCTTGAAGACCGCCAAAGCTCTTTGAGACGCCGTCGAGTCGGAGGTCGTCGCTCATATTGACGCAGCCCGACGTCTCTTGAAACGGTCTTCCATGCGTATCACCGGTTGCCACCGGAGGAATACGATGAGCAGCAGACCGAGCCCCGACAGCCGCAGGCTTGTGGCGATCTGCGCGCTTTGCACGGTCGAATATGGGATGAGCCGGACCAGCTCCTCAAAGAGAATGATGATTGTGATTCCGAGCACTGCGCGCCACGTGGAGCCAACACCTCCGACGATCAGGGCTATCCACACCACGAACGTCACCTCTGCAGTGAACAACGAAGGTGTGACCAGCGTCGTGAACCATACGTAGAAGCCACCCGCGATACCCATGGTGAAGGCTGCCACCAGGAACACTTGCAACCTGTAGCGGGAGACAGGCTTGCCGCTTGTCAACGCTGCGACCTCGTCGTCGCGCAACATACGAAGCGTCCGGCCATATGGTGATTTGATGATCCGCTGAGCACCCACTACCACGACGATGAGAAGACTGAGGAAGACGAGGGCGAGAAAGATGTCGTAGTCGATCCCGATGACATCTCTGAACGGGCGATCAAGACCGACCAGGCCCACTGTTCCGTTTCCGAATCGGGGCTCGTTCACCAGGAAGGACCGGAACACCTCGGCGAAGGCGAACGTCGTCAGGGCAAAGTACTCCCCTCGGAGGCGCAACGTCAGGCTTCCTGTTAGGAGAGCGAATAGAAGCGCTCCCACACCACCCGCGACGAGGCCAATCCATATCGGGAGCTCGAATCCGAACAAGTACGCCTGAAGAGCTTTAGGGGGCGGTTGGGTGAAGATCGCGTACAGGTATGCCCCGGCTGCGAAAAAGGCAACAAGTCCAAAGTCGATCATCCCGGTTTCGCCGAGCTCCAAGTTGAGAGCCACGGTGAGGACCCCGAAGATCCCGACGAGGGTTATGACGGTTAGGAGAAACTGCATGGTGAACATCAGGCTGTGTTCCCTGCAAGTCCGCTGGGTCGTACTGCCAGCGCAATGATGACCACGGCAAAAGCGACCATTGGTCGGTATCCGCTCGGCAACCACAGCACCGAGAGGTCCATGATGATCCCAACCAAGAATGCTGCCGCGATCACTCCGTAGAGGGAGCCGAGTCCGGCGACGATGGCGACGGTCAGAATGATGAGGATCTGCTCGAAGGCGAGGTCGGTCGTCAATGTGGCTTGAACTCCCAACAAGACCCCGGCCACGCCGGCCAGGGCAGAAGCGATGAGCCAGGTCGCTCTCGAAGTGGCACGAATGTCGATGCCACGAGAAGCAGCGAGGTCACGATTTATAGCCATGGCCCGGATAGCCATGCCGGTTCGGGTTCGGTTCAGGACCAGGGTGAGTCCGACGGCGGCGATGATCGCGATGGCAACGATCGCTATCTGGTAGTTGGTGAACCGGATTTGTCCGATTGAAAGTGCCGTGGGTGGGGGAATGTCGAAAACTCGGATCCCCGTTCCGATAGCAGCCTCCGCCATTCCGTGGAGGAAGAAGGTCACCCCCACGGAGGTGATCAGCAGGACGGCCGACCCCATCTGCTTGATCGGGTCGTAGAACACCCTGGCAACTACGAGGCCCAGCAGGCTCGTGCCCACCACGGCGACCGCTCCTGCCAGAAAGAAGTTCCATCCGAGCTCTCTGTTCAGATACCAGGTTCCGAAAGCCGATACGGTGATCAACTCGGCGTGGGCGATGTTGAGGAATCCCTCTACGCGTCGTGTGAGCGCAAAGCCGATCGTTCCCACTAGAAGGAAGCTGCCCGTCACGATGCCGAAGACGAGGACCTGAGCGACTCTCACTGGGCCACCTCATAGCTGCGCATCTCGAACGTTATGCAGCCGTATTCTGCGATCCACGGCCCGTGTGCCATTCCCGGTGGCCGGCAAGCGTACATGCCCGCCGTGAAAGTCTTCTCGAGAGTGAGATCGGTTATGGCGCCCGAAACGATCCATATCTCCTCCCAATGCGGATGGCGCTGAACACCTGCCGGCGAAGTGTCGGTGCCCGGCTCGAACTTGAGGAGGCGCGTGTAAGAACCGGTGTCGGGGTCCTCGGCGAGGGTCTTGGAATACAACCCGTCGATGTCGGCCTCGGGTTCCCAGAGGATGAGGTCGGGATCGAAGAACTCCAGTTCGGGTTTGGCCATCAGTCTTCTTTCTCGAGCACATTGGTGACCCGGTACTCTGCCACAAGTGTTTCGTCGGTGACGGGGTCGTGGATCTCGGCCCTGAAACTGCTTGCGAAATCGAAACCTCCGCTCCGGCTCGAGAATGAACCACCGAGAACGATCGTCCCGGTGAGGTCATCACCGAATCGTGATTTCACAAGCGCAATCAGGTTGTCTGGGTGAAGGAGGGTTTTCGCTCCGGCCTCCTGGTAGGGCTCCTCGGATTCGGCCGGTGTGAACGACCGCATGACGAGGTCGTCCCAGTGCGGACGCACGTCGTTGAGCCGCCAAACTGTACGCGACAACGGTTTGGGGCATGCTTGTTTGGCTGCCGGAATCGATGTCCGTTCGAGAGCACGGTCGGTGTGATCGGACGCGGCGGCAACATAGACTTCGCCATCGTCTGCAATCAGCAGCGCGAACTCGACCTCACCGCAGGTTTGGTCGCCTACGACGTCGATATCAGTTGCGGGGTTGACGAGTTCGGAGCCGACAACGAAGAAAGTCGGGACATCTTCAGGTGGCTGGATGCCCTCATCTTCGAGTTTTGCGATATAACGACGCACCGAGGCTTCGTCGCGCGCCGTGTAACCGGCGAGAAACACACGCTTGACCTCGAAGCTGAGCGGGGCTTCGTTGGCCCGCTCGAAAAGAAGCGTTGGAGCGGACTGCGGGAGTACTCGTCGGTCGGCAAGAGCCGGAAAGATCCGGCGCGCTGCAGTCACTTCGTCGAAGTCGATGTCGGATGAAACTGACCCCGCCCGATCGCCGGCAGAGGCCACGGTGATCCCCCAAGGGTCGACGATCGCGGAGCGGCCACATAAAACACCGCCGGTAGCCGTCCCTACACCGTTGGCAGCGAACATGTATGCCTGGTTCTCGATTGCTCGGGCTCGCAGGAGGGTGTTCCAGGCTTCGATGCGGGGATGTGGCCACGCCGACGCTACGAGGAACCCTTCCGCACCACTATCGGTCATCAATCGGAACTGCTCAGGGAACCGGAGGTCATAACACACTGCGAGACCAACCCGCCCGAAGTCGGTATCGATCACGGTGGGCCGTTCACCGGGTGTGAGAAGTTCTTGTTCTCGCGACCCGTAGCCAAATAGGTGGATCTTTCGGTACTGAGCGATGAGCTGGCCTGAGCGATCGAAAAGAACGGAACAGTTGAAGAGTTCGCCCTCCCGTTCCTCTAGCAGGCTTCCGCCGTGCACGTAGGCACTGGCGTTGCGAGCGATGTCGGACAAGAATGTGGTTGCGACGTCGAATTTCTCAGCCGCTCCCTCATAGTCATCAAACGCGAAGTACCCGGGGGTCCACAGCTCGGGCAGCAGATAGAGGTCGGCTTCGCCGCTGTGAGTGATGGATTCTGTCACCGCAGCGAACGACTGCTCCAGATCGCGGCCATCCTGGGCGGACAATTGGAGGAGCGTTACTCGTGTCATCGTCCGTTTTTCTTCGCCAGATCTGCGTAGGCGAGTACCCGTTCGGGTGTGAGCGGCAGACGATCAACCACGACGGGACCCAAGGGGGACAAGGCATCTTCCACCGCTGCGGCCAGCACTGCGCCGGGCGCAATGGCGCCTCCCTCGCCCATGCCTCTGACTCCCGCGACAGTCTCGGAAGGCGTTTCCAGGTGTCGGATCCGAATTGGGGGTATGTCGGTTGCCGTTGGCAGCAGGTAGTCCATCAAGGTCGTAGTCAGTAGTTGACCCTGGTCGTCGTAGACGAACTCCTCCAGCATCGCAGTGCCTATGCCCTGGGCAACTCCACCCGTGATCTGTCCCTCGACGATCATCGGGTTGATCATCAGACCGCAGTCCTCGACCACCGCATAGTCGTCTATATGCACGCTGCCGGTGTCGGGGTTGACCTCGACGACAGCCAAGTGCGCGGCGCTCGTATATGTCCCGGTCCCGGGTGGTGCGTCGTAGGTGGCGGTCGCCTCCAGGGTCGGGTCTTCCCCAGGAGGGAGTTGCTCGGGACGCTGGTAGACAATGCGACACAGCTCGCGGAGCGAAACCTCCGAGGAGGGGACGCCTCGCACGCCGACGTTGCCGTCGGCGAACACGAGGTCGTCGGTGGCAGCTTCGAGGATGTGCGCTGCGACGCGCGCCAACTTGCTGCGCAGTTCTGTGGCCGCGATCCGGGCGGCCCCGCCGGCGAGCACAGCGGAGCGGCTGGCGAAAGTGCCCGAGCCGTACGGGACTTGATCGGTGTCTCCATACTCCACTCGGATGACCGACAGATCGAGCCCTAGCTCGTCTGCTGCCATTTGAGCGAGAGTGGTCTCCAGTCCCTGCCCGTGGGAGTGGATCGACGAGGAGATGATGAGTCTGCCATCGGGGGTGAGGCGAAGCTTGGTTGTCTCATAGCCGAACACAATCGGTACTCCGCGTTGAACGAACTCTTTGGACGTGTGGGCTGTCTGCTCGATGAATGGGACCACTCCGATCCCCGTGAGCTGACCCCTGGCTCGCATCTCCTCCTGCTTAGCCCGGAGCGCCGGATAGTCCGTCCACTCGAGGAGCAGGTCGAGGCACTCCCTCACGGTTCCTGAGTCGTAGACGAGCCCACTGATCGACTGGTAGGGAAAGTCCTCGGCTTGGAGGAGGTTGCGGTGACGCACCTCGATGGGGTCGAGGCCTCGTTCCCGCGCTACCTGGTCGAGCATCCTCTCTGTCGTGAAACATGCCGCGGGGCGCGCAACACCGCGGTAGGCACCGAACGGTGCCTTGTTTGTTGCCACCGGGTACCCGAGCGCCGAGTACTCGCGGATCCGATACGGGCCGGGGAGGATCCCCATAGCCATCCCGGTGTCCATCGTTGCCGTCCATGGGAACACCGAGTAAGGCCCCATGTTGACGAGGATCGTGACGCCGTAGGCGACTATGCGTCCTTCATCGTCGTAGGCCATGGTTGCTTCATGTATGTGCTCCCGGGCGTGGTGCGCCGTGAGTAGGTGCTCTCTTCGATCCTCGACCCATCGAACGGGCCTGTTCAGCTCGATCGCGGCTTGGGCACAAGCCACCTCCTCCGGATATAGCTGCGCCTTGACCCCGAAACCCCCGCCTACGTCCGGGGAAATCACCCTGATCCCGTCTTCGCTCCTACTCAGCGCTGCGGCAAGCCCGCTCTTGATCAGATGGGGGATCTGGGTCGATGTCCAGACCGTCAGATGGTCGCGACCAGAGTCGTAAATCGCCACGACGGCCCTGCATTCGATGGGAACGCCGGAGTGACGAGCCATTTCCCATCGTTGCTTGATGGTGTGCGGTGCCCGGTTGAGGGCTTCCTCATAGCCATCGGAGACGTAACGCCGCTCGACGAAGTAGTTGCTGTCCCAGTTGTCGTGAACATGTGGCGCTCCTGGGGCTACCGCATCCTCCACGCTCACGATTGGCTCGAGCTGGTCGTAGTCGACTGCGACCAGGCCAACGGCATCTTCGGCCGCATACTCATCCTCGGCGAGAACCATTGCTACTGCTTCGCCGTTGTATCGCACGACATCTGACGCCAGCACAGGCATCGTCGATGGCTTGAACCCGGGATATGCCGACACACACTCGATCCCGATGTCTGTCCACTCGGATCCGGTGAATACTGCGAGGACACCCGGTGCAGCAAGAGCCTCGCTCGTCTCGACGGAAACAATTCTGGCGTGGGCCATGGGCGAGCGCACGAAACGTGCATGTACCGTTCCGACATTCTGAAGGTCGGCAACGAACCGACCGCGACCTGTGAGAAAACGGGGGTCCTCAGCTCGCTTGGCACGGGCGCCGAAGAGACGCGGGCCCGCTTCGTTGGCTGTCATAGCCTCTCCCGCATGGCAAGTCCCGCGGCGAGTACCGCCTCGACGATCTGGCCATACCCGGTGCAACGGCACAGGTTGGCTGCTAGTTCATCTCGCACGTCCTCTCTTGTGGGATCTGGGTTGTCCGCTAGAAGAGCCTTGGTCGCCATGAGAATCCCCGGAGTGCAAAAGCCACATTGCAGTGCGTGCTGATCCCAGAAGGCCTGTTGGATGGGGTGCAGTTCGTCGGGCGACTCCGCCAGACCCTCAACGGTCTCAATGGTCCGTCCGCTGGCCTGTACCGCGAACATGAGGCACGACCTCACCGGTTCTCCATCGAGGAGAACGGTGCACGCCCCGCAATAGCCGTGTTCGCACCCGACGTGAGTCCCGGTGTAACCGAGGTCCTCCCTGATGAAGTCAGACAACAAGCGTCGGGGGGAAGCAGATCTGGTGACCGTTTTCCCGTTCACGTTCACGGTCACTTCAAGCATCAGCAAACCCCCTGTTTGCAGCGTCGAGCAACGCCGAGCGAACGATCGAGACGAGGAGTCGACGCCTGAAATCAGGCGATCCGTGGATATCTCCGAGAGGTTCGACAGCTTCAGCTGCCGCACGGGCGGCAAGTTCGGCCGTGTCATCATCGATGCGATGTCCGTTGAGTGCGGCCTCGGCCTCCGGAGCGCGAATAGGCCTTTCTGCCACGCCCCCGAGCGCGATCCGAATCCTGCCATTCGGTTCTATGGCCACGGCTGCGGCAACGATCGCGAAATCGCCGGTACGACGCCGGAACTCTGCGAAGCCCCAACCGGTGAAGCGACTCGGGAAACTGACGTCGACTACCAGCTCGGTGGGCTGTCGTTGTGTGGTGAAGTACGAGACGAAGAAGTCGTCAACCGCAACATCACGCTCGCCGGTTTGACTCGCCAGGCGAAACCTGGCGTCAAGTGCCAGTGCCACCGTCGGCAGTTCGGCGGCGGGATCAGCGTGGGTGAGGCTGCCGACCACCGTTCCCCGAGTCCGGGTCGGACGGAACCCGACCATGGTCAGGGCATGGGCCACCATAGGTGCTCCCACTTTGACGGCTTCCGATGTTTCGGCCTGTCTCTGCGTCGTCATCGCGCCTATGACCAAGTGTTGTCGGGTGGAATCGATGCCGTGCAGTTCCTTGATGCCACCCAGGTCGACAAGGCTTTTCGGGCGCGCCAGGCCAAGGTTCATCAGTGGGATCAGGCTCTGCCCACCCGCCAGCGGTGTGGCATCATCTTCGAGGTCCGCCAGCAATTCGGTCGCCTGCCCGAGTGTCGTAGGAGCGTGATAGGCGAACGGGGCCGGCTTCAAGTTCCGTCCTCAGCTCCGTACCGAGAGCTCCCAACCGCTGAACAGATAATCGGTTTTGCCACGAAACAAATATATTATTTATATGTGATGCACGGCGTCAAATAGGACGCAGAAGTCTTGAGACAAGATGGTGGCAATGTCGCAACCAGACAGGACGGCCGCGCAGCGAATGGCCGAGAGAGAGATCAGCCGACCTGCCAGCTTGCAGGAGTGGGTGTTGGTGAATGTTCGTCGTCTTCTCCTCGAGGGCGAGCTCATTCCTGGTCAGCGTGTCAATCAGGTAGAGCTGGCTGCCCGACTCGGCGTGAGTCCGGTCCCGGTTCGCGAGGCTCTTCACGTTCTGGGGAGTGAAGGCATGCTGAAGGTCGATCCAGGACGGGGGTTCTGGGTAACCGAGCCCAGCAGCAGCGATGTTGCCGAGATCGATCTTCTTGCAAGGCTCTTGGAACGTGAGGCATTGAAACGAGGCGTCCCTCACGTCACCGATGATCAGCTCGGCGTGATGCAGGAGCTCTATTCAGAGTTGCTTTCGCTTGAAAGGTCCGACGACATCGTCCGCAAGGCACGTGTCCACCGAGAGCTGCATTTCGTGCCACTTCACGCCGCCGGCCTCCGACTTCTGGAGGCTGATCTGGTCCGCTACTGGGATCACATCGATCACCACCGCGTGCTCTATATGTTCAAAGATCGCAAAAACTCTCGGCAGGCGCTCCGCCAGCACCAGTCGATCATCGAGGCGTGTCGGACAAGGGACGCCGACGAAGTGATTCGGGCCAACGAGGCCCATCGCGATTTTGCGACGGCATTCATGCTCGAGCGCGCGTCGGAGGCAGCCGTAGACCAGAGCAAGGAGACGTGATGAGAGTTGGGGCCTGGATACCTTCGTATACCTACCAAGGGTTGAGCTACGAGCGGGTTCACGAGGGAGTGGATGTGTTCTCCCGCAAGGCCAACGAGTATGGGATAGATCTGTGGACCATCGATCATCTGCTCGATGCCGGAGGGTTGTACGGGATGTCGTGGTTGGAGCCGTTGACTGTGACGACCTGGGCCGCGGCGTGCGCGCCTGACGTGTGGGTCGGGACGGGCATTCTCGTGTTGCCGCTTCGCAATCCCGTCGTTCTGGCAAAAGAGATCGCGACGATCGACTTTCTGACAGGCGGCCGGTATCAGTTCGGCGTCGGTCCGGGCTGGTATCCGCCGGAGTTCACGGTGACCGGTACGGATGTCAGGGAGCGGGGGAAGCGAACCGACGAGATCCTCGAGGCAGTCCGGGTGCTCCTGACGAATGAGGTAGCCAGCTACTCCGGCCGTTTCTACCAATTCGAGGGCATCACGATAGAGCCGCGCCCGCCGCGTATGCCCAATGTTTGGGTTGCCGGCGGGTCCCGCATTCCCGACGAGGAATATCACGATGTGCCGAAGATGGCAGCGACCGTTCTCGACCGTATCGTGGGAGCCGACTGGTGGATCTCGCGGTGTTCCGGCTCACAAGAGTGGGTGAAACAAGATTGGGAGATCATCCAGAGTCGAGCCGCCGAGTTGGGCTCGGCAGTTCCTCGGTTCGCACATACGAACTTCACGTATGTGGTCGACACATCCGACGGTGAGAAGGCCCGGGAGATCCAGCACCGGTTCTTCCGGGAGGTCATGGGTACGCACAGGTCGCCCGATCATCTAGAGACTTGTTACCTCTTTGGGTCCGTCGATGAGATAGTGGCCAGGCTCAATGATCTCGCGTCGGCAGGGTGTGAGTATGTCGTCCTCGGTCCGACACATGACGACCCCAAGCAATTGGACCTCATAAACGAACTGATCGTTCCGCAGCTGGATTGACTTGGCACACCACTAACTGCGTCGCGTAACCTCCAAAACGAGGTAAAAGGTGGAGCCACCGAT
>FXBF010000824.1_pt1 | contig 10854 bp, 9 predicted proteins | sample 5335321 | NCBI WGS metagenome assembly FXBF01 (sample SAMEA103928391, study PRJEB20085) | sediment metagenome | isolation source: sediment | reverse complement strand
CGCATATACCCTAAACATCATGCTTCAAATCTATAACAGCCTCACCCGCAAAAAAGAAGTTTTCAAACCGATTGTTCCCGGAAAAGTAGGAATCTATGTCTGTGGCATGACGGTTTATGATTTGTGCCATATAGGCCATGCCCGGGTGATGGTTGTGTTTGATCTGGTGACCCGTTATTTGCGTGAACGGGGTTATGAAGTTAACTACGTACGTAATATCACTGACATCGATGACAAGATAATCGCCAGAGCAGTAGAAAATGGCGAAAGTATTAAGAAATTGACCGGACGTTTTATTGATGCCATGCATGAGGACATCGACCGACTGGGCGTCTTGCGCCCTGATCATGAACCTCGAGCGACGCACCACATGGATGGGATCATTTCCCTGATAAAAAAGCTGATGGGGAATGGTTATGCGTATCAGACAAAATCAGGTGATATCTGTTTCCGAGTGCGCAAGTTTGAGCAGTATGGGCAATTATCTGGCGAATCTCTGGATGATCTTCAGGCCGGAGCACGCGTCGAGGCAGAAACGACTAAGGATGATCCGTTGGATTTTGTTCTGTGGAAGCAGGCCAAGCCCGGTGAACCGAGTTGGAAATCAGAGTGGGGGGACGGCCGTCCCGGCTGGCATATAGAGTGTTCGGCGATGTCTATGGAGACCCTGGGTGGGCATTTCGATATTCATGGTGGTGGTCAGGATCTGCGTTTTCCGCATCATGAAAATGAGATTGCCCAGTCAGAGTGTGCCACTGGCCATCACTTTGTAAATCTCTGGATGCACAATGGTTTTGTCCGTATTGATGATGAAAAAATGTCGAAATCACTGGATAACTTTTTCACTATTCGTGATGTGCTGGATACTTATCACCCGGAGATTCTCCGCTATTTCATCATTAACAGTCATTATCGTAGTCCTTTGAATTACAGTGATGAAACTCTGGACCAGTCAAAGGCCGCGCTGGAGGGTTATTATTTTGCGCTTGATGGTTTGAATGTAGAAGAAGATGCGGTGCTTGATGCTGACGTATCGGTGCCGTTCATAGCTGCTATGGACGATGATTTTAATACACCAGAGGCATTATCTGCTCTCTCGACTTTACGTCGTGACATCAATACGGAACGCCAGTCTGGCGACCTGGATAAGGCCCGATTTCTGGGTGGACAACTTAAGGCAATGGGCGCTGTTATTGGATTATTTCAACTGCGGCCGATCGAGTTTTTGCGAAGTATCTCCGGTGACAGCCATTCTGGCGGTATGTCTGACGCCGAAGTAGATGTGCTGGTTGATGAGAGAACCCGTGCACGTGCCGATAAAAACTGGGCAAGGGGCGACGAGATCCGGGACGAGCTCAGTCAGGCAGGTATTGTTCTTGATGACTCAACTAGCGGTACTCGATGGCGCAGGGAATGACAGGCTTTTTTTAGCCTGGTTTGTGTATAATCACTCATCGTTTTAATCTACCTGAAATATTTTCTCTATCAGCCTCTGTTTTACTTGTGAGCCTTAACAGGAAATACGGTAAAAATATGAATAAAAACAATTTGTTATCATCGAATTCTTATAAACTACTTGCACCATTCTTGCTGGTCTTCTCCATCATATTCCCGGCGCAACTATTCGCTCAGGTCGTCGCACTCGACCGGGGTCAGAAGATTGATGAAAAAAGAAATGGCTGGTTACCCTATATCTTTGCTACGGAGTCATTGGGTACGGCTATCGGTGCCGGTGGTTTCATAAGTGGTGGAAAGCAGCAACCGCAATCGAGCTTGTTTGGGACCGCTTTTATCACCTCGAATGAATCGGGACTGATTTCCGCTGCATGGAATAATCACCGAATAGGTAAATCCCGCTTTTTCATTGATGGTTTCGCCCTGGCTGATCACTTTACCGATCAACGTTTTTATGCTGGTCAAAATCTCGACCCTAATACGGCCAGAGCAGGTTCAAATGATTCTGATCCTGAAGAGTATGTGACAGGAGTCAGTAATGAAGTTACATTGACTGCAACCCTGAAGTACCGCCTGCCGATTGGGAGTATTAAAGATGCTCCGGTAACCGTCTACAATCTGCATCAGGGTCTTCTGGAATCGGGTCCCCAGGGTGGTGATACCTGGAACCCTGTGACCAGTGGTCAAACGACACTGGCAACCAAATTTTTCTATACTTACCGTGATCTTGATGACTTCGTTTTTAATGTATCTGATGGGGCAACCAATGATGATGAGGTGTTTGCCAAAACAAATGGTCTTGAGTTCTGGCTGGAATACGACAACACAGATTTCCCACGTAATCCGATAAAAGGTAGCCGTCAATTACTAAAAATAAGTCGTGATTTTGGCTGGGGTGAGAGCAGTGACAGCTGGACTGTGCTGGAAGCGGATTTTTCCAAATATTATGACCTTGGTAATTCTGGCTGGTTTCGCCAGAAGTCCCTCGCGTTTAACTTCTGGACTTCCAATACTCCTAGCTGGGATGTTACCGCCAGTGGCGATATCAATCACCAACCTCCCCCTAATTACGGTTCGAGTCTCGGTGGTTACGATCGTATGCGTGCTTATCCAACCGGGCGATTCCGTGATAAATCAGCCGTCTACTATTCTGCCGAGTTGCGCCTGATTCCACAGACCCAGCCTTTACGTGATTTACCTCTACTTAACTATTTCGAAATAGACTGGTGGCAGATTGTTCCCTTTATTGAAGTAGCCAGGGTAAGTGACACATACGATTCGGACCTTTTTTTCAAGGATCTAAAGGTTGATGGGGGTATAGGTTTGCGCTTCATGACATTCCGTGCTGTCGTTCGACTGGATTGGGCTGTGTCAGAAGAAGGCAGTTCCGTGTGGGCCATGATTTCGCAACCATTTTCACGTCAGGGCAACTGATAGAGACGCGGACATCAGTGATCTTTTTATATCACCACAAAGGTCACAGGGTTTATTCCGCATTATTCTATCGTCACCACAAAAAAAAATTACAAAAAATCCCATTTTGTCTATTGACCGCACACAGTCTTATTAGTAAGTTCTAATATTTCGAATAGCTAAGCAGAATCAGCTTTTCGACATCATTGCGTGGATGATGCCGAAACTGATTGCTTATCAGCGAAATATGACAATTTGAGGGGAATTAAGTGGAATTATCCGGTGCGGATATCCTGATAAAGGCGCTGGCAGATGAGGGTGTAGAATTTATTTTCGGCTACCCCGGAGGCGCAGCACTACACATCTATGATGCACTTTATCGACAGGATAAGGTGAAGCACATTCTTGCGCGTCATGAACAGGGTGCGGGTCATGCCGCAGATGGTTTTGCTCGTTCCAGCGGTAAACCAGGTGTAGTTTTAGTAACATCAGGCCCTGGTGTGACAAATGTCGTTACGCCAGTGGCAACGGCACATATGGACTCTATTCCTATGGTCATTATTACCGCTCAGGTTCCTTCACACCTGATAGGTGATGATGCGTTTCAGGAGGTTGATTCCATTGGTATAACGCGCCCCTGCGTGAAGCATAATTTCCTGGTCAAAGATATCCGTGATCTGGCTACGACGATCAAAAAGGCGTTCTATGTTGCGACTACAGGCAGGCCGGGGCCGGTTGTCATCGATATACCGAAGGACATTACTGCCGACATGGCAGAATACATTTACCCAAAAAGTATCAGCATGCGTTCCTATCAGCCGGTAATTGAGGGTCACCCGGGGCAGGTACGCAAGGCAGTTCAAGTATTGCTATCAGCAAAACGACCTGTCATTTATTCAGGTGGTGGGATAATCGGGTCGAATTGCAGTGACAAGCTAAGGGAGCTGGTTCGTTTACTTGGCTACCCTTGCACGAATACCTTAATGGGGCTGGGTGCCTATCCGGCCGATGACCCGTTGTTTGTCGGCATGCTGGGGATGCACGGAACCTATGAGGCAAACCTGACGATGCATGAGTGTGATGTCATGCTCTGTCTGGGTGCGCGTTTTGATGATCGGGTAACCGGTGATACCAATAAATTTAGCCCTTATGCAAAAATCATACATGTTGACATAGACCCTTCGTCTATCAGCAAAACAATTTTTGCGGACATTCCCATTGTCGGCTCAGTTGATGTCATCCTTGACGATATGATCCGTCAGATCAAAAAATCAGGCCGTAAGCCGGATGCCGAAGAGCTGCAAAAGTGGTGGGCGCAGATTGATGGCTGGCGCAAGATTGATAGCCTGGCTTATGACCGTGACAGCGATATTATTAAACCGCAGTTCGTCGTTGAAAAGTTGTACGAAGTTACGCAGGGCGATGCCTTTGTAACTTCTGATGTTGGCCAGCACCAGATGTTTGCCGCCCAATACTACAAATTCAACAAGCCGCGACGTTGGATAAATTCTGGCGGACTGGGCACGATGGGTTTCGGCCTGCCTGCGGCGATGGGTGTACAATTTGCACATCCTGATGCGACTGTAGCCTGTGTCACAGGTGAAGGAAGTATTCAGATGTGCCTGCAGGAGCTCTCAACCTGTAAGCAATACGATTTACCCCTGAATATTATCAACCTGAATAACAGATACCTTGGGATGGTTCGCCAATGGCAGGAATTTTTCTATGATAGCCGCTACTCCAGTACCTATATGGATGCCTTGCCTGATCTGGTTAAGCTGGCTGAGGGATATGGCCATCTCGGGATAAAAATTGAAAAACCTGCTGATGTGGAAGGTGCTTTAAAGGAAGCGCTATCTGACAAATCAAGATTGTATTTTCTCGATTTTATTACCGATCAAACTGAGAACGTCTATCCAATGATTGCGGCGGGAAAGGGGCATCATGAAATGCATCTTTCACCGAGGAGTGCGGGTGATGATGAAGAAAGGGAGCTAGCGTGATATGCGACACATCATCTCAATTTTGTTGGAAAATGAATCAGGGGCACTATCACGGGTGGCCGGCCTGTTTTCAGCTCGAGGCTATAACATCGAGTCATTGACTGTGGCGCCGACAGAAGATGCAAGTTTATCGCGCATGACTCTGGTGACGAGTGGTTCCGACAAAGTGGTTGAGCAAATCACCAAACAGCTGAATAAACTGATCGATGTCGTGAAGTTGATTGATCTGGTTGAGAACGAACATATAGAGCGCGAGATTAGTCTGATCAAAGTTCGTGCCGCGGCTGGCGGCCGTGACGAAATCAACCGCATGGTAGAGATTTTTCGCGGTCGGGTGGTGGATGTCACAGATACCAGCTATACCATCGAGTTGACTGGCAGCTGTGGTAAAATTGATGCTTTTTTGAAGGCAGTACCGAATGACAGCATAATTGAAGTCGTACGCTCAGGCGTGCTGGGCATAGCCCGGGGCGAGAAAGGATTAAGGCTTTAAATTCTATAAATTTAAAACACACCCGCCGGTTTTCCGGCATATTAGTTCAAGAGGATTATCATGAAGGTTTTTTACGACAAAGACGCTGATCTTTCCGTTATTAAAGGAAAGAAGATTGCCATCATAGGATATGGCTCACAGGGGCATGCCCACGCCAATAATCTTAAAGATAGTGGGCTTTCCGTTGTCGTTGGGCTGCGAGAAGGCTCTGCTTCGCGCGCCAAGGCTGAGTCAGCCGGACTGCAGGTAGCAAAGATCGCAGATGCGGTAGCCATGTCCGATATCGTCATGATACTTGCTCCCGATGAGAAACAGGCTGAGCTTTATAGCGCTGAAATAGAGCCAAACCTTAAAGCGGGTGCAGCACTTGCTTTTGCACACGGCTTTAATATCCATTTCGGTTATATCAAGCCCGCTGAAGATATGGATGTATTCATGGTTGCGCCAAAAGGCCCTGGTCACCTTGTTCGCTCGACCTATACCCAGGGTGGCGGTGTACCGTCGTTGATTGCCGTTGCCCAGGATGCGACAGGAGATGCCAAAAATATTGCTCTGGCCTATGCTTCAGCAAATGGCGGGGGACGAGCCGGTGTTATTGAAACCAGTTTCCGTGAAGAGACTGAGACTGATTTATTCGGCGAACAGGCTGTACTCTGTGGCGGCGCAACTGAACTGGTGCGGGCAGGTTTTGAAACCCTGACTGAGGCAGGCTATGCGCCGGAAATGGCCTATTTTGAATGTCTGCATGAGCTTAAACTCATTGTTGACCTAATGTATGAAGGCGGCATTGCCAACATGCGTTATTCAATATCCAACACTGCTGAGTACGGTGACCTGACGCGTGGTCCGCGTATTGTGACTGACGCGACCCGGGCCGAGATGAAAAAGATACTTGGTGAAATCCAGTCCGGTCAGTTTGCCAAAGAATGGATGGATGAAAATGCCAGCGGCTGCAGCAATTTCTATGCGCTGCGTGAAAAAGGTGAAACACATCCCATCGAAGAAGTCGGTGCAAAACTACGTGATATGATGCCGTGGATTTCAGCCAATAAGATTGTTGATAAGTCAAAAAACTGATCTGCCTCACAGACATCCGGCGACACGACTGTGAAGAATTCGTACCCGATGTTTGCTCGTGAGGGCTGGCTGTTTATGGCGGGCAGCCTGGCTATATCTATTGCAATCACCATAGCCTGGGGATGGTTCTGGGCATCACCCTGGTGGCTAATAGCAATTTTTTGCATCCAGTTCTTTCGCGATCCGACACGAAAGCTTGAAGCCGGGCCAAATGATATTGTTTGTCCAGCTGACGGCAAAGTTATTTTTGTTGGGAAGATGAAAGACCCTTATCTTGATCGAGAAGTAACGAAAATCAGTGTGTTCATGAATGTATTTAATGTGCATTCAAACAAATCTCCGGTTAAAGGCGTAATTAAAAAACGCTGGTATCGTCCCGGTTCCTTCGTCAACGCCGCTTTTGATAAGGCGGCCGTGGAAAATGAACAGAATGCCTTATGGATAAAGACCGAGAATGATCTGGACATCACCTGTATCCAGATTGCCGGCCTGGTTGCCAGGCGTATCCTTTGTTACGTGGATGAGGGTGACACCCTGGAACCCGGTCAACGCTATGGCTTTATTCGTTTCGGCTCGAGAGTCGATCTCTATTTACCTGATGGTACGGAAATGAAGGCAAGCATTGGTGACACAGTTAAATCCGGCCTGGATATTCTTGCCGTACTGCCGGGGAAAGCGGCCTGAAATCAGTTTTTTTTCATTTACCCCTATGCCTGGCATGAACTGCAAAGACATTCCCTATGAATTCTATCATCCTCAAAAACAAAGCTGGCAGACGTTTCAAGCAGGGGCACCCCTGGGTATTCAGTAATGAATTAGAAAAACCAGCGGAACGCCTGCAGGCAGGAGATATCGTCAGCCTGCGCCAGCAGGATGGGGCATTTCTGGCATATGGTTTTTATCATCCCAATTCGCTGATAGCTTTTCGTGCATTGACGGGAAATGATGAGCTGCCAGGCGAAGCGTTCTTTTCACAACTGATCGATCAGGCGATATCACTAAGAGAAAAAGTTTACCCGCGATCAAATGCCCGTCGCCTAATCCATTCTGAAAGTGATGGCCTGCCAGGATTGATTGTGGATCAGTTTGATGATGTATTAAGCGTGCAGATCAACTGTGCCGGCATGGAACGACTCATTGATACCCTGTTGCCTTTACTCAGACAGAAGACGTCAGCGAAAAACATTGTCATGCGCAATGATTCCTCCGTTAGAAAACTGGAAGGTCTCAGACAATACTCAGAAGTCTGGCAGTCCGATGAAACAGAGATAACGGCAGAAATTACGGAAAATGATATTCGTTACCATGTTGATGTCATCCATGGTCAAAAAACAGGTTTCTTCATAGATCAGCGCGAGAATCGCTTTGCCTTCAGGCGGTTTGTTGAGGAAGGGGACCGGGTCCTCGATGCCTTCTGCAATGATGGTGGCTTTGCTTTTAATGCGCTGGCTGCCGGTGCTGCATATGTCGATGCGGTTGATAGCTCTGAATCGGCCCTTGCCAGAGCAGAGAAGAATTCCAGCCTCAACGGTTTCAGTGAAAAGATCCAGTTCAGTAAAGCAGATGTGATGAAATGGTTGCCGGGATTGAAGCTGGAAACCCTGTATGACGTGGTCAATCTTGACCCACCGGCCTTCGCATCCAACCGTAAATCCATACCGGTAGCCCGCAAGGCCTACAGAAAATTACATGGTTCAGCGATGCAGGTATTGAAGGCAGGCGGTATTCTCTCTACAGCTTGCTGTTCACACCACATTACTGATGCAGATTTTCTTGATTCTATTCAACAGGCGGCTGTTCGAACTGGACGCCAATGCCAGATGCTGTTTCGAGGCAGTCCGCCGGCAGATCATCCCGTGTTACTGGCGATGCCAGAGTCAGGTTATCTGAAATTTCATATTTTTCGAGTGTTATAGTTTTAATCATTGCTGTCCCACAAATGCACACGAATCAATTGTAGTGTGTTTCTATAGTTGAATGTATAGAGGGTTGTATATATGAGAGACATGAATAAAGAAAAGCACCAAACCGTCATACCGGCGCAGGCCGGTATCCATAAGCTTTTGATTTTAAATGTCAATAAAGTCACTGGATTCCGGCCTTCGCCGGAATGACGGGTTTATGGGACAGCAGTGAGTTTTAATATAACGAATTATTCAGAAGGTACAAATGTCAAATCCTGTTCTAACACTTCATGTTGCTACTGCGCTGTTAAGCATCTCCGGTTTTGTTTATCGGGGGTTTCTTCATCTTGGAGGTTCTGATCTGCTTAACAGAAAATGGCTGAAAATAACTCCCCACGTCAATGACACTGTATTAATCCTCAGCGCTATTGTCCTGGTACAACAGGCCGGTCTGAGTTATCTCACTACACCCTGGTTGCAGATTAAAATTGTTGCCCTGATTTTGTATATTACACTCGGCCTGATTGCATTTCGCTTTGCTAAAACAAAGAAGCTTCGCCTGCTGACATGGATCGAGGCGATCGTTGTTTTTGCGTATATCGTGGCGGTAGCTGTAACGAAGAACCCGCTGGTTTGGTTTTAAATGCAGAGGAAAGGCAAAGGTGAAAGGAAAAAGATGAAAGATGAAAGGAAAATCAAGATCACAACTCCCCTTTTTTTTAACACTGCTGTTCCATAAGCTCGTCATTGATGCATAATTAAACCAGCATATTCGCCGCGAGGGCGCGCCTCCCACAAATTTCTTTAAGCTTTGTTAAGAACGAATGCACCGGTATTGTTGTGAGATAATCAAGTGAATCAGGGGAAAGGTTATTGAGGAATTGTGGGAGGCGCGCCCTCGCGGCGAAGCTTTTGATTTAAACTGAGAACTGAAAACTGAAAACCGCAAGAATCATGACGCCATATTCTAAATCAAGTATATCTGTCGGAGCCTGTTAAATTGGAACTAATCTTTGGCCTGCATAACTTAAAGCCCGCAGAAACCCCCTGTGTAGCAACCATCGGGAATTTTGACGGTGTGCACCTGGGCCATCAGGCTGTCATTGGGCAGTTGGCGGAAAAGGCCGCTGCGATGAATCTGCTGACTACGCTGATTACCTTTGAACCGACACCGGCAGAGTATTTTGCTGGAGAGTGTGCCCCGGCGAGGATATCTACTTTCCGCGAGAAATATGTCACGTTGAAACGCTTTGCCATTGACCGGGTGCTGGTTTTACCGTTCAACAAACGTTTGGCCTCTATGGAAGCAGTGGATTTTATCCAGCGGATATTGATTGAAGGGCTTGCGGTTCGATATCTGGTGGTAGGCGATGATTTTCGATTTGGTAAGGACAGGACTGGAGACTTCCATCTGCTGAGACAGGCAGGAAAAGATAACGGTTTTACAGTGGTCTCTATGCCAAGCTTCCGTGTCGATGGCGAACGGGTGAGCAGTTCGGCCATCAGGCAGGCCCTGGCAGATGGGAACTTTGATCGTGCCGAACGCATGCTGGGCCGTCACTACCATATGACAGGGAAGGTTGCCCACGGTGATAAACGTGGTCGTCAGTGGGGTTTCCCTACGGCGAACATACACATGAAGCGTAAGGTCATCCCTTTGCGTGGAATCTTTGCCGTGGAGGTGTTTGGCCTTGACCGTGAGCCTGTATTTGGTGTGGCTAATCTGGGAAGCCGCCCGACTGTTTGTGGTATGCGCACCCTGCTTGAAGTCCACTTGTTCGATTTTGATGAGCAAATCTACAACAGGCGTATCAATGTGATATTTCGTCACAAGATTCGAGAAGAAATTCGCTTCGAATCTTTTGATGCATTAAAAGAGCAGATAGCACTAGATGTTATCAGTGCCAGAGAATATTTTTCGACGGTTTGAACCTTCCATTCAAACGACACAACAAGTACTGTGAAAAAGCCGTTGGTCATGTTAATTTCCGCTATTGCTTTATATTTCTTAACCTAAAAGACCTGCTGTATGACCGATTACAAGACGACCATCAACCTGCCTGAAACCGGTTTTCCAATGAAGGCCAATCTGGCCAATCGTGAACCGGAATATCTGAAAGGATGGGGGCAGAAGCTCTATCAGCGAATTCGTGACGAACGCGCGGGCGCTCCAGAATATATATTGCATGATGGCCCGCCTTACGCCAATGGTGATATTCACATCGGTCATGCGGTCAATAAAATCCTGAAAGATATCATCATAAAATCCCGCACTCTGGATGGCTATGATGCACCATTCATTCCCGGCTGGGATTGCCACGGCCTGCCTGTTGAACTTCAAGTGGAAAAAAAGTCTGGCAAGGCCGGGGTTAAAATCGATGCCAACAGCTTTCGACGGAAATGCCGCGAATACGCACAGAAACAGGTCGATCGCCAGCGTGAGGATTTCAAGCGCCTGGGTGTGCTGGCTGACTGGGATAATCCATACCTGACAATGGCACCCGAAAAT
>FXBF010000823.1_pt1 | contig 10855 bp, 12 predicted proteins | sample 5335321 | NCBI WGS metagenome assembly FXBF01 (sample SAMEA103928391, study PRJEB20085) | sediment metagenome | isolation source: sediment | reverse complement strand
ACCATCATTGGCGGCCGATTCCATCATTGCCGTTTCGCTCGCTGCGTCATCCGTGACCTCTGCGACACTGGATTCCTGTTGATCAGAGCATGCAACCAGCAAGGCCGCTGCCGTGAAGCATGCCAATAGTCTTAAATAAGTCATTTTTCTCTCCCAATCCTGAGTCGATACGTCGACTTGATGCCGGTCTTCATCGGTTTACTATGGCGCTAATCCGATATTTTTCCACATGCCATGTGACTGTCGGATAATGCAATAGCTCACGTATCAGTTTGGTAGAGACGCCGTCGGAGCATAGATTGGAGCGAACAGATCGTAAGACAGGCCATCATCGAGGAACAGGCGTGGATGATTGAGTCGAGGGATGAATAGCCCTGGCGATACGCGCGATGGCCTGATAGCGGCGTTCCTTGCCTACTTCATGTGGGGTGTGCTGCCTATCTATTTCAAAGTGGTCGAGGATGTAGCAGCGCTTGAAATGCTGGTACATCGGATCGTCTGGGCAGTGCCGTTTGGTGCGTTGATTATTCTCGCCCGGCGTCAGTGGCCAGAGGTGAGGCGGGCATCGGCGGACGCTCGGGTACTCGGGCTTTTGGCGTTGGCTGCGCTCATGATCGCCGGCAACTGGTTGGTGTACATCTTCGCGGTACAGAACGATCAGATTTACCAGGCGAGCCTCGGTTACTACATCAATCCGTTGTTGTTCACGATCGTCGGCGTCGTTCTATTTGGCGAGAAGCCTCGAAAGATCCAGGTCACTGCGATACTGCTTGCGTCTGCAGGGGTGCTTGTACTGACATTCAGTGGCGGTAAGTTTCCGGCCATTGCGCTCTTTCTGGCCACAACGTTCACGATTTACGGGGTGATTCGGAAACGGGTTGTCGTAGGCGGCATGCCCGGGCTATTCATCGAGACGCTGGTGCTGTTTCCGCTCTCGGCGGCATATCTGCTCTGGATTATGAGCCGCGGTGTGTCGGCCTTTGCGTCAGGAGATCCATCGATGGTGGGCCTCCTGCTATTGGCCGGGCCGGTAACTGTTTTACCACTATTGTGTTTTGCACTCGCAGCGCGACGATTGAAGCTGTCAACCCTAGGCTTTATGCAATTCATTGGGCCTACATTGCAGTTTGTTATCGGGGTGTTCTATGGGGAGGAGCTAACCACCGCTCATGCCGTCTGTTTCAGCCTCATCTGGTTGGCGGTTGGATTGTTCAGCTGGGACGCCTGGCGCACCAGCAGGATAGAAGCTTCTGTCGTAGGTCAGGTGACCTAGTCGGCTGTAATCGTCGATCGACAGGATAGATGCGCGCAGCAGACGGGGCCCTGTGAGGCCCCGATCTGGTACCGCAAAATCTTACTCTGCGTGTGCAGGTTCTGCGTGCACAGGCTCTGCTGATACAGGCTCCGCCGGCGCAGGTGTTTGTGCTACTGCTTGCGGGCTCTGGCGGTAACGGAGTCGAACCAGGAAGATTCCTACACCGTATGCACAACAAGAAAAGCCGAGGGTGATGTACGCGAAGGACAGCGCAAACTCAAAGCCCAGATACAATCCGGCAGCGATGAACAACAGGCCCAGCAGAAACCAGAACTGCGGGATTCTTTCGTAGATTGGCGTTGGTAACCACATAATTGTCTCACAGGTTGCCTATGGGTTGTCGAGACCAGAAAATGCACCCGAAGGCGGATCACGTGCAGGGTCTCGTTCACAAAATTCGCTTTAAGTTCCTGATTAACGGATAAAATGAGAACTGTTTCACATAATAAAGCGGGCAGCTCGCCGGACGAACAGCCTGAAGCCACATAAAGAGGAGTGGGCGCTCGCCCGGATTAGGGGCCAGTCTGATCTGATCTCTCTATAATCGGCTTCACGAAAGAAAAGAATAAAGGGATTTCCATGAAAAAGTTAACGATGCTGCTGTTCGCCCTGCTGGCAATCGGCTGCTCGGGCGAGCCAGAGACCGACCTGGAAGGGCTCAAGGCGATGGAAGGCGAATGGCAAGCGGGCTTCGACGCCAGGGATGCAGCCGCCATCGCCGCTGTCTATGCAGACAACGGCGCGGTACTGCCGCCAAACGAGACAACGGTGAGGGGCCGGGCCGCTGTAGAAGCGTATTGGTTGGAGTTTATGTCCAGCGGTATCGGTGGCGAGATCAACGACACTGAGGTGTATGCGAGCGGTGATCTCGGGTACAAAGTCGGGAGCTATGTAATCACCGACCCAGGCGGCACAACGATCGATGTTGGTAAATACATCGAGGTCTGGCGATATGCCGACGGCAAATGGCGAATGCTGCACGATATATTCAACAGCGACTTGCCGCTGCCTGCTCCGCCACCGGTGCCGGAACCCGACGACGAAGCTGAAGTCTTTGACGACGACGAAGCTGAGGTCATTAATAACGACGAATAGCGAGAGTGCTGCGGCTAGTGCCGTTACGTCAAGACTCTGATCGGCTGTCTTGCGGAAGACGTCTCCGCTGTCGCTGACTTCAGCGTTTCATTTTTATCGGTCGATGAACGTCTCAATAGTGTATTGGGCGCGGTCTTGATGCATCTACACCTTCACTTCTTTGATGACTCCGTTGGGGTGCAGCTTGCGTACGACGCTCACAGGCGTTGCGGGCATCCGTTCTTCACCGATCTCGAATCCGTCCATCTTTTTCGACATAAAGCGTTTGCCACGTTTGTATAGCGCCAGGCCATCGTCGAAGATCATTCCGACGGCAGGCGCGTAACGCTTGTAGGATTCCTCTTAGCAGGCAAGGCGTTTCAACTATCCTTCGTGCAACAGATCGTCTCCTAGCCGTGCCAAAGCGCATGGCCCCGCGAGCGACCTCAATCGGTCGTTTGCCATAGATCCCCCCATGTACCAGTACAGATGCACGATATCCATGCTAGCCTTGCGCCAGCAAGGACTTCGGGTTCCGTGAGTAAGCTAAGAATCAACAATAAAGTCGCAGCGATACATGCCTGCTTAATGGCTCTTGTGTCGGTCGGTTTGACTGCCGCGAGTTTCACGGCGAGCGCACAACAGGCAGCTCCTGCTGCACTGGAAATTATAGAATCACTGTCACTACGGGAATCCGACGAGCCGATTCGAACTCATCCGCGCTGGGCCAAGCCACGGAAAGTGGCTGTTGCATACAGGGCAGTCTTCGGGGGGTCGGCAGAGCTGTTTCTGTCGAGCATGCAGGAGGTGGCCGGTGATGCCGAAGTCGTTCTGCTCGATTTGCTTAATCCGGACCTGGAGTCAATAGTAGATGCCGACGTTTTTATCGGTTTCTGCAGTCCCAGGCTCGTGAAGCAACTCCAGAATTTGCGTTGGATTCACAGTTATTGGGTCGGCGTCGATCGCTGTCTGAGTGATCCTGATGTACGCAAACTCGACTTCATCATGACCAACAACCAGCGGCTGTCCGCGCCAAGTATTGCGGAGCTGGCGATCGGCATGGTGCTGATGCTGAACAAGAATCTCCACCGATTCCAGAAGGACCAGTATCAGCAACGATGGGCACCTGATGATGTACAGATCACGACTGATCTTTCCGGCAAGACGATGCTGGTTCTCGGGCTTGGCGGCATCGGGACCGAGACAGCGCGACGGGCGGCGGCGCTCGGCATGCGCGTTATCGCGACACGAAATTCGAGTCGTGAAGGGCCTGAGTTCGTCGAAAAGGTGGGACTTTCCGACGAGATGTACGAACTCGCAGGCGAAGCCGATGTTGTCGTCAATGCACTGCCATTGACGGAGGAGACGAATGGCTTAATTGACAGCAAATTCTTCGACGCACTAAAACCGGGCGCATACTACATCAATGTGGGGCGAGGCAAGACAACGGTCACCGACGACCTGGTGGCTGCATTAAATGATGGCACGCTCGCCGGGGCAGGGCTCGATGTCATGGATCCCGAACCGCTGCCGGCGGATCATCCCCTGTGGGTGGCGAAGAATGTGGTAATAACGCCGCACGTCGCCGGGCGCAGCAGTGACGCTGTCCGGCGAACGCTGATCATTGCCAGGGAAAACCTGCGCAGATACGTTAACGGCGAAAAGCTTCTAAGCGTTGTCGACGTCGAGCGCGGTTACTGATCGATAGCGGGTTACCGATCCGGCGACGGCACGATCCTGAGGTATGGCTTGGGAGCTTCCCAGCCGTCCGGATAACGCTTGCTGGCCTCTTCGTCTGACACGGCCGGCACGATAATTACGTCCTCGCCATGCTTCCAGTTTACTGGCGTAGCAACCTGATGCAGTGCCGTCAGCTGATTCGAATCGAGAAGGCGCAGTATCTCATCAAAATTTCTGCCGGTGCTCATCGGGTAGATCAGCATGGCCTTAACTTTCTTGTCTGGCCCTACCAGAAATACCGAACGTACGGTTGCATTGTCGACCGCCGTCCTGCCTTCGGACGTTTCACCAGCTTCTTCGGGTAGCATGTCGTACAGTTTCGCTACCTTCAGCTCGGGGTCACCGATCAACGGATAAGTGACTTTGTGTCCCTGCGTCTCTTCGATGTCTTGCAACCACAATTTGTGATCTTCGACCGAGTCGACGCTCAGGCCAATTACCTTACAATTGCGTTTTTCAAACTCGGAACTCAAGCCAGCCATGTAGCCAAGCTCGGTGGTGCATACTGGCGTAAAGTCCTTCGGATGCGAGAACAAAACTGCCCAGCCGTCACCGATCCATTCGTGAAAATTGATTGTCCCTTCTGTGGTTTCGGCTGTGAAGTCAGGTGCCTCGGAATTGATTCTCAATGTCATAGCGATCCCCTGTTTTTCACATCTGCGGTGATTACCAACTACACTATTAACTCATCTGGATAGTGCCGTTAAATCGCGCACCATCTTCCATCATGATGCGGGGGCAGAAGATATTTCCATTGACCTCGGATCCATTAGTCATCACGACAAACTCGTCACCATGGATGTCACCATCGACTCGGCCCTGAATCGTAATGGAATTGGCATGTATCAAGGCGCTAACGCGCCCGTGCTTTCCGATGGTGATATTCTTTTTATGATGAGCAATTGTGCCTTCGACTTTGCCTTGAATAAGGATTTCTTCGTCTGCAGAAAGCTCACCCCTGAATACCAGCGTTGACCCAAAAACGGATACACTATTCGGCCGCACACGCGGGATGTCTTCGTTTTTTGCAGCAATCGTGACTGGAGATTCCTCGGCTTCGACTGCAGTGGCTTTGATGATCGTCGGACTACGCTCTTTGCTTGGCTGCATTCTTACCGATCCGGGCTCTTCGTAATTAGATTTCTTTAGCATGAATTGTTTCTCCTTCGCATGCGAATCCGGGCTTCTTTCTAGTTGTGGCGTAAGCCTGCGTGACCCACATGAGCTATAAGATTACCCCAGTTACCCATCGATGGCACGCACATCCTAAGTGACGAGTTTTTTGACAGTTTCTTTTCTAGAATTAACATGAGAATACTGTCGTAACCTCCCGTATCTCTGTTTGAGTTGCGGCCAAGAGAGAAGATTTACGATTACGCGTCCGAAATTGGCCGATTTGACAGAACAGATCATTGCTCCCGGATTGTTATACTCGGCGACTTGGCGTTCTATGATTCGGGTGGGCGATATGAACGAAAAACTCCTGGCTATATTTCTGGCGACATTCCTGGCAAGCCTGTCATCTGCGCAGGTACCGCAGAACTATCAGTGCACCTATGGTGACCTGCAAAGGCGTGTCGAAATTCTCTACGAAACGGGCGTGACGGTTCCCTGCGAGGTCCACTACTACAAAGACACTGAGGCGCCCGGAGAAACTCAGGTTCTTTGGCGTGCTTTGAACGAATCGGGCTACTGTGAAAAGATGGCTGAGAATTTCGTTTCCAGGCTCCAGGACCTGGGTTGGAGCTGCGGGCAGGGCGGTGACGGTGAAAGAGAGACCCCGGTTCCAGAACAGGTGGACAACGAAGAACAGGACGCCGCAGCGGCAGACATCGATGACACAGAAGCGCTAACACCTGCCGAAGAAGAGTAGAGATACGGTGCCGGTGTACAGTTTCTTAAGTTATTCCCGTCAAAACAATCATTCTGCCCTCGGATGAATCACCAGTTACTGTCTATTGAAGTTGCCTAAGTGAAATAACTTAAGAAACTGTACACCGGCACCGATCAGCGACGCAGGATCGCCCACCACCTGGCAATATTCAACAGGCTCATCAGGGAGGCCGAGACATAAGTGTAGGCGGCGGCTTTCAGGATGCGTCTTGCATGTCCACTGTCTGCTTTCTTCAGGATTTGGTCTTTCTCGAGGATGGGTAGCGCGCGATTAAAGCTTGCATCGAACTCTGTCGGCAGTGTTACCAGATGAATAACGGTCGAACTCCCCAGCGTTAGCAGGCCGCCAAGAAACATCAGGACGCCCAGCATGGGCACTCGGGTCAGGGCGCCGATGAAGGGCGAGACCATGAGAATTCCGGCGCCCAGTTTCTCAACGTGTCGTGTAGCTTTGACGAGGTGAGTCCTGAGTCTCAGCGGGCCGTAGGAATCGCGATCCTGTAAAGCATGACCGACCTCATGTGCCGCCACGGTGATCGCTGTTAGTGATCGCCCATCGAATTTGTCCGGTGTCAGGCGTACAGCCTTGTCATTGGGGTCGTAATGATCGCCTTCCCTGGTTTGTTCAACCTTGACGTTTTCGAGACCGTTCTTGTTCAGGAGGTGTCGGGCAAGCTGTGCGCCGGTGCCGGAATAGCGATCCGCAGGTTCGGAGTACTTTGCGAGGACGCGCTGCACCCAGATGCCCGGTCCGAAAATGACCGCGATAATAACAAGGCCGAAGACGAGCAGGTGCATACACCTATTTTACGCCAATCGCCGGTCGGGGCAGGCGCCCGCAACGACCCGGGCACGCCCGGGCTCTGTCATCCTAGGCTGAGATCTTATCCGCTTTGATGGGCTCAACCTGCGCCGGTTCTTTCGGCACATTCACCTTGAGTGGTTCACCCATGTCGATCTTGCCTTTGAACCTTGCGCCATCCTCCATGACGATACGGCCGCAATAGATGTCGCCTTTGACGTCGGCGCCAATTGCCAAAGAGACAATACCTTCACTATGAATGTCGCCGATCAGTTGCCCTTCAACGATGACCGAGCTGGCATGAATATTTGCCCTTACCCGGCCTTGTTTGCCAACCATGAGATTTTTCTTGTGGTGCGCAATCGTGCCCTCGATACGACCTTCAATGACCAGGTCTTCATCCGCCGATAACTCGCCCTTGAATACGAGCGTTGGCCCGATGACTGATACGTTTTTCGATCGTACCGGCCGCGCCTGCCCGATTTTTGGCGGCGAGGCTATATCCGGTCTGCCGTCATAATCTGCTTTCTTGAACATTGCCATCTTGCCCTCCGCATGCGTCTCGGAAATGACCCAAACTGCATGGCAGGGAAGAATACCCCAGATTGACGGCGCTGGCACCTCTTTCGGCGGGTAATATTGTGGCTCCCTGGCGGGTCTTAATTCCATGGGGTCATAGGGCCGGCGGCCACTGATTCAATTTGAATAAGGGATCAAGCGTTGAAAATTGGTATCACAGTTGTCCTCGTCCTGGCGGCTCTGCTCGGGTGTATCCTGGTGCTGAATCGGCCCCGTCTGGTCACCGTCGATGCCGATATCCCGCAGAACTTCCCAGCGGACCGATTTTCCCACCGGGTCTTCGAACATCTTTTGCAGTCCTACGTCGACGACGCAGGCGATGTCGATTACGGACGATGGCAACAGAACGAGGCTGATCTGAAGAGACTCGATTCATATCTCGCGGCAGTCAGCCTCTACAGCCCGGAATCGTCACCGGATAGATTCGATTCGAAGCAGGGTGAACTGGCATACTGGTTATATGCGTACAACGCATACGTCATCAAAAGCATTCTTGATCGTTGGCCATTGGACAGCGTAACGAATGTCAAAGCGCCACTTGAGATCATCAAAGGGCTGGGGTTCTTCTATCAGCTTCGTTTCGTCTTCGGTGGTAAGGCATACAGCCTGTACGCAGTAGAGAACGACATCATTCGTGCAAGGTATCGCGATGCACGCATCCACTTTGTGTTGAACTGCGGCAGCGAGAGCTGTCCTGTCCTTCGACCAGAGTTGCCCTCCGGAGACGAACTCGAGCCGTTCTTGCAACAGGCAGCGGTCAATTTTGTCAGTGACAAGCGCAACGTAACTATCGACCACGACAACAAGGAAATCGTCCTGTCCGCCATTTTTAAATGGTTCAAGACAGACTTTATCAATGACCTCAGGCGGCGCGGCTTACCATCTGACCGTGGCTTGATCGACTACGTCGCGAGCGTCGCGCCTGCGGATTTGGGTGACGAGCTGTCCAGGTCTAGCGAATACAAGATTGTGTTTGTCGACTACGACTGGGCTGTGAACGAGCAAAAGTGAGCGCCCGCTAGAACGGCAGGTGCAACTCCAGGAAGAGCTGTTCCCTGTTTTGCGCGGGGTTTTGCGGGATACCGTCGTAAACTCTATAGCCCAGGCGAGTCTGGACAAACTGGATCGGGAAGTATTCCCACACGACACTGAAGCGGTTTTGTTCGTCTTCGGAGACATCGCTGTCAGGATCGAAGTACTCGAAAGTCAGTTTGAGATTGTGTCCCTTTTTGAGCAGGATGTTTGCTTCAAGAAGGCTCGCCCATAACTCACGACGGCCAGTCGGCGCATCATCGTCAATGATGTAGTCCAACTCGGCCAGCCACGCGATGCGCCCGGTTCGAAGCCCGCCGAAAACGTTCTGCATCTGACGGTCGCCGAATATGGTGTTGTTAAGATTGAAACTTCCGCCGACGCGCCAGTTCGACGTCACGTGGCTGACGCGCAGACTGAACTGCTTGCCCGAATCGACTTCAGGGCCGCCTGCCGTGCCCCGGGTTACTGCCAGTTGCGCCGACCATTTGTCTTGTTCGAAGCCAAGCTGCCAGCCAGAGTCGGGTGTATTGAAATTGATTCCGGTGACCTGACGTATGAATGCGCTGTCATCCTGCAGGCGCAGGCCGTATGGCAGAAAAAATTTGCCGCCTTTTATGTACCAGCCGTCATCCGCGGTCGACAGCCGAAGGTATTGCTCCCGTACGATCGGGTCTTCGGGTCTCAGTTTCGCGTCCACGTAAATTGTCAGATATTTTGGAAATGGCCTTATCTCGGCGTAGGCGAGGAACTCCTCCAGGTCGGTCTCTGATGTTTTCGGCTGACCCGGCACATCGATCTGGTTCCATCCGCCGCGAAGGTCGCCGCCAACAGCAAGGAATTTACCCAGCTCGCCGGTCCAAAGCTCTCCCAGGTCCAGAGTGCGTTCCGAGAGTTCGCCCTGTGCATAGACGTTGCCATAAACGGTGCGTTTGCCGCCGCCGGATGGCGACGAGTGACACACCCCGCATTTCAGTCCTTTCTGGACTGCCAGGTAGGGCTCTGCAAGTGCGGATTGATACGCCAACGTGGCTGCCAAAAGCATGAACGACGCCAGTCGCAGAACAAAGACGACCCGATTCCTCATCGCGGTGCTCCGATATCAATCCAGAGCCTAATAACGTCGATCGTGGCTTGATCCAGAAACGGTCCACCCAGCGGCATTCGGGATCCTTGCGCTGACGTGCCCTCGAGTTTGTGAATAAGATAACTGTTGTCAGCATCGCCGACCGCAACCCGGAAAATTGTCGGCTCCTGAAAACTTCCGATATTGATCAGGCTGCTAAAGCTGGCGGCGGAGGAACTCAGGTCCATGCCGGCAGGCAGATTCGGCCCGGGTGGCCCGGTATGGCAGCCGGCGACCGAACAGGTCGGTGTGAAGATGTTGTTCTGGATCGAAGCCAGAGACGGCTGTATGCCCTGTACTTCAAATCCGACCACAAAATCGCCACCTTCGGCACCGTCTCCGGACGGCAAGTTGCCCGAATATTCACCGTCCAGCGCGACGCCGTTGATGCCGAGTATCATGTTGGCACCCGAGCCGTGCAGGGTAATCTGGTAGCGATCTTCGATTGCCGATACGCCAGTGAGATCCATTACCGCGAGTCGGGGATTCGTGCCTGAGAGTGCAACCGATGCAGGCGTTATTGCTTCCTCGTTCCCATCGCCGAATGTACCGTCGCCACCGCTTCGGATAAGCGTAAACGCCATGTCATTGATCGTTGAGGCATCGATTTCCTGGTCGAAACCTGCAGTGATATCCGGCGGGAAATTACCCACGACGCTGTCCGGATCGGGTATGAGCGAAATAACCACAGGCGGCATATTCGGCGGCCCGCCGGAATCGGGCAGGGCGCCGTCGGTGACCCACTGCCGAACGAAGTTGATCGTCGATTGCGGTATCGGTGGCCCACCCAAAGGCATTCGCTCGCCGACCGATGCCGTGCCCTCAAGCTTCTGTATCAGATAACTTCGATTGGGATCGCCAGGTGCTACACGCGACAACGATGAGTCCTGCCGGCTCGCGACACCGACAAGATTGGTAAAGCTGTTCGCGGCATCGAGCCTCAACCCTTGCGGCGCACTCGCACCCGCATGGCAGACAATGCAGGATGGGTTGAATACATTGGCCTGAACTGACGCCAGAGTAGCTGCGAGCGGCACATCGCCGCCCTCGTCCAGCGGTCGGCCGCTGATATCGAGACCTTCGCCGCTGCCTGCCGTGCAGCCAGCAAGGAAAGCACTCATTAACACTATCAAGGAGACAACGCGCCGCATGTTCCCGGAGAATTCCGTTCTGAAGTGTTTGATAACAATGATCGAGGTCATTCTCGGTTGAACCGCCGGTTTAGCCAGCAGACTGTTGTGCGGGAGAGCGGTTCGTTTAGGTCGCAACATTCTTAAAAAGCATATTATAAAAG
>FXBF010000822.1_pt1 | contig 10868 bp, 11 predicted proteins | sample 5335321 | NCBI WGS metagenome assembly FXBF01 (sample SAMEA103928391, study PRJEB20085) | sediment metagenome | isolation source: sediment | reverse complement strand
TGAAGAGCTTATAAGTTCTGTATCAAACCTTTCTTTGGAAAAGATAAAAGAATCTATTACGATTCCGGATAAATTAAGAAGGCAGGATGCATTGAACAATATCCTTAAAGATGTCATAGATGCCCTGAACACAGGTGAAAATGACATATCAAGGGATATCTCAGTTGTATTTAACGATATTGAGAAGAGACTTGTGCGGGACATGATACTGGAGAAAAATTCAAGGACAGACGGCCGTAAACCGGAGGAGATAAGAGAAATTAGCTGTGATGTAGGAATCCTTCCACGGACACATGGTTCTGCTTTATTTGTGAGAGGCGAGACCCAGTGCCTTGCAGTAGTCACCCTGGGAACCTCCGAGGACGAACAGAGGATTGATGCACTTGAAGGAGATTCAAGAAAAACATTTATGCTGCACTACAATTTCCCGCCTTTTAGCGTGGGTGAAGTAAAGCCGCTCAGGGGCCCCGGCAGAAGAGAGGTAGGGCATGGAGTTCTTGCCGAGAAAGCACTGAAGGCTGTAATCCCCCAGAGTTCAGATTTTCCGTATACTATACGGATAGTAGCCGACATACTGGAATCAAACGGCTCATCTTCCATGGCTACTGTATGCGGCGGGACGCTTGCCCTTATGGATGCCGGCGTACCCATAAAGGCTCCGGTTGCAGGAATTGCAATGGGTCTTGTAAAGGAAGGGGAAAAGACTGTCATCCTTACAGACATACTTGGACTTGAGGACCATCTCGGAGACATGGATTTCAAGGTTACAGGGACAGAGGAGGGGATAACAGCGTTTCAAATGGACGTGAAAACAGGCGATATAGGCAGTGAGATAATGGGAAAGGCTTTAGAGCAGGCAAGAAACGGGAGACTGCATATCCTTAAGGAGATGTCCAAAGTCCTTGCTGAGCCGAGGGATAATCTTGCAACGTATGCGCCAAGAATCTTTACCATGCGAATTAACCCCGGCAAGATAAGAGATGTAATCGGCCCTGGAGGCAAAATCATAAGGGGCATCGTGGAAGAAGCAGGGGTAAAGATAGACATCAATGATGAAGGCAATATTAATATCGCTTCTGCAGATGAAGCCTCGGCAAAAAAAGCTATGGACATTATCAGCGGGATTGTAGCAGAGGCTGAGCTTGGGAAACTTTATACTGGCAAGATAAAGAGAATAATGGATTTTGGGGCATTTGTAGAAATACTGCCGGGCACTGAGGGACTGCTCCACATATCTCAGATTTCCAACAAGAGAATTGCAAAGGTTTCCGATGAACTAAAGGAAGGCGAAGAAATTCTTGTTAAGGTCATAGAGATAGATAAAACTGGCAGAATACGTCTTAGCAGAAAAGAAGTGTTGAGAGAACAGGCAGAGATAGAGTCTTAAATCCTATCCCGAATAAAAAACACAGATAATCACTGATTTATTCCAGATGATCACAGATGTATTTGTAGTCATTGCACCTTTTTTTCTGCGATAATCCTGCCTGCCGGTAGGCAGGGCAGGCAGGTGCATCTTTCGTCTGCGGTCATCTGCGATTCAATACTATGTATAAAAAGGTAATTCTTGAAAACGGCATTTCTGCAGTCCTTGAAACAGCAGAGGAGACACGCTCTGTATGCATTGGGATATGGGTAAAGGTTGGCTCAAGGAATGAGGCAGTCAGGAAAAATGGCATCTCTCATTTTCTCGAGCATATGTTTTTTAAAGGAACAGCGAAAAGAACGGCAAGAGATATTGCCGTGGAGATAGATTCCCTCGGCGGGGAGTTAAATGCCTTTACCTCAAGAGAAAGTACAGCCTTTTATATAAAGGTTCTTGATGAGCATATTGAAAATGGCATTGAACTTCTGACCGATATTTTCCTGAACTCTATCTTTTCGGAAGACGAGATTGAAAAAGAAAAAGGAGTAATATTCGAGGAGATAAAACTTGTTGCAGATACACCTGAAGATTATATACACGATTTATTTAATAAAAACATCTGGGGGAACAGCAGAATGGGTCAGCCTGTTCTTGGGAGTAAAGAAACAATAACGTCATTTACAAAAGATGACCTCCTTAACTTTGTGAAAAATCATTATGGTTCAAACAATATAGTTATAGCCTGCAGCGGCAATTTTAAAGAAGAACATATGATCGAAAAACTCAATCTTACCGTTGGTCAACTGAAAAAGGATTTCATGCCAGGGAAAGAACCTTGTCCTGAATTCAAATGCAGACTTAACATTATCACTAAAAAACTGTCAGAGGTTCACCTATGTCTAGGCGTTAAGGGACTTCCACATGGAAGCGAGGACCGTTACTCCATGCATCTGCTCAATACAATCCTTGGCTCAGGTATCAGTTCAAGACTTTTTCAGGAGATCAGGGAAAAAAGGGGGCTTGCCTATTCTGTTGGCTCATTTAATGTTTCTTACTTTGATACAGGGGTCTGGACTGCTTACGCAGGTACAGACAGAACACGGATAAATGAAGTTGTTAATATAATAACCGATCAGATGAGAGGACTATCCGGCTCAATTACTGCCGATGAACTCCAGAGGTCAAAGAATCAGCTTAAAGGCAATATTGTACTCGCTCTTGAATCTACAAACAGTAAAATGGTCAATATAGCAAGGCAGGAAATGTATTATGGAAGATATTTTTCTCCCGAAGACATAGTCAAGGCAGTAGAATCTGTTACTCTTGAAGAGCTAAAAGAACTCTCTCACCGGCTCTTGGGAAATAATGCCTTTGCCCTGACTGTTTACGGACCGGTGAGAGAAGGGGAGCTTCAGGAACTGCAGCAAAATATCTTTAAAAAATAGGGGCGCAGACCATTTTGATGCTTTCTATTCTGGAAGGTCATGAATGTCCCTGTGTATTACTGACACATTTAATTTCTGCTTTTCAAGCATCCCTTTAATCTTCTCAACAATAGCAGGTGACCTGTGTCTTCCGCCTGTGCACCCGATGCCGATTGTTAGATAGGGGCGTTCTTCCGCTCTGTACCGCGGGATAAGAAACTCAAGCAGGGAATAAAGTTTATCGAGAAATTTTTTTGTCTCTTTTTTTCTTAGAACAAAATTCTTTATTTTTCCTGTTGTCCCATCAAACGGTTTCAATTTTTCTATGAAGTTCGGGTTTGGCAGAAATCTTACATCGAATAAGAGATCTACTTCAGCCGGGATACCATATTTATATCCAAAAGAGATGAGTGAAACTGCCATGGTTTTTTCTTTCCCCCCCAGATAGAACCCTGTGATAACCTTCCGAAGCTGATGCGGACTTAACGAAGAAGTGTCTATAATTCTATCTGACTCACGTCTTATATCTGACAATATTTTAACCTCTTTGCAAATTGCCTTTTTAAGATCCTTATAGCCAAGCGGGTGGGGCCGCCTGGTTTCTTTAAACCGTCTCGTTAAAACATTGTCTTTTGCCTCAAGAAATATTATCTCTACTTTCCTGCTTCTCTTCAAAGAAGAAATTGCTTCTACCAGGTTAGTAGAAAATTTTCTTTCCCTTATATCAACACCAACAGCAATCTTTGATATAGCAGGTGTCTTATAAGACAAATGAACAAAGGTTTTTATAAGTGGAACAGGAATATTGTCTACACAGAAGTAACCGTTATCTTCAAAGGTATTAAGAGCAATTGTTTTTCCGGCCCCTGAAAGTCCGGTTAGAATAATTGTGGAGAGCTGATGCTTTCTGCGCGCCTTCATTTTAAAGGTTCTATAAGTCCGAGGTTCCCGTCTTTTCTTTTATACAGGACATTAATATTTCCTGAAGAAGCATTGGTAAATACAAAAAAATTTTTATCGAGCATCACCATCTGCATTGCTGCCTCCTCAGCAGGCATTGGCTTTATATCAAGTGATTTCTTTTTTATAATTACGGGAAAAGATTCCTCGGATTTTAAATCCACAGAGGTTTTTTCTTCTCCTTTCCTGTAAGAGAGCCATTTCTCCTTGTATTTTTTAACCTGACGTTCGAGCTTCTCCATTACTTCATCAATAGAGGAGTACATTTCCCCTGTAACACTTTCAGCCTGTATCATTAAACCGTTAACTTTTAAAAGAACTTCTGCCTTGTGTCTGTATTTTTCTACACTCAGTGTTATTGTTGCTTCGGCAATGTTGTTAAGATACTTTTTAAATTTTTCTATCTTTTTCTTTGCATATTCTTTCAGATTATCTGTCAATTCCAAGTGTCTTCCCGTAATAATTACGTTCATGCCTACCTCCTGTATAACGTTCATTATGCAGATTTTAAGTCAATTTTTTGCGTCTGTTATGAGACAGTATTTTTAGTTTTTCCCTGTACTTTGCCACGGTCCTTCGAGCAATGCTTATATCCCTTCCCGTAAGTATTTCAACTATGGCTTTATCGCTGAGCGGCGCTTTTGGGTCTTCCCTGGATATTAACTGCTTTATAATATCTTTAACGGTCGTTGACGAGATTCCCCCGTTTACAGCATGCAGCGCATTGCTAAAAAAAAATCTAAAATTAAAGAGACCCTGGGGGCACTGTATATATTTGTTAGATGTCACTCTGCTTATCGTGCTTTCATGCATTCCAAGATTTTCTGCTATATTACTGAGGTTTAAGGGCTTAAGATGATTGATTCCTTTCCTGAAAAATTCTTCCTGAAATTTGAGAATGTTTTCAGTAACCCGGTAAATCGTCTTGTTCCGCTGGTAAAGACTTTTAAGCAGCCATATTGCATCGCGGAGCTTTTCCTCAAGAAATTGTTTTTCTTCTCTTCCCAGTGCCTTCTTATTCGCAATAAGTTTACGGTAATAATTTGACAGTCTGAGTTTGGGTACGCCGTCATCATTCAATATTATGATAAATTTCCCTTCTGACTCCTCAATATATACATCGGGAATTATATGGATAACCTCTTCCCTTGAATAATTCCTGCCGGGTCTTGGTTCAAGCCCCTCTATAATCTTCACCTCTGTTATGATGTCAGCAACGGTGACTCTGAATTTAACAGCAAGCTTCTTGTACTTTTTATGCTCAAGTTCCGCAAATCCATCAGTGAGAATTTTTTCTACGATAGTTTCCTTAAGATTTAACGGGCCTAACTGCAACAGCAGACATTCCTGTAAATTTTTTGCTCCCACTCCAGGAGGGTCAAACCCGCGTACAAGTTTAATGGCATCCTCGGCAGTTTTAGTATCAGTCTCCGCCATATCCGCTATCTCTTCAACAGATGCCTGAAGGTAGCCATCTTCATTTAAATTTCCCATAACTATTTCAGCTGTCTGTCTTACCCTGTCTGATGTTCGCGAAAGTCTCAGTTGCCAGAGCAGATATTCATATAAATCCATTCCCGTGTTATTGCGTTCAAAAGGACCCTGGGTTTCCATGCCATCTGTAAAATAACCAAGATCTCTTCCATTACTACCCCTCTCTTCAAAATATTCATCCTTTGTAAATCCAAAGATTTTTTCAAGCGGAGCCTCAAAATCCTCGGACACCTCCTGACTCATCTCCTCTTCTCGCGATATATCTGATGCGTCATCTCTTTCATCTGGATCTCTTTCCACAACTTCCTCCAGCAGAGGATTTTCTAAAAGTTCCTGGTTCAATGTCTGTGTGAGCTCAAGCCGCGGCAGCTGTAAAAGTTTAATTGACTGCTGAAGCTGAGGGGTAAGCATTAACTTCTGAGTCAGCTTCAGATCAAGTTTAAGTTCTATTGCCATTAGAGTGTAAAATCCTCTCCGAGGTATGTCCTTTTTACGCGTTCATCAGAAACAAGGTCGCAGGGAATCCCGTGTGCAAAGATACAGCCCTCGTTTATTATATATGCCCTGTCTGTTATTGAAAGAGTATCTCTAACATTATGGTCAGTTATCATCAGGCCAATTCCTTTGTCACTAAGCTGCTTTATGGTCTTTTTTAATTCTATAATGGACAGGGGATCTATCCCGGCAAAGGGTTCATCAAGCAGAAGAAAAAGCGGATCCACAGCTATAGCCCTTGCAATTTCTACTTTTCGGCGCTCTCCTCCCGAAAGCTGATATGCCTGTTTTTTGGCAAAAGGGGCAAGCTTGAATTCGTCAAGAATGTCTTTGAGTTTTTTTTGTTGTTTGTCCCGCTTAATACCGGTTATTTCAAGAACTGCCTTTATATTGTCCTCAACGCTCAATTTTCTGAAGATTGAAGTCTCCTGGGGCAGATAGCCAATACCCTGCCGCGCCCTTATGTACATTGGCGAGTTATTCAGATTTTCCTTATCAAGGAATATTGCCCCCTTATCCGGCATTACAAGTCCGAGTATCATATAAAATGTAGTGGTTTTTCCTGCGCCATTTGGGCCGAGAAGGCCTACAACCTCTCCCGAATTTATAAATAAATTTATATCAGTAACTATGTTTTTCCCATTGTAACCCTTTCCCAGAGCCTTGACTTCAAGAGAGTGCATTTTTCATTCCCTGCTTTTTTGCTTTAAAATTATACGACCGCCTTCAACTATTGTACGGTCATCCTTGAGAAAATAAATTATCTGCGTGCCAGTAACCACATTTTCTCCATCAACTGCCTTTGGTTCCCCTTTGAAAATAATTTTCTCCTCTCGTCCCAGGTAGATTGCCTCATTTGAAAAAATGGAACGTTCCTTTCTGCGTACTTTTACGTTTCCGTAGACATGTATTTTTGTAATTTCCTCCTGAGATTCATTATAGAAGACCTCCATCTTATCTGAATAAATTATTATGTCCTCGCTCTTTGCTACTACCGAGCCCTTAAAAATAGCGGTATTATTCTTGTTGTCTACAATAAGAGTTTCAGAAGTAATTACTATAGGTTTCTCTTTAGCTGCAGCGGTAGGTGTAACAAAAAAAAATAAGAGCGATAGAAACAATAGAAATGTTATTAAAACATTCCTAAAGGTAAAAAATGCCTTTGACATTTTTAAGTACCGTTATCTGCTGATTTTTGACTTTTACAGCCAGACCAGTGCCTTCAATCAAAAAATTTTTGCTTTCAAACTTAATACTGTCATCGGTTGTTATTTCTCCCTTTTCACTGTTCCATGTAAGTGAATCCGTAGTCAGCCTTGCCTCTTCTATATCTACCTCTATCGGCTTGTTAATGACAAGATTTTTATTTTTAATGCTATAAATCCCGCTCCCACCCCTTAATGTAAGTTCACGCTCCCGATATATCTTCATTGTCAAATCTTTAAGGATAATTTTTTTATTTCCTTCAGGGAACGTTGCCTTGTCAGCGACAAGCTCCCATTTGACCTCATCGCTCTCTTTCTGGGTTAAGTGAAATCCATACATGGAGGATGTCTTATATGATGGGGATGTTTTTACTCCGTTCTCTCTGTAGCTCAGTATAACAAGAATCCCAACAGCCAGTGACGTCAATAAAATCAAGAAAAGTTTGCCTCTCATCTGCTCCCTTAATTTTTAGTCTATCACAAAGGGGATACCTTGTAAAGTTTACAAATAAATGTGGCACAAAATTTCACACACAAAATTTCTTCTTGACAAAAATCTCATTATGCTGTATTTTTTTTACGCAAGTAATATACGCGAGAGGGGTGATTATATAGCGTAATTTTTTTCTATTAGAGAGGGGGTAGAGAATTGCATGCGTTAGGTACCCACCTATTAATTGAGCTGAGGGAATGTAATACAAAGGCTCTCAGCAATTTACAGGAAGTTAAAGGCATATTAATCAGCGCGGCTGAAGCAGCAGAAGCTACGATAATTGAGGTAGCCTTCCATGAGTTTAGTCCATTTGGAATAAGCGGTATGGTCATAATAGCAGAATCCCACCTCAGTATTCATACATGGCCTGAATACAAATATGCGGCAGTAGACATATTTACCTGCGGCAGCATTATAAAACCTGAGAAGGCAGTAGCATTTCTTATTAAAAAATTTCAGAGCAAAAATCCATCTGTAGTTGAGCTCAAACGCGGTATAATATCTCCTGATAACAAAAAACTGCCGCATAAGATAAGCGAGGAAGAGATCAGGGAAAGAGAAGAGGCGCAGCGACCGGTTTTTTTATAAGGATTAACTAACTAAAAGTTAGATAACTTACCGAACAAGAACTCCAGAAAATTTCCGGGAACACAAAAAATTGGCCTTTACCGCAGTTGCAACATAACACACCTGCCTTTTAATTAACAAAAACAGCTCGTTACGGAGAAAAAATGTTCTCCCTGTGGTTCCTGATCCAGGGTTCCGCATATTCACGCTACGCTTGACTACTAACAAGTTTTAGTTTTATCCTTACTTGTTATGAAAAAACCCTGGGCAGGAAGATTTAAAGAGAAAACAGAAAGGGTTGTTGAGGCTTTCACATCCTCAATATCTTTTGACAAACGGCTCTGGAAATATGACATTGATGGAAGCATAGCACATGCAAAGATGCTGAAGAAACAGAAAATTATATCATATAAAGATGCTGGAGCAATCCTTCGGGGTCTTAACAATATAAAACAGGAAATAGAAAGCGGAAGGTTCAATTTTACCGATAAAATGGAAGATATCCATATGCACATTGAAAATACCCTTACCAAAAAAACAGGAATACCGGGGCAAAAACTTCACACGGCAAGAAGCCGCAACGATCAGGTTGCTCTTGACTTAAGGCTTTTTATGAGAGAAGAGATAAATAAAATTAAGAAACTAATTAGAAACTTTCAGACAATTCTTTCAGCCCTGGCTGAAAAACATATAGACGTTGCCATGCCGGGATATACACATCTTCAAAGGGCACAGCCGGTTCTTTTGTCTCATCATTTCCTTGCCTACTTGGAAATGTTTGAGCGGGACATAGGGAGGTTTGAAGACTGCATGCAAAGGGTAAATATCCTGCCGCTTGGTTCCGGCGCCCTTGCAGGAACGTCATTGCCTGTTGACAGAAAATATGTGGCACGTCTTTTAAATTTTCCGGCAATATCAAAAAACAGCCTGGATGCTGTATCGGACAGGGATTTTGTGGTTGAGTTCCTTTCTGCTTCAAGTGTGCTCATGGTTCACCTGTCCCGGCTTTCGGAAGAACTTGTGCTCTGGAGCAGTGATGAGTTTGGTTTCATTGAACTGCCTGACGCATATTCAACCGGATCCAGTATCATGCCCCAGAAGAAAAATCCGGATGTTCCCGAACTTGTGAGGGGCAAGACCGGCAGGGTATTCGGACATCTTCTTACATTGCTCGTACTTTTAAAGGGCCTTCCGCTTGCATATAACCGGGATTTACAGGAAGACAAGGAGCCCTTGTTTGATACTGTTGATACTGTAAAGGCATGTCTGTCTGTGCTCATAAAGATGATGCCAAAGATTAGATTTAACAAAAAGACGATGGGAAAAGCTGCAAAAGGCGGTTTTTCAACTGCAACAGACCTTGCTGAATATCTCGTAAAAAAAGGGATGCCTTTCCGTAAAGCACACGGAATTACCGGTAAGATTGTTAAATACTGTCTTGAAGAGAAAAAAAACCTTGGAGATTTAGACCTGGGAGAGTTTAAACGGTTTTCAGAGATGATTGAGAAAGACGTTTTCAATTATATCACAATAGATGCCTCCATTAGCAAAAAAGGAACTTGCGGAGGAACTGCAAAGAAAAGAGTCATTAGACGTATTAAACAAATTAAGAAACAACAATTAAGAAACAGCAAATAAGAAATGGCAAATAAGAAATGGCAAATAAGAAATAAAAAATTACTTCTTATTTCTTATCTCTTACTTCTTGCTTTTATTACTGCCTGCGGCAGAAGGGGCGATCCTGTAGCAATTACACCATACAAAACCGGAATTGATTCCATAGGAGTTGAAACGGTGGTAATTAAACCTGACGCGCCAGCCGGATTGGCCGCGGTTTATACCAGTCAAAGTAAAGTAAACACTGTCGGACACCCGGAAAGCCTCATGTCTGAAGAAATCAGGATTGTAACAAAAAGCCGTTAAACCCAATTTGACATTGACTATTTTATGGTTTAATATTTAAAAATCCTTAAGAACAAACAACTGATTAACTACAGAGACACAGAGATTTATAAAAATTATTTTAAAATTCACTTCTTCTCAGTGCCTCCGTGTCTCAGTGTTTTATAAATTCCCATGAAAGAAAAAATCCTGAAAGCGTTTGAAGAAAGCATTTCTGTCAAACAGCAGTTTATTAAAGAAAACCTGGATATGGTCATTGAGATTTCCAAACTCTTATCTGACACATTTAACCGGGGGAATAAGCTGATTCTTTTTGGTAATGGAGGAAGCGCTGCTGATGCTTCTCACATAGCGGGTGAATTTGTTAACAGATTCAAAAAGGAACGCCCGGGTCTCCCCGCCGTCGCCCTTAATACTGATATTGCTGTTATGACATCCATTGCTAATGACTATGATTTTTCAGAAACCTTTGCACGTCAGATGAAAGTTTTTGCCCAGGAAGGTGACGTGGCCATTGCTATAAGCACCAGTGGAAACTCACCTAATGTTTTAAAGGCTGTGGACGCGGCAAGGAAAAAAAAATTAAAAATAATAGCATTCACAGGAGCAAAAGGCGATAAACTGGCGGCCAAAGCTGACTATGCCTTTAGCGTTCCTTCCAGCAATACACCGCGGATACAGGAAACCCATATTACTCTCGGACATGTTCTCTGTCAAATTGTAGAAGAGATTCTTTTCGAGTCTCACAGAAAAAGATAAGACCCGCCTGTCTTTTGAATTCAAAAGACTTTTTAAAGCGACCGCATTTAATTGAAATAATAACTCAAAAACATTATCATAATTATATATAGATGTCGTTATGCATGACGACATAAGTCTTATGCAGTTTGTCATTCCGTGCTTGACACGGAATCCAGTGCCTTTCTGGATTCCCGCTTTCGCGGGAATGACGCGCTTTGTTG
>FXBF010000821.1_pt1 | contig 10871 bp, 10 predicted proteins | sample 5335321 | NCBI WGS metagenome assembly FXBF01 (sample SAMEA103928391, study PRJEB20085) | sediment metagenome | isolation source: sediment | reverse complement strand
CCGGACGATCCAAACACAAGATATAGTAGGGGGTGGAGCTAACTGGATACCCCTTATAGAACAACAGTACCGCCGGTTATGCTGCGGCCCGAACTGCCGCGTGCTCCAGGTACCAGTGGTGGCGAGCACCTGCGACTACGTACCGTAAAACCGCCATCGCACCATAGGTTCCTGATGGCGCAGCGTCGCGGCCGTGCCAACTCCCGGCATCGCACGCAGAGACGACTGGGCTTTCAAGCGCTGTGCCGCAGACAGTGCTGCGCGCAGAACACCCGATCGATTCCCGCATTCGCGGTCCGTTAGACCTCTTCCAATACCCGAAGACAATCTGATATCGTTTCCAGCCGGTTGCCAAAGACCTGTTTTTTTAGGGGTAATCTGCAAGTTCCCGGGGCGTGACGGAATTGACCCTCGGTGGATTTGACCATACTGTTTGTTTTCGATTTTCACGTCGAGTAGCCGGCTAACATAACACAAAAAGAGGCGTTCAAGATCTGGATGCGCCCCGGCGGGGACCGCCTTGCACGCAAAGTATTTTGACCACGACCCGCAAGGGCGTTAACAGTGAGCGCAGTCCACAAACCAACCTATTGATGGAGAGAAGAATATGTTCATACGTAGCAACTCAAAAGGATCATTGTCATGGATCTCGTATGCTCTTTTACTGGCATCAGGTTTTTTCTATGCCGCAAACGCCGCTGCGCATACCTCCAAAACCGGTAAAGCGTTTGTCTCGATCAAGGTGGGCAAGGCCGTCCAGGTTTTTCCGAACAACACAACATGGAAAGGTGGTCCCGCCATGTTGTATGATGCAGTGACCCCCAATGGAAGAATGCTGCTGGTGACCAGTCCAAGCACGGCCAGCGTTTACGTTTTTGATACCTCGTCAGGCGAAAATACTGCTGTAATAAAATCAGGAAAAGCGGCAAAAGGAGTCAAGATATCACCCGATGGCAAGGAGGCGTATGTCAGTAATGAAGGTGAGGCAACCGTCACCGTGATCAATCTCAAAACCCTCGAGGTTGTGGAGAAAATCACGACTGAGGCGATGCCACATAATGTGCGATTCAATGCCAATGGAAAAAAGGCGTATGTCACACTTCAGGGCGGGGCAGGACTCGGCGTAATTGATACTAAAACACGGAAGGTTGTTCGCGTAATTCCGATCCCCGGAATGACGACGCCACATAATATTGATCTATCCAAGGATGAAAAAATTGCGTTTGTGCGGGATGCCGTGAAGCAGGTTGCAGTTGTCGAGCTTGCGACAGGAACGGTTAAGAAATTAATCGAAGTTGGTGCGGGTCACGGCGGTATCGATGTTACACCGGACGATAAGCACGTCGTAGCGGGCGCAATCGGAGATAATTATGTAACTGTTATAGATACAGATACTCTTAAGATAATCAAGAAAATAAAGGTTGGCGCAGGGCCGCATGGCGTGCGTGCGACGCGTGATAGCCGATTGGTTTATGTGGCCGTATCAGCAGAGAACAAGGTTGTCGTAATAGATACGCGGACCTGGGAGATCACGAAAGAGTACTCTGTTGGTGATTTTCCGTTCTGGGTGGCTATCAAAGGCAACAATTGAGGAAAATATCCAACAGTTGATCGCGCGATTAAGGGTATACATCAAACTAGCAGGCCGTTGAAAAACAATTTTCAGCGGCCTGCCAGGCGGCGCACGTGGCGCATCGCATCTTCGGCCCGTGCTCGTCTTGCCCAAGTGCGTTTACCCGCTGTGCGGCAGGTGTCGCCGGCTTCCCGATTCGTCAGGCTCATGATTCGGAGTTTATGAATGGCCCCCGAGATAAACAGCGATCAGATCGCAACAGACGACGAAGGCTATTTGATTGACCCGAGCGACTGGGATGAGAGCGTCGCTAAGCGGCTGGCCCAACAAGAAGGGCTAGAGCTCAGCGATGAACATTGGAAAGTCATAAGTTTTATGCGTAACTATTATGACGACCGCCAGATTGCAGCAGACGCACGATTTGTTATCAAATACGTGGCGCAAGAGCTTGGATACGGAAATAATGCCAAAGGTCGTTTATTTCAGTTGTTCCCCTACGGTTATGTCAAGCAGGCCTGCAAGGTAGCGGGGATGAAGAGACCGAGAGCGTGGAGCACAGGCTGAACCTGACAGGACGCCGCGAACGTCCGTTCTCGATCTTTAGTGCAAAAAAGACTCAAAACTCACCGCTATTCGATAAACTCCAACCATAGCCCAATACGTGGATAGAGCGTTCGTGTCCGAGGCCATCGCCGACCGCGGATGCCGGCGCCGAGCGTACAAGCAGGGGTCCACGGCGTATCGCGGACACAAAATGCTCGCTTCAGGTTTCCAACGGAGACTATCAAAAAAGCGCGCTCAATCTTACCGGGTTTCAGGGGCTCACCCCGAGAGTTGTTGTACATTTATGCTCGAAGTCTGATATTTGGCATTGAGTAGTAGAGATCACTCTGAATTGATAAAGCAATGGGCAACGATAATCCGAGAATCAGGAAGGCCCAGCCATCCGACGCAGCGGACATGAAGCGCTGCGTCGAGGCCGCCTACCGCCACTATATCGCCTGCATCGGGAAGCCCCCTGGCCCCATGCTCGACGATTACACGGAAGTCGCGCGGAAACATCAAGCATTCGTCGCGGAACTTGATGGCCACGTTGTCGGCGTGCTTGTACTAATCCTGCAGGACGACGGAATACTTCTGGACAATGTTGCGGTCCCGCCTGAATATCAAGGTCGAGGGATCGGCCGCAAGCTCATGGAATTTGCAGAATCCGAAACGCGGAATCAACGGTTCACCCACCTTGATCTATATACGCATGAGTCAATGACGGAGAATATCGAGATGTACAAGCGCCTCGGGTATATCGAGACCGAGCGGCGAACCGTGAAGGGATACCAACGTGTCTACATGCGCAAGTCCCTGCCGAAGCTTGCAGGCTAGCCATTCACTCAAGCAGACGTCAGATCAAGGGCGTGTCACCACTCGGTGCTGCAGCGCCACCCAGATACGATCCGGCGTAATGGGCATATCGAGGTGCGTGACGCCAAAGTCGGCCAGGGCGTCGATGACGGCGTTCACGACCGCCGCCGGTGCACCCACCGCGCCGGCCTCGCCGGCGCCCTTGATGCCGAGCGGATTGTTCTTGCACGGCACGTCCTCGTTCAGGACCAGATCGACGAACGGCACGTTGTCGGCGCGCGGTAGCGTGTAGTCCGTGAGCGAGCCGGTGAGCAGCTGGCCGGTCTCCTCGTCGTATACGCAGCGCTCGAGCATCGCCTGGCCGATGCCCTGCACGACACCACCGTGGATCTGCCCCGCGAGCAGCAGCGGGTTCACGACGGTACCGAAATCGTCGGCCACTGTATAGCGCAGAATCTTCGCGTTGCCGGTCGCAGGATCGATTTCGAGCTCGCACACATGGCAGCCATTGGGAAACGTACGCGCCTTCGGGGTGAAGGTTTCAGAGGCGGACAAACCGGTGGCCTCGCCCTCGGCCAGATAGCGTTGCTCATGCGACGCCGCCGCGACCTCGGACAGCGCGACCCGTCGATCGGTACCGCTCACCTCGAACACGCCATCTATAAAGCGGACGTCCGCGACGGCGGCCTCCAGCATCTCCGCCGCGATGCGCCGCCCCTTTTCGATCACCGCATCGGTCGCCTGCGCACAGGCAACACCGCCCACCGGCAGTCCGCGCGAGCCGCCGGTGCCTTGTCCGCTAGCGATGAGATCGGTATCGCCTTGTACCACCCGCACCCGGTCGATAGGCACAGCAAGCCGATCCGCGATTACCTGCGCGAGCGCCGTTTCGTGCCCCTGACCGTTCGATTGACTGCCGATGAGCACCTGGACACGACCTTCGGTGTCGACCCTGACCTCGGCCGCTTCCTCCGGCTCGCCGCCACAGGCCTCGATGTAATAGGCAAGTCCGATCCCGCGCAGCCTACCGGTCGGCTGCGCCGCCCGCCTGCGTTCAGGGAACCCGTTCCAATCCGCGCGTTCGAGTGCCATGTCCATGGTGCGTGCGAACGTGCCACTGTCGTACTCGAGCCCCATGACCGTGCGATATGGCATTACGCGCGGCGAGACGAAGTTGCGCCGGCGAAGCTCCACCGGCCCCAGTCCGGTCTCGCGCGCCGCCGCGTCGATGATGCGCTCGAGCGTGTGAGCCGCCTCCGGCCGCCCGGCGCCGCGGTAGGCATCTACCGAGACGGTATTCGTGAACACGCCGGTAACCTCTACGTGCACCGCGGAGAAGGCATACACTCCGGGCAGCATCACGGCGTAAAGATCGGTCGGGATGATGGGTGCGAAGTTAGACAGGTATGCGCCCAAGTTGGCAATCGTACGCACGCGCAGCGCCAGGAAGCGCCCGTCAGCGTCCAGGGCGAGCTCCACATCGGCTACGTGATCACGGCCCTGGGTGTCGGAGACAAAATCGTCGGCGGAGCGCACGCCGGTCCACTTGACGGGACGATTCAGCGCGCGTGCCGCGAACAGCACGAGCGCGTGTTCGGGGTACAGGAAGATCTTCATGCCAAAGCTGCCGCCCACGTCGGGGGTTACGACGCGGAATCGATCCTTGGGCAGACTGAAGATTTGATCGGCGAGCTGATCGCGCAGGAGATGCGGGCCCTGCGAGGGTGTGTACAGCGTGAAACGTTCACCGTCCCACTGGCCGAGGGCCGCGCGCGGCTCCAGCGGATTGACGATGATGCGGTTGTTGACGATCCGCTTTTTCACGACCCGTGCCGCCTTTTCGAACGCGGCGTCGGTGCCGGCCCGATCGCCTTTCTCCCAGCGAAAGCAAATATTGCCAGGCGCCTGCGGCCAGACCTGCGGCGCGTCCGCGGTGATCGCCATGGCCGTGTCGACGATCACCGGCAAATCCTCGTAGTCTATCTCTACGAGATCGGCGGCATCCTGCGCCGCATCGATCGTCTCGGCAATCAACATGACGACCGCCTCACCCACGTGGCGCACCACCCCCTCGGCCAGCAGCGGGCGCGGTGGCGTGACGAGCGGCCTGCCATCCATTTGCTCGAGCGCGACCAGGCAAGGGATGGTGCCGAGGCCCGCCGCTTTCAGATCCTCGCTCGTGTAGACGGCGAGCACCCCGCGCGCGGCGCGCGCGGCGTCAGTGTTGATGGAACGTATGTGTGCATGTGCATAAGGTGAGCGCAAGAGGTACGCCCGCACCTGTCCTTGCACACGTATATCGTCCGTATAACGGCCCGCGCCTGTCAGCAGTCGCGGGTCCTCGAGACGGCGTACACCTTGGCCAATACCAAATTGTCCCATGGGTTATTAGCTCGCACGTTTCAGTCGCGACAGGCGTTCCCGTGTTGCTCGCCACCGCTGGCGGCGATTCGATCGCGGAGCCGCGCTCGGCCGGGCGCGAACGGCTTGCTCACCAGCCGAAGAGCATGCATTTTACCGCTTCGAAACAAATAAAGGGACCTTCGTTACGGCGATCACCATAAGTACTCAGCGCTCCGATAGTGCCAGTCGCACGCCCAGGCCGATCAAGACGGCCCCGCTGATGGCCTCCAGACGCCGCCTGATCCGCGGCCGCGTAACTACCGAATGCGCAAGGTCCAACACGGTCGCCAGTGTAACCAGCCACAGCAGGCCCATGATCGCATGGATACCCGCGAGCAGCACCGACTTCACAAAGACCGGATCGTCGAGGTTAATAAACTGTGGCAGGAAAGCCAGATAGAACACGGCGACTTTTGGATTGAGGGCGTTGGTGAGCAGACCCTCTACGAAAGAGCGTCGCGCACTTCCAGCGCGCCGAGCCCCGCCGGGCGCTGCGCTGCCCGCTTGCGTTCGGCGAGTCGCCCGCGCCAGAGAGCGAAGGCCCAACCAAAGCAGGTAGGCGGCACCGGCGATCTTCATCAGTTGAAAGGCCAGCGCCGAGTGCATCACTATCACGGAGAGGCCGAGCGCCGAGAACGTTGCATGCACGAACAGGCCCGAGCAAATGCCGGCGGCGGTCATGATGCCGTCGAGACGACCACCGGAGGCGACGTTTCGTATCACCAGCATCGTGTCCGCACCCGGGCTAATCGTGAGTGCAGCCGCCACGGCGACAAAGGTCAACAATTGAACGTCAAGCATGTTAGGGTTTCGACACTGTGACGCAAGCGCCGTTCACGCCTGCGCGGAAAAGAACCCACGTCGGTCGCATTGACCGATATCGGCCTTGTCTTATACGCTTACAGCTGTATGAAAGTGAAGGCGGCCGATAACAACAACATTCGCTAACGTCCCAATAAATGGATCGCCAGACACAAGCCTACGCCCTTGCGCTGACCGCCGTATTTTTCTGGTCGACCGTGGCAACGGCTTTCAAGCTCTCGCTGCGCTACCTGGATCCGCCTCAACTCCTGTTCTATGCCAATATCGCCTCGATAATCACGTTGTTCGTGGTCCTCCTCGCCCAGAGGAAACTGCGCCTTCTTGCGCAATACTCCAGGCGCGATCTTGCACGCGCGGCCGCGCTGGGATTTCTCAATCCGTTTCTCTACTACATCATACTTTTCAAGGCCTACGACCTGCTGCCGGCACAAGAGGCGCAACCCCTTAATTACACCTGGGCGATCATGCTGGCGCTTTTGTCTATCCCGCTGCTCAAGCAGCGACTGGGTTTGAGGGAGTTCGGCGCGATCCTGATCAGCTACTTCGGTGTCGTGGTCATCTCCACGCACGGCGATATCCTCTCACTGCAATTCGGCAACACCACCGGTGTGTTGCTCGCGCTCGGCAGCACGGTCATATGGGCGCTGTATTGGATCTATAACACCAAGGAAAAAAACGATCCAGTAACAAGCTTGTTTCTCAACTTCGTTTTCGGGTTCCCGCTTGTCCTGGTGTGGACTGTAATTTTTTCAGACGTGCAAGTGGAATCTGCCAAAGGCTTGCTTGGTGCGGCCTACGTAGGAGTATTCGAGATGGGCATCACGTTCGTGTTCTGGCTGACAGCCCTGAGGCTATCCTCCTCCACGGCCAGAATTGGAACCTTGATCTTTTTTTCTCCGTTCTTATCGCTCATATTCATCCGTTTTCTCGTCGGCGAAGAGATCTTACTCTCGACGATCATCGGCCTCGTGTTCATCGTTGTGGGCACCGTGCTGCAGCAGCTCTCGCACAAGAAGCCGGTAACACAATAGGCCAAGCGGCACCTGGCTGCGCTTAACCATAAGTCATAGTGAATGCCCGGGTACAACACGCGCCGGGTGTAACCCCGCCACGAGGCGCAGCGAATCACACGTGGGACAGCTGTGCGCCCTGCGCCTCGGCATTATTCGCGCCTTGCCCACAGTGCCTGATAAGGCCAACATCCAAGCTACTTTCTGCTCAGCTCAATAGCTCCTCCAGTATCTTATAGGACGTCTCCTCCATACCCAACTTGCGGTAGGTCTGCTGCGCGATCGTATTGTCGCGCTCTACATAGAGCCGAAAACCGCAGACGTGCCCGCTTTCGGCCGCTCTTGCTTTTACGAACCGGTAGAGCTCACCGTAAATTCCCCGGCGGCGAAACTCCGGCATCACATAGACACTCTGGATCCACCAAAACTCGCCATTACGCCAGTCGCTCCATTCCGTTGTCACCATCAACGCACCGACAACCTCCTCTCCTGCGTGGGCAACAACGTAAAAGCCATGCTGCGGGCTGTGCAATAGGCTCCGAACACCGGCTGATACCACGTCCGCTGACAAGTTCTTGCCCTCCGTTTCCCGGGCCATGGCGATGTTGAACTCGACCAGGTGGAACGCATCGCACGGTTGTGCCGTCCTGATTTCGATGTTGTGCCCCATTACCGGGCCCCCTCGGCCGCAGCGATTCATCGACCAGCACTAATAGCGGACGCGCCGGCCGACGTCGTTTACCCGCGAGCACCGTGCGTCACTTTCATGCCGGCCATCGAGCCCCCATGCTCGACTACGGTGCTCGGTGCCGCCGCGGGCAACATCACGACTTGTCATGCATGTGCTTCATGTAGGTGATGCCCGGCGACAGCGCCACCCGCCAGGCTAACTCGATGTCCTCATTGAAATGCGAATCGTACTCCCTCACCGTGTCTATCAGAGTCTCCAGCCAGATCTCGTACATCTCAGCAGGAATGTCGTGACCGGACTCGCTGTGCGCCTTGGCGATACGCCGCAAATATTCGTTATCCTTTTTCGAGACAAAGAATTCCTTCATATAAAACAGCGAGTCCTGCAGCATGGTTTTCTGGGCGCTCATGTGCGTTTTTCGGAACAGGCGAGCTATCTCGGGCGATCGTGCCAGGAATAGCTCGTAGAACCTGTCCAGGAACCGTTTCTGTTCATCCTTGAATTCCAATGTGCGCTTATAGCTCTCGGTAAAGAGATCAATATAGTCTTTCATATACCCCGACCCGCTCAGAACTCGAAACCGGCGCGAATCCTTGCGGTGGACCGTTGTATAGCCCGCACGGCACGCGTGGGCGGCGCCCCGTCATGGCCATTGTGCCCCTGCCGGACAGGGAGCCCGCGCCTGTGAATCAGCTTCTATCGCATTTTCGGGAAATGGCTGCCTTTTTCAACCCCTGTGCTAGCCTTTTATACTGAAGACAAAAAGAGGACACCCTTTGGGCGCGAGGAGGGTCGCCCATGAAACGACTCCGCAAACATACGAAAATAGGTGTACGTTGGCTCAGATGTGGCTGGCGCCTGTTCCGGCGCAATCCCTGGCTGCTCCTGGGCATGGGGCTGACGTCGATGCTGATCATCGTCATCCTCGTGTCTATACCGTTTGCCGGGAGCCTGGTGATCGCGTTCCTGGCGCCCGTTCTGATGTCCGGCGCAATACTGGCCGCGGACGAGCTGAGCAAGCAGAAAATGGCATTACCCGCATCTTTGCGCACGGCGGCGTTCATGCGCTCACCAAAGGTGCTGGTCAGCGCCATCGGCAACGAAGAGCACATGGCCACGGTGCTGATCATGAGCATGTACACGCTCGCGGTTACGCTGGTTATTAACATCGCAGCGTACGCCATCAGTGGTGGCGCTTGGGTCAACGACCTCTTGACGCTCGATACGGCAATGCTGCTGAGGGTGCTGGGCACGTGGCTCGTCGTTCTGATGCTCTACCTGACCCTCACGATGTCTTTGATCTATGCCATCCCGATGATCTTTCTCCAGGACGCACCGGTGGTGCCGGCGCTTGGTCGCAGTCTGCAAGCGAGCTGGCGACATCTCACCGGGCTGATCGTAGTCATTGGCGTATCATCTGCGCCGTTTATTCTGGGAACGCTCGCATCACCGTTCTCAGCCATTGCCATGTACACGATCTGGTTCTTGGGCGGTGCTGTTGCGCTGCCTCTATTCGTAACAAGCTCCTATTGCAGCTACAGGACCGTGGTCCCGCCTGAATAGACCGCCGGAACCGGTGGCCTCCTTTTCTCACGTGCTCGGGCAGAGCGGGATCTCACCCCGATCCTAAACGCTTGACGACCGAATCACTTTCATGAACAGTGGCGATGTCATGAACGACACCCCGGAGAAAATCGACAAGTACCCGGTCAGGCGCAGGCTGGGGGCCGGCGCCACCAGCACCGTATATCTCGCAGACGATCCGTTTCTCGAGCGTCAGGTTGCCATCAAGGTGGCGTACGCCGACGCCCTACAGGACGACGCTCAGGGCCACCGCTATAAGAAGATCTTTCTGACCGAGGCCAGTCTCGCAGGCAAGCTGCACCACCCGCATATTGCCAGTATCTACGATGCCGTTGCCGACAGCGATCATCGCTACCTGGTTGTGGAATACGTCCCGGGCGGGACGCTCGAGAAGTACTGCAGCATAGACAATCTGCTGCCATTCGGAGACGTGGTGGAGATCGCGTTCAAGTGCTGCAGGGCTCTGGACTACGCCTCGCGCCAGGGCGTGATACATCGTGACATCAAGCCCGCTAATATCATGCTGGGAACACACACCGACATCAAAATAACGGATTTTGGGACCGCTTTGCTGCCCTTGTCTGAGCACACGCAGGTATCCGGGCTGCTTGGGTCTCCGGCGTACATGTCTCCGGAGCAAGTGAGCGAAGAACCGTTGACCCACCAGACGGATATTTACTCGCTGGGTGTCGTAATGTATCAGATGCTAACCGGGCGCATGCCCTTTACTGCCGATAGCCAGTTCGGCTTGCTTTACAAGATCGTAAACGAAGCGCCGGCCGCGATCAGTGACCAGCGATCGGACATACCGCAGATCCTACAGGAGATGGTCGAGCGAACTATGCAAACAAGTACAAAAAATCGCTACCGGACGTGGAATGAGTTTTCCCTCGATTTGACGAATGCGTTTGCACACGTCGAGCTGCCAGCAGGAGAAATATCCGACACCGAAAAATTCGATACCCTCAGAAACTTGGGTTTCTTCTCTGATTTCACGGATGTCGAGCTTTGGGAGCTGCTCAGAATCAGCTCCTGGAAGCGTTTCCGGGCCAACCGAAAGTTGATTCAGGAAGGCAAGCTTGGACAATCCTTTTATATAATCGCCTCGGGCGAGGCGAAGGTGACAAAAGGAAAAAAGCTGCTGTCATCCCTCAAGGCCGGTGATTGCCTGGGGGAAATGGCCTTCATCAAGCAGGCACAAGTCCCCAGGGTCGCAAGTGTAATTTCAGACACGGATGTAGTGCTTGTTAAGATCAAGGCACAGTCGCTCTTGAACGCATCGGAGAACCTGCAGCTACGCTTTAACAGGAAATTCCTGGGCATTCTTGTGGACCGGCTCACCGAGACAGACGAGTTGCTGTTGCAGTTGTAACATTGCGCCGTCAAAATAGCTGCTGGTCGCAATATCGCCAAAGAACAGATTGGCTGC
>FXBF010000820.1_pt1 | contig 10875 bp, 26 predicted proteins | sample 5335321 | NCBI WGS metagenome assembly FXBF01 (sample SAMEA103928391, study PRJEB20085) | sediment metagenome | isolation source: sediment | reverse complement strand
TCTTCATCTGCAGAGTCCTCTTTGATAGGGCGTCCAGGCTCCCCATCCTTGGAGTTCATAAACTTGTCTCGCTAATCGTACGTTGGTGCCTGGATCGTATAGCTGGTCGAGGGTGACTCCAAAGTATGGAGCCCACAAGGAACCGAGGAGCTGGAACAACCCTCGGGCGCTCGACGTCGGATTCTTTGCATCTGGGTTGCCGCCCGATTCGTAGGAGATCAAACATAGTGCAGTTGGGACAAGGTCTGGCCCGAAGTACGTTGTTACTAGTAACCTCCATTGTTCAACGTTGTTTCCCATTCCTCGACTTAATTGTGGAGGCAAGTAGATTGGATGTTCGCGTGGGGGGTTGGCCCGATGCTCGATGAGAGCGTCCTCCCATTCGTCTTCGATGAGAGCCTGACCGTACGCTCGGTCTGCTATCGCGGTTAAAGCGAAGATTACGATCGCTACAATTATTAGGTAAGGTATCCATTTAGGTTTCACGTTTCTCCAATTCCCCGGTTAGTGCTTCAATCAACGGCGGGTACTCTAGTCTGGCTATCTCACTCTCCATAGTCATGATTGCTATATCGCCATGCAGGGTCATCAAAAAGCCCCAGGCTTTAGACTCTAGCCAACGTGTCGCCTTCCAGGCAAACGGAAGACAATTCTTAATATACCTAGTCTCCATTTCAGTTATGAGGTGCTTGTCCCCGAACTGATCCATCCAGTATTCATCCTGCATAAGCACCTCATACCATGGATAGTCCTCTATCCATTCTCTATCATCGACCGAGCTGAAGTCAACCCTCATTGTGTTCCTCCTTACATTCGGTTGGTACACATCTTCGACAAATGTTAAGCGCTTCCGTACGAGGCATTATAGGCCACCCACTAAGAATGGGCTGTCCGCAGTTGGTATGGAAGGCATCTCGAATGAGATGAGCTAGCCCTCTTCGTGACCGAACAACATGGGTGTCAATCATCGAGCATCCGCCTTATCCATTCCTGTTTCATCTCTATGACCTTGAAGCGGTACTGATCAATGGTGTTGCGTGCCATGATGTCGATTACTTGGACTGCTTCGTCTTGTCCAATGCGATGGAGACGATCTTCAGCTTGAGCATTTCGAGCTGGAGTCCAATCTCGGTCGAGAAAGATGACAGTAGAGCTTCGTGTGAGTGTAATTCCTTCCGATCCTGCTCCGATAGTCCCGACAAAGACATTTGCGTCACCAGCTTGGAATGCATCGACAGCGCGCCTTCGATCTGGCCCTGAATCGTCACCAGTAATTCGTACGTAGGCCATATTTTTTCCTCGTAGACGATCTTCAACGAGTTTGATAGCCTGTCTAAATTGGCTGAAGATGACGATTGACTCATCAGGGTTATCCTCTAGTATTTGAAACAGGACGTCTATCTTGGATGACGGTTCCGTGAGTACTGCACGACCACCCGATCCCACCGTTGTTGCGGAACTTGAATCTGAATGCACAATGTCCACATAGGCGAGCGCGAACTGTTGTAATCGGATCAATTGAGCGATCACAACAGGGGCAGCTAAAGGTTTCGTTCCGTCTTGCGTGTCCAGCCATGCGATCATGTCCTCCTTCATCTGGTCATAGGCCTTACGTTGCTTAGGCAACAGATCTACTTCCAGTCGGGTGTAGTACTTATTCGGAAGATCTGGCAGTACTTCCTCTTTGGTCCTTCGAGTAAAGTACGGCTCTATCTTTTCACGTAGGAACTTCTCATTCTTCGGTCCGTGGATCTTATGGTATCCGTGTGGGTAGATTATTTCGAAATCCACATAGTGCTGATAGAACTTCCAGAAACTGCTCCATTGATCTCGGTACAACCAGTTCAAGATAGACCATAGATCTTGCGGCTTGTTCATAACAGGTGTCCCAGTCATTGCCGTTCGCCAGGCAGTCCTCAAGCGCTTTAAGGATCTCGTCTGTTGCGCCTTTCGGTTCTTGGCCCTGTGGGCCTCGTCCGCTATGATGTGAAACCATATCGTCTCCTTCAGTTGATCCTCTATGATCCGTAGTACATCCCAGTGTAGGATGAATACATCAGGCGCCTCAGGACTGAAGTCCTTTAGAGCCTCTAGGAACCACCGTCGCTCCTTCGGATTGATAACGATCGTCTTTAGATCGGGAGCTAGCTCGTGGAAGTGATCCTCCCACGTCGATTGCAGGATGGTCAATGGAGCTACCACCAGCGTACGTGCCCGCACCCCCCCGGGCTTGGTCGACCGTCGCATTAAATCAAGAGCAATGGCCTCGTATGTCTTTCCTGTTCCCATCTCGTTGGCGATCAGCACCGACCGGCGGTCGACTAGCTTACGCACATCTTCATCCTGGAAAGGCAATAGCCAGCTGGGCGGTGCGATGGGTTCCGCTTGGTTAGTTGTATCGAGCAAGTTCTTCCCTATGTGCGCTGACTACAAAATGGTAGTAGTCACAGACTCTCTCAAACCTACCTGAAGAGATAGTAACGAGATCCATCAAGGCTGTTATCATGCCTAGCAAGGTAACAGTTATATCCATTAGATCGTCACGATCCTTAACTAGGCGAACTATAGTTTCTGCCTCTTCCTCTAGACCCTTAGCATGAATAGCTGGGCCTATAACATCCTCCAGGATCTCTAGGGCTTTAGTTATCCTATGTCTATCTTCCTCGAAGTCCACGTTCTTCATCCTTGATCGTTTCCTCTAGTTGTCTCTGTGCCTTCTCCTGAGTCATCCCCGGTACCTGTGGGAAAGTCTTCTGCCTGGACGCTTCTCTAACTGGAACCGTTCCATCCTCTAGTTTCTGAACTACCCAGTCGGTCTCGAACCAAACGCACGCACCGTTCTGGCAGGTGAAAATGTACAACTTGCTACGATCCGCAGCAGGTCGTACCGACTTCTGTTCTCCCGGATTGTCACAACGAGGACACCTTCGTGCCTCTTCAAATTCTACGGTCGCCATCGTACACTACCTCCAAACACGGATCGTTTATCCAAGGTCGCGGCTTGTAAGGCCTAACCATTAACTCTTTTGCCTCATGATACCCTGCAGCTTGTGTCTTGAAGCCTCGGTCCTTATCGGGCTCCCACAGTATTAGGAACTCAATGCTCCCAGGTCCTAATCGTCCAGTTACCTTGTGGACGAGTCGGCCGAAACCATCATGCACTAATGAGCGAACCCAAGTACCATGAATGTCAACTCTCGGAATCAAACCGCTCCTTTAGAAACTCAAGGCCTAACTTAATCAGGCTAATGATCATAAGGATTATAAAGGCTGATAGAAGGAACAGGAAACCCTGCATTACGAATTCTAGCATTACGATGTCTCCAGTGTAGTAACACGAGCACGCAGATCACGAACCTGTTGCTCCAAGATGTCTAGCCTAGAGCCTCCAGGCTTCCGTGATGATTGCATCTTCTGGAACAACGTTGGTGTAGGATCTTGCATCAACAGCCACCGTGATGTGGTCGTCGACCCGCCACGGCGGAGCTGCCTGATGCAGTCCATGCGTTGGAGTTCCTTTAGAACCTTCGTATAGTACGGCGTAGGAAGGCCTAGGTCACGAATGAGCTTCGTGGTAAACCCATCGAAGACCAGGCCTTCCTCGTCGCCGTATGCAGCGCCCAGGCTCTCTTCAGATGCTTGCTCCGTCATTGCCTGGTACGTCTGCACACTGTATTCGTATATAGTAGGCAGCACTACTTGATCCTCTCGGATAATATCACCCATTTAACTGCCTCCATAACTTATCTCGGATGTCCATTGCAATGGACATGTCCTCATGTAAACTGGCTATGTCCACGGCGTTGTCCTCCATCTCGATGTGCCTATAGGTCTCGGTCCAATTGTCCATGATGTCGATCATGTAGTGTACCTCGTCTTCAGTAAAAAATATACGCCTACGGGTAATGGACCGTTGTAGCCTAGTATATACACTACTTAAGGAAAAAATTATTCAGCCCCCCTACTCCTGACGCGAAGCCTCTGACGCTCTCTTCGAGTCTTCCCTCCCCAAACACCATCAGGTTCGTTTGTTTCTAAAGCATGTTGTAGGCACGACGTAATCACAGGGCATACAGCACATATGGATTTGGCTATACTAATCATCTTTGCGTAACGAACGCTTTCACCTCTTCCATCAGGAAAGAATACCTCTGTGGTAGTTCCGGCGCATTGCGCTTCGGTATACCAATCTGGTACATCCGGTACATCATGTTCATCTAACAGTTGTAACTCCATCCTTAGGCTCTACGACCCGTTTAGCTGGGGGGCTATCGGGTACACTATGGCGATACACCTAGAGTCGTAGAGCCTAAGCATGGAGCCTAGCCTCCTTCACGGGCACCGATTCAGGTAGCGCCTGCCGACACAATGTGCCGACTATCATTCCTTACGTGCGCTCGGGGTGCGACCCTTTATACGACACGCTCGATGCCCACGAAGCAGGCTAGGCAGCCTGCTTTTAGTTGTGATTACTCAGCGACGGATTCGTCACTCGACTCATCGGCGGCAGTCTTAGCCTCGGCCTTAGCCTGCTTCGCTGCAGCGCGTTCCTCTTGACGAGAGTCATACCACACCAGAGCAGCTTGGGTGTTCACCATGTAGTGACCATCCGTGTTCTGCTCGACGGGGAACGGAGTCCCATCCTTGAGCTTGGGCTGATTGCGCACCATGGCGTAAACAGTCTGTGGTCGAATCTCTCGATTCACGTGCTTGGAGAGAGCTTCCGCAAAGTGATAAGGGCTTGTGAAACCCTCAGGCTTGGGAGCAATCTTCGAGACCTTCTCTTCCGTGGTCGCCTCGGCCTCGGCCTCTGCGGCCGCTTCCTTATTCTTAGCCATTATGTAGGCCAATCCTTTCCGCAGCTTTGCTGCGCTTGCTTAACCCTATTATATAGCATATCCTTGGTAATAGCAAGGACTATCTTGCAGAACTCCTAGGATTCGTGGGTTAGATGATGTGCTTAGACTGTCCAATATTGCCCCCACTTCTGCAAGCCCTTACCAAAGATAACTATTGCTTGGCCTAGGAGTATCACTACCTCCCCCGATATCAGAATTACGTACCCCGCCACCTGGGTCGCCCAGTGGTGCTTAGGCTGCGTTTCCGTCTCAGGCCCGCGTATAGGCTGTTGTGTCACAGGCTTGGGCCTAGCCTGGCCCTTCAGCTCCCAGTTGCGTTCAGCACCAGTTAGCCCATCGAAGTATTCGTCATAGGGGTCGCCGGCTAGTTCGCCGAGGTCAACACCGCTCATCCGATGTCCTCCGGACCGTTTCTTTGCCTTCGCCACGACAATGCCGTGCGAACTTGTTGCTTAGGAATGAGCCTATCCCCAAGTCGCCACCTCTTGTAGGCGATCTTCAGGATCAGCCAGCGCATTTTCAACGTCAGTTTACTCATTAGATCCTCCTCTCTGGGCAGCTCCCTGGCTCTGGGGCATGAACCTCTGCATACCATATCGAGACACCTAGCATGCCCCAGGCTAGATGCCACCCTGAACCTAGGAACATATTCACCAGCAGTCGAAGGTGGCTTACGCTTAAGGAGGCTGCTAGCCCAACCGACCGCCAATCGTGACTATAGAAGGTGACCTCCTTTACAGTCTGAAACTGTGGGTCGTCCACAAAGATATCCTGACGGATAGCCTCATTAACTACTCCGCTGTTCGAACTCCAAGGTCCCTTCAGTACAACGGTATCACCGTTGTACAAGTCCAGCTCTATCTCACGGCCTCCGAAGCCGTGGTGGTTCTTCGGATTGTCTAGGTAGAAGGACGAGTACCCACTGTCAATATCCTGACTCAGGTAAAGCGTCTCTCCTCCCTCTAGTGGAGCAGGGAAGTATGTCTTGGGCTCTTCACCTGCGACCTCCCAGATATCCTGATTGAGCAGGATATTGAGGTTCCAATCAGTTACTGTGGTAACCTCATCTAAAGTTCGCCAACCCGAAGCCGAAGGCACTACAGCCTTAACATCAAGTTCCATACTTAGGTCCTCCTAAGTACACCATCGGGGCATTTCCACTCAACGATGTCCTCGGTGCGTGCCTCAATCGTGCGCGCAGGAACTTCCTTAGTCCCTACAACGATCCGCTCGCAAACCTCAGCACGAAGGAAGCTCACGCTCAGCTTGGTCGAGCCAAACTTCCGTTCTATCGAAAAGTAACTGTCACTGAGCTTCTTGTCACAAGGAGCCATAGCCCTAGCTACCATATCAACCGATACCTCATCGGTATCCGTAAAGGCATATATCATGCCCCAGTACGGCAACGGTATCTCTTCGAACTTCTCCAGAAATGCAAGCAGATCCCGCATCTCCTGGAGTTTGTCTAGCCTTTTAAGGCGTACTTTAGTTTCCATAGTTACTCCTCCTTATCGATGACCTGGAACACTACATAGTGTTTGTCTACCGTTTGTGTGCGACAGGACAGGTTTAGCCTCTTAGCCGTAGCTATCAGGCTTGTTCGAAGACCTGCAGTAGAGGTCGCACCCGAGTCCGTTCGGTGATCAAGTTTCCAGATGCTCCCATCCATGTATTGATCGTACCTACTAGTACCCTTACGTCTGGAGTTCCACTCGAACTCTTCAAGTTGCTCGGCCATAGTGTTTTGTTTCCTTTCCTTACGCGGCCATGTGGTTGCTACCCCACAGGGGTGATCGTGACGACGATGTCGTCTGGGTCGCCTAGCATTGCGAGGTCTGCCTTGAGCACGTATATGCTCCCGACAACCCCACGCTCGCGGTCGCCTAGCACCTCAGTGAAGCGCACGGCGTTCTTTGTTTCCTTCTCCTTCGTGAACTCGACTTGCAGGCTCTCAGCCATTGTTATCCTCCGTTGGTTTCAGATAGTAGTGGTGATCCTTCCTACATACCGCCATGGCCCCGTGACCCGCAGCGATCCTCTCGATTTCTATGGGCGGCTCATCGCACGTTGGACACCGCATTCCTTTCTCTACGAGACGGGCGACCTCTTCGTTGTAGGCCATCTCCTCCTCACTCTCCTCGGACACGGTCTTCACGTTCCATTAGGTAGGCCACTATGCGGTCAAGACGCTTGATTCCATAACGCTGTAACGCATTAGGAGGTAAGCGTCCTATAATCTTCTTGGCCTGTTGGACCTCAAGGTTCTCTTGCACTGTCCGTCTCACCTTAGTTCCCTCGTGGCGCCGTACTCGACTGACTCCAGGTAGCTACAAGGCAGGATGTGATCCATTTTGTAACCTCTGCCGTCGGCCTCCCAACGAGCTCCGCACTCACAAGGCTCACTTAGATCCCGATGGTGCTTAGGCTCTACAGGGGTTTGGTTCTCTTTCATTGACCCTCCTTGGTCCCTAACCGAGAGCAGCAGAAAGGAGCACGACCATAAGCCATGCCCAAATAAGTAATAGGACTACTGCTGCTCCTACACTAATGTACGACCAGCCTCTCTCTTCCTCTATGAGGTCGGAGAAGTCGATTTGTTCCATAGTATCACCTCCTCTCGTCGACACTATGAACTGCACTGCGTGATCACACTACCCTGGTTAACTCTTTGAGCATGCCTCCGGGCAGCTTGTAACAGTGCAGTTCATACTGTCGACACTATGGAGCGTACTAATTTAGGGCCGTCAACCTTGCCCACCCATGGCTGACACTAGGCTCAGTACGCTCCATACTATCGACACAACGGGTTAACTAGACGCCCCTAGCGAGTCTCCCTAGCGGTTGCTAGGACTCAGGCTGCCAGACTAGCTGGCAGCCACTGCCTCGTCTTCGGACTCGGTCTCTTCGGCCTCAGTCTCGTCGGACTTTAGCTGGCGATCGATCCTTGCCTGGATGAAAGCGTTCGCCACTTCAGGGGTTACCTTCATGTGGCCGCTATCAAACCTGGTGGTCTCGAGTGATCCGCTCCGCACGGCTCCGTAGAGTTGCTGCGGTGCGATCTCGACCTCGGTCATCAGAACTTCGCTAAGTGCGGAGCTCAGGAACTTGGCCAGCTTATAGGGGGAAATGGGCTCGGTGACCCATTTGGTGGTAGGTGTCTTAGACATAGTGTCTCCTTCTGGTCGTGCGTAAATGCTACTGACCGTTAGAGGCGCCTAGTTAACCCGTCGGTATGGACTTGTCAGGGTGCCGTATGGTAGGTTGCGTTTTTGATTTGTCTAATGTTATTATATAGCAGGGTCCTAGGAAAAAGCAAGGACCTTGTTCGGACAATGTTAGTATCCGCGGCAGCCGGCCGCCCCCGGACGTGAGTCATGCAAAAAGCCTGAACACTACGGCAAGCCCGTCGTATAGGACTATATAGACACACTCGCATCCGTCTGTTGGGGGTGCTAGTGCCTATAGTAAGTAACCATGGACTCGGTTAGTTCGATGACGATCCTCATGAGTTCATCCATCTCACCGTGCCTCTAAAGGTAAGGAGATCTAGGATGAAGTTGTGTAGGCTCGGTCGAGGTCTGAAATGGAGGTTCATTGCCTGCATCATGTTGGCATGAACTGTCCAGAACTCTATGTTTCTCATTTGGTGTAGTCTCCGTAGGTCTTGACCGTAACCCAGTCTCCCTCATTCAGGATCACTTGTGTTGTGATCACAGGAACTCCGAAGTGCACATAGTCGTTAAGGACCTCAAGCACTCCTTCCATCAGGACGTCTGGGTCCAGACCGCGGGTAGCCGTCTCTCGGTCGAATGAGTGGATCACGTCAGTGATACCCTCTACAATTGCCTCCTCTATGGATAGGCTCATGCTGGTATGATGTCTCCTTTTCTTTCGTCCCAATGATCCCACCAGTCACAATTGTAACAGTGGACCTCAATGAGGTCGAAATCGATGTTGTCCACGTTAGGTGTTCCCTCCGATACTATACGTACCGACACCTTGTGGTGCTTGAAAACGTGGGCCACCAGCGATTCGTAACGCTCTGCTGCGACTATTCTGTGTTCCTCGTCCATTACTTGTGCCTTCCTTCCTCGAACCAGTATCTCACTTTCCATACCCATGATGGGGCTTGGTAGTAGGAACTTACATAGTCCTCACTCTCATCTAGGTTCAGCACGGTTCCAATTTCTCGAACCAGGCTCCTTGCACGCCAGGGTGTAGGCACTGGATACTGTAGGTCACGGTATCCAAATCCCGCACCGCTTGAGTGCGAGTGATAGCCTACTATCTGGTCGACCTCATCCTGGACATCCCAAACATCCCTGTCCTCGGTCCATCTGATTCCAACATCTACTTCCCAGGGCATTACAGGCCTCCTACGATCGTGACACTGCGGATCATTACCTCTACGGCCACCCACTTGCCGTTCGCATTATAGTGTGAACATGTGAGACAGTGTCCCCACACAGTGTGTTCTACCGCATTGTCGTATAACGTCTCGGACGCTTCGACATCGTGGCCTTCGTGTTCGTCCGTCGTGGTGCTGAACTCGAGGACTAGGCCGTCCTCGAGGTCTGGATCCTTCTCGATCCGTTTCCTCATTGGTGCATCCTTTCTATAGGCACCAGGGAACCTAGAGTCTAGGTTCCGTGCTGGCTACTTAAGGCAGTACTAGGAACGCGAAGATTAGTAACAGAGCCACATCAGTAGGTGCCTCGGTGTCCATGAACAGGTCACCTCGACCCTCTTTGTGCTGACGTAGTGCTGAGAACGCCCGCTTTACATCCTCTAGGCCCAAGTACGGGAACTCTGTGTCCTCGATGCCCTCTCTGAGTGCGTCCCTAGCGATCCCTTCTAGTTCCTTGTTGAACTCTTCTGGTCTCAAAATACTACCTCCTCTTGTTTCGGTGCGACCTGGTCGGTCTTCATGTCATTCCTCCTTTGTGTCGGTGTATTTGATGTCCTCATAGTCCACCTCTATTTCTGAGGTTGAAACCAGGTCCCGCACCGTCCGGGGCAGGTACAGTAGAACATCCTGCAGTGGTTCCTTGTAACCTCGTAAGGCCTCTAGGTCACCATTAAAGTCGTCCTCGTGCCACTCTACGGTCGCGGTTATAGTAACGGTCGCACGCCGTGCGAACTCGTCCCGACCTATTAACTTCCTCCGTTCCTCACCTTGTTGTTCTGACTTCATGATTACTCGGTCCCGGTGATGTAGGTCGCTAGGATGAAGTCCTCGAATGTTCCAGGTGCATCACCCTCATCCTGGTTGGCCTCTAGATACCCGATCCACATGGTTAGCATCCTCATGGTTTGGGTCTCATTGTCCGAAAGTACTTGGGCGGCCTTCATACCCTCTTCGATGGTAACTTGGCCGTACTCCTCTATGTCCTCGTCCTGGAACTTGGTTCCGCACCACCAGTGTGACAGTGCCACCTCGGTGGCAGGAATCCAATCATCCTGTATAGGGAACTCCTTGACGTCTTCGTACTTCATTTGTTATTCCTCCTTTTCTTCCTATTTCCAACCTTAAGAGACCGTACAGAGTACAGCCTCTAAGGTTTGGTTCCTGTTGTAACTTTAGTTACACGGAACTTTGTGACATGTTCCAGACCTGGTATGTACGCAGTTTGTTGTTACAACGGGAACATACTGATCCGTGAACCCTGAACAGTTCGCCTGAGATTCTAACTAGGAATCTAACCCATATAACCTGACTCCTTGACGGACTCCCGTTTGGGTTGAACTTTTTGTTACAGTGTTCGCATCTCATTGTGTCGACCTCCTTTCTTTCGGATCGCTTGTGTTCTGACACTTTTGGGTTCCTGGTTGGGGGAATTCTTTATATATTTTTATTATATAGCAGGTTCTAGGACGCAATCAAGGACTTGTCCAGCACCATGTTCTGACATTGTCCGGCACTAGGAAAACCTAACTACTATATGGAGGCCCCATAGTTACTCCTTCGTCCTTCCGGAAAATTAAAGGGAACAGTCAAATTTGGGGTATATGTTAG
>FXBF010000819.1_pt1 | contig 10875 bp, 11 predicted proteins | sample 5335321 | NCBI WGS metagenome assembly FXBF01 (sample SAMEA103928391, study PRJEB20085) | sediment metagenome | isolation source: sediment | reverse complement strand
TCTTGCCCGGCGTGCTGCGATTCAGGCCCTGTATCAGTGGGAGATGACGCAGCAGTCGCGCCTGGAAATCGAAAAACACTTTCTCGCTGATGATTGTCTAAAAAAGACTGACAACGCCTATTTTCAGGAACTGGTACGTGAAATTCCCAGGCTGGTAGAAGAAATCGATAACAGCCTGTCACCGTACATAGACCGCGACGTCGCTCTGGTTGACCCCATCGAAAAGGCCGTGTTACGTCTGGCTGCCTATGAACTCATTCACCATGCCGAAATTCCCTATCGCGTGGTACTCAACGAAGCCATTGAACTGTCCAGAACTTTTGGCTCTGATAATGGCTACCGTTTCGTCAACGGTATCCTGGATAAAATGGGTGCAGAAGTCCGCTCCGTTGAGGCTGCAGCAAATAATTCATAGCACCGTTGGACGAATTTTCTCTCATACAGCAGTTTTTTTCTGACGCACAGAACAAAACTACTCAAGACGGTGTCATTCTCGGCATCGGTGATGATGCCGCTATCCTGAAGCCAGCGGAGGGAGAGGAATTACTGTTCACCACAGATACGCTGACTAGCGGTGTCCATTTCCCTGCAGAGACTCCTCCCGGAGCCATTGGCCACAAGGCCCTGGCCGTCAATCTGAGTGATATTGCCGCCATGGCAGGACAGGCGCGATGGTTCACCCTTGCCCTTAGCCTGCCAGAACCTGATTCTGCCTGGTTGAGTGCCTTTTCCGATGGGCTGTTTACTCTGGCGAAACAATACGGTGTCAGCCTGGTAGGGGGTGATACGACACGAGGCCCCTTATCAATAACATTGTCTGTTATTGGAACCATTCCAGAAAAACGGGCAATTCGACGTTCAACGGCCAGACCGGGGGATGTTATTTATATTACGGGTCAGCCTGGCATGGCTGCTTTAGGGCTGGCAGCCATTAACGATGAGGTTGCCCTGTCTGACAGGGAACTCTCGACTTGCCGTAATAAACTGGATTATCCACAGCCACGTCTGCTGGAAGGACATTTTTTAAGAGACTATGCTTCGTCAATGATTGACGTCTCTGATGGGCTTGTTTCAGACCTGAGCCACATACTGCAGGCAAGTGGCTGCGGTGCTGTCATTGATTTAGAAAGTCTAAAAAACTGCCTGCCTGCAGCAGCAGATATAGCGTACAGCAGAGTCATTGAGGCGGCTCTCTATGGCGGTGATGATTATGAATTACTGTTTACTGTTGCGGCGAGTAAGGTTTTGAAACTGGAACAATCCTGGCAGCACACATTCTCACCATTGACACAGATTGGTGAGATCACGAAAGATGAAGGAATGCTTCTGAAAGAGAGCAATGGACAGCATAAGAAAATTGTTGCAGGTGGATATAACCATTTCCATGACTGAAGTAAAACATTCAGGCGTTTCACCCTGCAAAGGAATTTTGCGTGACCCCATTCACTGGTTGGCATTCGGGTTTGGCAGTGGATGCAGTCCCCATGCACCCGGAACATTCGGCACACTGGCGGCTATCCCAATCTTCCTGTTACTAAAAGAATCCCCACTTTGGGTATATCTGTTTATTACCCTGCTGATGTTCCTTATCGGTATCTGGCTGTGCGGTGAAACAGCAAAAAAACTGGGTGTCCATGACCATTCCGGTATCGTCTGGGATGAGATTGTCGGTTACCTGGTGACTATGATTGCTGCCCCGCAGGGCTGGCTCTGGATTGTGGTCGGTTTTGTGCTATTCCGTTTTTTTGATATTCTGAAACCCTGGCCTATATCTGTTGCTGATAAAAAAATCCACGGTGGTTTCGGCATCATGGCCGATGATGTGATAGCGGGATTTTTCGCCTTTGCATTGCTGCATGTAATTGCCTACTACAGTATTATTTATGACCTGTAAAATTAATAAAACAGATGATGAATGGCAGCAGCTACTGACTGAAGAAGAGTTTGCTGTCTGCAGAGAAAAAGCGACTGAACGACCTTTCTCTGGAGAATACAATGATTCAAAAATCAACGGGACGTATCATTGCCGCTGTTGCAATGCGGCGCTGTTTAGCTCTGAGGCAAAATTTGATTCTGGCAGCGGCTGGCCGAGTTTCTATCAATCACTCAGTGATGATGCAGTAAGCGAAGAAAATGATGGGTCGCACAGCATGACTCGTACAGAAATACTCTGCAGCCATTGTGGTTCGCACCTGGGGCATGTTTTCCCGGATGGCCCTGAACCGACTGGTCTCAGGTATTGCGTCAATTCATTGTCACTTAAGTTAAAGAAGAAGGACTGATGAAAACATGACAGACTTCATTAACAGGACAAATATACATGCATGCAACCCCTGTACGACGGCTGACGGCTCCACAGTACGCGAATTGATGCACCCGGAACAACATGGCAATCAAAACCAGAGTCTTGCTGAGGCGACTATTTCAGTGGGCTGTAGTACCCGGCTGCATAAGCATTTTATCAGCGAAGAACTGTATCATGTGACGCAGGGCGAAGGTGAAATGATACTGGGGAATAAGAAATTCCCGGTTAAGGTCGGGGACACTGTCTGTATACTGCCCGGCACAGCGCACCAGATTAAAAATACAGGCGAAAATGATCTGAAAGTATTGTGTTGCTGTGCCCCTCACTACTCACATGCTGATACAGAACTGATTGACGCCTGATTCAATCAGGAATATTGAATCTTATTATGAGGTTTTTTTAATGCCCAGGATTTACATAGCCGGACATAGAGGAATGGTTGGAAGTGCTTTGTGCCGAACAGCAGATAGCCGGGGTTACCATGACATTATCACCCGCACACATAAGCAACTGGATCTTTTAGATCCACAGGCTGTGGATGACTTTTTAGAAGCAGAAAAACCCGACTGGGTATTCCTGGCGGCAGCAAAAGTAGGCGGGATCTATGCCAACAATATCTACCGTGCTGATTTTTTACTGGAAAATCTTAAAATCCAGAATAATATTATAGAGTCAGCATTTAAAAACGAGGTATCAAAATTATTATTCCTCGGCAGCAGCTGTATTTACCCTAAAAATGCGCCACAACCGATAAAAGAAACAGACCTTCTTACTTCGGCATTAGAGCCCACAAATGAACCCTATGCGATTGCAAAGATCGCCGGGATAAAATTATGCGGGGCATTTAATGATCAGTATGGAACCAATTATATTAGTGTGATGCCATCGAACCTGTATGGCATAGGGGATAATTATCACCCGGAAAATGCCCATGTTCTACCCATGCTGTTAAGACGATTTCATGAGGCAAAAATCAATAAAAATAATACAGTAAGCGTTTGGGGTACAGGTAAGCCGAGGAGAGAATTCCTGTTTGCTGATGATATGGCTGAAGCCTGTTTTTATCTGATGGAGCAGTATGATGCGGCCGATATAGGTGAGTTGATTAATGTTGGCACCGGCGAGGATATCAGCATTAAGGATTTAGCCAGTCTATTAAAGAAGGTGGTCGGTTTTGAGGGCGAGATAGTTTTTGATACAACAAAACAGGACGGCACCATGTTAAAGAGGATGGACGTCTCCAGACTTGATAAGTTAGGCTGGAAGTTTAAAACAACATTTGAGGATGGAATAGGAAAAATCTATGATGATTTTTTAAATAATCCGGATATCAGAAAATGAATGGAATTCAAATAGATGAAACCAGCCATTGAGTCGGCAATACAAAATTTATGATGACCAGCATGCTCAAATTAAAACTACATTGGCAGATTCTCATTGCGATGATTCTTGCGGTAATTGCAGGCTACGCAAGCGGGATCGAAGCAGGCATAGGCGGCGTGACTTTTTATTCTATGTATGGCTTTGTTGGAGGGTTGTTTCTCAGTGCTCTGAAAATGCTGATTGTGCCGCTGATTATGGCATCTATCATTACTGGCGTAGCAGGTATAGGAACTGGAAAGGGATTTGGACGGCTGGGATCCAAAACAGTAATTTATTATTTTGTTACCAGCCTGCTGGCCATTCTAACCGGTCTGTTTTTTGTCAATCTTATTGTGCCCGGTGTAGTGGACGGGGTGCCTGCCGGTAGCCTTATGGGGCTGGAAGCGGATGTTTCAGACATTGTAGAAAATGCTCAGGGCAGAGGGGCGGGTGATTTTGTTACTGTTTTTGAACGGATGCTGCCGGCCAATATTATCAAGGCGGCAGCCGATGGCCAGATGCTTGGCATTATCACATTCAGCCTTCTTTTTGCCTATTACATGGTTCGAATTCCAGAAAAATATGGTTCGGTAATGACGAATTTCTGGCAGGCCATGATGTTGATCATGCTGGAAATTACCGAGCTTGTGATGAAATTTTCCCCAATCGGCGTATTTGCACTGGTTGCCAAAGTGGTTGCATCGACAGGATATGATGCCGTGTTGCCGCTGGCAAGCTTTGCCGGAACCGTGTTGCTTGCCCTGCTGTTTCATTCAGTTATTACTCTGCCTTTACTGCTCACATTCGTCGGCAGGGTAAATCCATTAAGACACTACCAGGCGATGACGCCGGCTCTGTTGATGGCTTTTTCTACCAGTTCATCGGCCGCGACGCTGCCTGTTACACTTGATTCTGTTGAAAAACGGGCAGGGGTATCTAACAAGGTGTCTTCATTCGTCCTGCCACTGGGTGCGACCATAAACATGGATGGCACCGCTCTGTATGAGTGTGTCGCCGTCATATTCATTGCCCAGGCCTATGGCATAGACCTGAGTATCGGTCTGCAGTTTCTTATCGTTACTACCGCTTTGCTTACGTCGATAGGTGTGGCTGGAGTACCCGCAGCGAGCCTCGTTGCGATTGTTGTCATCCTTGCCGCCGCAGGCCTTCCTGCGGAGGGAGTCGGCCTCATTCTGGCTGTCGATCGAATTCTCGACATGCTGCGGACCACAGTCAATGTTTTTTCTGATTCATCCGGGGCCGTCATCATTGCGCGCACTGAAGGTGAAGTCGATATACTTAAGGGCACCTCTAATAAATCACCCGTTGCCGCGTGAACCAATAACACATTAACTTGTCTTATTTATTCCTGACAGGCTCCCACATTCCGAAACGACCGAATACTATGAAACAAACCATATCTATATCTTTTACTCTTTCCCTGGTTATTCTTTTTCTGATGAACAGTGCACTGGCAGCAGAAATTCCCGCTGATGTCAAAAAGCGCCTCGATGAAATTGTTCCTGGCTATGATGCCAACTCAGTAAAAGCCACCCCTGTTTCGGGCCTGTATCAATTTATTGGTGATGGCAGAGTGTTGTATATCTCTCAGGATGGCCGTTATATAGTCAATGGCGACATCATTGATCTGGAAGAAAAAATAAATCTGACGAAAAAGACACAAAACAAAGTCATACAGCAGTTGATTGACGGCTACGATGAGAAAAAAATGATCGTATTTGCTGCCGAGGGAAAACCCCGCCACACGATTACTGTCTTTACCGATGTGGATTGCCCGTATTGCGCAATGCTGCATAAGGAAGTTCCCAAACTAAATAAGGCGGGTATTACGGTGCGCTATCTAATGTATCCACGCGCTGGCCCCGGGTCACCAACATTCATAAAATCTGTTTCTACCTGGTGTGCCGATGACCAGAAAAAGGCCATTGGGATTGCAAAAGAGGGTGGCGTGCTTGAGGCAAAAACCTGTGACAATCCGGTGCAGGAGCAATTCGAGCTGGGTCAGAAGATCGGTGTTACCGGTACGCCTACTTTGGTGCTGGAGAGTGGTAAGATTTTGCCGGGATTTGTGCCGGCTGAGCAGCTGATAAAATTACTGGATGATCAGGGTTAAAAGAGCCGTTTCACGGGTTAGGTTTTAGGTTTTACGTAAACCGTAAATCATAAATCGTAATCCTGGATTTTTTCCTGCCATCGTAGTGAAGGCAGGAGCCAAGCAAGCACCGCCTGAGGCGCAGATATTGTAATCCGCGCAGGAAAGCACCTCCAAACTCGAAAACCAGTTCTTCGCAGGCATAGCCTTCATTAACCATCTTGATAATAATACTCCTAAAAACCAAAAAAGGCTTCTCATGCAGTTGCCATGCCACCAAACTACTCCACTGCATCACAGACTGTGTGATATTACAATTCCGGTAAATCGGGAAGCTTTACACTAACAAGCTCGTCGACACTTTCCCTGATATATACGACAACATAAAATTGATGAACATTTGAAACTTCTCATCATAGTGAGAAAATATTTGCTCTTTGTATTGAATATTAACTCCTTTGCCGCTTGCCATATGTGAGCATCAATACTATCATCAAATGATGGCAGTATTGATGCGCGCTTACCATAGGAGAAAATGCTATGAGAACGACGATAAATATCGATGACCAGCTGCTCACTGAGGCGCAGCGGGTTACTGGTATGACCGAGAAGGTGGCCCTGGTGAGAGAGGGGCTACGGGCTCTGATTGAGCGTGAAAGTGCACGCAGGCTGGCTCGACTAGGTGGCAGTGAACCTTTGTTGGAGCCGGTTTCCCGACGACAGTCCAAAAATTAATGATTCTGGTTGATACTTCGGTCTGGATTGATCATCTGCGTACTGGTGACGTTGGCCTTTCCAGTCTTTTAAACCAATGCCGAGTGTTAATCCATCCATTTGTGATTGGTGAGCTAGCCTGCGGTAACATGCGTGATCGTCGGTCAATTTTACAGTTACTCAAGGATTTGCCCATGGCGCCTGTAGCGAATAACGATGAGGTTTTATTTTTCATTGAGGAGCAGCAGCTGATGGGGCAAGGTATCGGTTATGTCGATGCCCATTTACTGGCTTCAGTCGCGCTGGAGGGCTCATCCAGATTGTGGACTCGGGACAACCGCCTCGCAAAGATAGCCTCAGAATTGAATCTGGCCCATAAATAAAAGAACCGTTTTACGGGTCAGGTTTTAGGTTTTACGTAAATCGTAAATCATAAATCATAATCCTTGGTTTTTTCCTTCCAGCGATAAATCAGATCAAGGGCTTCGCGCGCCGACATTCTATCGGGATCCAGGGCGGCAATTTCTTCCATTAAGCTGTCAGACTGGGGCACTGCGCTATCATCGATCACATCAAAGATTGAAAGCTGGTGGCTTTCATTGTGTTTGGCCAGTTCTTTCTCCAGTTGCAGTAGTCTGGTTTTTGCCAAAGCAATGACTGGTTGAGGAACGCCCGCTAAGGAAGCTACCTGCAGCCCATAACTCTGGCTGGCGGGGCCATCCTGTACTTCATATAGGAAAGTAATCGTGTTTTTGCTCTCTGCGGCGGTGAGATGTACGTTTTTTACAGTATCAAGCTCATCGCTGAGGCTGGTCAGTTCGAAATAATGCGTGGCGAAGAGGGTGAATGCGCGAATCCTGCCGGCCAGTTCTTCCGCGCAGGCCCAGGCCAGAGACAGACCGTCAAAGGTGGACGTGCCGCGACCAATTTCATCCAGTATGACCAGACTTTCGGCCGTCGAATTACGCAATATAGTTGCCGTTTCTGTCATTTCCACCATGAAGGTCGAACGGCCACTGGCCAGGTCATCGGAGGCGCCGATGCGAGTGAAAATCCTGTCTATGGGGCCTATCTCAACTTTATCAGCAGGCAGGTATGAACCGGTATAGGCGAGCAGGGCAATCAGGGCCGTCTGCCGCATATAGGTCGATTTGCCCCCCATGTTAGGCCCGGTAATGATCAGCATGCGGGTTTTGTCACTGAATTCGCAGTCATTTGGCACAAAGGGCTTTGGACTGCTCTGTTCGACGACCAGATGCCGTCCTCCCCTGATGTCAATACCGGGTGCAGATTGATAGTTCGGGGCAACGAGATTGAATTCCTTTGCATTGATTGCGCAACAGGCTATGACGTCGATGGTAGAGATGGCTAATGCGGTAGTTTGCAGCGTTTGTAAGTCCTGGTTGATACGATCAAGCAGATCAGCATAGAGTTGTTTTTCCAGTGCCAGCGCACGTTCTTTTGCGCTAAGGGCTTTTTCCTCAAATTTTTTCAGTTCCGGTGTGATGAAGCGTTCGGCATTTTTAAGCGTCTGGCGGCGGGTATAATCCTCAGGAACCTGTTCGGAATGCAGCCGGCTGATTTCGATGTAATAGCCATGCACGCGGTTGTACCTGACTTTCAGTCCGCTGATGCCACTGCGTTCACGCTCGCGTGCTTCGAGATCCAGTAAATACTGGCCGGCATTTTCTTTCAGTGTCTGCAGTTCATCCAGGTCTGAATTGAAGCCTCGTTTAATTACCCCGCCATCGCGTAGCAAGGCTGGCGGTTCATCGACCATGGCCTTTGTCAGGAAATCTGTCAGTTGTGGATAGCTTCCAACTTGCGTTAACAACTCACCAGTCAATGGACTGTCGAGATCGTCAAGTTCGTCATGAATGTACGGCAGTTGTTTTAACGCCTGCCGCAGCGTACTCAAATCCCGGGGGTGGGCACTTCTTAAAGCGATACGCGGAAGGATGCGTTCAATGTCACCGATATGGCGAAGGATCCCGTTTAGATGATCTATGTCAGTGGAATTCATCATCGCATCAATGGCCTGATGGCGTTCCTGCAACAGCGAAATATCGCGCTCTGGACTAGATAACCAGCGTCTTAGCAGGCGAGAACCCATTGAGGTAGAACAGGTATCCAGTACCGATAACAGGGTATGTTCTCTACCGCCACTGAGATTAATATCAAGCTCAAGGTTTCGTCGTGATGCGGCATCGATGATGACATGACAGCCATGACGTTCTGTTTTCAGGCTGTTGATATGGGGCAGGGCATCACCCTGCGTATCACGGGCATATTGAATGACAGCACCAGCTGCCTGCAGGGCGGCAGGCATAGCCTCAATATCAAATGCAGTCAGCGACTGTACATCAAACTGCTTTTTTAGCGATTCTGCAGCGGTCTTTGTGTCCAGGTACCAGTCAGGTATCCGCTGCAAGTAGACATCTTCAGGTAGTTTATCTGTCAGTTCTTTCGCTGCGCTTTCACCTGCCAGTATTTCTGCCGGCTGTAGTCGCTGAATTTCAGCGCAGAGATTCATCACATCCGGTAAATGTCTGGCATGAAAGCGTCCGGATGACAGTTCCAGCCATGCAATGCCGTATCCATCCGGGGCCACAGAGATTGCCATCAGCAGGTTTTCTTTTTTATCGTCCAGCAAACTTTCATCGGTCAGTGTGCCCGGTGTGATAACACGCAAAACTTTGCGTTCAACGGGGCCTTTGCTGGTGGCCGGATTACCGATTTGTTCACAAATTGCTACGGATTCGCCTGCGCGAGTCAGGCGAGCAAGGTACTGTTCAGCGGCGTGATAGGGGACGCCACACATAGGGATTGGCTCACCAGCAGACTGTCCCCGTGCTGTCAGCGTGATATCCAGCAGTTGCGCCGCTTTCCTGGCATCATCAAAGAACAATTCGTAGAAGTCGCCCATGCGGTAGAACAACAGAATATTCGGGTGTTCAGCCTTGATGCGCAAAAATTGTTGTATCATGGGTGTGTGAGAGTGATTTGCTGCCATGCTGAGGTACTCTTACCTGTATTTTTGTACGACAGGTGTCAGCTTTCTCAAAATTTTTCTATAGATAGCCGGGTTGGCGGCCATAATATCTCCCGACAGCAGATGATCACGTCCGCCATCTACTTCGGATACCATGCCACCAGCTTCTTCAATCAATAAAATCCCGGCAGCAATGTCCCAGGCGTTCAGGTCGAATTCCCAGAAACCGTCATAACGCCCTGCGGCAACCCATGCCAGATCCAGCGCAGCAGACCCCGCACGCCTGACGCCACTGGTTTCAGGTAGCAATTCGCGGAAACAGTCTGTCCAGAGATTGAGGTTCTTCATGTCTTTGTAGGGAAAGCCTGTTGCCAGTAGTGCATATTCCATATCTTTTGTTCCACTTACTCGAATACGGTGGTCATTTAATAATGCACCTTCACCTTTTACCGCCGTAAATAACTCATCTTTAATCGGGTCAAAGACTACAGAGATTTTAAGTACACTCTTTTCACGCATAGCGATTGATACCGCATATTGTGGTACGCCGTGAAGGAAGTTTGTCGTGCCATCCAGCGGATCGATAATCCATTCAAACTCATTTCCTGCGGACTTTCCGCTTTCTTCAGCAAAAATAGCATGCTCCGGGTAGGCTTCTCTTATGGTGTGAATGATCTCCTGTTCTGCCTGGTGGTCTACCTCTGATACAAAATCGCCATGGCCTTTGGCCGTGACAGTCAAACGGTCCAGCTTTTCAGCATTATAAGAAATAACACGACCTGCAAGGCGGGCTGCTTTGACGGCAGTATTAAGAAATGGGTTCATAGTCGATTAAGCTCAGATATTATAAAAACTGTTATTAAATAAAGGCGAAGTAGATACCAATTTGTTACAGTCTGCTCATTATGAGTAGAACAGAAAATTTTAACATTTATTCAGACTTTCCGTGGGCGAATATACGCATTGTGCTGGTAGAAACCAGTCATCCGGGGAATATTGGTGCCGTAGCGCGGGCAATGAAGAATATGCAACTGGAATCTTTGTATCTGGTCAGGCCACAGCAACCCCCTGACAGGCATTCAGCTGCCCGCTCTTCTGGGGCCACAGATGTGCTGAATAATGCAGTGATATGCAATACATTAAGTGAAGCGATTGCTGATTGTCGACTGGTCATAGCTGCCAGTGCCAGACTGCGCAGCATCCCCTGGCCTACTGCAGGTGCCTCTGATGCCGCGCACAAACTTGTTGAATACTGCCGGCAGGCACCGGTAGCGATGGTGTTTGGAAGGGAAGACCGTGGTCTGAATAATGAAGAGCTGGATCATTGTCATTTTATGACCAGGCTGCCGGCAAATCCGGATTTTTCATCACTGAATATTGCGGCGGCGG
>FXBF010000818.1_pt1 | contig 10893 bp, 8 predicted proteins | sample 5335321 | NCBI WGS metagenome assembly FXBF01 (sample SAMEA103928391, study PRJEB20085) | sediment metagenome | isolation source: sediment | reverse complement strand
CGATCCGCTTCCCGCCCGCACGGTGGCCTCGATCGAGCGCAACCGGGTGGCGCTCAAGGGCCCGTTGACCACGCCGGTGGGCTCCGGCTTCCGGTCGATCAACGTCGCCCTCCGCAAGCACTTCGACCTGTATGCGAACGTGCGTCCCGTGCGCACGATGCTCCCCGATGCCCGCTATCCGGGCGTCGACCTGGTGATCGTGCGGGAGAACACCGAGGGGCTCTACGCCGGAATCGAGCACTACATCGGGATGGAGAAGGACCCGAGGGCCGTTGCGGAGTCGGTGATGCTGATCACCCGCTACGGTTCCCGGCGAATCATTCGGTTCGCCTTCGAGTACGCCCTGGAGCACGGCCGCGAGAAGGTGACGCTCGTCCACAAGGCGAACATCCTCAAGTACACGCAGGGCCTCTTCCTGGAGGTCGGACGGCAGATCGCCGAGGAGTACGACGGGCGCGTGGTGTTCGAGGAGCGGATCATCGACGCGACCGCGATGCAACTGGTCCTGGACCCCTACCAGTTCGACGTGATCGTTACCGAGAACATGTTCGGCGACATACTCTCCGACGAGGTGGCGGGTCTGGTCGGGGGTCTCGGCTTCGCGCCGGGCGCCAACCTGGGCGAGGAGGCGGCCATCTTCGAAGCGGTCCACGGCTCGGCGCCCGACATCGCGGGGAAGGGAGTCGCAAACCCGACCGCTCTCCTCCTCGCCTCCTGTCTGATGCTGGATCACCTGGGAGAGTCGATCGCGGCGCAGCGGATCCGCTCCGCGCTCCAGACGACGCTGATGGAGGGCCGAGTGAGGACGCCGGATCTCGGCGGTGATGCCGGGACGGAGGAGTTCGTGGACGCGGTGATCGAGCACCTGCCGAGCGATGTCGCGGCCGTCTAGCGATCGCGCGTCCGGTCGAGAGCTGGCGGCTCGCCACTTCTCGGGCGCCGCGTGCGACGCGTGCAGAGAGGTCCACCCCGAGGAGGAGCTGGACGAGAACCGGTGGTGCGAGGGGTGCCGCGAGCGGATCCGAAGACAGTTGAGGATCGGCCAGCACGTCATCGCCGCCGTCATCGTCTTCCCGTTCGCCATCTGGGTGTGGACGCTGGAGAAGGTCGAATACCTTCCCCTCTACGCGTGGTTTCTCCCGCTCGCCGCAGCCTACTACCTCGGTCTCCGGATCGGGCGAGAGTCGATCAAGGGATACGTGCGCTGGCGGCGCGTCCGATGAGGGGACCCTCCGAGGGGCGCCTCGGGGCGGTTCGGGCGATCGGCCTTTCCGGGGCGACGCTGCTCGGCATGGCGGGAATCGTGCTGGCCGTGAACCCCGCGCGGTACGGGGTGCTCGGACTCGTCGGCGGTCTCGCGCTCCTGGCGGTCGCCGCGACGCTCGTGGCGCGGTTCTTCGTGGAACGAGGATAGAGATGGCATTCGAAGGCGTGGACTACTACGGGGTGGACTCGATGCTCGAGGAGGAGGAGCGGGCCGTACGTGACATGGTCCGCGACTGGGTCGAGCAGGAGGTCCTCCCGATCATCAACCGTCACTACGTCGAGCGGAGCTTCCCCGTGGAGCTCATCCCGCAGATGGGCGAGCTCGGCTTCCTCGGTGCGAACCTGCCCGAAGAGTACGGGTGCGCCGGGCTTGGAAACGTCGCCTACGGTCTCATCATGCAGGAGCTGGAGCGCGGGGACTCGGGAATCCGCTCCTTCGCCTCCGTGCAGGGGGCGCTCGTCATGTACCCGATCTTCGCGTTCGGGAGCGAGGAGCAGCGCCGGGAGTGGCTTCCGCGGCTGGCCTCCGGCGAGGCGATCGGCTGCTTCGGCCTCACGGAGCCCGACTACGGCTCCAATCCGGCGGGGTTGATCACCCGGGCGGTCAAGCAAGGCGACGAGTGGGTGCTGAACGGCGCCAAGATGTGGATCACCAACGGCTCGATGGCCGACGTGGCGATCATCTGGGCGAAGACGGGCGAGCTGGACGACGTGGAGTCGATCCGCGGCTTCATCGTCGAGACCGATCGGGACGGCTTCTCGGCCAAGGACCAGGAGGGAAAGCTCTCGCTCCTCGCCTCCGATACGAGCGAGCTCGTCCTCCAAGACGTGCGCATCCCCGATGCGAACCTCCTGCCCGAGAGCGGTGGGCTGAAGGGTCCCCTCAAGTGCCTGACGCAGGCCCGCTACGGGATCGCCTGGGGGGCCCTCGGTGCCGCCATGGCCTGCTACTGCGAAGCCGTCGAGTACGCGCGGAACCGGACGCAGTTCGATCGGCCGATCGGTGGCTTCCAGATCCAGCAGATCCGGCTGGCCGAGATGCTGACCGAGATCACCAAGGGTCAGCTGCTGGCGCTCCGGCTCGGACGGCTGAAGGACGAGGGGACGATGCGACCGCAGCAGGTCTCGCTGGCCAAGCGAAGCAACGTAGACATGGCGTGCGATATCGCCCGCGAGGCCCGCCGGCTGCTGGGGGCGAACGGGATCCTGGTCGAGTACCAGTCGATGCGGCACATGGCCAACCTGGAGTCGGTGTACACCTACGAAGGGACGCACGACATCCACGGACTGATCCTCGGACAGGACGTGACCGGACTGAGCGCCTTTTCGTAGACTGCCGGGCGTCACCGCGGAGTCGGCCCGTCCCGACCCCAGAGCGCCTTGCCAGAACCGGAAGCTGGGATTAGCGTTTCAGCCCTTCCATGCGCCCGTAGCTCAACTGGATAGAGCGTCGGACTTCGGATCCGAAGGCTGGGGGTTCGAGTCCTCCCGGGCGCGCTTCAGAAACATGCGCCCGGTAGGACTCTCACCCGGGGGTGGAGCTGCGGCCGCTGGCGCGGCCTCGCTCGTCGCTCGCTGGGCTCGCTCCCCGAGTCCTCCCGGGCGCGCTCTCAGAGACAGGCGCCCGGTATGACTCTCACCCGGGGGTGGAGCTGCGGCCGCTGGCGCGGCCTCGCTCGTCGCTCGCTGGGCTCGCTCCCCGAGTCCTCCCGGGCGCGCTCTCAGAGACAGGCGCCCGGTATGACTCTCACCCGGGGGTGGAGCTGCGGCCGCTGGCGCGGCCTCGCTCGTCGCTCGCTGGGCTCGCTCCCCGAGTCCTCCCGGGCGCGCTCTCAGAGACAGGCGCCCGGTATGACTCTCACCCGGGGGTGGAGCTGCGGCCGCTGGCGCGGCCTCGCTCGTCGCTCGCTGGGCTCGCTCCCCGAGTCCTCCCGGGCGCGCTCTCAGAGACAGGCGCCCGGTATGACTCTCACCCGGGGGTGGAGCTGCGGCCGCTGGCGCGGCCTCGCTCGTCGCTCGCTGGGCTCGCTCCCCGAGTCCTCCCGGGCGCGCTCCACAAGTTATGATCCGTTCAGGCATTGCCGGCCCCGAGCTGTTTTCAGTGGGCGGCCGCGGCACAAGGCCGAACTACGGCAGGCCTACTCCGAGCGCAGCGCCACGAGCGGATCCACCGACGCGGCCCGACGCGCGGGCAGATAACTGGCCAGCAGGGCCACGCCGAAAAGAGCCAGCAGAACGAGCCCGAGGGTGGCGGGATCCATCGGGTTCACGCCGAAGAGCAAAGCTCGCATCAGGCGGGTGAGGCCGAAGGCGCCGGCCAGTCCAACCACCAAGCCGATTCCGGCAATCGTCGCGCCCTGCCTCACCACCATCCCGCTCACAGCGGCCGACGTCGCCCCGAGAGCCATCCGGACCCCGATCTCCTGGGTGCGCCGCGTCACGTCGTACGACATCACGCCGTAGATGCCGATCGCGGCCAGCAGTAGCGCGATGGCGGCGGCGACGGCCAACAGGAGCATCGCGAATCCGAGCTGAGAGGTGGACTCGGAGACCACCTCCTCCATCGTCAGCACATCCGTGATGGGCAGGTTGGGATCCAGCGCGCGGACTTCCGCGCGCACAAGTGGAGCGAGCATGGACGGCTCGGCATCGGTCCGAAGGACAAGGCTCATGGTCAGCGGCCAGAAGGCATCCTCGGCCCCCTCCAGCGCAGTGACGGGGTAGTAGATGATCGGCCCCGGTTCCTCCGGCATGGCATAGTCTCGGACCCCCCCGACCACGCCGACGACGTGGAACCACGCGGGCTCGTCCTCCGCCAGGCTCGGGTGGACGCGCTTCCCGAGCGCGCTCTCTCCCGGCCAATGACGCTTGGCGAACGGTCGATTGACGACGACCGCCCGCGTGTTCGAGAAATGATCCGTCCGATCGAACGTCCGGCCTTCCAGTAGGGGCACCCCCAGCGTCTCCAGGAAGCCTGTCGTCACGTACTGCGTGTTCGATACAGGCGGAAGGTCCCCCGGGTCGACGGGGTGATCCGCGATGGAGACGATGTCCATGTTGCGTCCGCTCTCGCGGAGCGGGATCTTGGTGCCGGCTCCCGCCTGGGCGACGCCCGGAAGCCCCTCCAGCCGCTCGATGAGCTGACCGTAAAATCCGCCGATGGACGCCCGCGAGTCGTACTCAGCGTTCGGCAGGGATACCCTGAAGGTGAGCATTCCCTCAGCCTCGAATCCGGGATCCACCTCCCGCACCTTCTGAAAGCTCCGCGTCATGAGACCGGCCCCGGCGACGAGAACGAACGCCATCGCCAGCTGTGACAGCACGAGGAGCTTTCGCGCCCGGTGGCGCTCACGGCCCGCAGTGCCGCCGCGACTCCCCTCCTTGAGCGCCATCACCATGTTGGCCCTCGCGTAGCGCAGGATCGGGAAGGAGCCGAACAGCAGGCCGGCCAGCAGCGAGATCGCCAACGTGAACGCGAGGACGGTCCCGTCGATGCCGATCGCCTCCAGCCTGGGTATGCTGTCGGGGCCCAGCAGCACTAGCGTCCGGGTCGCCGCGAAGGCCAGCAGCAGACCCAGGACGCCGCCGGCCAGGGCAAGGATCAGGCTCTCCGAGAGGAAAAGCCGCGCGAGGCTCTTCCTTCCCGCTCCCAGCGCCACCCGCAGCGCGACCTCCCTGTGCCGGCTTTCCGCCCGGACCAGAAAGAGGCTTGCCACGTTGGTGCAGGCGATCAGCAGGACCAAGAACACGGTTCCGAGGAGGATCCAGAGCGACCGCTCCAGATTCTCGTCCCCGATCACGTCCTCGATGAGCGGATGGACGATCGCCTCCATCTGCGCGGTCTCCATCATCTGCTCGGTCAGAAAGTCGCCCGGATACGCCTCCGGAAGTCGCCTTCGCAGACGATCCAGGTCGCGTTGAGCGCTTTCCACCGACTCGCCGGGCCTCAGCCGGCCGACGGAGAACCACCGGTAGTTGCCGGTCGTGGCCTCGGCGGGATCGATCTCGAGGGCCGTCCAGAGCTCGGAATCGCTGAGCGGTAGGGAGAAGCCGGTGGGCATAATGCCGATCACCCGGTGGGATTCACCGTCGATGAGGACCGTGCTGTCCAGGATTTCCGGATCGCTTCCGAACCTCCGGCTCCACAAGCCGTGGCCGAGGATGACGACCGACTCGGCACCGGGCTCGTTATCGGCCTCGACAAAGCTCCGGCCCTGCTCCGGTACGATCCCCAGGGCCGAGAAGAGGGTGGAGGAGACCAGCGCCGCATCGACCCGCTCCGGTTCCTCTCCGCCGGTCAGGTTCACCGACCTGTTTCCGAAGATCCCCATCCCTTCGAGGGTCCGGTTCTCGCTCCGGTAGAAGAGGTAGGTGCCGTCGGATTGCTCGAACAGCGGGATGTCGATGCCTGGAGCCGTGTGCCACAGACCGACGAGGCGGTCCGGCTCGGGATAGGGAAGGGATTGGAGGAGGATCCCGTTGACGACGCTGAAGATCGCCGTGCTGGCTCCGATGCCGATCCCGAGGGTCAGCACCGTTATGGTCGTGAAGCCGGGGCTGCGCGCCAGCCTCGTGAGCGTCCGCCGAAACCTTCCTCTGCCGCCGCCGCTCCCCATCTGTCCGCTCGTTGCCGTGATTGCCTGTTCGCCCCGCTCCTGGCTTCCGCGCCCGGATCGGGAGCGAATCACGACATCAACTACGGAGATGCGGTCAGGCCGGTTTCGGATTCGAGCGGCTGAAGCTCTAGCGGTCCGGCGGCGACCGGCGCGGCGCTTACCGATACAATCGGTTGGAGGGGGCGAAGATCTCCTTCTAAGAAGTCAGGTGCTCTCGCTGGATTTCCTGAGCAAGGTGGGCCAATAGGTCCCGCTGCTCCTTCGTCAGTTCGCCGCTGGTAAAACCGATCTGATATGCAGCCTTCTGCGCTCTAGAGAACAGGAGATAATCGTCGACCGGCATCAGCAAGACGATGATCTCGTACATCTGCATGCCAACACCCTTACGTTGCCTGTACTGTGGATTCGGGACGCTCAGCTGTGTCTCGTCATTGAGAACAAATGAGACCGAGTCGATCTCGGCCCACTGCGGTCGCCTGATATCCACGCCGATAGCCACGAAGACGACCTGCACCACAGCCGGCCGGCAGTTCTCCTCTTCGGGGCACGCGAAAGAGGCCGAGACATCGAAAGACGTACTGGACTGAGGACCTACTTTGTAGGTGGTTCGGGCCCCAGTCGTCTTCTTGTCGACCTGCCCGAAGAGCGCGGAGGCACTTGCGAGTAGGGCGGCTCCGACGAGCGCACCGAGGCGACGATGTCGCATTGCTGCCTCCTTGTTGACATGGCCAAGCGGATGTGCTTCGGAGTCGGGTGGTGCGGTCAGGCAGGCGTCCTACTTGGGCGTCTGTTCGGCGCAGTCGGGGACCACCGAGCAGCTTGGAGGCTCCCAGGGCCTCGTTCTGTAGATCCTCTGTCGAGGAGCAGTCCGCCGCAAGTCTGGAGAACCGTTATCCGGTGCCCGGGCGCGCCTCAGATAAGCCGCTTCGATCAGGCTGCTTCAGACTGCGTGCAACACCTCGCGCAGGCTTTCAAGACGCTCACGCGCGAGTGACTCTAGACGTTCCAGGACATCCGGATGACCACTCTGACGCGCGACTCGGTCGAGCACGCCAGAGAGCGCATCCGCGACGGCGTGTGTCGTTTCCTCACCGATTTCCTTAACTCGCCTCGGCTTCATCGACACGCTGCGCGCGAACTTCCTAAGACCAAAGGAATCTAAGGCGGCTGAGCTCGTCCGCCCACCTACTGCGATCGCGAAAGTGCGGTCCATCGCTGGATATACATCTGTAGAAACTACGTCATAGAAGGGGGCCAATCGGACGCCGTGATCGGCATACAGCAATGATAGGTTCTTGGCGTGTGCGTCGCAGTTGCCAACCAAGTAGTTCAAGAATGTCCAACGAACCAGGTGCTGCAGATCCTCCAACGGCTCGGCGCCATACCGCTGAAGCACAGTCTGTATTTCGCCATAGGTAGGACCGCCGCGCTCTTGATACTTGGATCGGGGGGAGCGGCCGGTTGCCTGACAGAAGTCCTCCTGGTGAAGGCGACGAAGAGTTCCGCGCGAAGTCTCCAGGCGGTCATAGCGCCGGCTCTCCAACAGGAGCTCCTCTTCGGTGTCTAACGCGCTGGCCGCCGCCACAGGAACCCCCACGACCTCCAGCAATGCCAAGCAGGCGAGCTCGTTAGCAGTGAGACCGTCATAACGTTTGCGGGGACGTTTGACTATCACGTTTCCCGGTGCACCTGCGCCCGGAAGGTACAGATCCTTGGAGCGCCGCCTCAGAACTACCTTGTCTTGCACGCCACTCAACGACTGGCGGGCGCTTAAGCGTGCCTCTGTCGGGGCGTCTCCTCGCCCTTGAACGATATGAGCCACATCGGTCGGCGATGCTCGTTGGTACGTCCAGTCCTTCTCCCTTGGCGGTTCCGTGCCATCAGGCCACAGCGACACAGCGCCCGCGCACTCGCCGCCTACTTCCCCGAGCAGACCGCTCACGTCACGGGGATCAAACTTGGCTGCTGCAGCCAGCACTTCCCGCGCGCCTCCCTCTGGCAGAAGGTTCTCAAAGAAATTTGCTCCCTCCTGCCAATACGGGTCTTGGCGCACCGGCAAGCTTATCGAGATTCGGTGCCGGTCGGGCTCCTCTAGAGCGCGTTCGCCGTATTGGAACGCGATTCCGCGGTCGGGATCCTCCCGAAGGAAGCCGATGTGTTCATCGTATAGATAGACGTTGAGCGTCATGATTCGAGATAGAGACCATCGGTGGTGCGTTGCTCCGGTGAATGGTCCCCCCGACGAGTCACGAACAGATCCATTCCCAGGAGCTGAACGATTCTGAGGACCGTTTCCACTCCAGCGTTTCGGTTTCCGTGTTCGATTTCCAGTAGGAGTCGGCGCCCTACGCCCATTAGTTCTGATGCCTCTGTGAGGCTCAGTCCGGCCGTTTCCCGGACTTCTCGAATGGCCGTCCCCAAATCCTCGAGCGTCTCAATCCGTTTCACTTTGCTTTATCGCCTTCGATATCCAAGGGATTCCGTTGAGCCTTCATCTCGTTCCCATAAGGGGGTTCCTTATGCGGAACTATTACATCGACACGGAGGGATAGTTCCCTTTTAGGAACTGGTGCAGCGGGATGGCTGGATCCGTATTCGGAACCAGGGGCTGTTCAGTTCGAGAAAGTACCGAATAGGGAACCAAAAGGATTCTTGCTAGCAAAACGGCGCGTACGCGGCCACGCTAACTTCGTGGAGCGGTGGCTGGAGTGGAACGGCTTGGAGGGCGAGCTGCGGGAGTGGCGAGCGTCTCGCTCGGTTGGTTTAGCGGACAAGAACCCCTGAGCGCCCGGAAGATCGAGTCTGGACGACACCGCGTGGTCGCTACATTTTGTCATATCTGGCCCGGTTTCGATGCACGGACGGTGACTGCATACGGCAAGGTCGATCAGAAACAGCAGTTCCGAAATCAGGCCCTCGGATCAGCCGTGGGACGGCACTCAGGTCCAGGCTGTGCCGCCTCCACGCTCCTGCCGGTATTCCCATCGGAGGGCTATCGGCCGTACGTACGCTGACGTATCTTGCGCGCTTCCGATTTTTTCTCGGCTTCCCTTGCCTGGTAACCGAAGCTTCTTGCAACCCCTGTCGGACAAGGACGGGGCGGCCGTCGGCCGAGGCCTTCGCGGCCCACTAAGAGTTAGCTGGCTTGAGATCCAATAGCCAAACATTTCGTGGTCGAGAAGTCTAAGAGGAGGGACCTAGTGAATCTGAAGAGAAGCATGCACAAGGTCAGTGCGTTTGCGGTACCGGCATTGCTTGCCGCCGGGCTCATGATACCGACCGCCTCCGCTCAAGAACCGACACCTGGATACAACAACAAGATCCCGGAGTCGATCATGACCCCGGACAAGGTGGAGACGAGGATTGGCACCCTCGAGTTCTTCGACGGGATCCCTACCAGGGAGACTGCCGAGCTGGCCTACGACCACCTCGACTTTATTCGCGGCGTGGAGACCTTTCTGAACGCGATGCCTGCAACCTCCCTGGAGGCGCTGCGGCTCGGTCAGGCGTCCCTCGGTGCCAGGAACTCGAACCAGGTCACGCTCCTCGATGAGCTGTTGGACAGCAACCCCCTGTTTCTCACCGGCAACACGAGCACCGTCTACGCCATGGCCTTTCTCGACCTCAAGAAGGATGGCCCGACCGTGGTTGAGATCCCACCGGGGGCCGGCCCAGGGACGGTCAACGACGCCTTCTTCCGTTTCGTGATCGACATGGGCGCTCCCGGCCCGGACAGGGGCAAAGGCGGCAAGTACCTGATCCTACCGCCTGATTACGAGGGTGACGTCCCCGACGGTTACTTCACCGCCAAGTCAACCAGCTGGGTGAACTGGATCGCCCTGCGCGGATTCCTCGTTGACAACAAGCCGGACGCGGCCACCAAGATGTGGAAGGAAGGCCTGAAAATCTATCCGCTCGCCAAGGCGGCGAATCCGCCGGCGATGGAGTTCATCAGCGGCTCCAAGAAGAAGTTCAACACCATTCATGCCAATAACTATGAGTTCTATAAAGAACTCCACACCGTACTAGAACGTGAGCCGATCGCGATGCTCGATCCGGAGCTGCGCGGACTCTTCGCGTCCATCGGGATCCAGAAAGGCAAGCCCTTTGCCCCTGACGCCCGGATGAAGAAGATACTGACTGAAGCGGTTGCGGTTGGCAACGCGACCGCGCGTACGCTCTTATGGTACGAACGCGATGAATCGGCCTTCCTTTATGAGAACAGTTACTGGAAGGAGGGCTTCATTGGCGGGTCCTACGAGTACCTCAAGGACGAGGGTATGGGTGGGCGCAACCTGGACGCGCGGACCCACTTTTACTACTTCGCGACCGTGAACACGCCGGCTATGGCGTGGAAGCTGATCGGCAAAGGTTCGCAATACGCCTGGGGCTATCTAGACGCGAAGGGCAACTACCTCGACGGCAGCAAGACTTACAAGCTGAACCTCCCCAAGGATCCGCCCGCGAACAAGTTCATCTCCATTGTTGCCTATGACCCGCAGACCCGCTCCGAGCTGCAGACCGGGCAGCCTTTCCCCAGCTACAACAACGTGCGCGACAAGGACAAAGTGAGCGTAAACAGCGACGGATCCGTCGATCTCTACTTCGGCCCCAAGGCGCCGGCAGGCAAGGAGGCGAACTGGATCCAAACTGTTCCTGGCAAGGGCTGGTTTTCACTCTTGCGGCTCTATGATCCACTCGAAGCTTGGTACGACAAGACCTGGCGACCTGGTGAGATTGAATTGGTGAAATGAGCTCAATGCTAAGCGAACAAACGGTTGCAGCGGACGGCGCTAACGCGCCGCCGCTGAACCGAAGCGTTGGGCGGTGACGCAGCCTACCTTGATTCCGGCGGCACCCTCCACGCTCCAATCTTCGCCCAGCATGCAACACCGTTTGGTGTGCCATTTTTTCGCTCGGAACAGGCCTAGAATGAGATCCAGAATCTACCTGGCGGTGTTGATCGCCCTCGTCTTGACGGGCCACGCCGGGGCCGCCTCGGCGCAAGAGC
>FXBF010000817.1_pt1 | contig 10897 bp, 12 predicted proteins | sample 5335321 | NCBI WGS metagenome assembly FXBF01 (sample SAMEA103928391, study PRJEB20085) | sediment metagenome | isolation source: sediment | reverse complement strand
CCTTGGGTAGGGATGCCCTTTATTATATCACTTAATTATGGGACACTACACTAGCCGACGCCACACTGCCAGCAGAACGCGCCGGCGGCAACCAGCATATCCGCTCCAATTTCTAGGAAGGCAAAATCATGAAGGCCAGGGTCACAGAAGCATCCAGTCATGATCTGACAGGGCTCGGTTCGGGGTTTGCGGACACCGGTTCATTCGCCGAGCGTTATCGGGTGGTGCGTGGGTTCACCACAAAGTTGTGCGAGCCGCTCGCGACAGAGGATTACGTGATTCAGTCGATGCCGGACGTAAGCCCGACAAAATGGCATCTGGCGCATACGACATGGTTTCTCGAGACGTTTGTGCTGAAGCCTTACCTGCCTGGCTATAAGGAGTTTCATGCGCGCTACGCCTATTTGTTTAACTCCTACTATGTTCAGGCCGGCGAACGGCACAGCCGGCCCAAGCGAGGTTTGGTCTCCCGGCCGACGGTCGAGGACGTCTATCGCTACCGCGCGCATGTGGACGAATACATGCTGGAGTGGCTGGAAACTGCTGATCCAGGAATGAAACGCACGATTGCACCGCTCATTGTCCTCGGCCTGAATCATGAGCAGCAGCACCAGGAACTCATCCTCACCGACATAAAACACGTTTTCTCCTGTAACCCCCTGCGCCCCGCCTACCACGAGCAAAAGACCGGCCGCAAAGGGGTGGAGGCCGCGCTCGGCTGGATCGATTTCGAAGGCGGACTGTGCGAGATCGGCCATGAAGGGGAGGGTTTCGCATACGACAACGAGATGCCCCGACACCGGGCGTTTGTAGAGCCGTATCGTCTGGCCTCGAGGCCGGTAACGAATGGCGAGTACCTGCAATTTATCGAAGGCGGTGGATACGAACGACCGGCGGTCTGGCTATCTGACGGATGGGACGCGGCCATGGCGCACGGCTGGTCGGCCCCACAGTATTGGGAGAAGCTCGAAAACCGCTGGCATGTGTACACGCTGGCGGGCATGCGGGAGATCGAAGAGGCCGAGCCGGTCTGTCATGTAAGTTACTTCGAAGCCGATGCGTACGCCCGCTGGAGCGGCGCCCGCCTGCCGACGGAACAGGAACTGGAGGTCGCATTACAGCCTGTCGAGGTGGTGGGAAATTTTGCCGAACAGGGGCATTTTCACCCGATTCCGGCGAACGCGCGCGGCAACGTCGCCGCACCATTGCAGATGTACGGTGATCTGTGGGAGTGGACCCGCAGCCCGTACTCGCCTTATCCAGGCTACAATCCAGTTCCCGGTGCGATCGGTGAGTACAACGGCAAGTTCATGTGTAATCAGTTCGTCTTGCGTGGAGGCTCATGTGTGACGTCGGCGACGCATATACGATCCACCTACCGAAGCTTTTTCTACCCGAAAGATCGTTGGCAATTTTCGGGGATACGCCTGGCCAAGGACGCCTGAGTGCGCACGCCTTGCGCGTTATCCCGGCAAGGGTGGGTCACGATGGTGTGAGCACCCTAATGCGCTACAAGCCGTGGCAGGAACTCGCCCGCCCGCGCCAGGAAACTGACGTCTGCGTAGCGCGACAGAGCTGTTTTTTCAGGGTTTATTTCCACCACGTGCGCGCCATGCGCTCTCGCCGTAAACGGCAAACTGGCGGCCGGTTGGACCAGCGCCGAGGTGCCCACCACGAGGAAGACCTGCGCGGTTTCCGCAGCGGTGGATGCCTGCTGCAGCACCTCAGCGGGAAGCGCCTCACCGAACCACACCACGCCCGGTCGCAATAACGCCCCACACCGGCAACGGGGTGGCAACTCGTTCAACGGCACGTCGGTGTTACGGTCTTGGCGTCCACAGCCGGTGCACCGAAGTGTCCACAAATCACCGTGAAGTCTTAGGATGCGCCGGGAGCCTGCGCGCTCGTGCAACCCGTCCACGTTTTGCGTGATCAGGGTCAACTCTGGCACGTGGCGCTCGAGCTGCGCTAGCGCACGGTGGCCGGGATTAGGTTCGGCCGCCGCGACGCGGGTACGCCGCCAGTCGTACCACTCCCACACGAGACGCGGATCCCTGGCAAATGCCTCCGGCGTCGCCAGTTCCTCCGGGCGGTGCTGTTGCCACAGACCCCCGGCCCCACGAAACACGGGTATGCCGCTCTCCGCCGAGATGCCGGCGCCTGTCAGCACAGCGACGCGCTGCGACTCGGTGAGCCAGCGTTGGACGGTATCGATATCGGCCACAGCGGGGATCATAGGTGAAAGCGCAGTGCCCGAATAGCTGTGTAGGGTCGGTGCCTTACGGTCTGCGGCTTTTCTGTCATAGGCGACATCTCCCCGGGCTGCATCAGCTTTTATTGCCGGATGTTCGACCGCTGCGCCAGAATTTTGGCCCACTGGTGGGATTGGTGGTCGTATGTTCGATGGGTCGCTGGTCGGCAGACCTACATGCGGTTGGATGTGTTACGCTCGGGCGAGTTGTGGAGGCAGGTTTGCTGGCCTGGGTGCCGCAGGCGGCCGCGCTGTCAGGAGTACCTGGAAAAATGCCGTGTGTTTACACTGGGGATGTAGCGAAATTGCTTGAGCGCTTTCGGCCTGAGTCGATATTACAGGTCGACCCCGACGGTACCGAGGTGTTTTCGCGCTACCTCGAGACCAGCCCGGCCTGCAGAATCGATCGCTTGGCGCGTGGCGACATTAGGGCGCAACTGCAAGGGAAGGGACGTTATGCGTTCAGCTTTGTCGCCAATACCTTGGAGCATTTGAAAAAGGAGACAGCCGGACAAATAATCGCAAGACTGCGGGATATTCACTCCGAGCGTTTATTCGTCGTGGTGCCGGTGGGCAGTGACTGGGAGGGTCTCGCCAGCACATGGGAGATGTCTGATTTCGTCGCCTTCGGCATGCGCCTGATTGCGAGCTATACGACAAGCGGGAAACGCTTGCAGATGTATAAGTTCGATATCGTCGATTACAAAAACACACCGGACTGGCTCAGCTCGAAGCACTGGGCGCATCCCCAGCGTTGGGACAAGGAGCGATGGTAGAAATAACTAGGACTGAGGTCTGGGGACCTAGGACTAAGCGCAGCATTGTAGTGATCTTCAATCACCTGGGCCACAGAGCAGGTCAGCCGCTTACCGGTCGGAATGTGCAGGAACTCGTTCGGGCCGTGGGCGTTTGAGTGGGGTCCCAACACGCCCGTGATCAGAAACTGCGCCTGCGGAAATCGCTCGCCGAGCGTGGCCATGAAGGGGATGGAACCCCCTTCACCCATGTAGACGGCGGACTTGCCGAAGTACGCCTGCGACGCGTTCTCGACCCCGGGGGGAAACTTGGGGGTGGAGTAGAATAGTCGGTACTGCACACAAAATTTTTTCACGCACGGGCAAGCCATCGGCAAGTTGCCACCGTGAGTCGGTGCTGCTTGACTTTTGCCATCGGGTGGGGTAATCAGTCACAAAGATCGAATAAAAAACAGTTCAAACCTGTACTGAACCATAAACTTCACTGGTGTGCCCGCATACTGTAGACAAGCGGGGCAACTGTCTTGATTTCATCAGACAAACGCGCACCTCCATGAGAACATAAAGGAAATATGCCGGCGATGATCCAATCTATTTTTCACAAGGCCAAATCCGAGGGGCCGCTCTACGCGCTTTTCCTGAACTGTACGCTGAAGGCGAGTCCGGAGGTCTCAAACACCGAGGCGCTTTGCAATCTCGTTATCGAACGGCTCAAGACGCATGAACCCGACATCGAAACCGAAATCGTGCGGGTGGTCGACTACAATGTCATGCCCGGCATCTCAAACGATGAAGGTGACGGTGACGAATGGCCGAAAATCCTCGAGAAAATCAAGCGTTGCAACATTTTCATTCCGGCGATGCCAATCTGGATGGGAGTGCGTTCTTCTATCGCCCAGCGCGTCATCGAGCGGCTTGACGGTACGACGAAAACGGTGATGTGTGAGCAAACGGGGCAGTTCCCGCTTTACGGCTCGGTGTGCGGCTGCGTCGTCACTGGCAATGAAGACGGTTCACACGACTGCGTCGCCAACACCTTCGCCAACTTGCTGCATTTCGGTGTTACCGTGCCGCCGAATACGGACGTCTATTGGGTGGGCGATGCCGGCCCGGGCGCCAGCTACATTGAAGCCGGCGGCGAATCGTCCCCTTATGTACGCCGCAACGCGGAACTCACGGCCATCAATCTCCTCTTCGCCGCCAAGCTTCTGCGCGAAAATCCGTATCCAATCAATATCGCTGAGCACAACAAGGTCATGATTGAGCGCAATAAAGTCAAAGCGGAGGCGATGGAGCAGGCTACTCAATACATGCGCCAGAACATGCCGTCTTAAAGAGCCCCAATCGAAATAACCGAGGTCGAACACATGCTTGCAAAAGAACTGATCGAAGGTCTCGGTGTCTCAGACGCGGTCGACGCCATGATGATGACGTTTCAACATCGCGCTCACCTCATTCATCTAAGAACACCGGCAAAACAATCATGAACGCTGCAGAGCAGCTCGTTGAAGCGCTCGTCGCTGAGGGCGTGGAGTATGTCTTCGGCATTCCGGGCGACGAGAATCTGCATTTCATGGAGGCCCTTCGCAAGGACGACCGCATTGAGTTCATTCTCTGCCGCCATGAGCAGGCAGCGGGTTTCATGGCTGCCGCTTATGGTCGTTTGACTGGCAAGCTCGCGGTCGCCATGTCCACACTCGGGGCTGGGGCCACCAACCTTACGACCCCCGTGGCGCACGCCTATTTGGCTGCAATGCCGATGCTTGTGCTGACCGGTCAAAAGGCGCTACGCGATAACAGGCAGGGCCAGTACCAGGTCGTCGATGTGGTCGATGTCATGCGGCCGATCACGAAATTCACTGCGAAGGTTCCCTCTGGCGTTATGCTCGGCGCGCTTGCGCGTCAAGCGATGATGAGTGCGCTGGAAGGCCGCCAGGGGCCCGCGCATCTGGAGCTTCCCGATGATGTGATGGTAGACGAACAGCTTGGTCCGCTGGTTCCCTGCTACCACGGGAACGCGCCGGTGCCTTCGTCAGAGAGCATCGCAAGGGCGGCGGAGCTGATCCGCAATGCCAAGCGTCCGCTCATCATGGTGGGCGGCGGCACGCGCGCCAACCGGCCCGAGGTCGCGATGGCCCTCCGTGCCCTGATCGAGAAGACGCAAATTCCTTTCGTCGCCACTATGATGGGCAAAGGCGTGGCGGAGGAGCGCGGCCCGCTCTATGTTGGCACGTCGATCATGCCCGGTGACTATCCGAACTGCGCGATTCAGGCGACCGATGTGATCCTGAATGTCGGGCACGACGTCATGGAGAAGCCGACCTTCCACATGCGCCCAGATGACGGCCGGACCGTGATCCACCTCAACCCCTTCCCGGCGCAGGGCGATACCGTCTACTTCCCACAGCATCAGTTGGTAGGGGACATGGCCGCCGCGCTGGAGGGCCTCGCTGCCGCACTCGCGCCGAACCCAGCCTGGGACCACGGACCGATACTGCGTGCCGCGGAAGCCATGCAGGCGAGTATTGCCCGCGCGGCCACTGATGCGAGCGCACCCGCGAAGCAGGGCTACGTCGCACACCAGCTGCGCGAATTCATGGGCGAGAAGGACATCCTCTCGCTCGACAACGGCATCCACATGTTGTGGATCACCCGAAACTACGGCGCCTACCAGCCGAATACAATGTTGATCGACCACGCGCTCGGCAGCATGGGCATTAGCCTGCCTGCGGCCATTGCCGCGAAACTGGTGTACCCAGAGCGCAAGGTGGTGGTGGTCACCGGCGATGGCGGTTTCATGATGAACAGTCAGGAACTGGAGACGGCGGTCCGCCTCGGCCTCGATCTCATCGTCGTTGTCTTCAATGACAGTGGGTTTGGTATGATCCGGCTGAAACAGATGGCAGATGGCCATGGCCACTATGGCGTCGACTTCAAGAACCCCGACCTCGTGGGATATGCGAAAAGCTTCGGCGCGCACGGGCACCGGCTCGATGATCCCAGCCAATTCCGGGCATTGCTCGACGAGGCGGTGGCCCAGGGCGGCGTTCACGTCATCGATGTGCCCATCGACGTACGACAGGACATGGCGCTGATGAAAGAGATGAAATCCGTCGATTGCGCCCAATTCCGTCGCAATTGACGCGGCCTAGGAGGACTCGTATCGGACGCTTGCATTCGAAGCGCCAGGGTTGAGGCGCTGCAACGGTTTCCGGGAATCAGCAACGTTCTGTCTGCGTCGGGCTTGCGCCTCATTATCAATGGTGAAGCGCCGATTGAGGCCGCGGATCGGATGGTCAAAGAGATTCTCGCTGCCTGTGATCGCAGGCAAGAACCCCAGTAAGGCGCCAAAAATGCGAGTCACGGGTAAGACACGCACCTCGATTATTGTTGGAATTACTGCTTCGTGAAGGATCAAGGAAAACGAGGATGGAGCAAGTAAAGACAATCCTTGAAACGATTGTTTTCGCGGTTGATCTGGTTGGCATTGCAATTTTGGTATTCGCCGCTCTGAAGTTCATCGAGCACTATCTCGGTTTAGAGATCAAGCGGCTGCAAGGGCTTGAATGCGTCAAGGGGATAGATCTGGTGACCGCGTACCCAGCATTGCCGAAGCCGACGCGACTGTGAAAATGTGGGGTTGCTTAAAGCAATGAAAATGGCGGTCGCTCCACCAAAGGCCTAAACGGACGCAGCTCTGCGACTGCGTCCTCTCAAGCGAGGATAGAGTATGAGCTTTCAAGAACTCAGAGCGTTGGCCGAGCAAACTTCGCCCGCGTCAGTCAGCGACGTGATGGCCAAACTGGGTCATCACCATCAGCACGAGATGATCGGCCCCAAAGCGCAAACGCCGACTCGGACCTTGTTCGCCGAGGCGGTCACATTGCGCAGTCTGCCCATGCGGGCCGATCTTGCCGAAGACGCGGTGGAAGCGTCGGGCGGTGATCCGCTCAAGATGGCGTTCGACCAAGCCGTAGAGGCCACCACCGAAGGCAAAGTGATGGTGGTCGACGTCTCGGGCTGGACGGGCGCCACCATTGGCGGAGGCACCAAGTACTCGCGACTGGCCGATACCGGCGCCGCTGGCCTGGTGACCGACGGCCTGATCCGAGACAGCGACGAGCTGGTGAACTACGGCTACGCCGTGTACTGCGCTGGATTCTCGCCGCGGTCGGGCACGCGCAATTTCCTTTACCCGCACGACTTCAACGTGCCGGTCACCTGCGGCGGTGCGCTCGTTCGACCTGGAGACTATCTGATTGGCGACGCCGATGGCATCGTGGTCTTGCCGCGAAAGTGGGCAGACAAGGCGCTGAAGATGGCTGTCATGAAAGAAAAGCTCGACGAATTCGTCAAAGCGAAGATTAAGAAAGAGAAGATCCCCGGCGGCACTGTCTACCCTCCGACTGAAGCCGTATTGCAAGAGTTCGCCGCGCACATCGGTGTCGATCGGACCAAGCTACCATTGTGAAACCACAGCGTAACGCGACCGCCTGAGACAGCGTTCAGCAGGAGACCCAACGATGACGCAGCGATCCGGTGACCCCGTACCCAGCATTGCCGAAGCCGACGCGACCGGAGAAATCGCGGAACTTTACGCCGACATCCGCCAATCTTTGGGCATGCCGTTCGTCAACTTGGTTTGGCGCAACCTGGCGTCGGTTCCCGGCGGCTTGAAGTGGGCGTGGACCACAATGAAGCCCCTGTATCAGCAAGGCGCCGTCTATGTAGAAGCTCGACAACTGCGCGACAGTCAAACGCTGCCACCCGTACCGACCCTGCCGCGGGCAGTGCTGCGCGCCGCCGGGGTCGATGCAAGCGCCGAGGTGTCGATTCGGGCCGCCATCGACGGCTATGATCGCGGCAATCCGCTCAACATTGTCACCTTTTCGGCGCTGATGAGCCGACTGCGCGGCGAAAAGCCCACGGCGCCCCCACCAGCGCCGGTCGACGCAGGGCACGAGCCCCCCGTCGCTGGTGAAACCCCCAAGATGCTCAACTTCGATCAGATGGATCCCGTTGCTGCGGACATGGTTCGAGCCGTCAACCTCTTGGGCGCCCGCGGCCGCGCGCGAGAAGTCCAAGTCAGCCTTCCCAGAAACCTGGCGCACTGGCCCGGCTTCCTCTCTCTCTACTGGACGATACTCGCACCGCTTCATGACGACGGCCGGCTCGCCACCTGCATCGACACGGTGCTCGAAGACGGCCGCAAACGCGGCGGTCGCATGGCAGCAGCGCTCGGCGACACGCCCGAACCGTCGGAAGAGACTCGCTGGGGCGTGCTCGAATCGCTCGAAAACCTCGTTCCGAATGCAATGGGCCGAATGATACCCGTCGTCAGCTTGCTCAAGAAAATGATGCCCGCGGGCGACCCCGCCTAAATTGCGAGCCCAGTGCGGCACGGTGGGCGCCCAAGGGTGCCTGGGTTTCACCGTCCACGGCGACGACGTAAACCTTGCGGCGCGCATCGAGCAGATGAACAAGGGGCTAGGCACGCGGATTCTAATTGAGTCAATGGCTCGAAGAGGCCCCGGCTGGGGAAAAATGGGCGGAATCGGCGGCCACTTACGTTCTTTCTCGCTCAGGAGGTTAAGAAAAAGAGCAGAAATAAGGTTGCGAGGAGTGTTTTCATTTTATTCTACCCTGCAAATAATTCTGTGTAGCTGCCAGTTTCAAACATAACGTTTCGCGTAACCGGCCGCCCAAAGCTTTAGAGCAAAGCGGCTCAGCTTTGGGCAGTCCGAGTTGACACGTTCGTTATGCTTTTTGCCTTAATGAATCCATTACAGAATTAACACGGTCGGCATAAACCGGGTCAGCTTTTCTAAATTGTTCAAGCATTCGCTGTTGAGCTGACTCTGTTGCATGTACTAGACCCTCAGCAATAGTCGTCGTCAGTTGAGTCTTTTGAGACTCATCCATAAGGCGGAACAAGCTTCCAGCCTGACTATAATGGTCTTCATCGTCAGAGAGGCTATGTCGTGTCACCCAGGCATTTTCCGATACTGGCATGGGTGGCTCAGCAACCGATGGTTCGGGAACGGGTGCGCCATCATTGATCTGATCGTTGGGGTAATAGTTGACGCCAGAGCCCTGAACGGTCATATCGCCACGCGCCGGGCACGTACCAGCCATTGCACCATCTCTTTGATAGTGGTGAACCGGACACTTTGCAGCATTGACAGGCAGTTGATTGGCATTGGCACCTACGCGGTAACGATGGGCATCTTGATAGGCCAGCAAACGCCCCTGCAACATTTTATCCGGCGATGCACCTACGCCCGGTACCAGATTATTCGGCGCAAAACAGGCCTGCTCGGTTTCAGCAAAGTAGTTGTCCACATTGCGGTTCAGTTCAAGCTGACCCACGTCAATCAAAGGGAAATCAGTGTGAGGCCATATCTTGGTAAGATCAAAAGGATTGATGGAATAGCTTTTGGCCTGTTCCTCCGTCATCACCTGCACCTTGGCTGCCCAGCTTGGATACTCACCCCGATCAATCGCAGAAACCAGATCCTGCTGTGCACCGAAAGGTGAAGCGGCTGCCGCCTGCTCGTTGGTCAGGTTTTGAATACCCTGATTGGATTTAAAGTGCCACTTGAACCAGAAACGCTCACCCTTGTCATTCCAGAAACTGAAGGTATGTGAACTGAAGCCATGCATGTGGCGGTAGCTCGCGGGAATACCCCGATCAGACATCAGTATGGTCATCTGGTGCAGGGATTGTGGGTGATTTGCCCAGAATTCATAGATGGCCGCCGGATCAGGCAGGTTGGTACGTGGATTCTTTTTCTGTGAATGGATGAAGTCCGGAAATTTGATGGCATCACGCAAGAAGAAAACAGGCGTATTATTTCCGACCATGTCGTAGTTGCCTTGTTCGGTATAGAACTTGATCGCAAATCCACGTGGATCACGGGCGTAATCACTCGAGTCCTGGCCCCCGCCTACAGTAGAGAAACGGACAAAAACATCTGTCTTTTTCCCCGCTTCCTGAAGAAAACTCGCAATCGTGTAATTTTCTAACGACTTACTAACCGTAAAAGTACCGTAAGCCCCGGTACCTCTGGCATGTACTACGCGCTCAGGAATCCGCTCGCGGTTAAAACGTGCGAGCTTTTCGAAGGTATAGTGGTTGTCAAAAGTCAGAGAACCGCACTCTCCAACACTGATACTGTTGTCGTCATCAGCGACAGGAGAGCCTGTCGCTGTAGTTAAGGTGTGTTTGCTCATTTTGTTTACTCCGAATATTAGTTAGATAGGGCAAGATGCAAGTTGTTAGCTTGACCTTAAGTAGTAGCTTAGGGATGAGTGTGTGAATTGTATAATCTATTGTTTCTATTATTATGATAGATAATTCCTATCATTCGTGAGCGATGGATTTCTCTGTGAACAAATAATCATTTAACTCCTTGTCAAAGGTTCGGTCTTTTCGACGAATCCATTCAAGAATCATTGCCGCATGTTCTTTTTCTTCATCACGGTTATGAGCAAGAATTGCTTCTAATTCATTGTCTTTGCAGGCATCAACTCTTTGGTTATACCAATCTACCGCCTCCAATTCCTCCATTAGCGATGTAATTGCCCTATGCATATCTCTAGTTTCATCGGTAAGTTCATCAATAGGTTCATGATAACCTTCATTAGCCATCGTTATTTCCTCATGTTGATGTACTTAGTTTTTTGAGCATAACGATGATTAGGCGGGTCACGCAGTATATCTTCGCGACGATGCCGTGTCCCGAGTGAAAACGCCCTTGTAGTCGGGGGGATACGCGCTGCCAGAAATAGGCGGTGCGGGGGATATTCTGCAATCCTGCAGTCTATCAACCATATCGAGCATCTGGCGGCGTAACGGAATTAGCCTGCGGCGGTTAGGCCCATTCTGTGT
>FXBF010000816.1_pt1 | contig 10899 bp, 10 predicted proteins | sample 5335321 | NCBI WGS metagenome assembly FXBF01 (sample SAMEA103928391, study PRJEB20085) | sediment metagenome | isolation source: sediment | reverse complement strand
GGTTAGTTCCTCCTCGATTTGTCACCGCGCAGCGGGGTGAGGTGCTCGCAATGACAGGGTTTCGAGCTTAAGTAAGTGCCATTCAGGACTGACCCGGAATTCAGATATTCCTGTCTTCCGTCGCTACAGGGACAAGACCCCGCCACAACCCAAGGAGCTGGCATGGAACCCGAAGAAGTTTTCGTCAACGAACTTATCCAGGACCTGGAAAGCGGCCACCTGCAGTTGCCCACCCTGCCCGAGGTGGCGTTACGGGTGCGTGATGTCGTCGATGACGAGGATGCCAACGCCGGCCAGATCGCCGATATCATCGGCCAGGACGCCGCACTGTCCGCGCGCCTGCTGCAGGTCGCCAATTCCCCCCTGTACCGCGGACGCCAGGAAATCGACCGTCTGTCCATGGTAATCGCCCGGCTGGGCAACAAGCTGGTGCGTAACCTGGTCACCAGCCAGGTCATGAAACAGATGTTCCAGGCCACCAACGACATGGTCGACCAGCGCCTGCGCGCAGTGTGGGAACACAGCGTGCAGGTCGCCGCCATTTCCCGCGCGCTGGCCGGCCATGCCCCCGGCGTGGAGCCGGATCAGGCTATGCTGGGAGGATTGCTGCACGATATTGGTATCCTGCCGATCCTGTACCGCGCCGAGGAACGCGATGAACTGCTGGATACGCGGGGGCTGCTCGATCACATGATCGAAAGCCTGCACACCCGCATTGGCGGCGCCATCCTTAAACACTGGAAGTTTCCCGAGGCACTGGTAGCAGTCGCCGCCGAGCACGAAAACCTGACCCGGGACCATGCCGGCCCCGCCGACCTGGTCGACGTGGTACAGGTCGCCATTCTGCAAAGTCATATTGATACTGACCACGCGCTGAACCAGGCGGACTGGAGTACCATCCCCGCCTTTCACCAGCTCGGACTCGATGTGGACGTCCATGAAATCGAACTCACTGGTGTAGCGGAGGAAATCGACGCCGTACAGCAATTGTTCGACTAGAAACATCCTTTTCTACCCCTCTGATTTTAATGCTATTCTTTTAACCAGATGCAGGAGTTACCGGTTTTTAAGCCGATAACGGTTCAAGCCACTGGCCACGGTGCCGACCCAGTATTAAAATCCTCTATTCTCAATTGGATAGAGCAGCAGGAGATGATGTGGGCAGGAAAGCAGTTCCCGCCGCCCAGGATGAACTTCGGGAGACGCAGTCCCGGCTTGAAGAAAAAGAAGCCGAGATTGCCATGCTCAGGGAACTTACCGAAGTCATCGGCAGCGAATACAATCTGCAAAAGGTTTTCGACCTTGTCGCTACGCGTGCCCGCGAGTTATTGCACGCCGAGACTGTCACCGTCCCGGTACTGTCACCGGATCAATCCAGTTACTGTTATCGAGCCGCTGTCGGAAAGAATGCCGAAGAGCTCCGGTTTGCGGAGCTACCGATCGAAATCGGCATTTGTGGCTGGGTGATTCGTCATCAAAAGGCCTGGTGGCGGGGTGTGCTTGACCAGCTGGAAGAGCCCGAGCGGAATAAATGGGAAAAGGAAGCCGGCAATATCCTGCTGGTGCCATTGGTCGGGAAACGGCAATTTCTGGGCGGCATTGCCTGCATCAATAAAATCGGCGGAGAGAATTTCGATGCACAGGATTTCGATCTGCTGAGCATGTTTGCCGGCCAGGTCAGTATCGCGATCGAAAACGCCATGTTTTTCGAGGAGCTTACTACCTCCACGCAAAAAGCCGAAGCCTACAAAGAAAAACTGATCGAAGCCAATCAAAAACTCTCCCGTTCCAATGAAGAGTTGCAGCATCTTGCCGTTCACGACCCGTTAACGGCCCTTCCCAACCGCATTCTTATTCTGGATCGACTGCAACAGGGTATTTTGAGCGCCAAACGCGAGCAGAATTCCGCGGCACTGATCATGATCGATCTCGATCACTTCAAGGAGGTCAACGACACCCTGGGCCACTCAGTGGGTGACGATCTGTTAGTCAGTGTCGGAAAATGTTTCCTGTCAGCGTTGAGAGAGCCTGATACCCTGGGACGGCTGGGGGGCGATGAATTTGCCGTGGTTCTGCCACGGGCAGACCGGGAGGCCGCACTCACCGTTGCCAGAAAGCTGCAACTGACGCTGCAACAACCGGTAGCAGTCGATCACAACAGTTTCTCCATCGGTGCCAGCATGGGCATTGCAATCTATCCCGAGCACGGTACGGATCCTTCCGCACTGTTGAGAAGTGCGGACGTCGCCATGTACATTGCCAAGCGCGATCACGACGGGTTCGTCGTATACGACCCGCGCAATGATATCAACAACCCCAACCGGCTGGAGCTGTTACGTGACCTGCATGCTGCAATCCAGCAACACGAAATCGGCCTCGCGTTTCAACCCAAGCTGGACCTCCGCAGCCAGGTCATTACCGGCGTAGAGGCGCTGGCACGCTGGACACACCCGGTACGCGGCGTTATCCCGCCCGCTGATTTTATTCCTGTTCTTGAACATACCGGGCTGATTAAACAGTTCACCCTGCAAATTCTCGACAAGGCGGTTCGCTACTGCAAGACCTGTCAGGAGGAAGGTTACCGGCTCAGGGTGGCAGTGAATCTGTCGATGCACAATCTGCGCGACGAGAACCTGCCCGGCCAGATTGCTGAAATCCTGGATCGCCATGATCTTGATAAACAAGACCTGACGCTGGAAATTACCGAGAGCGCCATCATGCATGACCCCGAACACAGCCTGGACATCCTGACCAGGCTGGACAGCATGGGTGTGGAGCTTTCAGTGGACGATTTTGGTACCGGGTATTCCTCGCTCAGCCACTTGAAACGGTTACCTGTGCAACAACTCAAGATTGACCGATCCTTTGTAAGCGGCATAATCGACGACAAAGACGACGCCATGATTGTCCGTTCCACCATCGATCTGGCACACAACCTTGGGTTGAACACAGTCGCGGAAGGCGTTGAAACAGAAAGTATCCTCAACGAACTGAAAAAAATGCGCTGCGATAGTGCCCAGGGTTACCTGATAAGCCGGCCGCTGTCACCCGACGATTTCCTGAGCTATCTCAAGGCCGGCGAATGGACTGTAAACCTCATTGAAGACGAGGACGATACGGAAACCTGTACCGGCTATTGACGCATGTGCGGGAACAGCAACACATCCCGTATTGACGCAGAATCGGTAAACAGCATCACCAGGCGGTCAATACCGATGCCCTCGCCCGCCGTAGGCGGCAGACCGTGTTCCAGCGCGCAGACGTAATCCTCGTCGTAGTGCATGGCCTCATCGTCACCGGCCTCCTTTTCTTCCACCTGCTGCCGAAAACGCTCTGCCTGGTCTTCGGGATCATTCAGTTCGGAAAAGCCGTTGGCGATCTCCCGCCCGCCGACAAAAAATTCGAAACGGTCGGTCACAAACGGGTCTTCATCATTACGCCGTGCCAGGGGTGATACTTCCGTCGGGTAAGCAGTGATAAAGGTGGGATCCTTGAGCCGGTGTTCCACGGTCTTTTCGAAAATCTCGATCTGCACCTTGCCCAGGCCATAACTGTCCTTGATCAGGATATCCAGTGACACAGCGATCCTGCGCGCTGCATCCAGATCGTCCAGCTGCGCCATCTCCAGTTCGGAATTAAAGTGCAGGATGGATTCCTTTACAGTCATACGCGCAAACGGCTTGCCGAAATCGTATTCATCGCCCTGATAGGAAATCACAGTACTACCCAGAATCAATTTCGCCATGGACTGCAGCAGTTCCTCTGTTGTATCCATCAGGTCGTGGAAATCTGCGTATGCCTCGTAGAATTCCAGCATGGTGAATTCCGGATTGTGGCGCGTGGACAGGCCTTCGTTGCGGAAGTTGCGATTGATCTCGTACACCTTCTCGAAACCACCGACCACCAGGCGTTTGAGATACAGCTCCGGCGCAATACGCAGGTACAGTTGCATATCCAGTGCATTATGATGGGTGGTAAACGGCCTGGCGGCTGCCCCTCCCGGAATGCTCTGCATCATCGGTGTCTCGACTTCCAGGAAATTTCGCCGGTTAAAAAAGTCGCGGATAAACTGCACGATGCGCGAACGAATAACAAAGGTATCGCGTGACTCCTGATTCATGATCAGATCCAGGTAGCGCTGCCGGTAACGGATCTCCTGGTCAGTAAGCCCGTGAAATTTTTCCGGCAACGGGCGTAATGACTTGGTCAGAATGCGCAGCTCGTCCGCCTTGACCGACAACTCTCCGGTTTTCGTTTTAAACAGCTTGCCTTCGGCACAAATGATGTCACCGATGTCCCAACCCTTGAACGCCTGATAACACCCCTCAGGCAGACTGTCGCGCTGAGCAAACAGCTGAATACGCCCGGACATGTCCTGTATATGCGCGAAGCTCGCCTTGCCCATGACACGCTTGCCCATCATGCGGCCGGCCACCTTGACCCGGATGGTATTTTCCTCAAGCCAGTCCTTGTCTTTGCCGTCAAACGCAGCATGCAACTCAGCAGCGATGGCATCACGCCGAAAATCATTGGGAAACGCCGCACCCTGCTCCCGCAAGGCATTCAGTTTCTGTCTGCGCTGGGCAATAAGTTTGTGTTCGTCGGTTTCTGTCATAGTTTATTATCCTGTCATTGCGAGCGCAGCGCGGCAATCTTTACAGTCTGGCGCCAAGCCAAAGAGATTGCCGCGCTGCGCTCGCAATGACGGGTAAGTTCTTCAGGCAATCTCACAGGCCACTCTTCAGGCTCGCCTCGATAAAGGCATCCAGATCGCCGTCCAGCACCCCCTGGGTGTTACCCGTCTCTACACCGGTACGAAGATCCTTGATACGCGACTGGTCCAGCACATAGGAACGGATCTGGCTGCCCCAACCGATATCCGATTTGCTGTCCTCAATCACCTGCTGGTCGGCATTGCGTTTCTGTATTTCCAGCTCGTACAGCTTGGCTTTTAATTGTTTCATCGCGGTCGCCCGGTTCTTGTGCTGGGAACGATCATTCTGACATTGCACCACAACCCCGCTGGGCTGGTGGGTGATGCGCACCGCCGATTCAGTCCGGTTGACGTGCTGACCACCGGCGCCGCTGGCACGATAGACATCGACGCGCAAATCCGCCGGGTTAATGTCGATTTCAAAGTCATCGTCAATTTCCGGCGCTACAAACACGGCGGCAAACGACGTATGCCGCCGATTACCCGAATCAAAGGGGGATTTGCGGACCAGGCGGTGCACACCGATCTCGGTACGCAGCCAGCCAAACGCATAGGCCCCGTTGACTTTGATAGTAGCGCTTTTGATACCCGCCACTTCCCCGGCGGATACTTCGATCAACTCCGTCGCAAACCCGTGGCGCTCGGCCCAGCGCAGGTACATGCGCAGCAGCATCTCCGCCCAATCCTGCGCTTCGGTACCACCAGACCCGGACTGGATATCAAGGAAAGCATTGGCGGCATCCATTTCACCTGAAAACATGCGGCGAAATTCCAGTGTAGCAACTCGCGCTTCCATACCGGCAACATCGCTTGTTACCACATCGAAGGTTTCCTGGTCATTTTCCTCTGCTGCCAGCGCCAGCAACTCGGCAGCATCCTGCAAGGTCGTCTCTATACCGGTAAGGGTCTCAACCACCTCTGCGAGCCGCGCCCTCTCCTTACCCAGAGCCTGAGCACGTTCCGGATCATTCCAGACATCCGGATCTTCCAGTTCGCGGCAGACTTCCGTTAACTTTTCACGCTTGGTATCGAAGTCAAAGATACCCCCTCAGGGATTCGGAACGCCCTTGCAGGTCCTTGATCTGATTTAGTACCGGATTAATTTCCAAAACGGCTCCCTGATATGAAACTTTGCTGCCAGATAAAAAACGCGAATCATACCGGGTTCCCCAACAGCTGCCAAAAATTACCCGCGCCGGCGCTGAATATCGACCAGCCTGTTCTTCTCATCCACCCGGATGACGAATACGCCCTGGATACCCTCACGCGTAACGAAGGGTCGTAGCGATGCCGCTGGAAACTGGACAGTACGTCCTTCGACATCGAGCGCGACCACATGCCGCGCTTCCCCACCATACATCCTCTGGTAGGCAGCGGCTTCGATACTCAAGGGTACGATGTATTTTTTGACGCGCATTGATCCTGTAATTATTTTCGAGATTACACATCACAACATTGCTGTAACTTACTGTTTTAACGCTATTGAAGCAACTCGATCATCTCAATAACAAGTTGCAGACTCAGCAGGCCGCGATATTCGTTACTGTCCAACCGGTAGGCGAGACGCACCTGCTGTCCTTCTTTTAACTGGTGCTCCGCTGCCTGGTTGAAAGCAATGGCATCCAGAGCCTGGCTGCCGCCTCCCGGCCTGACCAACAACTTCAGGTGATGCTCGCCAACCACACGTTGTTGCAGGACAGTAAAGTTTCCGTCGAACAGCGGCTCCGGGAACCCCTGTCCCCAGGGCCCGGCCGAACGCAGCTGCTCGGCCAGTTCAAGGTTAAAATCTTCCAGGTCCAGCGGACCATCGGATTCCAGCACACTGGTCAAGATCCTGTCATCCAGACGCGCTTCCAGTTCCTTCAGGAAAGCCGCTTCAAATACCGGCAGCTTATGCTCTGCCAGCGATAAACCGGCCGCCATTGCGTGTCCACCAAAGTTGTGCAGCACATCAGGATGACGGGCTGCAATGGCGTCCAGCGTGTCGCGAATATGCAGCCCGGGAATCGAGCGTGCCGAACCCTTGAGCTGGTCCGGACCGGATCGCGCGAATGCGATGACCGGGCGGTGAAAACGCTCCTTGATTCTTGATGCAAGAATGCCGATCACACCCTGGTGCCAGTCCGGCTCGAACAGACAAAGCCCCAGGGGTAGCTGCTCTTCCTGTACATGAACCTGTTGCACAAACTCCATTGCCTGGGTTTTCATACTCGCTTCGATCTCCCTGCGTTCGCGGTTAAGGGCATCGAGCTCCGCTGCCAGCTGTTGCGCCTTTCCGGCGTCCTCGGCCAGCAGGCATTCAATACCGAGCGACATATCATCAAGCCGCCCCGCAGCATTCAGGCGCGGCCCGACTGCGAAGCCGAAATCCGCCGCCACGACACGCGCAGTTTTGCGGCCGGCAATTTCCAGCAATGCCCTGATTCCCGGCCGACAATGTCCGGCACGTATACGTTGCAGACCCTGCCTGACCAGCACCCGGTTGTTGTGGTCCAGAGGTACCAGATCGGCAACCGTGCCCAGTGCCACCAGGTCCAGGTAGTCCGCAAGGTTTGGCTCCGCACACTTCCTGTCTGTAAACCAGCCGTTCTCCCTGAGCCGGCTGCGTAACGCCATCAGCAGGTAAAAAGCCACCCCGACACCGGCCAGATTCTTGCTCGGAAATTTATCCTGCGGCTGATTGGGATTGACAATCGCGTCCGCTGCAGGCAGTTCGCTACCCGGCAAGTGATGGTCGGTAACCAGCACACGGATGCCGCGCTCACGTGCAGCCTCCACACCGTCGAGACTCGAAATACCGTTATCGACTGTAATAATCAGGTCGGGTGTGGAATCAGCTGCAACAGCGACAATTTCGGGCGTCAATCCGTAGCCGAATTCGAAACGGTTCGGGACCAGGTAATCAACGCTGTGCGCGCCCATCGCCCGTAACACAGATACCATCAAGGCACTGCTGGTCGCACCATCGGCATCAAAGTCACCGACCACCAGAATCCTTTCCTGTCGCAGCAAGGATCCAGCCAGCAGATCCACCGCCGTTGATATACCTTTCAGATCAGAGGGGGAATACAGACGCGTAAGACTGTTGTCCAGATCTATGCCCGTTCTGACATTCCTCGCCGAGTACACGCGTCGCAATACCGGGTGTAGAGCTTCCGGAAGCCCGTGCTGAATGGATTCAGGCAACGGTCTCTGAACAATTTTTTTCATCTGGCACCAGGCTGCATACACATACCTGTGCCATTCTAGTTCAAAGTGGGCCAGGTGTGGACATTCGGATCAGATATGGTTTAGTTATACCTGTGGTTAATGGCCACCACCATGTCCGCCACTGTGGCTACCGCCACTTCTGCCGACGTGCGATTGCCCACCGCTATGACTACTGCGGGCCGTTACATGGGTCCCGCCATGTCCGATGTTGAGTGCTCCATGGTTTGCGGTTTGGTCACCTCGCGATACACCATGCTGGCCTCCAGTTGCACTGGCATGCTGTCTGTTGTGCCCAATATATTTATTGTCGGAGTGTACTGATCCGTGTCGGCCACCCTGTACGGTGTGAATAGCGCTGACAGTCTGTGTTCCACTGTGTCGACCGGTGTGAGTTACGTGGTGGGCATTCACTCTGTGATGCCCCACGCCGGAATGGTGTCCGAACCAGGTATGGGGATAACTCACAAATCCGAAAGAATAAGGACCTCCGTAGTAGTACGGGGTGTAATAGTAGACTGGGTAGGTATTTACGTACGTTACAGCCGGATAGACGGGAGATGCCGGGTAAGTCGTCACTGGATAGTTTGGTACCGCGTTGGTGTACGTTTCCGGTGGGACAACATCTGGAGAGGTTTGCACAGTTGTTGCCTGCGATAACAGGTACTGGATTATCTCGTCGCTGACGCCGGCCAAAAGCAACCTGTCGATCGCGTCGGCATCCGGGCTGAATCCTGCCTCGCGGTTCTCGAGGAATAACAGTATGGTTTGGTCCGAGACACCTCGCTGGCTTAACAGCACAATATCGTCGAGGCTTACCTGGTGATAATCGGCTTCAGCCCCTGCAAGCATGGCTAATCCAAACAAACCCGTTAGGTACCGATACTTCACGGTGCCGTATCCAGGTTAGCGCCTGTTTCCTCAGGAACGGCCTTCAACATGGTCTGGATCACCGTCTCGCTTACTCCCAATTCCATCAGGCGTGGAATGTCTTCCGCCTTTAACTCGAAGGCGGAATTGGTGGCCTGGATTAAGGCAATGATGTCGTCATCACTATACTCTTTACCGCTGAGCTGAAGGACATCATAAATGGTAAGTGCAAATGCCTGGCTGCATAGAAACAGCGCGATTACGGCACCCGTCGCTACAGTGCGCAGGTACAAGGTAGCCATGTTCCATACTCCCGTAATCCAGCTATCGGGTAATCTTGTTTGTTTCGACAGGTTTCCACGCTACTGGTTCGACTTCGGGCCGAGCATTAGTTCAGTTTATGAGGTGCGGCATGTGTCTGTTTCAGCTCAGAGCCAGCACTTCCCGATACGACTTGCTGCGTTTCCAGAATTTCAACGGGTCTGCAGGACCCATGTGGAAACGTTGTCCGTTCATCGGGAATACTTCCAGAGAACCCAGCCGACGCTCGGCCAGCGCATCGAGCAGCGGCTCAAACCAGTCACGTTCGTAGCGTTCGAGTGCTTCATTCCAATGCCCGAAATCTTCGTAAGCTGCCGGCACATCAAGTGCGTCCAGGGTCAGCAGGACACGTTCATTGCTCCCCAGGCTGCTTAACAGCACGTCGGTATGGTTCGGCACAGGCTCACAGTGTGACGTATTCCAGATACCCAGACCCTTTACAGTTGCATCGTTTGTGACCACCCTTGTAAAGCACGGCTCCCCTCTCGCTGGCAACAGTCCGCCTCCCCAGACCCACAGGCTGTTGACCAGTGGCAAGCCGCGTTCAGCACGCTGCCGGTTAACCGGGTGCGAGTGCATGAGCATCTGGATTTCATTTAACCGTTTGCGCCAGGCCTGGGCATCCTCACCTTGCGGCAGATAATCTGAAACGGGTTTCCCACGCAGCAAAGGCAGTGGTGTCGAAATCAACGCCTGGCAATTTTCACCACTCAGGTACCAACGCTTTGCATGACTGCTCTCAAGCCGCCAACCATCCTGTGCAAGGAAATCTGCAACGCTGCCCAGCAATGCCCGGCTTTCTTCATCGCTCAATGAAAAGGTAGCCGCGTCGAACAGAATCAGCCCGCGCGCGTCAGCGCGCAGGTGTACGGGATCGGCGCGCAGGCAGTAACCCTCGGATAGTTGACCCGAATCGCCCAGGCGGGCAAAGGGTGCAACCGGGGCCTGGTGGTCCCGGAAGCGGACGCTAAACAGTTTTAATGCGGTTTCCTCCAGATCCTCTGCTGGAAACGACTGCGGCTGACTGCGGCTTAAGCCCCTGGATAACGCAGGTGCGCTGGCAAACGCATCCTCTGCATAGCCTGTAAATGTAGCCGCCAGTCCGGGTACAAGCAGGGTGATCGAGAGTGTCAGCTCAGCTTCCCCACAATGAAGGCCGGGTGTTCAGCCAGCCCGGATGCGGCCGCTAGTCCTCGTGTCATTGTAATGCCGGCCGGCCTGCTACGGCCGGCAAAATTTCACGTCATCAAGAGAGGATAGAACATGTTTCATATTGGGGCCTTTAAAATCGAGCTCATGGGGCAGACAGCGACCTTCGACGTGGTCACGGCCTATGGTCTGGTCTGCGCAGCCGTGTTTCTGACCGGTTTTATTGTCGCTATGCGCAAGGGAAAAAAGGGACAGCGCACATCGGGTTGAAATGACACCGTCGTTCCAGCTTCTCCCGTTCGCGGACTTAGGTCGCCCCGCCGGCAGACCGACCTGGAGCGTCAGCTCAGATTCCCCACAATGGCCTCACGCACCGGTTCAAGTTTTGCATCGATGGTAACGATACCCCCGGCGCATTGCTTGATGGCTGTTTCGGGGTCTTTAAGGCCGTGACCGGTCAGGGTACAGACTATAGAGCTGCCCTCGGGGATCTTGCCGGTTTTAATGTCACGCAGCGCGCCGGCCAGCGATGTCGCCGACGCCGGCTCACAGAAAATACCTTCCTTTTCTGTCAGCAGTTTTTGTGCAGCAGGGATTTCCTCATCGCTGCATTCATCGAACCAGCCATCGGATTCCTC
>FXBF010000815.1_pt1 | contig 10900 bp, 8 predicted proteins | sample 5335321 | NCBI WGS metagenome assembly FXBF01 (sample SAMEA103928391, study PRJEB20085) | sediment metagenome | isolation source: sediment | reverse complement strand
CCCACGGCCGATACCTCAATCTGATTATTTCGTCAATACCTTGGCGCATAGTGCTCAGGCTAACACACGGGAACAGGCAGTACCGGCAGCCATTATCTGGATGACATTGTTAGGACTAGACAACCCATGAAGCTTTCGAATCTTTTCAAGACCACCGTTCTGAGTTTTGCCCTGTTTTCCGGAACAGGGAATGCCGACGAATCCGATATCTATTCAATTCACTTTTCCGAGGACGGGAAACACCTGATTACCGGTGGCGCGGGCGGCTTTACCCTGGCGGATACGGTAAAACACTCTGGTGGCATCAAGATCTGGAACAGCGAAACCGGCGGCCTGGTCGAAGCCATGGGACAGCGCGATGACCTCGACAGCATCTTCGGCGAACAGTACGGTCGCGTCGGCAATCGCCGCTGGGGCATCAGTAATTTCAAGGATATTGTCCTGACAGGTTCCTATCCTGACGGCAAGGTACTGCTCCTGCCAAGCTCGCTGGGACGCATGGTGGACAACGATCATGTCCAGTTGCCCGACTTCATTGGCGGTTATATGGATTTCACCGACAAGCACCCGGCCCGCATTGAACTGTCACAGGTCACCAAAGAGAAAGGTAACTGTGACCCGAAGACCGGTTTTCACGATTACGTCGGTCCGATTGTCCCTTCCAACAACGGAAAATTCGCAGCCATCGTTGTCAACACCTGCAAGGTAAGCGCCATGAAAGGCGATCAACAGGTTGGTTTTGAATACCGTTCGGACCTGCATATCATGGATCTTGCGAAGTTCAGGATAATACGCTCAATTCCCCGCATTGACGCCGGCGTATACGCTCTGGGTATCACCGACAGCGGCAAGCGTATCGCCTTTGTCGGTCGCGATCAGTTTGCTGTCCTGGATATGGACAGCGACGAACGTCATGTCGTCGAAACCTACAAAGACAGCGAATTCATGATCCCTCGCCAGTTCAGCACTCTGCAGTTCAGCAAGGACGGCAGCAAACTGATTTCACTGCGCAATATCTATGACATTGAAACCGGTGTCGAACAGTCCTTTAAATGGGCCGAAGGTGAAGCGAAAAAACCACGCCGTATTTCCAGCGTCAAGGTCGCACCGGATCTGAGCTACTTTGCCATCGTACTTCCCAAGCGTTCGCTGGTCATGTTTGGCGATGATGGCCTGCCGCATTCCTATGGCAAGGCCGACAAGGTCATCCTTCTGGACACGAAAACCGGCGAACGCACCGAACTGGAAATCACCAAATCGATGACCGAAGGCAAACGCTGTGTCACCGATATTTCCCCGGACAGCAAGCGCGTCGCTGTCGGATGCAAAGGTGGTCTGCTGCGTGTCTACAATGCCCATACCGGAAAACTGCTCTGGAACAAACAGAATATCGGCAAGATAGAAGACAACGGTTTGATGCATGTGCGGTTCGACGCAACAGATGGATTGCTGTTGGCACTGCTGAAAAATTCTGCTGCTTACTGATTCGTTTCAGAATTTCTCTAGTTTTCACCAACCGCTTTCATACTCAGGCGAATACGACCCTGCTTGTCGACTTCCAGCACCTTGACCTTGATGGTATCGCCTTCAGAAAGCTTGTCACTGACCTTCTCCACACGCTCTTCACATATCTGCGAGATATGCACCAGGCCATCCTTGCCCGGCAGAATGGTCACGAATGCTCCAAAGTCCATCAGCTTGGCGACCTTGCCTTGATAAATACTTCCAACTTCGACATCGGCGGTCAGCTGTTCGACACGGCGACGGCACTCTTCACCGGCAGCCTGATCGACAGAAGCGATCTTTACCGTACCGCTATCGTCGATGTCGATACTTGCACCGGTCTCTTCAGTCAATGCCCGGATGGTCGCGCCACCCTTGCCGATGACATCACGGATACGGTCCGGATTGATCCTCATGGTAATGTAGCGCGGTGCGTACTCGGACATTTCTTCGCGCGGTGCACTGATCGCCTTGTTCATTTCACCGAGGATATGAATACGCGCGTCATGTGCCTGCGCCAGCGCAGCCTCCATGATCTCACTGGTGATGCCATCAATCTTGATGTCCATCTGCAAGGCGTTAACACCTTTTTCGGTACCCGCCACCTTGAAGTCCATATCGCCGAGATGATCTTCATCACCCATGATGTCGGTCAGAACGGCATAATCGTCGCCTTCCTTGATCAGACCCATGGCAACACCGGCTACCGGTGCAGTCAGTGGCACACCGGCATCCATCAGGGCCAGACTGCTGCCACACACGCTGGCCATCGAGCTCGAGCCGTTGGATTCTGTGATTTCTGAGACCACACGGATGGTATAGGGGAATTCGTCCGGATTCGGCATAACCGCCAGCATACCGCGCTTGGCCAGACGGCCATGACCGATTTCACGACGCTTGGGGCTGCCAACACGACCGGTTTCGCCCACGCAATAGGGAGGGAAGTTGTAATGCAACATAAACTTGTCACGATACGACCCCTGCAAGGCGTCTACAATCTGTGAGTCGCGTTCGGTACCCAGCGTGGTAACCACCAGCGCCTGGGTTTCGCCACGCGTGAACAGTGCAGAACCGTGGGTGCGCGGCAGAACGCCGGTACGAACGGTAATCGGACGTACTGTCTTTGTGTCGCGGCCGTCGATGCGGGGTTTTCCCTCGATGATACGGCTGCGCACAGTTTTCTTTTCCAGCTTTTCCATGGCGCCGCGCACGTCTTCCTCGCTGAAGCCACCCTCTTCGTCACTGACCAGTTTTTCGATGGTTGCGGAACGAATGGCGCTTAAACGCTCGTAGCGCTCCTGCTTGTCCGCCACCTGGTAGGCTTCGCCAAAATCTGCTGCACCGGCATCGGCCACAGCCTTGCCCAGGGCTTCGTCGACGGGAGCTGACAGCCACTCCCAGACCGGGGTATTCACTTCTGCTGCCAGCTCACTGATCGCCGTGATGGCTACCTGCATCTGTTCATGACCATAAACGACTGAACCCAGCATAACGTCTTCCGGAAGTTCCTTTGCCTCGGACTCAACCATCAGTACGGCTTTTGAAGTACCGGCGACCACCAGGTTCAGACCCGATTCTTCCAGCTGGCTGCGGTCCGGGTTCAAGGCGTATTCGCCATTGATATAACCGACACGTGCAGCGCCTACCGGGCCGCTGAACGGTAACCCGGAAATAGAACAGGCCGCCGACGCACCCAGCAGTGCCGGGATATCCGGATTGATTTCCGGATCCAGTGACACCACCGTGGCTATGATCTGTACTTCATTGGTGAAGCCTTTCGGGAACAGGGGCCGAATGGGGCGATCGATCAGGCGACACAACAGTGTTTCATTTTCACTCGGCCGGCCTTCGCGCCGAAAAAAACCGCCTGGTATGGTACCGGCGGCGTAGGTGCGTTCCTGGTAATCAACGGTAAGCGGGAAGAAATCCCGATCGGTTCCACGTTTAAGACCGACCACGGTGACGAACACCTGGGTATCGCCCATGCTGACCATCACTGCACCGGACGCCTGGCGGGCAATTTCACCGGTTTCAAACGTTACTGTATGACTACCGTACTGGAACGATTTCTTAATGGGGTTCACTGGTTAATCCTTACCGCTGGCTACAGCGCGGTTAATTAAATTGATAAATGAATCGTGCTCGAATTCAGCGGCGCAGGCCCAGGCGACCGATCAGGTCCTGGTACCGGCTGACGTCCTTGCTCTTGAGATAATCGAGCAGCTTGCGGCGTGTGCTGACCATACGCAACAGACCCTGCCGTGAGTGATGATCGTGCTTGTGTTCCTGGAAATGTGAGGTCAGCTCCTGGATATTTGCAGAGAGTAACGCGACCTGCACTTCAGGTGAGCCGGTATCGCCGGCGGCGCGCTGATATTCGCCCACAATGTTTTGCTTCTGTTCGGTTGATAAAGCCATTCTAAAAACTCCAAAACGTTTAAATTATATTCATCCAGCGAACAGGCCAGACGAAGGCGGGATATTTTAACCGCGCAACCCCATAGTCTCAATAGCTTAGCGCCGGAAAAATCCGGAAATCAGGGAATAACTCCCGCGCAGACTCAGGCGCTCTTCATAAGACGCCGCGGCGCCACTCTGCCGTCGTCGAGGATCTCCCCCATACCAAGGAAACTGCGGTTACCTTCATACAAACGGACCCAGCCGCTGGTCGGCGCATGGGGCACCAGAACCGGCTGACCCTGCTGCAGATAAAATGCCGCATCGGTGGATAAATCCACGTCCGGCCATTGGCTTAGCGCTGACTCAATGGGTAGCAGGAGGTCATCCATGGCGGCTATATCGTTTTCCTTCAGATCCTGCAGCTGGTCCAGGGTCACCAGTTGCCCGGCACCATAGGGGCCGACCATGCTGCGTCTGAGGGCAGAAACGTGGGCGCCGCAACCAAGCTTTTCGCCTATATCTTCAGCCAGCGTGCGGACATAGGTGCCTTTCGAGCAGTGCACTTCGATATCGATCCAGTCGTCACCCTGCCCGGTCAGGGTTAATTCGTAGATACTGACCGGTCGTGGCTCACGTTCGACTTCAATACCCTGGCGGGCCAGTTTGTAGAGCCGCTGCCCCTGGTGTTTGAGTGCCGAATACATGGGTGGAATCTGTTCAATACTGCCGCGAAACTCGTCAAGCACCGCCTCAAACCGCTCTGCACTCCAGGTCCCCACCGGCCGGGTTTCCACCACTTCACCCTCTGCATCAGCCGTTGCGGTACGCACACCCAGCTGGCAACGCACCTGGTAACGCTTGTCTGCATCCAGCAGAAAAGCGGACACCTTGGTTGCTTCACCCATGCAGATGGGCAGCACCCCGCATGCCAGCGGGTCCAGGCTGCCGGTATGACCGGCTTTCTTCGCATAGAAGAGACGCTTCACCTGTTGCAAAGCATCGTTGGACGTAATACCCGACGGCTTGTCCAGTAACAGAATGCCGTTGACGTCTCGACCTCTTACCCGGCGTCGTCCCATAAATCGTCTTTACCTCAATTATCCGAATCGGAATCGTCGTCAGCGTGTCTGTCGGCGCGCACTGCAGAATCTATCAACGCACTCAGGCGTGCGCCTTCCTCCAGGGAATTATCCTGTCTGAAATGCAATTGCGGCACATGCCTCATGGCCAGATGCCGGCCCAGCAGGCGACGCAGAAAACCTGCCGCGCCTTGCAGTACCCGCAGAGAAACATCAGGGTCCTGTTCTTCACCCGGTGTAACCATGGTGGAAAAAAACACCTTGGCGTGTGACAGGTCGCGCGAGACCTCAACACCTGAAATACTCACCATGCCGATACGCGGGTCATCGATCTCGTCGCGTATAAGTGCCGCCAGCTCGCGCTGAAGTTGTTCGCCGACACGGCGGGTTCTGGGATAGTCTCTTGGCATAACAGGTCAACCGGTAGCATGACACGGAAGGTTTATTCCACCGTGCGCGCTGTTTCCACCCGTTCAAAGACTTCAATCTGGTCACCGGCCTTGACGTCATTGTAGTTCTTCACGCCGATACCGCATTCCGTACCGCTACGCACTTCGTTGACATCGTCCTTGAAGCGGCGCAGCGATTCCAGTTCACCCTCATATATAACAACATTGTCACGCAATACGCGAATCGGCGCGCTGCGGCGCACCGCGCCATCGACAACCATACAGCCTGCAATCGCGCCTATCTTCGGTGCACGGAACACGTCGCGGACTTCGGCAATACCAATGATTTCCTCGCTGACGTGCGGTGACAGCATGCCGGATACGGCTGCTTTTACATCGTCGATCGCTTCGTAGATCACGCTATAGTAATGCAGGTCGATTTCGTGTTCTTCGATAACGCGCCGTGCAGTTGCATCTGCACGCACGTTAAAGCCGATCAGGATCGCATTGGATGCAACCGCCAGGTTGGCATCGGTTTCATTGATCCCGCCAACGCCTGACGAAACAATCTTGACAATGACTTCATCGGTGACAATGCTGGTCAGGGATTCACGCAGAGCCTCTACGCTACCCTGCACATCGGCCTTCAAAACGATATTAAGGTTGGTCTGTTCGCCCTTGCCCAGATTTGCAAACATGTCCTCAAGCTTGGACTGTTGTTGCCTGGCCAGTTTGATTTCGCGCTGCTTCTGGTGACGGAATTCGGCCAGCTCACGCGCCCGGCGTTCATCGTTGATAACCAGCGCATCGTCACCCGCACCCGGCGTACCGGACAGCCCCAGCACCACGGCCGGCATTGACGGTCCCGCAAACTCAATAGCCTTGCCCGACTCGTCAAACATGGCTCGCACACGCCCCATTTCCTGGCCGGCAATCAGTGTATCGCCCTTGCGCAACACACCGTTCTGTACCAGCACAGTAGCAACCGGGCCACGCCCCTTGTCCAGGGTCGATTCGATAACAACACCCTTGGCCGGGCAGGTCTCGACCGCAGTCAGTTCGAGCAGTTCCGCCTGAAGTACGATGGCGTCCAGCAGCGCATCGATACCCTGACCGGTTTTCGCCGAGACCTCGATAAACTGAACATCGCCACCCCAGTCTTCCGGAATCACCTCGTGCTGCGACAACTCGGTCTTGACGCGCTCGGGATCCGCCTCAGGTTTGTCTATCTTGTTTATTGCCACCACCAGCGGTACACCGGCAGCCTTGCTATGCTGAATGGCCTCAACAGTCTGTGGTTTTGCCCCGTCATCGGCGGCAACCACCAGGATGACAATATCCGTCACTTTGGCGCCACGTGCGCGCATGGCTGTAAAAGCCGCGTGACCCGGAGTATCCAGGAAACTGACAACGCCCTTGGGGGTCTCTACGTGGTATGCACCGATATGCTGGGTGATGCCACCGGCCTCGCCTGCAGCAACCCGTGTACTGCGTATATAATCGAGCAACGATGTCTTGCCGTGGTCGACGTGCCCCATGATGGTGACAACAGGAGGGCGCGGCACTTTCTCGCCACTGATCTCCTGCTCAGCCAGCTTCTCGATCTCGTCTTCCAGATCGCTGTCCGACACTGCCTTGGCAATATGCCCCAGCTCTTCTACCAGCAGAATGGCTGTATCCCGGTCGAGACTCTGGTTGATGGTCGCCATAACGCCCATCTTCATCAGCGACTTGACCAGTTCAACGCCTTTGATAGACATCTTTTGCGCCAGTTCGGAGACCGTTATGGCTTCCGGAATTTCGACTTCATGGATGACGGGTTCTGTCGGCATTTCGAACCCGTGTTCACCTGAAGGCGTGATAGAAACACCTGCTCTGCGAGCGCGTTTTTTCTTGCGACGACCGCCCTTGCCCTTGGCGACATGCAGCTCCTTGCGGCCATAACGGGTCTGGCTGTCGCCACCGGGTTCATGACGCTTGCCCTTGCGATCCTGTTCCGCCTTCTGTTGTTGCACCTCCTGTTCGGCGCGCGCCTGGGCCAGCGCATCTTTGTCAGATTTCCTGCGATCTTCTTCGGCCTGGCGATTTGATTCTTTTTCCTTGCGCAGCCTGGCCGCTTCGGTGCGTTTAGTCTCTTCTTCCACTTTACGTGCCGCCTCTTCCTCGGCACGCTTCAGGGCATCCTTTTCCGCCTGCAGTTTGGCTTCGCGCTCGGCAAACAGTCTGGCCTTTTCGTCGGCTTCCTGCTTCAGTCTGTCCTGCTCTTCCGCGACCAGGTCGGTACGCTTGACGTAGGTGCGTTTCTTGCGCACTTCCACGCTGACGGTTTTGGCACTGCTACCACGGGCCGCCGTGGTACGCAGCTCACTGTGCGACCTGCGTTTCAATGTCACTTTCTTTGGCTGCGTGGCGCCCCCCGCCGCTGCCACTTCTGACTTACCGTGGCTTCTGCGCAGGTAAGTCAACAACTGCATTTTTTCCTGGTCCGATATCGTATCGTCCGCACCGGCTATCGACAGGCCGGCTTCACCCAGTTGCACCAGCAGGCGATCAACCGGCAGACCCACCACGTCTGCGAACTGTCGTATGGTTACATCAGTCATCTAAAGGCGTCTCCTCGACGTTCAGCCCTGTTCTTCGTCGGCAAACCAGGGCGCGCGTGCTGTCATAATCAACTTGCCTGCGCGTTCTTCGTCCAAACCATCGATATCCATCAAATCGTCAACAGCCTGCTCGGCCAGGTCTTCCATGGTGATGATCTCTTTACCCGCCAGGGTGAAGGCCAGCTCTTCATCCATACCTTCCATTTCCAGAAGATCCTTTGCGGGTTGCCCGGCACCTTCTTCATTGGCAATGGCACGCGTCAGCAGTACATCGCGGGCACGACCACGCAGTTCCTCGACAATATCTTCCTCGAACTCCTCGATCTGCAACAGTTCGCTGTTTGGCACATAGGCAATTTCCTCCACACTGGAGAACCCTTCCTGTGCAAGAATAACTGCGACTTCCTCGTCAACGTCCAGGTCTTCCATAAACAGTTTCTGCAATTTCTGCATTTCTTCGTCGGACTTCTCGGCAGCCTGCTGTTCGTCCATAACATTCAGTTCCCAGCCCGTCAGCTGGCTGGCAAGGCGGACATTCTGGCCACCACGGCCGATCGCCTGCGACAACTGCTCGGCCGCCACCGCAACATCCATGCTGTGCTTCTCTTCGTCAACCACAATGGAAACCACTTCAGCGGGAGACATGGCGTTGATTACAAACTGGGCCGGATTCTCATCCCACAAAATAATATCGACACGCTCACCCGCCAGCTCGGTGGACACCGTTTGCACACGGGAGCCGCGCATTCCGACGCAGGCGCCGACCGGATCGATACGCGGGTCGTTGGAGGTGACTGCAATCTTGGCGCGCAGCCCCGGATCGCGGGCAGCTCCCAGTATCCCGATCAGGTCCTGACCGACTTCGGGCACTTCCAGTTTGAACAGTTCAACCAGAAACTCGGGAGCAACACGGCTCACGAACAACTGCGGCCCGCGGGGTTCGCTGCGGACATCGTGCAAATAGCCGCGCAGACGATCACCGGGACGTACCGCTTCACGCGGAACCATCTCTTCCCGGTAAATAATGGCTTCAGCGTTACCGCCCAGATCGAGGTATACATTACCGCGCTCCACACGCTTGACGATGCCGGTAACCAGCTCGCCAATACGATCCTGGTAGGCTTCCACCACCTGTGCACGCTCCGCTTCGCGGACCTTCTGTACAATGACCTGCTTGGCGGTCTGTGCGCCGATGCGCCCGAATTCAACCGACTCCATGGGCTCCTCGATGAACTCCTCCAGCTGGATATCAGGTTTGAGCTTGCGCGCTTCTTCCAGCAGTATCTGCCGCGAGGGGAAGCAATAACCGCCCTCCTCGTCATCTTCATCCGACTCCGGGTTTTCCTCAACCACTTCCCAGCGGCGAAAGCTATCGTACTCACCGGTCTCGCGATCAATCGCCACCCGGACCTCGATATCCTCTGCGTGGCGTTTTTTGGTTGCCGACGCAAGCGCCGCTTCGATGGCGCCGAATATCACTTCCTTGCTGACGCCCTTTTCATTGGATACGGCGTCTACAACCAACAACATCTCTTTACTCATTACGCACCCTCCGTCCGATGCGAATTGTAATCAGGGACCAGCCGTGCCTGATCAATTTCATCCAGTCTTACCACCAGTTCCTCATCACTCGTTCGTACGACGACCTGGTTGTCCCTCATACCGGTCAATATACCCTTGAACCTGCGCCGGCCATCTACCGGCACCGACAAACGCAGGCTGATTTCATGCCCCGCGAAACGCTCGAAATCCCGCGCCTGAAACAGGGGCCTGTCCAGGCCCGGTGACGACACTTCCAGCGAGTACTCACCGCGGATCGGGTCTTCAACATCCAGCAACCCGCTCACCTGGTGGCTCACCGCCTTGCAGTCTTCAACACCGATCCCGTTGTCGTGATCGATATACACCCGCAACACACCGCGCCTGGCGCGCATGAATTCCACGCCAACCAGCTCAAAACCCAGTGCTGTGACCGCAGGCTCAATGAGCTTGCGAAGTTCGGCCGATTCGTGCGGCATTCGCTTACACTAAAAACAAAAAATGGGCCGTAGGCCCACTTCAAAATGCGGTTTCCGTCAAAAAAACAACGGGGCCGCCTGAAATCCCAATTATTGTAGCAGATCAATCCGGCTAAAAGTAGCTTCCTGTAGGATGACCGGTTCCAGCCTGGTTCAACCTCCCCGTCAACTCGCCCAGAATGGGTGTCCTGGTCCACCGAATCTTTCGGTTCACCGTCAGGACATAACATTTTGAATCGTTGGCACTTATTGTATCCTTCACCCGGAAACTCTCAAGAACTCGTTTTCGGAGGTCACGATGTTCACCAATCCGCAGCCACCGCGGATCTATCTTCCCGAGGGCTGGCAGGACTGCGTTCAGTCGGCGGTACTCCATGCGATTGCACTGGCCCACTACGCCATTGTATACGCGCGTGCCTGGGCCGCCGATAGCATCAATGCGCGGGTGCGACTCGCGGCGGAGAACGACCGACTCCACGAAGCGTGTACCCTGCTGCGCGAAGAGTTCCGCATCAAGGACATCCGCATAACGCAGATCGCGCCTCAGCGGCGGCCGCATTACGGTCCCCATGAGCGCATGGCGATCCTCGAGCTTCGTGCCGCGCGTGGCCGGTCCCTCAAAAGTATCGCGCTCATTGAACGATTCATCTTGAGCCTAAAGAATGGCTGTACGCGCGTCATTCTGGTGTCACTTCGCACGGACGCGTTCCACCAGGAGCTAACGTGTTTTACGAACTGGTACAACCAGAGTCGCCCTCACTCGTCGCTCAATGGCAAGACGCCGCATGAGGTCTATCATGATGTGTTGCCGGCCTGTGAACGTCCTCGATACGAACCGCGTGGGCGATGGCCGCGCAGTGCGCAATGCGCATCTCCACACGTCCCGATCACGGACCACTGTGGCACTC
>FXBF010000814.1_pt1 | contig 10903 bp, 24 predicted proteins | sample 5335321 | NCBI WGS metagenome assembly FXBF01 (sample SAMEA103928391, study PRJEB20085) | sediment metagenome | isolation source: sediment | reverse complement strand
TTGCAACATAACAACCTCTATGTATCTAAGTCATATTGCGGAATACAATCAAGATTTGTTGCACTCTGTTTCACATATTGCTGGTGACAACGCAACACTCGATGTGTTTCGCAAATTAGCCGCTCTCTGTGTTGCGTGTATGGAGTTTAATGGCGGCTGTCCTCGCGACCCAAACACATGTGAAGCCGGAGACTTCGAGGAAGCACCCTTGCGGCGCTCAAAGGTGTACGCATTTATCAACTCAGAGCGATTGTATCAAGATGAACTTGGTCCGAGCCACACCTATGGTCGGCAACACACGGTGTCTGGCTATGTCATTATGTTCCAGTATTATTTGGCTGAGGCATACAAGGAATGGGTAGTGAATGCCCAAGACGAATACTGCCTCAATGTAATCCGTAAATTAGCCTCGATTGCTGTCCATGCAATGGAAGACTATGGCATTGTTTTCAGAGAGCCATTCCATGTTTAATAATGACTATCCGCAACTACGTATTGCAGGGCCAAACTGTAACTTAGTTCGAGACAAAGAGATTGACGAAGGGACATGGTTCCTGAGTTATCTAAACGGAGACTTTGAAGAACTCACGGGCGGTGTTCGAGTTACAATTGATGGATACCAAATGAAAGCAATGGACTGGATCGTCAATCCACCGGTAGTCAATACAGATAAAGACAGCCCGTGTTACAGGGCGATTCAAGCCCGTTCACGTCACGCGGGTGAGAAATGCCTATGGGGACCGGAATACTGTCTCCGAATCAACAACAAGACACCTGCGTTGCTCTATCTGGGCAACAAGTCCAGTAGAAATTTGACGTCTTCGATCCGAGTTGGTGGCGAATACATCCTCTTGCCACAAAGGCGTGTCCACGGGGAATTCGTCTGGTATGTGCCGAATGTTGTAGTTGCCGGGGATTTTGATAATGCCACTATACAAAGCGACGATTGAATTTCATATGGGTGGCGACGATATTGATTGGCTCTGGGAAACATTGAGCCAGATTCGAGAGATAGATGGTGTATCATTGCATAATGTTGCGCCACACCACGACAATCCTCCAGATTACCCGGAGTTCAAGGATGACTGACCTTAGTTGCAAATTGCTGACACGGAAGCTACAACTGCTCAAATAGTGGGCCGGTTTAAGGCTTGCGAAGGCGACATGGCCCGCGCCATTAACCAACTCGGCGACCAAAAAGTCATCGAGACTGTAGCAGAGGCTTTGGGCCCTATGGGACTCATTGGCGATGTTAACCTTGGCACACTTATTGGTGGTCTGATCGGCTCTGCCGGCCAAAAAAGTCGACTGTTTGACCGGCTGACTACACTGGTTGACATCCATAGCGACAGTGGCGTAAGCGACTCACTGACGCGAAAGTCCGTAAGACCATTCCGGCACGTTATCGCTGTATGAGCGATGCGTGCCGGGCGTCCATGGAACATGCCCAGGCAAAAGCCAGGCCCTGCGAGACTTGTGGTTATGAATACATCGAGTGGCTAAATTACGTTGAATATATAAAACAGTTTGACAACCCGAAAACTGATGGTACACTTAAATAGGATGTCTCTTTAACCATCTGGAGATTTGAAAATGACACTTTTTGCATTTCTTATGCCTGGCCCGACTGAAATGATTGTCGTTGGCATCATCGCCGTGCTTCTTTTTGGCCGTAGGTTACCCAAACTCGCTTTTGACATGGGTAACTCGTTCACACAGTTCAAGAAGGGACTTAAAGAACCCATCGAGCAGCTTGCTGCCGAGGTCAAGGCTGAATCACAAGACTTCTGCACAGAGATTGACGCACAGACCAAAGAATGTGAACAAGCAGCGCGTGACCGATGAGTCAGTTTCTCAGAGCCGAAGACACAAAGATTTGTGACATGGATTGTTGTGAGGATCGTTGCAAGAAAGGCTATCGGTATTGCTTCAACTGTCAGTACAAGGTTCGTACGCAGATGCGATCCGAAGGATTTGGGCATGCACATTTGAATGGCCTACCCAAAACATATAAGGATGCCAGTGGGAGGCCGCGATACGGACAGCGATGAGATATGTGATTGATCCACAACTGATGCTGGCAGCCTATAATAAGGCGACAGTCAAGCACTTCCGGGCTACTTATCACTGTATGTACTGCCGCGCGTGTTGATCCCTGTCAAGCAACTCTGCCTTGAGTATCTGCATAATCAGACCTACTCCTAAGCATTCCACTTTAGAGGCACTAATGTCTAAACGAAATTACTTAGAGAGTCCGATAATTCCTCATAACTACAGTTCCTTTCATTTTGGCAAAACTGTGCCTTACCAAGATACCTGGTTTCTGTGCAGCCGAGAGATTCGTAACGCCTTCGAGGGTATTCCCTCAGATGCACAATTTATTCAGTTTCGTGCTTATCGGAAAGATGGCCCCGACAGGTATAAGATCAAGTTTGATAACAAAAAATGTACTGCAACCATTAAAGGTGACGTGTCAAACATACTTGCTGACAATCCGGACAGTGAAAATTTTCAAGCAGTTCGTTACCTTGACGAAGACACATACGCAAGGATTATGGACATTCTTGGTCGGCGTCGCAAGACATGGTACATCAAAGTCTTTTACTGGAATTGAAACAACATTAAGAAGGTGTAGGGTACCAACATGGCAAAGGTATTTCATGACAAAGACGACCACATCGCGGAGTTGGAACAGTGGATACGTGACCTTCAAACGAATGTGTATGTTAATTGCGTCTACTGTGGATACCGATACGGTCGAGATGGTGATGAGATACCGGCTGACGCCCTTCGTCGCCACGTTACTAAGTGCAACAAGCATCCTATGGCCTTGTTGATCAATGAAGTGCAAGATGCAATTCGTATGATTGACGAGCCACGTTTGAAAGGTTCGATGCGACAGAAACTCCATGACGCAGTAACGTCGGCGCTAGAATGATTCTGAAAATCTTAGATGCTGTCGGTGGTGTCATTTGGAATGAAACCCGCGAAGCTGTGAATGCAGCAAAGCATTTGTGGGATGAAACACCGCGAACAGTCGAGAGCGAAACAGACCGAAAAGGTCGGATGATACTAGCAGCCGGGGATAAGTTCCGATATATAATCGACAATGACTTATGTGGTTGTCCCAATTGTAAGGAAAAGCGCGATGCCTCATTACCCGATAAAGTATACTGAGCCTAATGGTGATACTGGTGAAGTTTCCGTGCAAACTTCTGACCCTGATGCTGCTGTCTCGATCTTCAAGAGACAATTTCCTGGCTGCGAGATTAAAGATATCAAAAGCGGCCCGGACCTGTGCATCATTACTAACTGCGGAGGTTCGCGCAGTATCTTGCTTCATACACCATTTGTCCGTCTCAATGTCCCCAATTCTTGGGAACTCGATGAATTTGCCGCTCTTATCGCACACTTCCATATATATAATGTAAAGACGCCCGAAAACGAGTATCAGACCGGACAGATGGTAGTTGTATACGATGATGCACTGAAATCCTTATTGTCGCCCTTGATGGACGCCATGAAAGCGAGATTATGAAACGACGCGAGTTTATTAAGACAGCCTCAATAGCCATAGCCGCGACTCCTTTTGCAACCTGGGCGCGGTGGCATGGAAATTCACAAGTTGGTGGGGCTCCTGATGACGCTGCGAAATATCTACTTGATGACCCAGAAGCCCTAGAACACCTTCAACCAGAGGTCGGTAAAGACTTGATCTTCAATGATCTGGGCCGTCAAACTGATTATCTGAGATCGCATTTCGCCAAACACTCAAAATGGGAAGCATATGAGTGGGATGGGTGGGAAACCCAGCGCCTCGACGTCACAGTTGACTCCGTAGGCAAAGTAACCCGCATCGTGTGTGCCCAGTATCACATGCTTGTGGAACTTGGTGCTGTAATTACTCTATTTGCGAATGACGAACTACGCATTGTGCATAATACACTGAGTGGGGCGAAATTGGATTGGCGATTTCGGCCTGCATTTCGGGCTATAATGGGCGTCAATCAGGTTCAAGGTGTCACCGGCAAGCCGCTTGAATACGAATACCGTGAGTCAGCGTCATGTGGGGGTGGAGGTTTGGCTGAGTGGGACGAACTCGACGACCTGATGTGGAAGCATCAAATCGAGTGCTGTGTAATTGATCGTGATCCTGAGAGTTTCAAGACACGCGAGTTTCAAAATCGGTTTCCTGAGTCTGTGTTCCTAACCAAAATATGTTGCCCTGACTCAAAATTTGTAACTATTGGTTTCGACCAAAAAACAGGCACATTTTCTCGTCAGCGTTGGTACTTCAGGAGTCATCCATCGACTTACATGGCTGTGGCAGACCAGATCATCGAAGATAAGAAAGATTTCAACAACTAATGAGTGCCCCAGTACCAGTTTATGTAGAATGGATCGACTCTGCTTACCGTGTTGGTTGGCAACATGTGGATGGCCTCAACCCTGCCAAAATAATCACACTCGGTTGGTTGTTAGAATCAACTGATAGCCATATTGTAGTCAGTGCTCATTATGACATGGACGGTGGAGAATCACATTCTCCGATGACTATCCCTCGGTGTTCCATTACTGATTTCAATGAATTGGAGTTGTTATAGGTGCCCAGATTCAAATCAGTTAATGCTAAAGAAGTTTGGATTCATAGTAAGCCAGTCGGATTCATTGTCGAACAATGGTTCTACCCCGCGCCTGGCATCCAACTGGGCGCTTGGGAGTTGCAAGAGATTATTGAAGCGATGAACCACGGTGCGCCCGAGGAAATCAAGGACGTGAACGCAATTCAAAAATTAGTCCAGGACTCAGTGATCCTATCTCGCGCTCGATGCAACGCGCCCCACGACCTTATAGACGATCCCCGGACTAAAGACCCCCGGTAGTGTTGAACACATCCGAAATTAGTACAGGAAGCAGCACAAACTAATGAACAAAATAATGTGCAAGTGGTGTGGCAACTATTTCATGAGCGACAGCAACCGCTATTGTGGAGCATGTCTTAGTAGTCCTGCAAATCCTGAGCGGCACAAAGAACATGCACACCACGGTGATCAGTTCATCACTGTTGATTGTGATTTGTTCTGTGCACGTGCAGGTATCCAAGAATGGGAACCGAAACCGGAAGACTTAAAAGAAACTGTCATAGCAATGGCTGCACGGCTTGACAAAATCATTCTAGCTAAAGTATCTGCATACTTGATGGAGCAAGAAAAAAAGAAAACCGAATCCTGGCGAGACAGACCACCATTATTATGACCAAGTGTTTAGTATGCGGAAAATACTTCAAGGGTATTCACATCCTATACTGCACACAGTGCATTGATAAACTGATTATGAAGGAAATGATCAAGTTGAAACCACAAACTGACTTAACTGATAAATCCTGGCGGGACCGCCCGCCCCTACTGTAAGAGAGGCACTTATGTTTAGTTTCTTGTTTGGATCACTCTGGGGCATCATTCAATTAGTTGTTCTTGCAATTGTGTTCTTTGCTGGCCGTAAAGTCGAGCGAGCTGGCTGGAAGTCTTTGTTTGCATGGCGCAACTGGCGAACGGTTGCAGATGACTGTATGAAAATGGTCACAAGATGAGTGGATTCGTTGCAGGGCTGCTTTGCTTAGCAGTTGGCTTCGGCTCGGTTGCCCTTTGGCAATTTGAACCACCTTGGGATTGGGGCTTTTGGGACGCACAACGATTGCGTAAGCGAATGAAGAAATGAAACCCTCCACAAACATATTTATTGCGGTAGAGCATGCTGTAGCACTTTAGTGCTACAGCGTGGTTATTTGGTCAACATACTTTATGGCAGCCTAAGTATTGAAATGGACATTGAAGGATACATGGAGATGGACCCGGCAGCGCGGGTGGTGCTTGTTGCTATGCACTTACTTGATGTGGCCCAAGAAGAAGGCTGGTTAGTCGATTGTGATTTTACCACTGAAGAAGGTGCTGAAGTCGCGGCCTTCGCGATGTCGAACGGCGAACGGCCGACTCAGGCTGATTTATTTAGTGTCGCAGAATACATGCTTACTGTTGGCTTGCTAGAAGGTGCGTCGGCTGAAAACTTTGCAGAGATCATGATGTGTGCATTAGATACAAAGTACCCGCAAATTGATACACTTGATACATGAGAGGAAAGTATGTGTACAGAATACGAGGCGACTCCGGAAACATATTTCTTCGTCGAGGCCCAAAGTATTGAAGAAGAGGGGACCATCAATCGGTATGCGCAAATTATTTCCACAAGAAAGACTAAACTGTTTGAGCAACATGAGGCTATTTGGTCGCATGTTTACAAAGCACTGCGGCCGTGTATCGGTGACCAATTGATAGTTACACAAATAGAAAATTTTGATTCATTGGAGTCAGTAGACTAAATATGTACCGACTCTGCACAATCTTAGGTATACCGGTCATAGTTCATTGGACTTTCGGGCTGCTCATACTCTACTTCACGTTGGTCCAGGGACTAGAGGGGCTTTTGGCGTTGCTGATCGTGTTTGGCAGCGTGCTTCTGCATGAGTTTGGTCATGCACTGATGGCCCGACGTTTTGGAATCGAGACTCAGGGTATTATTCTGCTGCCAATTGGTGGACTTGCATGTCTCAAACGTTTTCCGAAAAAGCCAAACGAGGAATTTATAATCACGATTGCTGGTCCGGCTGTAAATGTGGTTCTCATCATGATTGGGGTGCTGATTCAGTGTGAGTTTCTGTGGATCATAAATATTGTTCTAACTGTTTTCAATCTGCTTCCACTATTTCCAATGGACGGTGGTCGCTTGCTTCGTGCAACCCTGGCCTGCATCATGAATCATCGCACCGCAACTATGGTCTCGGCGCGAATTGGACAGGGCCTTGCAATCTGTATTGGTATTTTTGCACTGTGTTATCACCTGTGGCTACCTATGCTTGTGCTTACAGCGGCATTCTTGATGGCTGAACGAGAGATTCGCACCTATGATTTGGCATTCGGCGAATCGGCGGAGAATTGAGATGCCAAAATGAAAATCCTTGACAACACACATTTAATGATGCTTGAGCCAGAGCAACCTACGGAATTGCTACAGGATATTTGGACAAAGCGCGCTCGCAGCTTCATGTTTTGGCTCAAACGTGGCGTTTCGTACCATGGCTGCCACCAGTGTTCATGCGGGGCAGCAAGTGAGTCGTTTACGTTGATCACACCTTACAGACGAGTGACAAATTCACTCCTGCTGCATTATATCGAGACGCATCGGGCCGAAGTGCCTGCTCAGGAACTCGTTAAATTGTATGCAGAACTTTACTGTAACAATGATCTTGCCGACGCAAAGATTCAGATTACCATTGAACAAGAACGGCAGCCGGCGGAATCACCAGCCGTGGATGTCCCCCGAGCGATGGCACAATTTATTGATAGGGCGACTCTAGGGGAAGTTTATCAACGTGTGGCTGAACGCAAAAAGAATATGATTGATGAATAAAGCAAGTCAAAAAGTCTTAGATGAATTTACCTTGGCAGCCCAATATTGGGGCTGGCAGCAAGAATGTGGTACCGGGTCGTCAGTTGACGCGGCTATGCAGCAATATTTTGATGCTCAAAAGGCATTAGTGGCTCGAATCGAGCGACTCGAACAGCAGTCCCGCGAACTCAGACTTGAGCGGAAATCACTGTCGCATAAAGGAGAGCGACAATGATCACCTGGCTGAATCCAAATGACTGTGACCCACCGCATGGCCTAGATTTGCGGCGGGGTTCGAAAGATTTCAAGAAAGTTGCGGAACTCTATATGGCTTTCGTTTCTGATGGATTCGATAAGTCAAAATCTGCGCTGGTTGGATACCCGCTCGGAGGTCGAGTCCAGTTGCTTTCTGGGACTCACAGACATACGGCCGCGTATCAGGCTGGCATCTTGCTCCCTGTGACTTTGTTTCTTAGGTCCTATGTCGAAGCATATTGGGGCACTAGCAAGTGGCAAAAACTGATGGTTGATATCTCAGTTACTGACCTGGAAAATACGCTGTTTGTAAATCCTGACGTGTTTCCTGGCCTTGATGAACGTGTAACTGTATTCGGAGACCACGCCGAGCCGAGGAGGCCCTCGGAATGATATGGCTTGTCACTGCAAGTTCAGACTTTGTGTTAGTTACATTTTGTGGCGACCGGACTCGGTTTGGTGATACAAGTGGTGTCGGATTAGGTCAGAGGCACATGATTGAAAGTGACTTTTTACGGTGTACGTTATGATATGGCAAGTTTGGATGCGGGCTGGGCATGATATGTGTGATTCGGTCTTTGGCGGTCACCTGTTCGGCGTGGTCGGGGGCTGAAACTTGGGAAGATGCTGGCATTGCTGCGATGTACCCTGGCCTTGATGAATAGGTGGCGTTGGATGGAAGTTAGATGTAGCGGTTGTGGTGATGAAATTGACATTAGCGACCTGTGTAAATGTGACACGCAGGAAGTTAAGGCCGGAACAGCGAGCCCCGGGTGATGAATAAGGCCGCTGAGATAGGTCTGAACGCGGTCGGAGACGCCGGCGCGGACCACGCTGAATCTGAGGTGCCCACAGAATGATACGATTCCTTTTGGCATGGCTGGGATTTGACCCACACTCCCGGGCGTGTTCGGCCGCCCTGGTGCCCGAACTCTGGGCACAGGAAGCCCTGCGAATCCTTCGCCGAAACATGGGTGATGACGATGACCGGTTCCAGCGGCCGAGGCCGGAGCGCCCGGTGCGCCCTCGCGGCGGGTCCCGCGTCCCACTTACGGCGGATATGCCAGAATGGCAGATGGCGGCATGAGTGCCCATGAACGCAATCCAAAACATCATCGTGTTGCTAGGCGGTCTCGCGGTTGGCTTTTTGGGCCAGCTCCGATGAGAATGTGGCTCGCTCTGCTGGCGGCTGGGATTGTCAAAGGCATCGGCTTGGTTACTTCGTGGCCAAGGGCGGCCGGGTCATGGGTAAGCGGCTGAAACAGAAGAAACGCCGGCGACGCGAGTGGCCGCTGCGCCCATGGGAGTTCTGACCGCGTTCAGATTCTCAAAAGCATGACTACGCCGATTTCCGGAGGCTTTTGTGGTGGCGAGATTATTGTTTGCGTGAAGTCGATTTGACCCACCCCTCTACTTGACGTGCGGCGGTCATATCAATGAATCGGTGTAGCGAGGGGCCAGTATCCGGCCACTTCCGGCCAGATTACATCAGCGTAGTGTGGGAACGGCTGGTGCGCATCGGCTGGTGCGCATCGGCCGGTGCGCATCGGCGTGGCCGGCCGGTGCGCATCGGCGTGGCCGGCCGGTGCGCATCGGCGTGGCCGGCCGGTGCGCATCGGCGTGGTGACAACCTTATGAGATTACTCTGGGTAGAGTAACTTGTCTGACCGCGTCCGTGCATTAAAATGCAAACCGCGCATTTCTGAAAAGTCAAGTGGCACGCTATTTGCGAAAGCAACTTTCATGCCATTTGACCCTCCGGCCGCGGTCGGGCAAATCTCATACCAGAAAATAGTGAGGAAAGGGCTACAGAACCGACATAACCCCGATACCCGTTACAACCACTACATTCGATCCACCCGTTATCATTAGAATAATCGACACAACTGATACCACACCGATACCCGTTACAACTAACACAGTCATTGTAACTACACCGATTCATTCATTCATAATAAGCGTCACAACCACGCCGATGCGTGTATCCAGTGCAGCCGTCACAACTATAGTCACGTCGAGGCGTAGCCTACATAATCGGAACAACCGTTACAACCTGAACTACGCCTCGGCGTGGTTCAGGTTGTAACGGTTGTTCCGATTATGTAGGCTGTGTAGCGCCGCGCCTAGGTGTGACGATTCTCCGACTTGCTCTATCTGGGCAGGTTCTCCCCATTATTCAGGATATCAGTGGTAGCCATCGGCGCGGTTCCGGTTATCCGAGTTGCAACGAATATATGGAATGTACCTCTTATAGGGGGTATACCACCTAGGCCAGTGCGGGAATGATGATGCAAGTTATTCCGGATAGATGAGTGGTATCAGTTATCCTACCAGTGTCGTGGCATCTGGTCGTGACTATCGTGGTAGTCAGTCCAGTGGCGATGATTGTGATGAACATGGTGATTGTGACAGATATCGCACTCGTGACAGATAGCGTGGTCGTGATGGACAGTGTGAATCGGCGTGGTCGTGATGGACAGTGTGAATCGGCGAATCGGCGTGGTCGTGATGGACAGTGTGAATCGGCGAATCGGCGTGATTATGAGGGGGGTAATATCTGGGTTCAAAGTAGGAATAATCACGATTGTAGGGAATTCGCAGTTTTTGTTGACTACGGAGGGATGATTGACCACGCCGAATGTAGTGAACGTATGTATAGTAGAGGCTGTGTAAGTCCTTACTATAAAAGAACTTATGACGAAGGCACCGATTAAGGGTCTATTAGTAATAAGGGTAGAAGAAAGGAAAGTCCTACCTGAATCAAGTATACCTAATATAGTATAGGGGATAGAGAGAATGGGTCGTATCAGTCCTTTCGGACCTTTAGATTACGTAAGTCCTATGGACATAAGGGGTTAGACCAGGGTCATCCGAAAATACCGATTAAACCCTTTGTGATGAAAACCACGCCCAGACAGCACACATAGCGTAGCCTGCGCACATGGCATAGCCTGCACACATAGCATAGCCCGCATCGGCGTGGTAAACTACCTATGGCCACCTAGGTCATCCTATGGCCACCTAGGTCATCCTATGGCCACCTAGGTCATCCTATGGCCACCTAGGTCATCCTATGGCCACCTAGGTCATCCTATGGCCACCTAGGTCATCCTATGGCCACCTAGGTCATCCTATGGCCACCTAGGTCATCCTATGGCCACCTAGGTCATCCTATGGCCACCTAGGTCATCCTATGGCCACCTAG
>FXBF010000813.1_pt1 | contig 10904 bp, 10 predicted proteins | sample 5335321 | NCBI WGS metagenome assembly FXBF01 (sample SAMEA103928391, study PRJEB20085) | sediment metagenome | isolation source: sediment | reverse complement strand
GGCCATGCCATGCGATTGACGACCAAGGGCCGATACGCGGTCACGGCCATGCTGGACCTGGCCATTCACCACGATCAGGACCCCGTCACACTTGCCGATATCGCCAGGCGCCAGGGTATTTCGCTGTCCTACCTGGAGCAGCTGTTCGCCCAGCTGCGCAAGCGCGGGCTGGTACGCAGCTCCCGGGGGCCGGGAGGTGGCTACCGTCTCGGCCGCCCGGCGATCGACATCGCGGTGGTGGATGTCATCGGCGCCGTCGACGAGTCCGTGGATGCGACCCGCTGCGGCGGCTTGGAGAACTGTCAGGGCGACGCCCGCTGTCTCACCCATGACCTGTGGCACGATTTGAGCAAGCAGATTCACGATTTTCTCGGCGGCATCGATTTGGCCCAGCTGGTGGAGCGCCGCCGGGTGCGTGAGGTGGCGGAACGCCAGGACCAGGTGCCGGTGGACGTCGACGAACAGGTCCCGACCGGCGCCTGAGCGCCGCGCTCTTGAACAGGCGTTCGGGGATCCCAATCTTCCGGAGAGCCTGGAGAACAGGATCTACAAGGCCGAGAATTAGATTATGGCTATCATGCTCACGGATGCCGCTGCCGAGCGGGTCAAGCGCTATCTCGCCGAACGGGGTTCCGGCGAGGGCTTGCGCGTGGCCATCAAGACCACGGGATGCTCCGGATTCGCCTACGTGGTGGATATCGCCGATGAGATTGCCGAGGGTGACCGTATTTTCGAATCCCATGGCGTGAAGGTCATCACCGACGACGACAGTCTGTCTTATCTCGACGGAACCACCATCGACTTCACCCGCGAGGGATTGAACGAAGCTTTCAGCTACGACAATCCCAACGTCAAGAGCCTTTGCGGCTGCGGGGAAAGCTTCGGCGTTTGAGCCGCCCGGCCCGTGACCGGCGCCTGCACCGGTTGCGTTTTTCTGCGCCCGATTCGCGGCTTATACTTACGCGTTTTCCGACAGCAGTCCTGGAGATCTGAATGGCGACCGAGCGCACCCTTTCCATCATCAAACCCGATGCCGTGGCCCGGAATGCCATCGGCGCGATCATCGCGCGTTTCGAGGATGCGGGGCTGCGCGTGGTGGCCGCACGCATGCTTCACTTGTCCCGCGAGCGGGCGGAAGGCTTCTACGCGGTGCACAAGGAGCGGCCGTTTTTCCCGGAACTCGTCGCGTTCATGACATCGGGCCCGGTTCTGGTCCAGGTGCTGGAAGGGGCAAATGCCATCGAAGAGAATCGTCGGGTCATGGGAGCGACCAACCCCGCCGACGCCGATCCCGGCACCATTCGCGCAGACTTCGCCGACGAGATAACCGAGAATGCCGTGCACGGGTCCGACTCCCCGGAAAACGCGGCAACGGAGATCGCGTACTTTTTCCCGCCCGAGGAGATCTGCCCGCGTACCCGTTGAGCCAGAAATCCCCGATGGACGCACGCGACGAAGCCATTCGAACGACTCCGGCCGGCCCCGAAAGCGGCCGGGTCAACCTGCTCGGCCTCACCCGCGCGGGACTGGAGGACTATTTTCAGGCCAGGGGCGAACGGCCGTTTCGAGCCGTACAGTTGTTGAAGTGGATTCACCAGCAGCGCGTTACCGAGTTCTCGGCGATGACCAACCTCAGCATGGAGCTGCGGGCGCGGCTTGGCCGCGAGGCGGCAGTGCGGTTGCCCGAGATCGCAGCCACGCAGAAGTCGATCGACGGGACAATCAAGTGGCTGGTACGCGTGGCCTCCGATAACTGCGTCGAGATGGTGTTCATCCCCGACGACCCCCGGGGCACTCTGTGCATTTCATCCCAGGTTGGCTGTGCGCTGAACTGCACTTTTTGCTCCACCGCCCGGCAAGGATTCAATCGCAATTTGAGCAGTGCCGAAATCATCGCGCAGGTGTGGCTTGCCAGGAATTTGCTGGAGACGGACATCGCCGACAGGCGCGTGATCACGAATGTCGTGCTCATGGGCATGGGCGAACCGTTGTTGAATTTCGATAACGTCGTCGATGCCCTGGACCTGATGCTGGAGGACAATGCCCATGGCTTCGCCAGGCGTCGCGTGACCCTCAGCACCGCGGGAGTGGTGCCGAAAATCGATGCACTGAGACAACGCTGCCCGGTCAGCCTGGCAGTCTCGTTGCACGCTCCGAACGACAGGCTGCGCGACCAGCTGGTACCGCTGAACAAGCACTATCCGATACGCGATCTACTGGCGGCATGCCGGCGCTATGTCCAGGACGACGGGCGCGAGAAAGTGACCTTCGAGTACGTCTTACTGGCAGGCATCAACGACAGTCGAACGCACGCACGCGAGCTCGCGGCGCTGCTCGCGGATGTGCCGGCCAAGGTCAATCTCATTCCCTTCAATGCGTTTCCCCTGAGCGGCTACGAATGTCCCCCGAGCCGCGTCATCGATGGGTTCAGGGACATACTCATGGCCAGCGGAATCATGACCATCACCCGCAAGACCCGGGGCGGCGACATCGACGCTGCCTGCGGACAGCTGGCCGGCGAGGTACAACCCCGCAGCCGCCGCATGCGGCTTCGCAACGCGAGCCGGCCGGCGACCCCCGGCAAGGCCGCGGTGACGCTCCCCGCGGAGCAGCTACAATCTTGATTGACCACATTCCGATCCGGGCGCAACTCAGCCGGCTCCCGGGCGAGTTCCATTCACGATTCGGGGCGGGTATTCTGGTTTGAGGCCATGAGACGCACATTCCACTGGCTCAGCGTCGCGTTGCTGAGCGCCCTGCAGCTCGGGTGCGCCACGAGTTCCCCGCAGCAAGCGCCGCTGGCGCCGGGCGGAACCAACAGCGAGGTCGCCAGCGTCAATACGCAGCTCGGTCTCGGCTACCTGCGCAACGGCCAGGTGCGCCAGGCGTGGGAGCGGCTCAACGCGGCGTTGCAAGCGGACCCCGACTACGCCACCGCCCACAACGGCATGGCGCTGGTATACGACCGGCTGAACGAGCCCGAGAAGGCCGAACAGCACTTCAAGCGGGCCATCGAGCTGAACCCGTCGGACTCGGCAGCGCAGACCAACTACGGGGCTTTCCTGTGCCAGCGCGGGCGCATCGACGAAGGTGAGAAGTATTTCCTGAAAGCGGTGGAGAACCCCCTCTACGACAAGCCCGCCATGACCTATACCAATGCCGGGATGTGCAGGCTCCGGGCCGATGACCCGTCGGGCGCCGAGGTCTATTTCCGCGCCGCGCTGCGCGCCGATCCGCGCTTCGGGGTGGCGCTGCTGAACATGGCGGAGCTGAGCCTGGACAACGAGCAGTACCTGAGCGCGCGCGCCTACATGCAGCGCTACCAAGAGGTCGACAAGCACAATTCCCGCTCGCTGTGGATCGGCATTCGTATCGAAGAAAAGCTCGGCGACAAGGATGCCGTTTCCAGCTTCGCGATGTTGCTGAAAGCCAGCTACCCGGACTCTCCGGAAGCTCAGATGCTGCTCGAATCGGGGATGCAATGACAGCGAACGATGCGGCGATACGGGTGGTCTCGGACTCCGGCGACGATGTCGGACCCGGACAGCGGCTGCGCGAGGCGCGCGAAGCCGCGCAGCTGACCGTGGCCGAGGTGGCGTCGCGTTTGCGCCTCCGGCCGCAGGTCCTCGATCGACTGGAGAACGACGACTACGAGCAGCTGCACGGCCCCACCTTCGTACGCGGTTATCTGAGCAGTTACGCGCGGCTGCTGGATCTTCCCGAAGGACCGATTCTGGAAGCTTACGAGCGTCACGGATACGGACCGCCGGCACTGGTGTCGGAGCTGGTGCGTAAACCGGAGGTGCACATCAGCGACTTTCCGGTGCGCATGGTGACCTATGTCATCGCCGGGCTGCTGGTGATACTGGTGGTTCTGTGGTGGCAAAGCCGGCAGCCGGAACCCGGCACCCTGGAGCGCGCGGAAACCGCCGCTGAGTCGGTGCAGCAGACTTCCGCTCCGTCGGCAACCGGCGGCAGCTCAACCGGGGCCGAGTCCCCGCCGGCATCACCAGCCAGCCCAGCGCTGCAGGACGACACCGCGAGCGCGGCGCCGTCGCCGGAGACAGTCGAGCCCGCTGCTGCGGACGCGGCTTCCGAGGCCACCGGTGAAAGCGACGCACGGCAGCCGCGGGTGGCAATGTTGGACCAGCAATCCACCGGCAGCGAGGCGGTTCACATGGACGCCACGCCGAGCGCCATCGCCGCCGAGCCAGCCGGCGAAGCGGCCAGCCCCACGGAGCGCAGCGTAGCGGCGACCGAAGCCGCCGGCGTCGAGGAGCAGGTCGCGCCGGCGCCGCCGCCGACGCCATTGCCCGGCTCCGACGTGCTGGCGATCCAGCTGGCAACGGAATCCTGGGTCGAGATCTACGACCGCGGAGGTGGTCGTCTCTATTACAGCCTCGCGCGAGAAGGCAGCGAGGTGGTGGTTCGCGGAGCGGGTCCCATGCGCGTGCTCCTCGGCGACGTGGAGGGCGCCGCGGTGGCCTACAACGGTGAGCCCTTTGACATGAGCCGCTACCAGGGACGCAGTGTGGTGCGCTTCACCGTCGGCGAGCCGTCCAGCACCACGACGCCGGAGTTACCCGCACCGGCGGCGGCGCAGGAGCCTGTTACCCGGGAAACGCCGCAGCCGGCGGCCGAAGAGGATGGACAGACGATCGTAGACGCCGGCGCAGCACTGACTACGCCCGCCGCGGTTGCCGAGTCCGTGCAGGAAACTGCGGCGCCGGCGCCCGCAGCCAGCGCGCCGGAGACCGCGCTCATCGGCAGCCGACCGGACCCCTGAGCCCGGGCAGCCGAACAATCCGGCCGCGGCACGCAAATCTGCTAGAATCCGCCCTCCGAAATGCGCCGGCCCCGGGTGCCGCGGCGCGCCCTAGAGCACTCCTGACATGAAAGCGATTCAGGCGATTCGCGGGATGAAGGACATCCCGCCCGCAGAGACTCCGGTGTGGCGCCGGCTGGAGGACAGCGCGCGTGAGGTTCTCGCCGGCTACGGCTACCACGAGGTGCGCCCGCCCGTGGTGGAGAAAACCGAGCTGTTTCGACGCTCGGTGGGTGAATCCACCGACATCGTGGAAAAGGAGATGTACACCTTCGACGACCGCAACGGCGAAAGCCTGACACTGCGCCCGGAGTGCACCGCGAGCTGCGTGCGCGCCGCCATCGAGCAAGGCTGGCTGCGCGGTCGCGGCCAGCGCCTGTGGCACATCGGACCCATGTTCCGCTACGAGCGGCCACAGAAGGGTCGCTACCGGCAATTTCATCAGCTGGATGTCGAGGCCCTGGGTTTCCCGGGGCCGGATATCGACGCCGAGCTGATATTGCTCGGTGCGCGCCTGTGGCGGCGCCTGGGCCTCACCGGGCTGCGCCTCGAGCTCAACTCGCTGGGATCGCGGGAAACACAGCGCTCTCACCGCAACCGGCTGGTCGACTATTTGTCCGCGCACGCAAACGATCTGGACGAGGACAGCCGACGGCGATTGAGCAGCAACCCTCTGCGCATCCTGGACAGCAAGAACCCGGATTTGCAGGGTATACTCGAGGCCGCGCCGCGCATCACCGACGGCCTCGACGACGCATCACGCCGGCACTTCGAGCAACTGCAGGCGATGCTCGAGGCGAGCGATATCGCGTTCCGGGTGAATCCGAGGCTGGTCCGCGGCCTGGATTACTACACCGGTACGGTTTTCGAATGGATCACCGACGATCTGGGCGCCCAGGGGGCGATCTGCGGTGGTGGGCGCTACGACGGCCTGGTGGAGGAGATAGGCGGTGCGCCGACCCCTGCCACCGGCTTCGCCGTCGGTCTCGAGAGAGTCGTCGCCCTGATGCAATCCGGGGAAAAGGTGCCCGCCGCCGGCCGGCCCCACGCCTATCTTCTGGCGGTTGGCGAGGAGGCGCAGCGCGCCGCGCACGCACTGGCGGAACAACTGCGCGACGCCCTGCCGGGACTGCGCCTGCTGGTGGATGCCGGCCCGGGGAACTTCAAGCGTAAAATGAAATCGGCAGACCGCAGCGGAGCGGACCAGGCGTTGATTCTGGGTGAGGACGAGGTCCGTCGGCAGCAGATTACCTGCAAGAACATGCGCGGCGACGGCGGGCAGCTTACAGTTGCCCGCTCGAAAATGGTGGATACGATGAAGGCGCGTATCAATTTGGACGACTGACGAAGCGAGAGACGAGGCGTGAGCGAACAGGAAGAACTGGAAGCACTACAGAAGTGGTGGAAAGAAAACGGCCGTGCGGTGGTAGTGGGCCTGGTGCTCGGCCTCGGCGGCGTCGTCGGCTGGACGACGTGGCAAAGCCGCACCGAAGCCACGGCTGAGCGAGCGTCCGTTGTCTATCAGGCAATGGTCGAAATGGCGGCGGCGGATGACCACATGGAGGCGTTGCTGCGGGCCGACCAGATCGTCCAAGAGTATCCCGACAGCGAATACGCCGCGCTTGCGGGGCTGCTGGGCGCCAAGAGCGCGTTCGCGGCTGGTCGCGCCGATGATGCCAACCGCCTTCTCGGGTGGGTGATCGAAAACGCGGGCCGCCCCGAGCTTCGGGACGTGGCACGAATTCGCAGCGCACAGCTTCTGCGCGATGAAGGGAAACGGGACGCGGGACTCGAGATGCTCGCGCGTGTCGATACGCCCGCCTTCGCGGCCACCGTCGAGGAGCTCCGCGGTGACATTCTTGTCGATAACCAGGAAAACGATGCCGCCGCAGAAGCCTACCAGACGGCTCTCGCCAGTGGCTCCATCACCAGCGGAACGCGCGCGCGCGTGCAGATGAAGCTCGACGATCTCGGGCTGCGCGACGGCTTCGACCAATCGCAATGAGTTACCCGATACGGCGCATCAAGACCCTGCTGCTGCTCGGCAGTCTGTCGCTGGTGGGCGGATGCACCGCCCTCGGTAATCTGTTCGACGGTTCGGACAACACGGCTGAGCCGGCGGAGCTCGTGGACTTCGAACCGACAATCAAGGTACGCACGGTATGGCAACGCCGGGTGGGTTCCGGCGCCGGCAAGTTGTTCCTCAAATTGCGCCCGGCGGTGGACGGCGAGCGTGTCTACGCGGCGACCCGTGGAGGCCGCGTTCGTGCTTTCGATGCCAGAACCGGCGAATCGATCTGGGATACCGACACCGACAGCCCGCTATCCGGCGGACCCGGTGTCGGCGACGGACTGGTTCTGCTCGGAACCAGCGACGGAGAAGTGCTCGCTCTCGGCGAAAAGGACGGCGAGATCAAGTGGCGCGCGCGCGTCTCCAGCGAAGTGTTGTCCTCACCGGTGGCGCAAGGCGGGATCGCCGTTGCCCGAACCATCGACGGCAAGCTCTTCGGCTTGAATACCGATGACGGCACGCGGCTGTGGGTTTACGACCGCACGACGCCCGTGCTCACCCTGAGGGGCACGAGCTCGCCGGTTTTGGCCGGGGGGACTGCCGTTGCCGGCTTCGACAACGGACAGGTAGTGGCGATCACCTTGAGCAACGGCCAACCGCTTTGGGAGACGCGCGTTGCGGTACCCAGGGGACGCACCGAGCTGGAGCGAATGGTCGATATCGATGCGGATCCCGTCATCGAGGGCAATACCGTGTACGCGGTCACCTATCAGGGCCAGGTCGCGGCGTTGGAGCTGTTCAGCGGAAAAGTCATCTGGCGCCGCGACATGTCGTCGTATGCCGGTCTCGGAGTCGACGCGGAAAATGTCTACGTAACCGATGAATCGAGCAACGTATGGGCCCTGCAGCGATCGAACAGCGCGTCCATGTGGCGGCAGGCGAAGCTGGAGGCCCGCCGCGTGTCACCGCCGGCGGTCTTCGGTCGGTACGTCGTCGTCGGCGATCTCGAGGGCTACCTGCACTGGCTGCGCAAGGACGACGGCCAGTTCGTGGCGCGCGTAAAAGTCGACAGCGACGGCATCATCGCCGCTCCTGTGGCAACGCCCTTCGCGATATACGTCTACGGCAGCGGCGGTGATCTGACTGCCCTGCAAGTCGTCCAATGAATGCCGGCTGTGCGGCAGCGGGCGCCGTGTCCGGCAGATCCCCAGCCTGATCGCGTCACCCGATGATGTCATGGACCAGCATTCCGACCGCCCCGCGCTGCTCCCCGTCGTCGCCATCGTCGGGCGTCCCAACGTCGGCAAGTCGACCCTTTTCAACTGCTTGACCCGATCCCGTGACGCCCTGGTGGCCGACGAGCCCGGTCTCACCCGGGACCGTCAATACGGCATAGCCAGAACGGCAACCGGGACAGGCGCCTGTATCGTCGTCGACACCGGCGGTCTTACCGACGAGGCTGATTCCATGGCGCAGGCTATATCCGCCCAGGTCCTGCGCGCAGTCGCGGAGTCCGATGCCGTCATATTCATGGTCGACGGCCGCCAGGGTCTGACCGCCGCCGACGAGGACATCGCGTCGCGGCTCCGCAGCACGGGAAAAGCCGTCACCATCGCGGTCAACAAGACCGAAGGCCTGGATGCCGACATCGGAGTCGGCGAGTTTCACGCCCTGGGGATGGCCGCGCCATACCCAATCTCGGCGGCCCACCACCGTGGTATCGGGACACTGGTCGACGCCGTGCTCGCCCGTATTCCACCATCACCCGAGGTGCCGCGGGACGCAGACGAGGGCGTCAATGTCGCCATCATCGGGCGGCCCAACGTCGGCAAGTCGACACTCATCAATCACCTGCTCGGCGAAGATCGGCTGGTCGCCCACGCTACGCCGGGCACCACCCGTGACAGCGTGCGGGTGCCGTTTCGACACGGCGCCAAGCGCTACACGCTCGTCGACACCGCGGGCATCCGCCGCCGGGGCCGGGTATCGGAGAAAATCGAAAAGTTCAGCGTGGTCAAATCCCTGCAGGCCATCGCCGCAGCCGATGTCGTTATCGTCGTGCTCGACGCCGGCGAAGGCGTCACGGACCAGGACGCGGGGTTGCTGGGAATGGTCCTCGATGCGGGGCGGGCGCTGACCATTGCCATGAACAAGTGGGATAACCTGGACGCGTCGGACAAACGCCTGGCGCGCAGCACTGTCGAGCGCAAGCTCACCTTCCTGGAATACGTGACCGTGCACTACACATCGGCGTTGCAGGGCACGGGATTGCGGCGCCTGTTCGTCTCCGTCGACCGGGCGTGGCGCTCGGCGTCGCGCAAGATGTCCACGCCCGAGCTCAACGGGGTGCTCGCGAAGGCGCTGGCACGAAATCCGCCTCCGGTGGCGCGCGGGCGTCGCATCAAGCTCCGCTACGCCCACCAGGGTGGCTCCAGCCCTCCGCTGATCGTGATTCACGGCAATCAAACGGATCGGGTACCGAACAATTACCGGCGCTACCTCGCGCGTGCGTTCCGCGAGGGCCTGCGACTGCACGGCACGCCGATTCAGCTCGAATTCAAGAGCGGGGAGAATCCGTACGAGGGCCGCAGAAACGTCATCACGCCGCGCCAACAGCGCAGGCGCAAGCGTCTGCTGAAGCACGCGAAACGAAAGTGACGACCGATGCGGGCCAGCGACGCCCCGTACCTGACTATTTCAACTGCTGGTGCAGAAGACCCAGGATGCGATTGGCGGTTTCGCTGTTCTCGCGCTTGCCATCGGTATCGAGAATGACGATCTGCGTGGTCGACTGCTTGCCCACGAGGCTGACGAGATACTCGTTCTGGTCGGACGCCTCGTCGTCGCCCCAGAACTTCAAGGATGCGAAAAAGCCCTCGTTTTTGCCTGAATCCGCCTTGTCGGTGTCTATATAGCGCACGTAATAGAGCCCTCGGGAGCGATCCCGATCTTCGACGGTGAAGCCGACCCGGTCCAGCGCCAGGCCCGTGCGGCGCCAGGCGCGCGAGAAATTATCCTGCAGATCGAGTACGCTCGAACCCTCGCCGTCACGCACGATGTAAGCACGCGGACGTCGCTCCGGAGCCTTCGCCACCAGAGTCGTGGCAGTCTCCTTGTTGACACCGAAGGCGATGATCAAGCGGTTCAGCATCTCCGCCTCGAGTTCCGGGTCCGACGGTCTGGGCTGCCAGACGTATACCTCTTCGGCCCCGGTGGCCTCCAGCGCACGGTTGACCTTGCCGGTGGAGACATACTCCGCGCCGCGGTGAGAAACGTACACTTCCGTGGTACCGGGGATCGTGCCGTGCTCGAGACGCGTACGAAACATGTCACGCGTCGTCGCGCCGTACAGATCGCTCGAGAGCTTGCTGAAGAAATTCGAAATCGCACCCCCGTCGAAGCGCGTCTGCTTCTCCGCCCAATCGGTCTGCATGATGCCGATGCTGGGATCCTCCATTTCGATGAGGAAGCCCTGGGACAGCCAGAAGTTCCGCACTTTCGGCCACACCACGCCGGGCGGCACGTCGACCACCAGCCACCGCTCGCTGCCGGCGCGCTCGACGCGCACGCCGTTCAGTCGTGGCAGCACACCGCTGCTACCCGCCGACGCCACCTGGCTGCCACTGGCATTGGCATAGGCGGAGTAGGTGGCGCTTCCCTGGGCGAGCGACGGCACCACCATGGCGTCGTTGAGGGTGGCGCTGCTCAAGTCCGGTGGCACGTCCAGGGGTGGAGCGGTCTTGCTCGACTTGTAGGCGGCATCCTGCTCAGGGAGAATCGGATCGAGTAAATTTTCGGTCGTGCCGCTGCAGCCCGCCAGACCCAGCGCCAGCACCGGACCTGCGGTGAGCCAGAACAATCGCCAACCGTGCTTACCCATAGCCTTTCCCCCGGCGCTACGCCGGTACCCGCTCCGCGTTACGCATGGCCGTGCGCACGCGCCCATGGTAGATCTCCGACAGCGGTGTCAGCGGCAACCGAATGCCTTCCTGAATAATTCCCATGTCCTGCAACGCCCACTTCGCCGGAATCGGATTGGATTCCAGAAACAGCGCGGCGTGAAGATCG
>FXBF010000812.1_pt1 | contig 10904 bp, 14 predicted proteins | sample 5335321 | NCBI WGS metagenome assembly FXBF01 (sample SAMEA103928391, study PRJEB20085) | sediment metagenome | isolation source: sediment | reverse complement strand
CTTTTAATCTCTGAGGGTTCAATTCCCCGCAGCTTGCTGCGAATGTCGTCATTCCGGCGTATGCCGGAATCCAGTGGCTCGTTTGTGGACACCGGCCTTCGCCGGTGTGACGTGATGATATTAATACCCCGTCAGCTTGCTGCGGGGTAGTTTATTGGGATGAATGGCTGCCTGTCGCAACCGGCCGTCGCGCGTCCGTGATCCAATCACTCCACGAGCCGGCATAGAGTTTCGAGCCACACAGGCCGGCGATTTCCATCGCCAGCACGTTATGGCAAGCCGTCACACCCGATCCGCACATATGGATCACCTGTTCGGGACTTCGCCCGCCAAGCAGATTGAGATAGGCCTGGCGCAGATCCGCCGCCGGCATAAAATCGCCGCCAAGATTCAGATTGTCCTCGTAAGGCCAGTTTACCGCGCCGGGAATATGTCCGGCGACCGTATCCAATGGTTCCACGGCCCCGGTAAAACGTTCCTCCGCCCGTGCATCGATCAAGATGCCCATTCTCTTCTCGGTCAACGCCTCCACAAATCGGGAATCCACCCACATACGATCATCGACCTCCGGTTCGAATCGCGCCGGTCTACCAGCAGGCAGGTGCACCGTTATCGGGTGCCCTTCTCTTCGCCACCGTGGCAGGCCGCCGTCGAGCAGGGCCACAGCTGGGTGCCCAAGCCAACGCAGCAACCACCACATTCGGCTCGCCATGGCGCCAAAAATGTCATCATAGATAACGACCTGCTTTGTCCTGTCAATGCCCCACTCGCCAAGCTTACGGGCCAATGCGTCCGGGTCGGGTAGTGGATGGCGGCCTGTCGCAGCCGTAACCGGTGACGACAGGTCATTGTTAAGATGGGCATAATAGGCGCCAGGAATGTGGCCGTTCTCGTAGGCCTGTCGACCGGCGCCGGGATCCGTCAAAGTGAACCGGCAATCAAACACCACCCACTGGGGATCACCCAGATGTGCGGCCAATCCTGCCGGGGTGACAAGTGTGGTGAAGGGCATTTGCTAAAGCAGCAACTATCAAGTAACAAGATAACACTTTCTTGCTACTTGATACTTTTTACTTGCTACGTAGATAGATTAATACCCCCCTTTCCTTCTGGACTCAGGGAGGCCGGCGATTTGGCCTGCCTGCTTAGAGGGATTGCTGGGAAAGAGTTCGTAAAGTATTTTCGTATCCACTTTCTTGTCGGGCCACTTTGCCTGCATAGCCTTTGTCATTTGGCGCATGTTGGGCTGATTGCCTAAATTATTTAGGTATTCATCGCGCAGATAATTAATCACGTCCCAATGCGCCGGTGTGAGCGTCAGGCCCTCGCTGGCCGCGATCTGCTCGGCCACGGTTTCATTCCAATCCTCAATATTCACCAGGTAACCGTTTGCATCCGTTTCAATAATTTTCCCATTTACTTCAAACCCCATAGTGGATTCCCCCTTTATCGTTAGCGGTTGACTTTATGATTACAAAGAAAAACGGCAATTTATCATTAGATCCGTAAAGAGAAAGACAAATCGTGTCTTACGAGACACACAGTGAATACGTCCTTGCACGCTCGACGGTCTCGTAAGACACGATTCATCCCTCTCTGGATAGGCCTATATCGCATCGCTGGGCGTCTTTATTACGGCTTTGATATCCTTGTGCGGGATAAACAGGCCACAGCCCAGATGCCGATGCAGCCCCAGCCCCCGCTGCTGCAACCTGACGGATTCCTCAACGTTCAGGTCTGCTATCAAGAGGCTGCGGGTTCTAATATTCTTTTCCGGCGTCGATATTGTCTTTTCCAAGCCGCACAGCATTTTCTTTGGCTTGACTCCCATCGCCCCCAACTGCTGGACGACATCGTTAAGAAAGGCCTCTTCGTCCTCGCTGCCTCCTGCCGTGATGCGGCGGGAAAAGATCGTCGTGATAGTGCTCAGCGATCGAACGGCAAACTTATTGACCTGTAAGGAGTGATCCGCCACATCCAGGATCTTGCCGATCAGTTGGCCGGCATCCTTGATCCGGTGCTTGGGCAGACGCAACACCATCTTCGTGCGCCGAGACAGATACAACAGATCATTAGGGCCCTGCGGCCGCGTCCAGCCATGACTGGTTTCCGCCACGTGTATCGGGTGCACCCCCGCCCTCTTCTCCCGGTTCAACCACGGCAAGGTCTCGTGGAGCGCCTGCGACAGCGCATAGGCATGATCGACCGGCAGGCAACGACAGGTGATGTTGAACACCAGATCGATGACATCGTCTGAAACGATATATTCTTCAGGGGCCCTGGGCTCTTCCCAATACATTTAGATTCGTACCCGCCACCCGGTCATAATAACGCGCCCGATAGATAAGTCGCTGCATACCTTGTTCCGGCCGATCCTCGAACCCCGTGCGGTTATGCAGTACGTTATTGCTTATCAAGCCCTGGCCGGACTGCATGGTACAGCGAAAAGTATACGGGGACTCGCTATTGAGAAGCCGGTCAAGAAAACGAACCGCGCTTCTGGTGGTCGGATCCGACCTCCAGGCGATACTCCGCGTACGTGCCGTATAACGCATCTGCAGATTGCCGTCACCGTCGACAAAAAACACCGGGCCGGTCTCTGCCGGCCGCGTTCCTTGACCTGTTTCCATATTGGCAGGAATCGTCATCGCGTCTGGCTGCATGAAGGCGTCGATATAAGCCGGATTTTCATCACGCATCAGGATGTAGACGATCTCGTGGTCAAGCAATCTGCTCTCGCCGCCCTCCGCCGCCGGTGAGACGCAATGCAGCAGGAGGGCGAGGATACGTCGGTCTGGCGGATTGTAGTAGCCATCAGTGTGCCACAGTAACCGCCTGTTTGAATAGGGAATATAGCCGCGTCCTGCTTTACCGGGCACAACCTGCAGCGACGTAATGCCGTCGTCGTCGGCCAGCATATTCGGGTCCAGTCGTCGCAGACCGAATCGTTTACCCAGCTTCCTCGGGATCGCCTTGTCCGCGATCGCCCCGATCCGGCTGCTGTAAATCACCATATTGGTCTTGCGGCACACCCGCAACAGCGATTCCTTTTCCGTTTCGCTGAGCGCGCGTGGGTCATCAACCTCCACCACGAGTTGCTCCACCCGCGTTGGGTAGTCCGCCAACTTCCACTCCCGCCATCGCCGATAGGCGATCTCATTTCCGAGGCCGAAGGGGCTGTCTGCTGTCGGTAATTGCAACGATGCAGTGGTAGAACACATTTGTCTAAAACCTAACCCGGCACAGCCGGAATCAAACTGTATTTCGAATGTACATGCACCACGAGGCTTAGTACGAAGGATTGTACATTTCTAGAATCAACTTTAGAGAAAACGGCGTAGCGAGAAAAGTCCCCAATAAGAGAGGGGTGGGTTCGGATCTTAATCCGGGCCACGTCTATATATTACCCGTATTTCGCCGCGTACTGGTGCCGACCGGCGCCGTGCCGGGGGAGATATATCCCCTTTGGGAGGGGTGGCCGATGGGCTTGATCCACCCCCAAAGAAGGATTTCGCTCCTTGATGAATCGGGGCTAGACTGGGCGACAATAAAAGGAAGTGCGAATGATCCTCAGTTAGAGGTGTAGACATGGCTGGGCAGCAACCGAAGAATCCAGAAAAGCATAGCACTTCCCTCCCCAAGAAAAAGAAACCCACCAAACCGTTTCATGATACGCCCATGCTCGACCACTTGGAATACGGGCCGTGGCCAGGGTTTGTAACCGGCCCGAAACGGTTGGTGATGGAAAATAACATGATGGTCGACCTACTGGGTCAGTTGGAGCGCTCTTATTGAGGCTCGCTTCGGCTACTGGAAGGACACGCGGGGCAGCCTGAATGCCTCCGCGCACATTCTTTAATCTAGCGGGCTGCCAATAATTTATTTTTTCGGCATCCTAACAATTTCCTGTTAAGAACCACGGGGAGGAAATGCACGAATGAAGTTCGGCATAATGGTTAACGAGGGGCCCTACACACATCAGGCCGCCGATACGGCCTATCATTTCACCCGCGCGGCCCTGGAGAAGGGGCACGAAATCTATCGGGTCTTCTTCTACCACGACGGCGTCAATAACGGGACGCGGTTTGCCACCCCGCCGCAGGATGAACGAAATATTGTAAAACGATGGTCGGAATTGGCCGAAGCATACAACCTCGATATGGTCGTGTGTGTCGCCGCCGCCCAGCGCCGCGGCATCATCGATCCCGATGAGGCCAAGCGCCACGGCAAGGATGGCGATAACATCGCTCCCGGCTTCAGGATTTCGGGATTGGGACAGCTGATCGAGGCCGGTATTCAGGCGGATCGTCTCGTCGTATTCGGTGACTGACTGGAGGGTTTAAGCAATGGCGGAAGAAATGATGGAAGAAGGCCAAGGCGGCGGGACCATAAAGAAGTTCTTATACGTGAACCGCAAAGCACCGTACGGAACCATCTACGCCTTGGAATCACTCGAGGTGGTTTTGATTGGCGCGGCATTCGAACAGGATGTCAGTGTAGTATTCATGGATGACGGTGTCTTTCAGCTCAAGAAAGGGCAAGATACCTCGGCCACAAAAATGAAGAATTTTTCACCCACCTACCGCGCACTTGAGATGTATGACGTCGAAAAGCTGTACGTCGAAAAGGAATCCATGGAGGCCCGTGGGCTTGTGGAGGACGACCTGGTCGTCCCCGTGGAGGTTCTGGCCGCTAATAAACTGCGCGAGCTTATGGAAGAGCAGGACGTTATTCTGAGCTTTTAACGGAGGCCGAAAAACGATGCTGCATACCGTCAACAAGTCACCTTTTCAGAACAACGCCCTTCTGAGTTGCCTGCGGGTCGCCCAGGAGGGCAGCGCCATCCTTTTGATCGAAGATGGCGTCTATGCCGCGCTCAAGGGGACTAAGACAACCGCCAAGGTCGAAGAGGCCGCAAAAAAGTTCAAGATCTACGCCCTTACTCCGGACCTTGACGCGAGAGGCGTAAGCGACCGTGTTATTGACGGGATTGAACTGGTAGACTATGGCCGCTTCGTAGACTTGGCGGCAGAAAATAGCAAGGTACAAGCCTGGCTTTAGACCCTGAGTTTTACTAGAGACTATCTCATATAAATACAATTACATAGGTCAGGATGTGCGACAACACTCCCCGACAAACTGTGAATTGCCAGGTAACCGCTGCGTGGCAACCCGGCCTACAAAACAATAAAATACGGCTTAATCGTAATTAGACGTTGAATTTTTACTAGCGAAACGATGAGGAGAGTGAGTAATGCCCAGCATTGAAGTAAACGGAAAACAACTCGAGACCGACGAGGAAGGCTATCTCAATAATCGTGAGGATTGGAGCGAAGAGGTCGCCAATGCAATGGCCAAGGCCGACGACTGCGACCTGTCCAGCAATCACTGGGAAGTGATCAATTTCCTGCGCGAGTATTACGATGAATATCAGATCGCGCCGGCGGTTCGCGTCTTGACCAAGGCCATTGGGAAAAAGCTTGGGGCGGATAAGGGCAACAGTAAGTACCTCTACGAGCTGTTCCCCTACGGGCCGGCGAAACAGGCCTGTAAGTACGCCGGCCTGCCGAAGCCAACCGGTTGCGTCTAAAAACAACGATCTCCGGAACTTCCCCCGGTTCGGGTTGAAAAACTCCCTCTCCTGGAGGGAGAGGGTTCGGGCGATGTACAGGGATGTACAAGTGTCGTGGGAGGCAGGAAGCCGGGAGCGACTGAGGGGATAAAAAGGCAATACGCTTTAAATCTAATTTTGATCCCCTCATCCAAGGCCGCTAACGGCATCCATACCTCTCGCGGCATTAATACTTCCTGTATGTCACCTTCTCCCTGAGGGAGTAGGGACAAGAAGTGTTTTTAATTTCTATAACGTATAACGCAGCAAGCTGCGGGGAATTGCACCCTCAGAAAAAATAAAGGGGTCTATGAAATGTCCTGGTTGACCGTAGTGTATGCCCTGTTGTTCTATGCGGCGACCGCCATCCTGATCGGCGGGCTGGTGTATAAGATCTGGGTATACGCGCGCACCCCCGCGCCGCTTAAGATACCGACCACCCCCGCCCCGACGACGCGGACCGGCGTGATCATACGCATGGTCCGCGAGCTGACACTATTCGAGAGCCTGTTCAAGTCGAACAAATGGATCTGGCTGTTCGGATGGGTGTTTCACTTCGCGCTGCTTGTAGTCCTGTTGCGCCACCTCCGCTACTTCACGGAGCCGGTGTGGCTTTGGGTCGGCCTCGTCCAGCCGTTCGGCGTGTATGCCGGCTTCGGCATGCTGGTGGGGCTTCTCGGTCTATGGGGCCGACGCATTCTGGTTGACCGGGTACGCTACATCTCCGGGCCCTCGGACCACCTGATGTTGATACTCTTGCTTGCGATTGCCGGCAGCGGTCTGCTTATGAGGTACGTGATCCGTACCGACATCATTGAACTTAAGGCCTTCTTTCTGGGCCTGATCCTTTTTGATTGGCAGTCGCTGCCGCCGGATCCGGTTCTGCTCGTGCATTTGGCCCTGGTGGCGACCCTGATGATCATCTTTCCGATAAGCAAGCTTTTACACGCCCCGGGAATCTTCTTCAGCCCGACCCGCAACCAGGTTGATAACCCACGTGAACGCCGCCATCTCGCAGCGTGGGCGGCGAAACTCGATACCTCGGGACAATAAATCAGAAAAAAACGCATGGCCAATTTCGAGACCCCTGAACTGACCGAATTCCAGCTCGTCCCCCACCTCAATAAGGGGACGATGGCGCACAGCCAGCCGTTCATTGCCAAGCCGGAATTCCAAGAGCCTCTGGGCTATCCGGGGGAACTGGTGGACAATTGGGAAGAGATCGCGGTAAAGAAACTAGGCGAGCTCGCCACCAAGTACCGCTCATTGAAGGTCTTTCTGGATATCTGCGTGAAGTGCGGTGCGTGCACGGACAAGTGCCATTATTACCTCGGCACTGCCGACCCGCTGAATATGCCAGTGGCGCGCCAGGACCTCTTGCGCAATGTTTACCGGCGCTACTACACCTTTGCCGGCAAATACTTCCCGTGGCTCGTCGGTGCCCAGGACATGACCAAGGAGGTTCTGGATCAATGGTACACCTATTTCCACCAGTGTTCCCAGTGCCGCCGCTGTTCGGTGTTTTGTCCGTACGGCATCGACACCGCCGAGATCTCCATGGCCGCGCGCGAGATCATGGATGCCGTCGGCAAGGGTCAGAAGTACTGCAACGAGATCATCGGCAAGGTTTTCAAGATCGGCAATAACCTCGGGCTGCCGGGACCAGCCTTGGTCAACACCCTGGAAGGTCTCGAGGAGGATGTCAAAGAAGAGACCGGTGTCGACGTTAAATTTCCGGTGGATCAGGAGGGTGCCGAGGTGCTCCTGATCACGCCGTCGGCGGACTTCTTTGCCGAGCCCCATATTGACGGCCTCATCGGTTATGCCAAGGTCTTCCATCAGGCCGGTATCAGCTGGACCTTGAGCTCCTATGCCTCCGAGGCCGGCAATTTTGGCATGTTCATCGGCAGCTACGAGAACACCCGCAAGGTCGCGCTGCGCATTCGTAAGGCGGCCCTCGATCTGGGTGCCAAACGGCTGGTGGCGGGGGAATGCGGCCATGCCTGGCGCGTGGCCTATAACTTCTGGAACACCATGGCCGGCCCGTTCGACTTCCTCGACCCGGCTTATCCCGCCCCGCAGCACATCGTCGAGGTTACCCACGATCTCATCAAACGCGGGGCGTTGACCCTGGACAAATCGGCCAACGACCATCTGCGGGTCACCTTTCACGACTCCTGCAACGTGGCGCGGGCATCGCGGATGGGCAATATCCCCGGCGGCCAGTTCATCCTGCCACGGGAAGTCATCAAGGCCTCGGTAAACCATTTTTACGACATGGCCCCGGAAACCATCCACGAGAACACCTTCTGTTGCGGCGGCGGCGGCGGCCTGCTGACGGACGACCTGATCGAACTGCGCGTCAAGGGTGCGCAGCCGCGGATGTTGGCGCTCAAGCAGGTGGTGGACGAATACGACGTCAATTACATGATCGCGATCTGCGCCATCTGCAAGAGCCAGTTTGCCAAGGTGCTGCCCTACTACGATTTCCCCATGGACATGATCGGCAGCCTGCACGGACTGGTCAGCAATGCGATCCAATTGGGCGCCAAACAATAGGGCCGAGCATCATGACCAACACAACAAAACGCGGTAACCCGCAAAAATACCTCGTAACAGGTTTGTTCGCGATCGTGTCGCTGTTAGGGGGAAGCAATCTAGGCGCTGCCGAGGACCAGGCAAAAACTCGCGTGCCGCTGCCCAAGGTAGTGATTGAGCGAGGCGATAAATGCGTGGAGCCCACCGCTGACATGCGCCGCTATCACATGGATTATATCCAGCATCAGCGGGATGAGACCACGCGTAAAGGCATCCGCACCAAGGACCACAGCCTCAAGAATTGTGTCGACTGCCACGCCAGCCCCAAGACCAACAGCGTTCTGGGTAAGGACGGCTTCTGCGAGAGCTGTCACACCTACGCCAGCGTCACGATCGACTGCTTCAGCTGTCATTCCGCTTCACCGGAAAAACCGACTGCACCGGTAGTCGGGGGGCCGCGCCCGGCCGATTCGCATATCCCTCTGTCGTTCAAGCAGACCAAGGATCTGTCCGCGGCTGAGATGATTGAAGGTATGCGGACGATGGTGCAACCAACCGCAGCCGGCGCAAGCACCAGCGATAACGGCGAGGATGCACGATGACCGTTTCCCGCCGTGAATTTATCGCTTGGGGGAGTGCGGCGGCCGGTATCGCGCTCGCACCGGGGATTCGTCTGATCGAACTGGCCGCCGCGCGCCCTGTCGATAAGGCCGCCACGTCTTCACAGCGCTGGGGATTGTTGATTGACGCCACCAAGTGTACAGACGATTGCACCGCGTGCGTGGATGCCTGTAACAAAGAGCACGGGCTCACCGGTAAGGGCCGTCCGACGACCGATGCCCAATGGATCCGCAAGCTTTGGGTCAAAGATCGCCGCACCGGTTATGTCCAGACCTTTCCCGTGATGTGCCAGCATTGTGCGCAACCGCCGTGCGTGGACGTATGTCCGACCGGCGCCTCGTTCAAACGGGCCGACGGTATCGTCCTGGTGGACAAGCATATCTGCATCGGCTGCCGGTACTGCATGATGGCCTGCCCATATAAGGCCCGGTCCTTCATCCATGAAGACATCACCGATCAGAAACACGCCGCCCCGCGCGGTAAGGGGACGGTGGAATCCTGCACCCTCTGTGTGAACAAGGTGGACCGCGGCGACGGCACTACCGCCTGCGCCGAGGGCTGCGAGGCGGCGGGACACCGGGCCATTATCTTCGGCGACCTCAACGACCCCAATAGCGAGATCGCACAATTGCTGGGCCAATACCCCAGCGCCCAGATCCGCTCGGACCTGAACCTGAATACGGGAGTGAGGTACCAGGGGATCTGATGAAAAACGTCGTTCACTATCGCGAAATTGACGGACGCAGCTTCGGTTATTATGCCCTGTTTGGGTTGCTCGGGCTCAGCGTCCTGGCCGGGCTGGGGGCCGCCTACTACATGGAATACTACGGCCATTACGTCACCGGCATGTCAAACCAAATCGTCTGGGGCGCCCCACATGTCTTCGCCGTGTTCCTGATTGTCGCCGCATCCGGGGCGTTGAACGTGGCCTCGATCGCCTCGGTGTTCGGCCGCAGTATGTACAAACCGCTGGCGCGCCTGTCGGGCCTACTGGCCATCGCCCTGCTCACCGGTGGGCTGGCGGTGCTGGTGCTCGATCTGGGACGTCCCGACCGCCTGATCGTGGCGATGACCTATTACAACTTTAAGTCTATTTTCGCGTGGAACATCTACCTGTATATCGGCTTTATGGCCGTCGTCGCCGTCTACCTGTGGATGATGTTCGAGCGTCGCATGAACCGGTTCACCCGGTCCGTCGGCATGTTTGCCTTCATCTGGCGGTTGGTGCTCACCACCGGTACCGGTTCCATCTTCGGTTTTCTGGTGGCGCGGCAGGCCTACGACGCGGCCATTATGGCGCCGATGTTTATCATCATGTCGTTTTCCTTCGGTCTGGCGATCTTCATTTTGGTGATAATGGCCGCCTGCAGCTGGACCGGCCGTCCGCTCGGTGACGCCCTTCTGCGCCGACTAAAAAACCTGCTAGGTATATTTGTGGCCACCGTGCTCTACTTCGTTCTGGTGTATCACCTTACCAACCTGTACATCACTGAGCATCACGGCTTCGAGCGCTTCATCCTGCTGGAAGGCGGCGCCTACACCAAGGTCTTCTGGATCGGTCAGATCCTGGTTGGCGGGTTACTGCCGCTGGTTATTTTCTATACTCCGGGCATCAGTAGATTCCGCAGTATGATCGCCTTCGGCGCCTTGCTGGTTATCATCGGCGGGCTGGCGCAGGTCTACGTGATCATCGTCGGCGGGCAGGCCTACCCGCTGGAACTTTTTCCGGGCAAAGAGGTCACCAGCAGTTTTTTTGACGGCGTCGTGACCTACTACGTCCCGAGCCTGGCCGAGATCGTCCTTGGCATCGGCGGCATCGGCATCGCCCTGGTGATTACGGTGCTCGCGATCAAGGTGTTGCCGTTCCTGCCCACCAGCCTGGCGGACGAACTGCTGGACCCGCATTACACTCCCCCCGAGGCCAAACCCGAGGCGGCGGAAAACCAAGCCGCTTAGGGACAAGGGGCAAGGGGCAAGGGGCAAGGGGCAGTTGCCGATTTGATATCTTTACCCTTTACCCTTTTCCCTTTTCCCTTTTCCCTTTTACGATTCACGGATCACGGTTCACGGTTCACGAACTATGCCCCGCCTTCTAATATCCGCCGCCCACAAATCCTCCGGGAAAACCACGATC
>FXBF010000811.1_pt1 | contig 10916 bp, 7 predicted proteins | sample 5335321 | NCBI WGS metagenome assembly FXBF01 (sample SAMEA103928391, study PRJEB20085) | sediment metagenome | isolation source: sediment | reverse complement strand
CCGGACCTGGTAATAGTCGACGGATCTCCAGGGAACGACCAGGCGTTGTTGCCGGAGAACAACTGATTCACCTCCGTGACGTGGTATTCGAGATAGATCTCACTTTGGAGCCGGAAAAGGTCCTGGGGGTAACGGAGGTGCTCAACGAGACCTTCCGGCATCGAATCGGCATCTCTGAAAAGGCTGGGGTAGGTGCTTGCCCATGCCCTCGCCACCGGGTCGCTCGGGTCCCACAGGTAGAAGGTCACGTCGCCGTTGTTGGCATCGACCACAGCCTTGACCGAGTTGCGAATGTAATTGGTTCCCCGTCGAACACCCGAGGCAAGGGTGAGCCGGGCGAGAGACTGGGAATCGACGGGTTGGGAGTAGGGGTAGAAAGAAGTGGTCGTGTAGAGATCGAGTACCCACAGAATCTTGCCGTCGAGGATCACCGGATACGGGTCGGCGTCGGGGGTGAGGAAGGGTGCCAGGCTGGCGACGATTTGACGCACGTTTCGCTCTACTAGCACCCGACTGTCGTCTCGGAGTTGGCTCGAGATGAGAAGGTTGAGGTCCCGATATCGGAAGGCAAAGGCGATTCGTTTCCAGATGTTGTCGATGACGACGCCGGAGTCGCCTGCATACTCGTTGTATTGCGTGCCCTCCGGCGTGGGAATGTCGATCTCCTGGGGTGCCGAACCAGTCTTTACGATCACCGGCCGACCTGGCTGGTATGTCTCGCCGAAATAGACCCGGGGCTCCGTCAGCTCCAGGCTCGGAACCGACGCCACAGGAGGTACGTCCTTGAGCAGGAAATTGGGCTGACCATCAGACTGGACGACGTTGGCAGCGTTCACGACGGCTCCGAAGCCGTGTGTGTAGAAGAGCCGGGTGTTCTGCCAATCGTCCCTTGGAAGGTTGAGCTCTTCTAGCTCACGGACGGCGACCATCACTTGTTTTGGTATGCCGTCGGTCAGATATCGATCGGTGTCCACCTTGCTCAAGGCGTAATACGGCTCCAGTTCCTGAAAGTTCTGATAGGTCCTTGGAAGAACCGACGTGCTCCAGATCCGTAGGTTGTCAATAGTCAACGAGTTGTTCTCGATATCAGTCGCAGTGAGATCCTTGGAGGCGGCAAAATTCCGCACCTCCACGTTGCCCAGTTGATACGCCTCTCGTGTCATCTCCAGATTGTTACCGATGTACGGCAATTCCTTCTCGAGTTGGTTGGGTGTGACGCTGAATCTCTGGATGATTGCCGGGTAGATGGCACCGGCCGCAATCGCCACCACGATCCACGAGGCCACCGACACCCCAGCAAGCGACCACCCCCGTCTAAAGATGTTGATGACGAACAGGACCGCGGCGATCAGGGCAATCAAGAAGAGCAATCTGAGCGCAGGCAAACGGGCGTTGATGTCGGTGAAGCCCGGTCCAAAGAATTTCGGTTCGGCGTTGTTCGAGAACAGCAGTTCGAACATGTCGAGTCGATATGAGGCCGCTCGCACCAGTGCAATCAGGGCAAACATCACTGAGATGTGGATCTTGGTTCCGCGAGTGGTGGACAACCGTCGACCGTCGAAACGAATACCCCCATTCAGGTATTGGGCAATGGCAACCACAATCGTCGCCAGAACAAGAAGGTTGAAGATCCAGTCGAATGCTGTCTCCCAGAGCGGGAGTCTGAAGACATAGAAGCCGAGATCGAGATCGAATATCGGATCTGCGGTTCCGAACTGCTGGTCGTTCATGAAAAGAAAGACTTCGTCTCGCCAGGTGGCGACGGTCAGTCCAAGAATCACCGAAAGCCCGGCCGTGACGAGTATCCGGATCTGGCGGATCCTGGGCTCAATCCACTCCCGAAATCGCTCGATGAATTCCTCTTCTTCGGACAAGTCGAAAGGCGCCCACCGCGGCGAGAAACGATCAACAAGCCGAAGACTGGCCCACAAGACCAGGAAGGCGAATGCGATGCCGAGAACGCCAAGCAGAATCGAGAGGCTCCAGTTCCGAAGCCATATGTTGCGGAAGCCGATCGAGTCGAACCAGAGGAAATCGGTCCATAGGGTCCCAGCGGCTGTAAGTAGAAGGTAGATCGCCGCAGCGATAACCAGGACCACCGTCACGGGACGGCGTCGTCCCTCCGGCCGGTAGTTCGATGGGACCCTCGTGAACATCGTTGCGGAGTCTACGAGTCGCCGGGACTAACCGCCCCGCCAAGCTGTCAGTCGGCCGCTACCGAGATTTCGATGCCCTGCTCGTAGGCATGGATAGCGAGCTCTCTGATGCGGCGCTCCGCTTCGTCGGTCCGCCAGACTCGGAAGACGCGTGACGCCGCAGACTGACGTTCCCGTTGTCCGTCGCCAGCTTCATCAAGGGCACCCGAGACGGCGTCACCCAACGACGATGCAAACTCCTTGGCTGCATCTGACTGAGGCGTTGGCGGCCGCTTCAGTTTTGATCCGGTCATCTCCTCGGCCACGCCGTGACCGGCGGCGAAACTTTCAGCCCAAACGGCTATCAGATCCGCCTGAAGCGAGATGACTATGTCCGCGGAATCAGGACGCCAATCCTCATCTGTTCTGAGGCCGTCAAGGGCAATGTTCTGAAGATCGGCGATGGCCTTTTTCGTCCCGCGCAGAGCCCGGTTGGTGATCGGGAGCAGCCGAGCATCCCTCTCTCCCAACCAATCCTTTCCCGCGGTGGATTCAGTGGTGTCGTAGGATTCCACTTTCTCTCCAGCCGGCGGTGCATCCCTTAAGTCATCCTCGCTTCGAAGCGAGGCAAACAGGGCGCTCACCTCATCGCCCGATGACGCTTCGGGTTCGGGTTCGGGTTCCGGCTCCGGCTCCGGCTCGGATTCCGGTTCCGGCTCGGATTCCGGTTCCGGCTCGGATTCCGGTTCCGGCTCGAGCTCGGGTTCCGGCTTGTCATCGGTTTTCACCAAACGCACCGTCTCCCCCAACTCCCAAGTCTTCTCCTCACCGGCGGGACGGGGCTGGACCACTCTTACGCTGGTGGTGTCGGCAGCAGACAAGTCAAGGGTCTCCCGCTTTTCTTCAAGCGACCCTTCCAAACGAGTCAGCGTCGAACGGACGTTCTCGAGCTCCGCCAACAACTCATCGCGACGTTGCTCCAGAGCCCGAGTTCGTTCTTGTGATGCAGCAGCCTGTCTATTCGCGGCGTCGATGATGTCGTCTCGGCGCTTCGTTGCCTCAGAGGTCGTCTTCTCGGCATCCATGGTTGCCCTACGGAGTCGGTCCTCGGCCTCGCGTCTTGCACCGGAGGTCAGCCGGTGAGCCTCTCTTTCGGCCTCACCCGTGATCGTGAGCACATCCCGATCGGCCTGTTCACGCAGCTTCGTCGACTCCTTCACAACCTGGTCGAGAAGCGCACTGCCGGATGTCCAGGCATCACGACGTAGTGCCTCGGCGTCGGCCGCGGCGTCCTTGCGATTGGCCTCCGCCTCGGCCATCGATTCGCTCCGCCACCTTGCCGCATCGACGCTTGCCCGTTCGCGCATCGAGTCGGCAGCCTCTCGGGCAGCTTGAAGAATCCCACTCACCTCGCGACCCACTGTGTCGAACTCCGACTCGAGGTCACGGGAGGCAGCGTCGCCCAACTGCGCGACAAGATGCTGCTTCTCGGCCTCGAGATCTTCGATCCTGGTAGCGACCTCATCGAGGAACGCCTCTACCTCGACGCGATCGATTCCTCTCAAGACCTTCCGGAATTGGGCGCGCCGTATGTTTTCGGAGGTTGTTTCAGAATCCATCCAGTCTTAGAAGATACTGAATAAACAGCCCGACTACGCGGCTTCAAGCCTTTCGAAGAACTCCAATGCGTCGTCGATGGTCGCTATCGGAACGATCTCAATGCTGCTCCGCTCCGCAGTGAGCGCTTTTGCGTAGTTCCCTTCCGGAACCAGGATGTAGGAAGCGCCTGCGGCCTCGGCGCCCACAACCTTCTGACGGATGCCCCCAATGCTGCCAACGGTGCCGTCGACCTTGATCGTGCCCGTCCCAGCTATCACATAACCTTTTGTCAGCTCGCCCTCGGTGAGAGTGTCGATGATGGCCAGAGTGTGCATCATGCCGGCCGACGGCCCCCCCACGTCACCTGCATGGATGGACAGGGGGAAAGGTGGTCCTGTCAGTTCGCCCAGGATCACGCCGATCATTGGGACACCCGGCTCGTCCTCCCGTTCCGCCAGTTCGACATCGACGTCGATCTCGACGCCTCCGCGATCAACCGTCATCTTGAGGATATCTCCGACGGACATGCCCTCTGTGACTTGGCGAATGTCATCGACTTGGGCCACGGCCACACCATTCACGGCGACGATCGTGTCGCCCAACTCGAGGACCGACTCTGCAGGGACACCGGCCACGAACTCGTTGATAACGACCTCCGTCGGCACCATTTCGAGTCCCAGCCGATCGATCGCTACGGATATCGAGCGGAAGTTGGAGTCATCCATCTGTTGGAGGACCCTGTTTCGGTAGTCCTCGTCGGATTCCCCGACACGGCGGTATGCCGCTTTTGGAACCAGGTCGATAGTCGGGTCAAAACCCGCTATCAGCGCCTCGAAAACATTCACGTCCTGGCTCACGACGGTGAGCATGAGGAGTTCACCATCCGGCGGATAGACGTCAACGTCTTCAGCCACAACGGAATCGGCGGCATCGGACACCGGACCGGCGGAAAAGGCCAGGTAGGGCAGCTCGATGTTCCAGCCAATAACCCCCATGACGCCCACCACAAACAAGGCCCCTATCAGATAGAGGGGCCAGAAAGCGCTTCGCTTCTTCTCAGCTTCCATGTTCGGAATGGTAACGGTCACCTGACACTTCGAGTCTTAGACGTATTGTCTGACGCCAACGGTTTCGGAGAGTTAAAACGATGACCACAGCAGTAATCAGTCAGAGGGTCCTCCCCCAAACGAGAGTGGTTTCAGTCCTGTTGGTGGTTGCGGCCGCAGGTCTGACCGCCTTCGCCGCTCAATGGCGCGTTCAACTCCCCTTCACACCGGTCCCTATTACAGGCCAGACATTCGCCGTGTTGCTCACCGGTGCGGCACTGGGTTGGAAGCTCGGAGCCGCCGGGCAGATGCTGTACGTAGCGGTCGGAGCGCTCGGCTTCCCCGTGTTCTCCGAAGCTTCGGGCGGTTTGGAGGTAATCAGGGGGGCGACCGGGGGATACTTGATCGGGTTCATCTTTGCCGCCGGTCTGGTCGGATGGATGGCAGAGCGTCGACATGATCGAACCTTTGCCACCATGTTCACAGCGTTTGTCCTCGGGTCGGCCGTAATCTACTTGTTTGGGGTGATCGGGCTGATGCTGGCCACCGGATGGCCCCTGCTCGAGGCCATCGAGAAGGGTGTGGTTCCATTCCTCCTAGGTGACCTCGTAAAGGCCGCCGGCGCCGGACTCCTCCTGCCCGGAGCCTGGCGACTGTTGGGGGAACGCTAACCCCATTTCTGGCCTGACTTAGGCCTTCAAACCCGACTTTGGCGCGTTCTACGCGGCCAAAAGGTCGCATGTGACGCGCCATGCATTAGGAAAGCGAATCCCGTCTCCAGGGGGTGGTCAAGGAGCGGTCTCGAGTTCTTCGCCCAGGTATGCCTTGATCACGTTCGGGTTCCCTTGAACCTCGGTCGGAGAACCAAGAGCGATGGGCCTGCCGAAGTCGACCACGAGAATTCTGTCGGCGATGTCCATTACCAGGCCCATGTCATGTTCGACGAGGATGATGGCGATCCCCAACTCGTCCTGGACATCGAGTATGAACCGGGCCATGTCCTCGGTCTCCTCGAGGTTCATACCTGCCACCGGTTCGTCGAGAAGCAGTAGCTCCGGATCCATGGCCAGGGCCCGTCCCAGTTCAACCCGCTTCTGAATGCCATAGGGAAGCAGGCCGACCGGATACTTTCTCCACTGCTCGATCTCGAGGAAGTCAATGATGTCCTCGACGATCCCCCGGTTTTCGATCTCCTCGGTCTTGGCCTTGCCCCACCAGACCGACCCGGCCAGCCAGCCCGCCTCCATCCGCACATGCCGGCCGGTGAGGAGGTTCTCGACCACCGTCATGTGCGGGTAGAGGGCGATGTTCTGAAACGTGCGAGCGATTCCGATTTCGGCTGTCTTGTTCGGTTTGAGACCCTTGAGAGACTCGCCCTTCCACAATATGTTTCCCTCCTGAGGCTTGTAGACCTGGTTGATCGAATTGAAGAGTGAGGTCTTGCCAGCACCGTTGGGGCCGATGATGGCGAAGAGCTCACCATCGTCGACGTGAAAGGACACACCATCAATGGCCTTGACGCCCTTGAAGGCGAGATGGACGTCAACGGCCTCGAGAAGGTGGTCGTAATCCTTGGGACCGGAACGCTCGGCCCGCCGTTGCAGAAGTTTCCCACTCATGAGAGCCACCTCTTGCGACGTTTGTAGTGTTTCACATCGCGGAACGACTTCTGTTCGCCGGTGGCGTGAAGACCCAGGTAGAACTCCTTGACGTCCTCGTCTTTGAGCAGCCTGGCAGGGTCACCGTCCATCACCATCTTCCCGTTCTCCATGATGTAACCGTGGTCGGCGATCGTCAGCGCCATATTGGCGTTCTGTTCGATCAACAGAACCGAAACACCCTGACTGTTGATGTCAACGATCACGTCTCTGACCTCCTGGACGAGAAGTGGGGCGAGTCCGAGGGAGGGCTCGTCGAGGATGAGCAGCTTCGGATCCTGCATGAGGGCCCGGCCGATGGCGAGCATCTGCTGCTCACCACCCGACAGGTAGCCGGCCGTGGCGGTCTGCCGCTCGGCCAGCCTCGGAAACATGGTCATCACCCGGTCGTATGAAGCCTTGACCTTGGAAGCATTCCTGTTGATGTAGGCCCCGGCCTTCAGATTGTCGTCCACCGTCAACTCGGCGAAGACCCGGCGACCTTCCATGACCTGGGAGATGCCACGGCGCACCCGTTTCGAGGGATCCTCATCGGTGATGTTCGCACCCTCGAGGTGAATTTCGCCCTTGGTGATATCGCCCTCATGAATGTCGAGGAGCCCGGTGATGGCGCGCAGCGTGGTGGTCTTGCCGGCGCCGTTGGCACCAAGCAGGGCCACGATCTTCCCGTCGGGAACCTCGATAGAGATGCCACGCAACACCAAGACGACGTCGTTGTAGACGACCTCGAGATTCTCGACGGCTAACACGTGCTGTCTTTCATGGGCTCTGGGTTGTGAGCGGCCCCGGTCCCACTCACAACACACATCTCACGTCGACTCTGTGGAGTGGCCCGAAGGCCACTCCACAGCATTGTCCGCTACTTATCCGAATGCCTCGAAGCAGGTCTTGTCGAACTGGAACGCAGCAGCGATAGCGCTGGTGTAATCCGGTGCGAGGATCTCCACTCCGGAGCCACCGGCCTCCAGATCGGCGACGCTGGGCCTCACAATGATGGCGGTTCGCCCGACAATGTCGTTGGGCTCACCGACGAAGCTCTGGTCTGGCCAAAGGCCGTCTGTAGTGAAGTTCTCCAGATTCTTGGCTGCTGCCAAGACACCAGCTCGGGTCATGTCACCGCTGTCGTAGGCGTCGTTGAGGATCCTCTCCATCAGCAGCGCCTCGCCAACACCTTCGAGGTAGTAGTCGAAGGGGACGATCTCCGGATCGGCTGCTCTGAGCATCTCGATCGCTGCCTTGGTGCCCGGGTTGTCCGCATTCCACGGCGAGTAGGGCAGACCAAAGATCCAGTCACGCTGGGCAGCGTCACGGATCGCCGACTCCGGACCGATGAACGATGGGACCCAGGCCACGGCCGAGCCGGACCAGGTCGCCACTACGCCAGCGGCCAGGGCTTGCCCGTAGATACCGGCGTATGCGCCGGGCGACGTCGTCACCCAGACGATATCGGCCGGGTTACTGACGATACCGGTCACCACCTCTGCGATGGTCGCCTCATCGGCGGCGTTGATCTTGGCCTCACCGTCATAGACAACCGTAAGCCCGAGAGCCTCGGCGGCAAGCTTGGCGCCCTGCGCCGAGTCCTGGCCGAAGTCACCAGCGTTGGACGCAATGGCGATAGTCGAAGCGTCGGGATTCTGCTCCACGATGTAGCCCAGAACGTTCATCGACTCCAGGCAGTAAGGCTCTCCGTGGGGCACGATGTTGGCGTTGATAGCCGGATCACTCCATCCTGAGTACCAGGTGAGTGGGACGGCGAACATGTTGTCCTCTGCCAGCTGATCTTTGATTGCCACGGTGTGTGGCGACCCCGTCGAGTGGCCGAGCGCGACGACCTTTTCCCTGAGCTCCTCGTACAGCTGAACATGGGTGTCTACCGAATACGTGGTGTCACGCACCTCGAGCACGATCTCGAGCCCATTGATCCCGCCCGCCGCGTTGATGGCATCAACCTGAAACTGATAGCCGGCGGTCACAGGCCTAACAAGGGCCGAGAACACCCCCGTCAGGTCGGACAGGAGTCCGACCGTGATGGTGCCGGCTTCGAGGTCGACACCAATGTCGGTGAGGATCATCTCCTCGGCGCCCTCTGTGGTGTCAGGGGTCTCAGCCGCTGTGGTGTCAGGGGTCTCAGCCGCAGTGGTATCCGGCGTCTCGGCCGCAGTGGTCGCGGTCGCACCGCCGTCACTCGGGCTACAGGCGGCGAGGACCAGTCCCAACACCGCAAATATAGCCAGCCACTTTCCTTTCATCTTCATGTTTTTCCTCCTCTAGTGCAGAGACCTAGCGGTCTCCCTTGTCAGGCCGTTCAGTATGTGAACGGCCAACCCTTCCAATAATTGCGGATCCTGATCCATATCCCGAAAAGTCCGAGCGGTTCGAAGATCAGGAACCCGATTATCAGCAAACCGTACACAACCTGATTCAGCTGAAACACCGACAGCCCCGGACCGGTGCCGGGAAGCGTGTTGACCAGGCCGAAATCCGTCGAGTCGGTGGCGACGAAGATGTCGAGAACACGAGCCAGGAAGTTGTCGCCAGCGATCACGAAATCCTGCATCCAAAGGGTGGCATCCTGGACGATCCGGGGCAGCAGAGTCACGAAAGCGGTGCCGAGGACGACACCGGCCACCGTCCCCGCGCCACCGATGAGGACGATGGCGATAACCTGAACGGAGAGGAACAGGTCCCACCTGGCCGGGATGACGGTCCCCACAAAAGAGGCTAGGAGAGCACCGGAGACACCCGCATAGAACGATGAGATTCCAAAAGCCCTCAGCTTGTAGCCGACTTCGTCCACCCCCATGATCTCGGCGGCAATGTCCCGGTCCCGAATCGACTGGAAGGCCCGACCCACTCGTGTTCGGTGCAGGTTCTTGGCCAACAGCATGAACAACAGAGCAGCCGCAAGGAGGAAATAGAACGTCTTCGCCTCGGAAACCAGTTCGATTCCGAACCACGCTCCATCGGACCCGAAATCGATGAGTGGCACCTCCTCCTTCCAGAGGCGGAACTCAAGAGGCGGAAATGTCCGTCCGACCTCGGCGCCACCGGTGACCGAGATCCAGTTTCGGAACACGTAGTCGCCGACGAACACAAGACCCAGGGTGACAAAGGCGAGGTAGAGACCCCGAACGCGAACGGCGGCAGGACCGAAAGCGACTCCGACCCCGGCTGCCACGATCCCGGCGGCTGGGAGCCAGATCCACATCGGAAGCCCGAAACCGAGACGTAGACCCTCCGGGTCTCCGCCCAGCGCTGCCGCCACATATGCCCCCACGCCCATGAAGAAAGCGTGTCCCAGCGACACCTGCCCGGCGACTCCGAGAAGGATGTTCAAGCCGAGCGCGCTGATAACGAATATGGCCACTGTGCTGAGCAAACGGAGCCAGTCGCTCTTCGCCAGAAAACCGATTCCGGGCATAACACCAAATGGGACCAGCACCAGGGCGATCAAGAAGAGTCCCAGCATGACCTTCTTGGTCATGGTGTTGAGGATGGCCTGATCGGCCTCGTAGCGCGTATAGAGGAGTGGTCGGCCCCTCATACTCTTCGTATCTCTTCGGTGCCGAAGAGGCCATACGGCCTGATGAGCAGGACCAACAGCATCACTATGTAGGGAACGACACCGCCAAAACCGGTGCCAAGCCAGTCGAAGGTCAGATAGGAGCTCGCCGCCGACTCGGCAAACCCGATCGCAAAACCGCCGACGATGGCTCCGAGGACGGAGTCGAGACCCCCGAGGATGATGGCGGGGAAGGCCCTGAAAGCGAAGAAGGCGGTGAAAGAATCGACCCCGCTGGGGCGCCGGGGAAACAGCGAGATGAAGAGGCCTCCGATGGCGGCCAACACGGCTCCGATCGCCCAGGAGGTGGCAAAGATCCGACCGACGCTGATTCCCTGAGCTCGAGCTACTTCCTGGTCCCAAGCGGTGGCCCTCATGGCGATTCCCGTACGGGACCGGAAGAACATTGCCACGGCGACGACAAGGATCACGGTAAGAGACATCTGGAACACCGTCGTCCAGGGAACTCGCACCGAGCACAATTCGATCAGATCTGCATTGCCTATGAATCCGCCGTTTTCACAGCCCAGCCCAACGATCTTGAGACCGAACGGGTCGCCCATTGGACGGGGGGTCAGCCCGATGAAGTCGTTGGTGATCGCCCGAACGATGATGTCGATTCCCAAAGTAACAATGGCAAGCACGAACAACGCCTCACCCACCATCGGGCGGAGGAACATCCGCTCCAAAGCCATCCCGATCGCGGCTGCCACCACAAGGGCGAAGACCACTGAAAGGCTCCACTGCAACCATTCAGGGGATCCCTCCATCCAACGGCCCGGCACGTTGATGATCGCGGCAAAGTAGGCGATCAGAAAGGCGCCCATCGCCGAAAGGGCTCCGTGGGCGAAGTTGAGAACCTGTGTCGCCTTGAAGATGATGACAAACCCGAGGGCCAGGACTGCATAGATCG
>FXBF010000810.1_pt1 | contig 10920 bp, 10 predicted proteins | sample 5335321 | NCBI WGS metagenome assembly FXBF01 (sample SAMEA103928391, study PRJEB20085) | sediment metagenome | isolation source: sediment | reverse complement strand
AAAGCCAACAGGTTTTTTTGATAAATCTGCCTGAAGCAGTCTTATGTTGGGTTTCCGGCCTAAAATCTTAAGAGCCTCAGAGTCAAACCCGGGAGCCAGGATTATTTCCACAAAAAGTGAGAGTATCTCATTTGCAGTTGGGACGTCAACGTCTCTGTTTAATGCAATAACCCCGCCAAAGGCAGATACCGGGTCAGTGTTAAATGCCCTTTTGTATGCGTTATGAAGGGTCTCGCCTGTTGCAGCTCCGCATGGATTATTATGCTTTACAATGACTGCCGCTGTCCTATCAAATTCTTTAACTAAATCCAGGGCTGAACTCGAATCAAGGTAATTATTATATGACATTTCCTTGCCCTGCAGGATTTTTGCATTAACAAGTGAAAGTCCCTGATAAAGCGGTTCGCCATATAATGCAGCTTTCTGATGTGGATTTTCGCCATATCGTAAATTACTTATCTTCCTGTAGCTTTGATTAAGATACTCAGGAAATACCTCTTCTGATTTACTGTTCTTGCTCAGGTAGTTGGCAATGAGCGTATCGTACCTTGCAGTATGTGTAAAAACCTTTCTGGCCAGATAGAATTTGGTATCATAGCTGACTTCTGCATTTTTTGTATTAAGCTCATCAATGACCTTCGGGTAGTCATCAGGATCAATGATAACCACTACATCCCGGAAATTTTTTGAGGCTGCCCTTAACATTGTTGGACCGCCTATGTCAATATTTTCAATAGCCTCATCAAAGGTAACATCAGGCTTTGATACCGTCTCCTCAAAGGGATAGAGATTGACCACGACCATGTCTATTGATTCTATTTTGTGGGCATTTATTTCTTCCCTGTCTTTTGGATTATCCCTCCTCCAGAGTAAACCGCCGTGAATCCTGGGATGAAGTGTCTTGAGCCGCCCGCCCATAAGCTCCGGAAACTTTGTGTATTCAGAAACATCCTTTACCTTAAGCCCTTCGTCTCTTAATCTCCTGGCAGTTCCTCCGGTGGAAAGCAGCTCTATTCCCAGCCTGTTAAGCACCTGTGCAAACTTTACAATACCGCTCTTATCAGAAACGCTTATGAGAGCTCTTTTTACCTTTGCCATAATTCCTCCTTATAGCTAATAAAATTAGAAATGAGGTAACTACTCAGGTGTTTAGGCTAAAGGCTGAAGTAAGTGAATATCCTGCGGCAGAGAAATTATCAAGTATCTCTCAAATATCCTAAGTTTTGTGTGATCACGCATTGTTTTTTCCTATAGCCTATAGCCTTCAGCCTATTCACCTGAGTAGTTACTTTTTTACTTCTTATTTCCCACTTTTTATTTTAATAGATAGCCTTTCTCCTTAAGGCTTAAATATTCCCTGTCACTGATTATTATATGGTCTAAGACATTAATGCCAACTATTCTCCCGGTCTCTGACAGTCTTTCTGTTATCTCAATGTCATCCCTGCTTGGGTTTGGATCTCCGCTTGGGTGGTTATGAACAAGAAGCACAGAGGCAGCAGCCTCTTTTATGGCATATCGAAATACCTCCCGGGGATGAGCAAGAGAATACGTAAGAGAGCCGTCTGAAACAACCATTTCTTTAAAAATCCTGTTTTTGGCGTCGAGCATTACACAAAGAAATTTTTCTTTTTTCAGACCATAAAACATGGGCCTGTAGTAATCATAGACATCGTTGCTGTTTTTAAATGAGGGCGCCTGTGAGGTTTTATCTGCTTTATCCTGCAAAAGCCTTCGCCCAAGTTCAAAGGCAGCCTTTATCTGGGCAATCTTCACACTGCCCATGCCCTTTATTTTTGAAAACTCGGCTACTGAGGCATCTTCTATATCTTTTACACTGCTGAAATGCACAAGCAGTTCTCTTGCAAGCTCAAGTGCGCTCTTGTCCCTGCTGCCTGTCCTCAGGATTATTGCTAAAAGCTGGGCTGTGCTAAGGCTGTTAGCTCCGAACCTGAGAAGTCTCTCCCGCGGCCGCTCATCCTCGGGCCATTCTTTTATGCTTTTGTATTCCATATATCCTGCATCATGCATCTAAAACGCTTTTTTGCACGGCAATAATTTCCCTGATCCCTGACCCGGCAAGGTCAAGGAGGACCTGAAGCTGGTTTTTATCAAATGGTGTTGTTTCGGCTGTTCCCTGAATCTCAATAAATTCTCCGGAGTCTGTCATTACTACGTTCATGTCAACCTCTGCAATGGAATCTTCTGCATAAGATAAATCCAGAAGGGGCTGGCCGCCAACGATGCCCACGCTTACAGCTGCGACATATTCTTTAATAGGTTGTTTATCAATTTTTTTGTTTTCAAGTGCATATTGCAGTGCGTCCTTAAGAGCTACAAATGCCCCTGTTATTGAGGCTGTCCTTGTTCCCCCGTCTGCCTGAATAACATCACAATCGAGCCATATGGTCCTTTCTCCCAGAGCCTTAAGGTCTATAACTGAACGAAATACTCTTCCAATAAGTCTCTGTATTTCATGTGTTCTGCCTCGCGGTTTTCCGCTTACAGATTCTCTTAATGTCCTTGTCGGAGTGGAGCGGGGGAGCATGGAATATTCGGCTGTAATCCAGCCTTTTTTCTGATCTTTAAGGAACATGGGGACCTTGTCTTCTATCGAAGCAGTGCATATTACCTTTGTATCACCCGCCTCGATTAGTACAGAGCCTTCGGCAGTTTTTAAAAAATTCCTCGTAATCTTGATTCCCCGTAATCTTTCGGGGGACCTTCCGTCGGAACGCATAGTTTTATCCTCCAAGATTTATTTTTGAGATATTTGATATTTTACGGCCTAAAAATCTCTCCCCTGTTTTAGCAAACTTTTCAGGTGAATCGGTAACATAGAATTCTCTTTTGGGCTTGCTGATATTGTGCCTGAACAATTTTCTGTCATCAAGTATACGTCTGACTTCCCTGGCTGTTTCAACCGCAGAGTCTATCAGTGGAATTTTTACTGTCTTCGCTATGACGTCCTTTATCATTGGATAATGGGTGCAGCCCAGCACAAGAGTGTCAACCCCGTAGTTCTTCATGGGCGCTAAATATTTCCCGGCGGTAAGGGTCACTATATCTCCTTTAAGCCACCCCTCTTCAACAAGCGGGACAAAAAGCGGGCATGCAATACCGACAACCCTGGCAGAATTATCCATTGATTTTATCGCTTTTTTATATGAGTTGCTGTTTATGGTTGTTTCTGTCCCGATTACGGCAATTTTTTTTGTTTTACTTTTAGCGACCGCTGCCCGCGCACCGGGCTCAACAACGCCTACAACGGGTACGAGAAGATTTTTTGCAAGTGAGGAGAGGCTTATGGAAGAAGAGGTATTGCATGCGACCACGAGGATCTTGATTTTTTTTGATAGTAGAAATTTTGCGTTCTCAAATGAGTATTTCATGACAGTCTCCGGCGATCTTATCCCGTAAGGAACCCTTGCTGTGTCTCCGAGATAGATGGTATTTTCCCCCGGCAATTTTTTTATTATTTCCTTCAAAACTGTGAGCCCGCCAAGGCCGGAATCAAAAATACCTATTGGTCTCTCTTTTGGTGATATCTTCAATCTTTTCCCCGATTGGTTTTGATATGTCTATATGACCCCCAAAACTTTCTGCTTCTTTCCCATCTATTAAAATCTTCAGCGCCCTGAAATAAGGGACATTCAGCCTGAGTCTTTTATATAAGTCTGCAATGATTTGATACTCATCAAATGCATCCCCATCAAAATTTTTCCGTAGTTCATTGCTGAAGTCAGCATAAATAGTACCATTTTTATCCATATATAAATCTAAAAGCTTTACACTGCGGGGTTCCATATATTTCCTTATCACATCCTCAGCAGTAACAAGTAAGGCACTCCTTCTTAGTTCGTCATTGTAATATGAGTCTTCGCGTTTGGATTCATACAGACGGATAGAATTCTCTTCTCCCTCATCTGGTTTTGTATCGGGACGCCGGGATTCAATATTCTCGATAAAAGGAACTTTAAAAGCAAGTTTTGGCTTCAAATAGAGGTAGCTTGCGGTTATACTTGTGCTGAAAATTAATACTGCAGCGAGCAGATAATACCAGAAATAGCTTTTTGTTTTTTTAGTTCGCCGTGCCTTCTTCATACAGGGAGATTCCTTTATATATGGTATTTACCAGTTCTGTTTTTAGTTCTGTAACATAATAAGCATCTTTAAAAGAAGGCAGCTCAATTATCAGGGCCGCTGCCGAAATTCTTGACAGGATGCTGTAAGGAAGGGGCTTTACTGATACCATATCATCACCAAAGTCCTCTATTATCGCCTGCTGCATTGCATTACTGAGAGCTGTTGTTTTTAGCATGAAGTCCTCCTGCCCTTTATCAACCATGAACTGCCTTTTCTCATAAGCCGCAGGCTCGGTTATTACAGGGGTATAAATAACTATATCACTATGCCTTCCGATATGTAAGCTCAGGAAGATTTCTGCATTTTTGCTGTTTGCGAATTTTACTCTTTCTTCGAGGGAGACGAAATGGTCGCTTTTTCTGGTAAGAAAACATTGTGTAGCCCCCCTGTTTAAAAGGACCTTGAGCCTCTTTGCAATGTCAAGAATAACATTTTTCTCTTTATAATTTTCTGCTGTAAGACCGGTTTCATAGCCGCCATGCCCCGGGTCCAAAACAATAGTTTTAAGCTTTTTCATCCGGGAGGGTTTTTCTGGCTGTTCAGGTTCAACTAAAGGCCCGGCATGTTTTTTTTCCAGCTTGCGAGGCGCCTCAAATGGATACTTCTCATATCTTTTTTCCGGTTTAGCGGGTATATAAGCCGGGGGTTTTATAAGCCTTTTTTGCGGTTTAATTGGCACTTCAGCCGGGGGCTTTAAGTCCCTTTTTTCAGGCTTACGAAGTACATCAATCGGGGGCTTTACATACTGTGCCCCTTTTTCTAAATACACATCTATAACAAGCCGACTGGGAGATTTAAGAGAAATGACCTTGAATTTACGGAAATGTCCTGGAGAAAACACGATAGCTCTTTTATCTGTCTTATAGGGGAGTGGTACTTTTTCCTCCTGTATTGTAAAGCTTGCGTCAGGAAATCTAACCAGAATATCCCTGCCTTTCTGATTTACTATCCCCTTTGATATGAGGGGCTCAACCCCCTCTAAAACAATCCTTAAAAATTCAGGATGATAGTTAGCCCTGAGTTTCAGTTGATAGGTCTCTAAACTTACAACTGCAGCGGGAAATAAAATTAAAAATAATAAAAAAACAACCTTCTTCATGCTAAAATATTAGCATTTCTGCCTCATATATTCCATTGTTGTGAATAGGTTCTTCTTGGAATTGTGTGGAAGGATACATAATGCAATTTAAAACACAGAGACACAGAGACACAGAGGCATAGAGAACTCTATTTTGTTGAGAGGCAAAAGCCTTTGCCTTTGAAATATAAGAGAATTCAGCTTGACCGTGTAATTAAAAGACTTGTTTTATAAACTCTGTGTCTCAGTGCCTCTGTGGTTATTTTTTCCACAGAAAAGTCTGAAGAACCTTTAAAATTACAAGGGACTTTTAAATTTATTTGGTCTTAAGGTAAAGTATAGACATCCTAATAAAGATAGGATGCTTGATTTCACAGATTAATACAGATTACACAGATGTGAAAAAGTAGAGAGAAAAAATCTTTCTTCTCTCTACTCTCTACTTGCTACTCGCTACTTTAAAACAAGTAAAGGGAGAACCTTATGTCAGAGATATTATCAAAATTAAAGAGTTGTATTTCAATAACAGAGGGCAAACTGGAGATAAAGAACCCCCAGGGGATCAGGGGGCTGATAGATTCCATTATTTATGAGGCGGTTTTTCATGATGATGAAGAGCAGAGAAAGGCCCTTCAGAGGCTTGTTATTGAGATAGCAAAGAAAATGGGAGCTGTGCCTGCGTCCATTCAGCCGCTTTATGAGGAGATGGGGAGAAAATATCCGGGCTTCTCCGTCCCCGCTATAAATATAAGAGGGCTTACCTATGACGTTGCACAGGTTATTTTTGGTAAGGCAATGGAAAAAAATGTTGGAGCGCTCATATTTGAGATAGCGCGCTCTGAAATCGGCTATACAAAACAGAAGCCCCTTGAGTATTCGTCTGTTGTGCTTGCAGCGGCTGTAAAAGCAGGCTTTCAGGGCCCGGTCTTTATTCAGGGAGACCACTTCCAGTTTAAGAGGAAAGATTTCCTGTCAGGGCCGGAGCTTGAGACGAATTATATAAAAGGGCTTGTAAAACAGGCTATTGAAGCTGACTTTTATAATATTGATATTGATTCATCCACACTCGTTGACCTTGAAAAACCTGCTATAAAGGAACAGCAGCTCCCGAATTTTGAAGCGACCGCAAAGCTTGCAGCTTATATAAGAGAAATACAGCCGGAGAACGTTACAGTGTCAATAGGAGGGGAAATAGGCGAAATCGGCGGTAAAAACAGCACCCCTGATGAACTCAGGGCTTACCTTGACGGGTTTAAAGAAGTATTTGGCTCTGGTAAAGGTTTGAGCAAACTTAGTGTTCAGTCCGGTACAAGCCACGGCGGTGTTGTTCTTCCTGATGGCTCACTTGCAAAGGTAAAGATAGATTTTGAGATACTCAGGGCAATGTCAGAGCTTGCAAGAAAGGAATACGGGCTCTCAGGCGCAGTACAGCACGGAGCCTCAACACTGCCTGATGAGGCATTTAATATGTTCCCTGAAACCGGGACATCAGAGGTTCACCTTGCAACTGGTTTTCAGAATATCATATATGACAACAAGAGTCTTCCTTCTGGATTCAGGGACGAGGTCTATTCGTTTATAACAGAAAACCATGCAAAAGAAAGGAAAGAAAACCAGACTGAAGAACAGTTTATATACAGTACAAGGAAAAAGGGATTTGGCCCCCTTAAGAAGAAATGGTGGGATTTGCCTGCAGATGTGAAGACGCCTATAATGAAGGAGCTTGAAGACAAGTTTGTCCTGCTTTTTGAAAAGCTTAAGGTCATTAATACAAAAGATATTGTTGAGAAAAATGTAAAACCTGTAATTATTGAGAAAAGCTTGCCCGCTATAATTCCGAAATAAAACCAGGCAATGAAACAGACACTTGCAATAACATGTAACGGGTAATAAATGACACGCAACTTTACATTTCGGTTATGGTTAAGGTCAGGATGCCGGTTTAGTTAATGGGTTAAGTTATTGGGGTTAACCTGACCCTGACCCAGCTACCATACTGGCTTCGTTACCTTTACCTTTACCATTTTTTTGTCTGCATCTTGTATCCTGATATTTTTACTCGGGTATTCCACTGATTACTCGTTACTGATTACTGATTACAGTTTTTTACAGTGACCTTTCAATCTTCCCTTTTTCCTCGAGCAGTTCAGGCCTGTATTCACCGGGTTTACGACCAAAGCATATGCCCAGGACTTCATGTAGTGCAACTGCATTTAAATCCACATGCCTCTGTTTAATAACCTCTGCAGTGGATTTATAAAATATACTTGTTCCTCTTACCTTGACAACAGTATTGCCGGCAAGCCCTTTTGTCAGGAGTATTACTGCCGCGGCGCCTGCTTCCTTGCCGAAATTGACATCAAAGGCTGATGAATGCCCTGAACGCACCAGATGTCCCGGAGTAACCTCTCTTATTTCGGGAAGCTCATATACACCCGGGACAAACATGCCCGTCCTTTTCATAAATTCCTTTATGTCAGGGTCTTTTTTCATCAATGTCTCAAGCTGTTTTCTCGCATATTTGCCCGCGCCAGCGAGCTTCTTATGTCCAAAGGCATCCTTGCCGGCTCCTTCATCAACAATATTCTCACCCTTTGCATCTGTTATGCCCTCGGATGCAACGATTATATAAGTCCCTGCCTTGACATCGCTCTTTTCTACCCTTCTTGTGTAAGTCTTTTTCATATGTTCATAGACAATGTCAAAATCAACTGGTATCTCAGGAATCAGGATACAGTCAACCTCAGCGCCGATACCACCCCTGAAGGCAGTATGACCTGCATATCTGCCAAAAGCCTCAATAACAATTACACGGTTGTGGCTCATGCCTGTTGTCTTTAATTCCCGTGCAAATATAGCTATCCTGTTAATTGCCGAGTCACCGCCCACACTGTATGTCTGCAGGTCAAGGTCCATGGTCTTTGGAGCGTGTACACATGCAATGCCCTGCCCGGCGAGGTCGACCATGACACTCCCGGTATCATCACCTCCGCTTATCACAAGGCCGTCAATATTAAACTTTTTAAGACCGTTTTTTATCCTCTCATACTTGGCAGGGTTATCTATCTTTTTTATCTTGACTCTCGAATGTCCTGCCTCAGATCCTGATACCTCCGCATCAATACGGCTGGCCCTGTCAGGGGTAAGGACTACCAGTTTATCCATTTCAACAAGATTGTAAAGGCCTGCATAGCCGTTCGGAATAATAACCGTATCTATGCCCATTGATTGAGCCATCTGTGTAGTTCCCTTGATAACTGCATTGAGGCCGCCGCAGTCTCCACCGCTTGTAATAATGCCTATTTTTTTAATGCCCATATAAATACACCACCTTTAATCAGTAACGAGTAACGGGTAACGAGTAATCAGTAAAATACTATCTCTCATCACTCGTTACTCATCACTCGTCAACCGTCTCTCGTCACTCATCACAATTCATAAGATAATTCTTCAGAGCCTTCCTTTTGTCGAAGGTACTCCCTTTGTTTTTGGATGAATCTCAACTGCTGTTCTTAATGCCCTGCCAAACCCTTTAAAGACTGCCTCTATGATATGGTGCGGGTCACGGCCGTACTGAAGGATTATATGCAGGTTCATACCCGCATGGTTTGTCAGCGCCCTGAAAAAATCCTCAAAAAGCGCTATCTCAAGACTCCTTATGAGTGTGCTGCCTTTCGGGGGCTTGACCCTGTATACTAAAAAAGGCCTTCCGCTGAGGTCTATCGCAATCTGTGAAAGGCATTCATCCATCGGTGTCAGGGCCTCGCCGTACCGCCTTATCTGCAGTTTTTGACCGAGGGCTTTCTTGATTGATTCGCCAAGCACAATGCCTATGTCTTCCATCAGGTGGTGATAATCAACATCAATATCTCCTTTTGCCTCTATGTTTATATCTATATGACTGTGCTTTGACATCAGGCTTAGCATATGGTCTAAAAAAGGGATTCCGGTATTTATCTTATATTTCCCTTTTCCGTCAAGGTTAAGACTCGCCTTGATGCTGGTTTCTTTTGTCTTTCTTGCAACCGTTGCTTTTCTTGACATTTAATCAACCTCCTGGTATTCCAGACATTATATCAATAATTTAAGGGTTTTGAGAAAAATTCTGTTTTCTACAGGAGTCCCGACTGTAACCCTTAAACAGCTGTTAACTCTTCCTTTCATATTTTTTACAAGCACGCCTTTTTTAAGAAGGGCTTTATATATTTTATCAGAGTTTTTTAATTTAAATAATATAAAATTTGCGTCAGATTGATATATTTTTATATTTTTCATTTTATTCATCCCGTTAAAGAGCCTTTCCCTTTCCGAGATGATTGATGCTATATATTTCCGGAGCAGTTTTCTTTTTCTCAGCGCCTCAACAGCTATTGCTTGTGAAACAGAATTAAGGTTAAACGGAAGCCTGACCTTATTTACCTCTTTTATAATTGCAGGGTCAGCTATCATGAAACCAACCCTTAACCCTGCAAGCCCGACTTTGCTTAGTGTCCTGAGGATGGCAAGATTTTTGTATTTCTTAAGTAATGGCACAAAACTCTTTTTATTTGAAAACGGCTGGTAAGCCTCGTCAACGACGACGAGTGACGGGTGACGAGTAACGCGTAACGAGGTTGATTGAATTATCTTCAAAATCCTGCCAGATGAGAAAGAGTTGCCGGTGGGGTTATTCGGCGAACTTAAAAAAATCAGTTTGGGATTTCCTTTTCGTATCGTTTTATAAAACTCATCAGTATTGAGGTCAAAATTCCTGTCAAGCGGGATTTCAATCCTCTTTTCTCCGAGTGCCTGCGATATAATCCCGTACATTGAAAAAGTAGGGACAGGATACAGAACCGGCCCGCCAAAGGTTGTTATTAAATAATAAATAAGTTCATCTGAGCCGTTGCCGTGAAGGATATTTTCAGGTTTTATTTTAAATTCTCCGGCAACGAGTTTTCTTAATGAGCTTGCCTTTGGGTCAGGGTATCTATTGGTTTTAATTGACCTTAATGCCTTAAAGCCATACGGGCTCTCATTTGCGTCAAGCTTTATCCGGCAGGAGAGTTCCTCTGCCTCGTATGCGTGAAGAGAGCGTATATTTGGTTTTACGAGTTTTTTAATATCCATTTTGAAGAATTATAACACAAGTTTTATTCGTTAATTTGAAGAAGTCTGAATTTAAGGACTAAAAAAAGTGTATTGTGATTGCTCATGCAAGAGAGGTGGAATGTTTTATGGATAAGACTTGCACCTACTTATGCTACCTGATATATCAAAGGGCGGTAACGTGGTGGGGGTATCTTTTTTCTGTTTTCCCGCGCTGTTTCAAGCCATGCTTTTTTTACCTTTAAAATTTCATCCAAAGCTTCTTCTTGTGTTTTTCCAAATGCTGAGCAATACTTTAAATCCGGTATATCAGCAATATATCCTTCGTCTTCGTCACTGTAAAATATATTTATATGATAATCCTTCATTTTTATTCCTCCATTTTTAGATCATATTGCTCGATGCATTAAAGATTTTTAAGTTTTCCTCGTTTTTTAGCTTCAAATGATTCCTTGACTAGAAAATCCAATTTCCCTGATTTTGCATCTACTTTGCTCACAAGAATGGCTATTCTCCACGCATAATCTCTTCAGCTATTAATTCAGCTTGTTTTAAAACTGTTTCAGTCGCCAGTTTCTGCATATCCGGTGGATAGCCATACTGCCGTA
>FXBF010000809.1_pt1 | contig 10938 bp, 13 predicted proteins | sample 5335321 | NCBI WGS metagenome assembly FXBF01 (sample SAMEA103928391, study PRJEB20085) | sediment metagenome | isolation source: sediment | reverse complement strand
TCCCGGAGCAGTACACGCTGATCGAACTCGTCACCCACCGACGGGAGTACTTTCGGCGTCACCCGGAGATGGAGCACGACTTCACCCGTCTGCGCCGGCGTTGGTTGCGCCATCTGGCGGAAAGCTTCGGCTACGGCACAGGCCTCGTGGAGCGCGGTTTCCGCGTGTTCTGGGAACATCGCAATGCCGTGACGCTGTTCGACGAGGTGCATGGGGTGCTCGACGGCATGCGCGAGCGCTACGCGGTGGGCGCCATTACCAACGGCAATGCCGATGTTCACTATATCGGAATCGGACACTACTTCGACTTCGTCATCACCGCGGCGCAAGCGGGAGCCGCCAAGCCGAAGCCGGAAATATTCCACGCCGCCCTGGCCGCCGCCGGCGTCGAGGCCTCGCATGCCGTGCATGTCGGTGACGATCCCGAGCGCGACGTGCACGGCGCCAACGCCGTCGGCATGCGCTCCGTGTGGGTCAACGTCGACACCAGGCCCTGGCCCGGCGGCCCGCCGCCGGACGCCGAAATCCGCACCCTGGACGAGCTGGGGCCGGTGCTCGAGCGGTGGCGCGACGGGTAGCGTATGCGGACCAGGCCTACCGATGGTGCGAGTCCTGCCACAGGCCGCCGCGCCATTGACCGGAGTGCATCGGCGTCAACCGCTTACCCGGTACTCTGGCGGTCGCGCGCCAGAAGTCTCTATGCTGGCCCTGCGCGATCGCGCGCATGAAGTCACTCAAGGGAAGACCACAGAAGCAACAAGGAGACTCTCATGATCAAAGCCCGCCACATCATGGCATGTGCCATCCTGCTGGTTGCCGGCATCGTGTACGCCGGTGAGCCCGTGAACATCAATACCGCCGATGCCGAGGCCCTCGCCGCGGCCATCAACGGCGTTGGCATCAAGAAGGCCCGCGACATCGTCAGCTTTCGTCAGAAGAACGGACCGTTCGCGTCCGTGGACGAGCTCGCCCGGGTAAGCGGTGTCGGTATGCAGACCGTGGAAAAAAGCCGCACAAACCTGACCGTCAAACCCAAGGCCGACTAGGCAGCCAGTGGACACGGGGGACAGATTTCAAATCTGTCCCCTTCTACCCACCCCTTCCCAACCTCTTATCCAAAGCCTCCAGACGCTCCGGCGTCCCCACATCCCACCATTCGCCGCTGTAACGCACGCCGGATAAACGGCCTTCGCCGCAGGCATCGAGCAAAACCGGCGCCAGCGGAAAGCGTCGCTCGGACAGCTTCGCGAACAGCTCCGGGCGGTACACGCCGATACCACTGAAGGTGAGCCGGTGACCGTCGCCGTCGCCCACACGCGAACCGTCGAGGGTGAAATCACCTTCGGGATGATGGGCGGGATTTTCCACCAGTACCAGATGGGCGAGAGCCTCCAGTGCCCCGGGCAGACTGCTGAACGGGAAGTCGGTCCAGATGTCGGCGTTTACAGCCATGAACGGGTCACTTCCCAGCAGGGGCAGGGCCTGGCGGATGCCGCCGCCGGTTTCCAGCGCTTGTGCGCCCTCCGCCGAGTACGCGATGCTGGCGCCGAAATCGCGTCCGTCGCCGAGCCGTTTCTCGATCATGGCGCCGTGCCAGGCATGATTGATCACCAGCTCACGAAAACCTTGCGCGACCAGCGCCTCGACCAAGTGCACGATGAGCGGTTTGCCGCCGACCGTGAGCAGTGGTTTCGGCACCTCGTCGGTCAACGGCCGCATGCGCTCACCGCGCCCGGCCGCCAGCAGCATGACCTTCATCGGCTCTGCCCCCCGGCGCCTGGGCTCTGCACGTTGTTCTTCTGCAACCCCGCCATCACGTCCAGGTCCTGCAGAAGTTTGCGCAGTGCCGCCAACTCCGGTTGACGCTCGCATTCACCCATCAAGTAACGAAGGGTTAACGGAATGTCCCGCAGATAGTCGGATTTGCCGTCGCGATAGTAGAGACGGCAGAAGATGCCGGCGATCTTGAGATGCCGCTGTGCACCGATAAGGTCGGCATCGCGAAGAAATTCGACGGCGTCGGTGGCGACCGGGACACCCAGGGAAAGCGCGTCGCGATGGTACTCGAGCAACCACGCCTCGACACGTTCCCCTGGCCACTCGATGTAGACATCGCGCAACAGACTGATCGCGTCATAGGCCGGCGGCCCAGCCACGGCATCCTGGAAATCCAATACACCCGGATTGCGCGCGGGCGTGCGCATCAGATTGCGCGAGTGATAATCGCGGTGAACGAATACCCGCGCTTGCTGTTCGAATCGATTCGCGAGAAAGCGAAAGCTCTTCGACAGAACTTCGCCGGTGGCTCCACTCGTGTCGATGCCCAGATGCGTGCGCAGAAACCAGTCACCGAACAAAGAGAGCTCCTGCATGACGAGCCCGGTATCGTAATCGGGTACGGCGCTGGCGGGGATCCGCGACTGCATGGCAAGCAGCGTCTCGAGGGCGTCGTCATATAGCGTGGGGGCGCTGTCAGCGTCGAGCTGATCCAGGTAACAACGTTCCCCAAGGTCTTCCAGCAGCAGGAATCCCGCGGCCAGATCCCGCGCATGTATGGTGGCCACGTGGACGCCGGCTCGTTCCAGAAGATCGCTGACTGCAATGTAAGGCCGGCAGTCCTCCCGATCCGGGGGTGCATCCATCAGTATCATCGACGCGTCGTGCGCGTGAACACGAAAGTAGCGACGGAAGCTGGCATCGGAGGAGGCTGGTCGCAGCTCCACGCTCTGCACCCCGAGTACTTTCTGAACCCACTGACGGGCTCGGTCGAGGCGTTCGGTCATCGCGTTACTGATCGTGGAAGGACTCCCGCTACAGCTTAGCACGCGCCTTGGAACCGTTTTCGCGGGCCCTGGTTTTTCGCTACCATGCGACGCGCGGCCGACAGGCAATGGGTCGCCGGCCGCGGCGTGGAACTATACAAAGCGAGGCATGGGGCGCACCAATCGATGTTATATTTCGCCGTCGTCGTCGGACTCGTGCTGCTGGTGTGGGGCTCCGATCGTTTCGTGTTGGGCGCCTCCGCCACTGCCCGCAACCTCGGCGTTTCGCCGCTGGTCATCGGACTGACCATTGTCGGTGTGGGCACCTCGGCGCCGGAGGCGCTGGTTTCGGCGACCGCGGCCCTGCGCGGCAATCCGGCTGTCTCCATCGGCAACGCTCTGGGTTCCAATATTGCCAACATCGGTCTGGTGCTGGGCGTAACCGCGCTGGTACGTGGCGTGATGGTGCGCAGCAAGATATTTCGCCTCGAGTTTCCCATCATGTTCGGCGTCATCGGGCTTGCCTGGCTTCTTCTGGGCGATGGCAGGTTGGACGAAGGCGATGGCCTCATTCTAGGCTTGGCGTTCATCATGCTCCTGTTATTCATGGTGGTCGTCGCCGTCCGGGCGCGGCGCTCGGATCCCCTGCAACGGGAGTTCGCGAAGGAGATACCGGCCGATATCGACACCGCCATGGCCCTGCTGTGGTTCGCGGTCGGGCTGGCGGCGCTGCTTCTGGGTGCCCAGGCCATCGTCTGGGGGGCGGTCGGCATCGCCCGCAGCTTCGGAGTCAGTGACCTCTTGATTGGCCTCACGGTGCTCGCTATCGGCACCAGCCTTCCCGAGCTCGCCGCCTCCGTCACCAGCGTTCTCAAGAACGAACCCGACATTGCGGTGGGCAACGTGATCGGGTCAAATATGTTCAATCTACTGCCGGTGCTGGCGATACCGGGGCTGATCGCGCCCACGGCCGTACCACCGGAGGCGCTGCAGCGTGATTTCCCGGTCATGCTGACGCTGAGTGTGGCGCTGCTCGTCATGGCCTGGGGATTTCGCGGTATCGGCCGCATTGCCCGCTGGGAAGGTGGCGTGCTGTTGCTCGCTTTCATCGGCTACCAGGGCCTGCTCTACGTGTCCGCGAGCTGAGGACCCGTCGCCGGCGAGAAACCGGGCCCACCTGCGGCAAACGGCTAAGCTATTGAGAAGCCGTCCATCAGCCCGCATATCGATAGGCAACACGTGCGGACCAACGCCGGACGGCAGGCCCTGAAAGACAGGCAGCGGAGCGATTGATGGCACTCAAGCAGGTGAGCAGCACAAGTCCGCGCAACGGCGGGGCGGCGGGCAGCGGCGCGCGCTCGGACCCGGCCTTTTGCGCCTCCGGCGTCGCCGTTATTGAGACCGAGGCCCGGGCCCTGGCTTCTCTGGCGGCGCGGGTCGACCATCGCTTCGCCGATGCCTGCCGCCTGATGCTCCGGTGCGAGGGCCGGGTGGTCGTGACCGGCATGGGCAAGTCCGGCCACGTGGGGCGCAAGATCGCGGCAACGCTCGCGAGCGCCGGTACCCCGTCCTTTTTCATGCATCCCGGAGAGGCCAGCCACGGTGATCTCGGAATGATCACGGCGCACGATGTGGTGCTCGCCATTTCGAACTCCGGGGGTACCAGCGAGATCATCACCATTCTGCCGCTCATCAAGCGGCTCGGCGTACCCCTCATCACTCTGACCGGCGACGACAAGTCGCGCATGGCCGATGTGGCCGATGTCAACATCGACGTCGGCGTCGAAGAGGAAGCCTGTCCGTTGGGTCTTGCGCCCACTGCCAGCACCACCGCCACCCTCGCCATGGGTGACGCGCTTGCTATCGCGCTGCTCGAGGCGCGCGGTTTCAGCGCCGAAGACTTCGCCCGCTCGCACCCCGGCGGCCGTCTGGGACGGCGTCTGCTTCTGCACGTCAGCGACATCATGCACACCGGCGATGAAATGCCCACGGTTGCACTCGATGTGCCCGTTTCGCAGGCGCTGATGGAAATGACGCAAAAGGGTCTCGGCACCACTGCCATCGTCGGTGACGATTTGAAACTGCTCGGAATCTATACCGACGGCGATCTTCGCCGAACGCTCGACCGCGAAATGGATGTGCACAAAGCAAAAATATCCGACGTCATGACGGCCGAGTGCGTTACCGTCTCGCCGAATATGTTGGCAGCCGAAGGCCTCAAGATCATGGAGGACCGGGAAATCAACTCATTGCTGGTGGTCGACGAGGAGCACCGGCTCGTCGGCGTATTGAGCATGCACGATCTTCTGCGCGCCGGGGTAATTTGAACTGTGAGTGCGTCGCCCGAAGTGCTGGCGCGGGCCGCCAAGGTGAAGCTCGTGGTATTCGACGTGGACGGCGTGCTCACCGATGGCAGGCTGCTGTTGGGTGACAATGGTGTCGAGTACAAGGCCTTTCATTCTCGCGATGGGCACGGAATGAAGATGCTCCGCCGAACCGGCGTCGAGCTTGCGATCATAACGGGTCGGCGCTCGCAACTGGTGGCGGAACGCATGGCGTCGTTGGGTATAACCCACGTCCACCAGGGTCACGCGTCGAAGCTGCCGGTATTCGAGAAGCTCATCGCGGATCTCGGCCTGACCGAGGAGCAAACTGCCTACGTGGGCGACGACGTGGTGGATCTCGGTATCATGGCCAGGGTCGGGCTCGCGGTGGCGGTGGCGAATGCTCATCCATTGGTTCTGGAGCAGGCGCACTGGCACACCCGGAGCGACGGCGGGCGCGGCGCCGCGCGGGAAGTATGCGATCTGATCATGCACGCCCACGGAACCCTCGAGGGAGTGCACCGCGACTACCTGACCGGGAATGCCTGAGCGTCCGATGGAGGCGCAAGCCCAGGCACGCGTCGCCCCCGAGCCGGTTCACACGCCCAGGTTCCGCCTGGCGTCTGCCCTCGGTAACTGGGTGCCGGCAGCGGTGCTGGTGGGTCTCGCCGTGGCCAGTGGCCTGTGGCTGGCAGAGCTCGGTCAACCGCCGGGCGAAGTCAAGCGTTTCACCGGCCGCGCCCCGGATTTGACCATGCGGGAGTTCGAGGTGACGTCCATGGGCGAGGACGGGAAGCCGCTGCGCCGACTGTCAGCGGCCTACATGGCGCACTTCAGCGATTCCGGCACCAAGGAGCTCACACAGCCGCGCCTGGTCATCTACCGAGAAAAGGGGGAGCCCTGGAATATCGCCTCGGAGCGCGGCTGGGTGTCTGCCGACAACGATGTCCTCATGTTGCTCGGCCAGGTCAACATCTGGCGTGATGGCCCGGACGGGAAGCGGGAAATTACCATAGAGACCGAGGATTTGCGGGTATTACCCCGTGAGGACTATGCGGAGACGGAGTTGCCGGTCAGAATAAGTACGCCTGAATCGTTTACCCGCGGAACGGGTATGCGCGCCTACCTTGGCGAGGGCCGCGTGCAGCTGCTTTCCAAGGTCAAGACGATAATCGAGCCGATAGTCCGATGAGCGGGTGCCAATGGTAATTCAGTGCAGGAACTCCGTGCTCGCGTTTGCCGCACTTCTCAGTGTCGCGCCATCCAGCGCACCGGCCCTGTCCACCGACCGTGAGCAGCCCATCGTCATCGAAGCAGCGGCTGCCGAGGCGGATAATCGTAAGCAAGTCACCGTCTATCGGGGCGATGTCGTCATCACCCAGGGCACGTTGCGAATTACCGGTGACACGGTATGGATTTACTACGATGACGCCAACACCATCACCAAAGCGATTTCCGTAGGCAAGCCGGCAAAGTTTCGCCAGCTTCCCGATGGCAAGGAAGATTACACGACGGCGGCCGCCGAGCGCATGGAGTATCTCGCCGATCAGGATTTGATTCTGCTTCTTGGAAATGCCCGTTACGGCGAGGGAAAAGACGAGATTACCGCGCCGCGGATCATATACGATTCCCGCCGGGGTCGAGTGAAAGCCGGCGCGAATCTTGAAGGTGGTCGGGTAAGGATCACGATTACGCCAAAGAAAAAATGATCGCGCCGCGGATCTCCAGCATCCGGCGTAGTGCTCCATGAGCGTTCTCACCGCCCGCAATCTTGCCAAACGCTACAATTCCCGCACTGTGGTGAACGATGTCAGCTTGAGCGTTCGCGGCGGGGAAGTCGTAGGGTTGCTCGGACCGAACGGGGCCGGAAAAACTACCAGCTTCTACATGATCATCGGCCTGGTGATGAGCGACGGCGGCGCCATCCACCTGGACGCCCAGGAATTGACCCGCTACCCCATGCATACGAGAGCCCGCCTGGGTCTCGGTTATCTGCCCCAGGAGCCTTCCATTTTCCGACGCCTGACGGTGGAAGAAAATATCCTTGCCATACTCGAGGTCCAACCCGATCTCGAGCCTGTCGAGCAGAAGAAACGTCTGGAAGAGCTTCTGGAGGAGCTGCATGTGGGGCACCTGCGGCGCAACCGCGGCGACAGCCTGTCGGGAGGCGAGCGGCGACGAGTGGAAATCGCCAGGGCGCTCGCCTCGGAGCCCAGATTCATGCTTCTGGACGAGCCCTTCGCAGGTGTCGACCCCATTTCCATCATCGATATCAAGAGAATTATCAGTTACTTGAGCGAGCGTAATATCGGCGTTCTGATAACTGACCACAATGTGCGTGAAACCCTGGACATATGCGACAGAGCGTATATCGTGAGTGAGGGGCGTATCATCGCCGAGGGCAGACCAGAGGCTATCCTGCGCGACGAACGGGTACGAGAAGTATATCTTGGACATGATTTCAAGCTGTGACGGCGGTTTTTCGGCGCCGTTGTCGGCCTGCTAATATTTGACGGGAAATCCCGTTATTCGGCGACATGAAGCAATCCCTCCAGCTCCGACTCGGTCAACACCTGACCATGACCCCGCAGCTGCAGCAGGCCATCCGGCTGCTGCAACTTTCCACCATGGAGTTGCAGGTAGAGGTACAGGAGGCGTTGGAGTCCAACCTCATGCTGGAGGCCGACGAGGATGGCAACACGGCGGCCACCAGCGACTCCGCCGAGCAAGGTGGTGAGCCCGAGCAGGACGTGGTGCCCGCGGACATTCCGGCGGAGCTGCCCGTAGACACCGCCTGGGAGGACATCTACGACGGTGTGCCGGTTCACCACGGCGCACGGGAGTTGAACGGCGTAGACTTCGAGAGCCCTCGCGCCAGGATCGAGACGCTCAATGACCATCTTCTCTGGCAGCTCGGGCTTACCCGAATGAGCGAGCTGGATAAGGCCGTTGCCACCGCGATCATCGACAGCATCGGCGAAGACGGGTATTTGAGCGCCTCCCTGGAAGACATCCAGATGAGTCTGTCGACTCCGGAGCTGGCGATCGATCAGCCCGAGATCGAGGCGGTCCTGCACCAGATTCAAAACTTCGATCCCATAGGCGTCGGGTCGCGGGATCTGCGCGAATGCCTATCGATTCAACTCCGCCAGTGCTCCGACGACACGCCCTGGCGGCAGGCGGCCGTGACGCTCGTCAGCGACCATCTTGGCCTGCTCGGTCAGCGCGACTACGCGCAACTGATGCGATTGCTGAAGCTCGAGAAGGAAGAGCTTCAGGAGGTCATCACGCTGATCAAAACCCTGACACCGAGACCCGGAGACGCCATCCAGTCCAGTCAGCCCGAGTACGTAATTCCGGACGTTTTCGTGCGCAACGTGAAGGGCACATGGCGAGTCGAGCTCAATCCGGACGCCTTTCCGAGGGTGCGGGTCAATTCTCAGTACGCCAGTCTCATCCGGCGAGCCGATAACAGCGCCGACAACAATTGTCTGAAAACGCACCTGCAGGAAGCGCGCTGGTTGATAAAGAGCTTGCGCAGCCGCAGCGAGACCCTGTTAAAGGTGGCAACGTGTATCGTCGAGCGTCAGAAGGCATTTCTAGAGTTCGGCGACGAGGCGATGAGACCCATGGTTCTGCACGACGTGGCAGAAGAAGTGAATATGCACGAATCCACGATCTCTCGCGTCACTACGCAGAAATACATGCACACGCCGCGCGGACTCTATGAACTCAAGTACTTTTTCTCCAGTCATGTCTTCACCGAAAGTGGCGCCGAATGTTCATCTACGGCGATTCGCGCCCTACTGAAGAAACTTATTGCGGCAGAGAATGCACAAAAACCGTTGAGTGACAGTAAGCTCGCTGCCATTCTATCCGAGCAGGGAATCAAGGTTGCGCGACGCACGGTTGCCAAGTATAGAGAGTCCATGGCAATTCCATCATCGAGCGAGCGCAAATCGCTGATGTAGACCAGTTCTGGCGCCCAGACAATACGAGAAGCACCGGTACCGTCCGGATAGCCGCCAGGCCCGGTAAACGCGAAGGAGTAATGCGATGCAATTGGACGTGAGTGGACATCATGTGGATGTCAGTCAGGCCCTGAAAAGTTACGTCAAGACGAAATTCATGAGACTCAAGCGACACTTCGATAATGCTACTCATGCACACGTTATTCTCAGCGTGGAAAAACTCGACCAGAAGGCCGAGGCGACTGTTCATGTGGCCGGCGGCAAGCTGTTCGCGGATGCGGTCGACGCAGATATGTACGCGGCCATCGACGCGCTCGCGGACAAGCTCGATCGCCAGCTCAAGCGACACAAGGAGAAGCTTACCGATCATCATCGCAGCGGAAAGGGGAGCAAGCCTGTAAACGAAGGTGTGTGACCTTGGTCGACGACGCTGAGCTATGAAAGTATCCGAGATTCTTTCTCCGGACTGCATCCGGCTGGACGCGGATGCTACCAGCAAGAAACGGGTGCTGGAGTCCGCCAGCCAAATGCTCGCCGACAGCGACGAAGCGCTGTCGCCAAGGCAGGTGTTCGATTGCCTCATCGCTCGTGAGAAGCTGGGCAGCACCGGGCTCGGTCACGGCGTCGCGATTCCCCATGCTCGGTTGGCCGGGCTCGATAAGACCATTGGAGTTTTTCTCAAGGTGCCGAGGGGTGTGGATTTCGATGCACCTGACAACAAGCCGGTAGACCTCATCTTCGCTCTGCTGGTACCTGAGAATTCGACTGAAGAGCATCTGCAGGTGCTTGCAAATATCGCGGGCTACTTCAATTCCGAGGGGTCGCGGGACGCGCTTCGCGCCGACATCTCTGCCCAGAAAGCGTGCGAGTTACTGTGCCGGGCGGACCAAGAGGATTGAGAGGAATTCTGGGCGGGCTCCGATAGCAGGACCGTGAAACTCATTGTCATCAGTGGACTTTCGGGAGCGGGCAAGAGTATCGCCCTCAGTGTTCTTGAGGATCTCGGATATTATTGTGTCGACAACCTGCCGCTGGGCCTGTTGGCGGCGTTTGCGGCCGAGCTGGCTGCCGCCGAACCAACCCCCGAGCGGGTCGCAGCCGTCATCGATGCCCGTAATCTCAGTGCCGCATTCGATCGCTTCGCCGATATCAAGGCCGCCATTCGGGACCAGGGCATCGATTGCGAGGTGGTTTTTCTGCATGCCGACGACAACGTAATCACCAAGCGATTCAGCGAGACCCGGCGAAAACACCCCCTTACCGCCGCCAACGTCGCGCTACTCGAGGCAATCAAACGCGAGCGCACTCTCCTCGAACCGGTTCGCGACCTGGCGGATAGCTGCATCGACACCTCGCAAACGCAATACCATGAGCTCCGCGAGATCATTCGCGAGCGTGTGGATCGCCGACCGCTGGAAACGATGTCGCTGCAGTTTCTGTCCTTCGGCTACAAGCACGGTATTCCGCTGGATGCCGACTTCGTGTTCGATGTGCGATTTTTGCCGAACCCCTATTGGGAACTCGGACTACGTAAGCTCAACGGACATGACGAGAAGGTCATCGCCTTCCTGGATTCACAACCGGCCGTCGGTACGATGCTGGAAAGCTTGAGCGGATTTCTCGACGAGTGGATCCCGGCATTCGAGGATGACAACCGTGCGTATTTGACCGTCGCCGTCGGCTGCACGGGGGGTAATCACCGATCAGTATACGTCGTCGAGCGCCTCGCAAGGCAGTTTCGTGGTGGTAGAAGCGGCATTCTGGTACGGCACCGAGATATTTCGTAGAGGATTAATGGGGACAGGTAAATTGGGGGCGGGTAAATTGGGGACAGATCTATTTTCGCGCTTGCTCGCGAGCGAGCAAGCGCGAAAATAGATC
>FXBF010000808.1_pt1 | contig 10939 bp, 11 predicted proteins | sample 5335321 | NCBI WGS metagenome assembly FXBF01 (sample SAMEA103928391, study PRJEB20085) | sediment metagenome | isolation source: sediment | reverse complement strand
ACCCCGGTTATGCGCAAGGTTATCGACGCTGCCATTGCAAAGGCATACGATAGCGGTCGGGTAATTGCCTGGATGGAGATTTTCGCCGGTGAAAAGGCGGTGGCTACCTATGGTGGCGATAACTGGATGCCGGCTGAAACGCTGGCTGCAGCCAGAGAGTTTATTGTGTCAATTAAAGGGCCGTTGACGACACCTGTCGGTGGGGGGATCCGTTCGCTCAATGTCGCATTGCGTCAGAATCTGGATCTTTATATCTGTTTGCGCCCTGTGCGTTATTTTCAGGGTGTGCCCAGCCCCCTGAAGCGCCCACAGGATACAGAAATGGTGATTTTCCGAGAGAACTCCGAGGATATCTATGCCGGAGTTGAGTGGGAAGCCGGCAGTGACGAAGCGAAGAAGGTAATAGATTTCCTGCGCACGGAAATGTCTGTCAGCAAGATTCGTTTCCCCGAGACATCCGGTATTGGCATTAAACCGATTTCGCAGCAAGGCACTGAGCGCCTGGTTCGCCGGGCATTGCAATACATCATTGATCAGGACAGGGATTCTCTTACTATAGTGCACAAGGGAAATATCATGAAATTTACCGAAGGTGCATTTAAGAGCTGGGGATATGAACTGGCGAAGAATGAATTCGGTGCAACTGAGATCGATGGTGGTCCCTGGTGCCGTATGACGAACCCGAATACAGGCAAAGAGATCATCATAAAGGATGTCATCGCTGATGCCTTTTTACAGCAAATTCTGCTGCGACCGAAAGATTATGATGTGATAGCCACAATGAACCTGAATGGCGACTACATTTCCGATGCACTGGCGGCACAGGTCGGTGGCATCGGGCTGGCGCCGGGTGCAAATCTGTCTGATGAGATTGCAATTTTTGAGGCAACTCATGGCACAGCGCCGAAATATGCTGGCAAGAACCAGGTGAATCCAAGTTCGCTGATTTTGTCAGCGGAAATGATGTTGCGTCACATGGGCTGGAATGAAGCGGCGGATCTGATTATCAGGGGTATCGAAGGTGCGATTCAGGCCGGTACCGTCACCTACGACCTTGAACGTCTGATGGAGAATGCTACGAAAGTCAGCTGTTCCGGTTTTGGTGATGCAATAATCGCAAATATGTAAGGTGTTTTTTTTAAGATACCCTGACAAGTTGGGCTTGGAAATTGTGTGATTAGGCCTATATTTATATAGAATATAAGAGAAACTGGCTGAGATACCAAATATCGATTTTTAGAAAATGACAGATACTGACCATAAATCAGGAGATGGGCTGGCATTACAGGAAGCAAAGCCGGCTCTAAAAAGGCCGGACATGTACCGGGTGCTGTTGATCAATGATGATTACACTCCAATGGATTTTGTTATTATGTTGCTGCAAAGCGTATTTCGCAAAGACCATGATGCGGCAACCCAAATTATGATGCATGTGCACACCAAAGGCGTTGGTATCTGTGGTGTCTTCACGCGAGAGATTGCCGAGACCAAAGTACGCCAGGTGATAGATCTATCCCAACAGGGTCAGCATCCGCTGCAATGTGAAATGGAACCTGACAGTCTGAACAACTAACAGGCAGGATGTGAGAGTAACCGAGTATGCTATCTGTAGAACTTGAACAAACGTTGAATGATGCTGTTAAAACAGCACGCGCTCGTCATTTCGAGTACATCACGGTAGAGCATTTGCTGCTGGCCCTGCTGGAGGATCCGAGCGCGTCTTCAGTGCTGCAGGCAGTTGGCTGCGACCGAGGCAGGCTGCGTGCCTTGCTGGAAGAGTTTATCGATACGACTTTACCTGTACTACCCGCAGAAAGTGAGAACGAAACTCAGCCGACACTGGGTTTTCAGCGCGTTATTCAACGAGCAATCCTGCACGTTCAGGGTTCAGGCAGAAAAGAGGTTAATGGCGCTAATGTACTGGTGGCAATTTTTTCAGAAGCTGAGTCTTTTGCCGTATATTTCCTTAGTCAGCTGGATATTACCCGGCTTGATGTGACCAGCTATATCGCTCACGGCGTTAGCCGTGAAGAAGATATGGAATTTGAGCCCCTGCCCGGCGAAGATGTCGAAGGTGGAGAAACTGAATCCAGAAAGACTGCACTGGAGTTATACACTATTAATCTCAATGATCAGGCCAGGGAAGGACGGATTGATCCGATGATCGGGCGTGATTTTGAAATCGAACGCACTCTGCAGATACTCTGCCGTCGCAGGAAAAATAATCCACTCTATGTTGGTGAAGCCGGCGTCGGTAAAACGGCCATGGCCGAAGGCCTGGCGAGCCGCATTGTTGATGGGAAGGTTCCGGCCGTGATTGCGGACAATACCATCTACGCGCTCGATCTTGGTGCCTTGCTGGCCGGGACAAAATACCGCGGTGATTTTGAAAAAAGGCTTAAAGCTGTTCTCGGAGAACTAAAAGATCAGGATGGTAAGGCTATTTTGTTTATCGATGAGATTCATACCATCATCGGGGCAGGTGCTGCATCGGGTGGTGCCATGGATGCTTCAAACCTGCTCAAGCCTGTGCTTGGCACAGGCCTGATTCGCTTTATTGGCTCCACCACCTACCAGGAATATCGTGGAATATTTGAGAAAGACCGTGCACTGTCACGTCGTTTCCAGAAGATAGATGTACCTGAGCCGTCTATCGATGAAACCATTGCTATTCTTAATGGGCTGAAATCCGTTTTTGAACAGCACCACCAGGTTCGCTATACCAAAAAAGCTATCACTGGCGCCGTAGAGCTATCAAACCGCTATATCAATGATCGCCACCTGCCGGATAAAGCGATTGATGTGCTGGATGAAGCCGGCGCACGAGTACATCTGCTGCCGGTGAACAAACGAAAAGAAAAAGTCGGCATTCATGAAATCGAATTGGTCGTTTCCAGGATGGCCCGTATTCCGCCAAAACAGGTATCCAGTTCTGATAAGCGGACACTGACAAATTTAGAAATAGACCTGAAACGGGTGATATTCGGTCAGGATGAAGCCATTGCTGCGCTGTCATCAGCGATCAAGATGTCGCGCTCTGGCCTTGGGCCGGAAGATCGCCCGGTTGCCAATTTCCTGTTCGCCGGGCCGACGGGTGTCGGCAAAACAGAAGTTACACGGCAATTGGCACATACTATGGGCATAGAACTGATACGCTATGATATGTCCGAATATATGGAACGCCACACGGTATCGAGATTGATTGGTGCCCCGCCCGGTTATGTGGGCTTTGATCAGGGCGGCCTGTTGACCGAGGCTATCAACAAGACACCGCATGCAGTACTGCTGCTGGATGAGATTGAAAAGGCACATCCTGATGTCTTCAATCTCCTGTTGCAGGTGATGGACCACGGTATGTTGACCGATAACAACGGCAGGAAAACGGATTTCCGCAATGTCATCCTGGTCATGACCACCAATGCCGGTGCAGAGCAGATGGCCCGCAGTTCAATCGGTTTTACTGAGCAGGATCACCGTAGCGATGGCGGTGAAGCGGTAAAGAAATTGTTCACCCCTGAGTTCCGTAACCGACTGGATGCCATCATCAATTTCAACGACCTGGACAAATCGACTATTGTCCATGTTGTTGATAAATTCATCCTTGAACTGGAGGCCCAGCTGGCTGACAAGAATGTTGTCATCACTGTTGATGAAAGTGCTCGAGCCTGGCTGGCAGAACATGGTTACGACCCCACTATGGGAGCGAGACCGATGGCGCGAGTGATTCAGAAAAATATCAAGAAACCACTGGCTGACGAAATATTGTTTGGTAAGCTTGTCAAAGGTGGTGAGGTGTTTGTTAGTGAGAAAGAGGGTAAGCTGGTGCTTGATGTTGGTCGTGATGAGGATGAAGTTTAATTGAGTTTCAAGGTTTCAAGGTTTCAAGTACCAGGTTTGTGAATTTTGTGGGAGGCGCGTCCCGCGGCGAAAGATTCAAGCACTGGGTCAAAAAACATTCGCCGCGAGACGCGCCTCCCACAGTAATACCAGGCGATGTTCAAGAATTATTGTTCCTTCGTCTTTCCTTTCCCCCTTTCCCCTGTTTCTAACCCTTCAATTTTCTCCAACGTAAATGTCATCTTATATTTTGGCCGGACGTTTTCAATTTTGACTGGGACGTAATGCCGTTCTGTTGCTAACCACATGCGCAGGATCTTGTCCGGGCTGCCTTCTTTCTGGCGTTCGATACGAAGAGTATTGATTTTCCCCCACAGCGACTCGACTTTTTCGTGTCCTATGATCTTAAATTCATAGTGAGTCATACGCTTACCGTCGACCAGCGAGATTTTACCGGCCTGTCCTTTCTCGGGTGGGTTTAACATCCAGAAAAAAAGGAAAGAGGCCGGATCCTGTACCCCGGGACTGATATCGTAGACCCTGTCATTATTCAGTGAAACCTTTTTCCTGTCCCAGTTAAAGGTGGCTATGCGCGCTTTGTCGGGTCGATTATCCGGGGCCTGGCGGTAGCTCAGAGGGTAAATCATATTCGCTACTATCTTGAATTCACTCTTCTCCCGGTAGGTATCTTTTAACAGAATGGCAGCAATTCCTGTGGCGTTGGTTTCTGATGTAACTTCATATTTTCCTTTGCCTACAGCACGCAGATTACGATTAAGCGTTCCTATATTTATACCGGCAATATTGGCTCTGTACACGAGATCCAGGTTTTCGGGGAGTTCGGCGGCAAACAGACCGGTGTTCAGAAAAAGACCTGAAATCATTAAGAGCACAGATAATTTATTCTTCATCACTTTTGACTTGCGGTTTCGATGATACATTGCCATCGAGTAATACCTTACCGTTTCTCACTGACAGCCTGCCCTGAGTGATCCATTGTATTGCCCTGGGGTAGATGAGATGTTCCTGCACAAGCACCCTGGCAGCAAGCTGCTGACTACCGTCAGTTTCATAAACAGGTACCCGAGCCTGTATGATAATCGGGCCGTTATCAACCTGCGGTGTGACAAAGTGTACCGTCGCGCCGGCTTCCCTGTCACCGTTCTCGATGGCTCGTTGATGTGTGTTCAGCCCGGGATAAAGCGGCAGCAGGGAGGGGTGGATGTTGATCAGTTTGTCTGCATAATGATTTACAAATCCAGCTGTGAGTATGCGCATAAAACCGGCCAGCACGACCAGCATCGGCCGATGACGATCGATCTCGGTCATTAAGGCTGCGTCATAGCTGGTGCGATCCGGGAAATCTCGATGATTGATGACCATTGTGGCAATGCCTGCCTGCTGGGCACGTTGCAGACCATAGGCCCCGGGGTTATTAGAAATCACTGTACAGATTTCGGTGCCAGCTTCAAAATCCTGACGGCTGTCAATTATGGACTGCAGGTTGCTGCCGTTGCCGGAGATCAGAACAACTATCTTGAATGGATCCCGTTCAGATGATTCGGACACGCTTGCTTCCTGTTGCGCCCTTTTCGATTCGTCCAGCCAGCCAGACTTTTTCTCCCTGAGATTCAAGATTCCTGATTACAGCAGGGGCATCTTTTACTGCCACGACAAGCACCATGCCGATGCCGCAGTTAAAGGTATTTAACATCTCGTCTTCGGCGATGTTGCCGTTTTCCCGTAGCCATTCAAAGACCGCAGGAAAATCCCAGGATGATCGCTCGACCAATGCACAGAGTCCATCCGGGATAACCCGGCATATGTTGCCTGACAGGCCGCCACCGGTGATATGGGCCAGTGCATGCAATGGTATTTCTTTTATTAGATTTAATAGTGATTTGACATATATACGTGTCGGTTTGAGCAGGGCGCGGGCAAGTGTTGTGTCGCCGAATGTCTGCTCAGGGTCTGCATCTGAGACCTCAATGACCTTGCGGATCAGTGAGTAGCCATTGGAGTGCGGGCCGGATGACTGCAAGGCTATAAGTACATCGCCTTCGCTGACTTCTGAGCCGTCAATAATCGATGATTTTTCGACCACACCGACGCAGAAGCCTGCCAGATCATAATCCCCATCGGCATACATGCCCGGCATTTCTGCGGTCTCGCCGCCGATTAACGCGGCACCGGCCAGTTTGCAGCCGTCTCCTATTCCACGCACGATGGTGGCTGCGGTTTCGACATCAAGTTTTCCAGTGGCAAAATAATCAAGGAAGAAAAGAGGCTCTGCCCCCTGCACCAGGATGTCATTGGCGCACATGGCGACCAGATCGATGCCGATGGTGTCATGAATGCCACTGTCAATGGCGAGTCTAAGTTTGGTGCCCACCCCATCAGTACCCGATACCAGAATCGGCTCTTTATATGTCGCCGGAATCTGGAACATGGCACCAAAACCACCCAGGTCATCCATGCAACCCGGACGACGGGTTGCTTTGGCTATGGGTTTGATCGCATCAACCAGGGACTCACCGGCATCGATGTCGACGCCTGCATCACGATAAGTCAGACCGAGATCAGAATTAGCCACCAATGGCTCCTGTAGGAATTCATGGTAAAGTAAGCGTGACATTTTATCATGACATCCATGAGTTCTGTCAGATTTTTAGATGTCTAAGTAATGATAGCTTTTGAAACGCTGTAGGGGATATTTATGTTCCCTGAAAACTGAAAACTGAAAACTGAAAACTGAAAACTGAAGTTAACCCTTTGTGATTACAACCATCCCTAATATTATTACCATGTTCCGGATCGCGACTGTGCCGGTGCTGATTCTATTACTGCATGATCAACATTACGGATGGGCCTTCCTGGTCTTTTTAATTGCAGGGATTTCCGATGGGCTGGACGGCTTCATTGCCAAGCGCTTTGATATGGCCAGTGAACTTGGCGCTATCCTGGATCCGCTGGCTGACAAGGCCCTGATATTCAGTAGTTATCTGATGCTGATGATACTGGGTGATCTGCCGTTCTGGTTATTTCTGACTGTCGTCTTCCGCGATGTACTTATTCTGGTAGGAAGCCTTATTTATGTAGCGTTTAACGGCCAGGTCAAGATGGCGCCGAGCTATCTGAGCAAGCTCAATACGTTTATGCAGATTTCCCTTGTGGTGGCTATCCTGGCGCAAAAAACCTTCGAACTGGATTACAGTACATTTACCGATTATCTAATTTTTACCACTTTTTTAACCACGATACTCAGTGGTGTGCATTATGTCTGGGTCTGGGTTGTGAAAGAGGAAATTGAAATGGTGGACAGTGCGAATGGTGATCGAAGTGCCTCTAAAAAAGAGAGTACAGACTGATGACAATAGAACAGAGTCAGATGGCACTGGATATTTCATTGCGGGACAGGGTCTGCTTTGACAGTTTCGTTACAGGCCATAATGCCGAGCTGAAGCAGCATCTGATCAAGATGGCCGAAGGAAAGCAGATGCTGGCCCCTCTGTTTATCTGGGGTGAATCCGGCGCTGGCAAGAGCCATTTACTGAATTCCTGTTATCGACTTGCCGAAGAGAGCGGACAGAGTCCATGGTTTGTTTCGCTATCTGATCTGCCAGCTGAGCAAGGCAGTGAGGCTATCCTTGCTGATCTCGGTGATTACGGTATTTATCTAATCGATGGTCTAGATACTATTGCGGGCATGGCTGGATGGGAAGAAAGACTGTTTCAGCTCTGTAATCTGGCTCGTGACGGGAAAAAGTCGATCATTATTTCAGCGATCAAACCCCCAACTAGCCTGGGGCTAGGCCTGCGTGATCTGGTGACACGCCTGATGTCAGGGTTAACCTATCAGGTGCTACCGCTGGGCGACGAGCAGAAAATAACCGCCCTGCAGGAACGGGCATCTGATCGAGGCTTCGAGATCTCCGAGGAAGCAGTAAAATTTATTCTGAACCGCTACCGGCGAGAAACCGGATATTTATTCAAAATACTTGATCAGATAGATATTGCGAGCCTGGAACAGAAACGTTTAATTACCATACCGTTTTTGAAGTCGCTTGAATTGGAGTGAATGAAAAATCAGATTAAGGATTAAGGATTAAGGATAAAAGAAAAATCTAAGGCTTCGCCGCGAGACGCGCCTCCCACAATTAGAACCATGCACCGAGCATTATCAAAAGTTGTGGGAGGCGCGTCTCGCGGCGAATTATGGTTTCGGGTTTGATCTCCCTTTTATCTTTAATCCTTAATCTTTAATCTGCATTTTAGTATTCCTCAAATAAATATACACACAGACAACAAATCCAAGCACCAGAAAAACTTCAGCCAGGCTCAGGGCCAGTAGTACCGGGTTCTGTGAGCCGGTGGCGAGTTCTCCCCAGCTGATTATTATGCCTTCAATAAAGTAAAGCATGGCGATCAGGCCGGCGACGGAGAACGATGTTCGCTTCATGTGCAGCATGCCGAATAGCGGGATCAACAGCGGCAAGGACTTGATCGTCAACCAGAGGCCTGGTGGCGGTACGGGCGCCAGCCAGCCTTCCCATAGCACGGTGAGGACAATCAGAGCAATCCAGAATACAAGGCTCAGCGTGTAGGCCAGCCGAGTATTCATATTTTTTGAGTGGTCAGGCAGGCAAGTCTGGCAACCCTCTTACCGAGGGCATGACACAGTATTTTCTCATCTTCCGAGAAGGGCATGTTTCCATCCTGTCCGGAAATGTGCGTTGCCCCGTAGGGCGTGCCGCCAGTATGTGTGGTATTGAGGGATTCTTCCGTGTAGGGAATGCCGACAACAATAGCACCGTGATGCAGCAATGGGACCAGCATAGCGAACAGCGCGGCTTCCTGCCCGCCATGGAAACTTGACGATGAGGTGAATGCCGCCGCTGGTTTGTTCACCAGTGTGCCGGACAGCCATTGTGGGGTAGTCTGATCGAGAAAATGTTTCATCGATGCCGCCATCGAGCCGAAATAGGCCGGGCTGCCGATAATTATGCCATCACATTCTTCGAGATCAGTAATATTGGCGTAAGGCGGGCCGCTGGCGGGGATGCTGCCCTCAGTCGCTTCAGTGTTTGCAGAGACCTCAGGCAGGGTTCTTACTCGAGCCGAACAACCGATTATGGATTCGACTCCACGACTAATGGCTTTTGCCATATTCGCTACTGATCCAGTGCGGCTGTAGTAGAGAACGAGAATTTCAGTCATTTTTTCCTGAGAACCTGATTAACGGGCTATCTGTAGGTTGGGCTGAAGAATGAAGCCCAACAACGTTTCTGCTGCTTCGCTACTGTTGGGCTTCGTGCCTCAGCACCAACCTACGGGGTGATGTCTTTTCAAGTCCTGTTTGTTTCATGAACCAGGTTAATAGCCTGGAAGTGACAATACGACATTATGCCTGTCATTACAGGGCTGAAATAAGGTGTTTCTAAAGAATATCCAGCACTACTTCAGGCGGGCGTGCCAGGACAGCCTTTCCTTTATTTACGACGATTGGCCGCTCAATCAGACTGGGGCACTGGGCCATGGCTTCTATCAGCTCATCATCGGTGAATGTTGGGTCATCCAGGCCTGCGTCCTTGAACACGGCCTCATGTTTTCGCATTAGATCACGCGGAGACATGCCCAGCATTGCAAGCAGTTCTTTAAGGGTGGCTTCATCTGGCGGGGTGTCCATATATATAATGACTTCGGCTTCTATGCCTTTCTCCTCCAGAAACTCCATAGTCGCGCGAGACTTGCTGCAGCGCGGGTTGTGGTAAATAGTAACTGCCATGATCACCTCCATCATCTATAACGCCACATTCTGCATAACAGAATATCGCCTGTCCAGTGACTTATCGCTTCTCACATTGTTTGCTAACAGGAATCTCACGGCATAAGCCAATCGAAGATGATAGAATCCAGCCATTGCTCATCATAGGGTGACAGAAATGAAGGTTTTGGTTACAGGAGGCGCCGGGTTCATCGGCGCTGCATTGGCACACAGACTGCTGGATCGCGGTGATACAGTGCACGCGATTGATTCGCTTAACGATTACTATGAGGTCTCGCTCAAAGAAGCCAGGCTGGCAGCTTTGTCCGGCAATCCCGGTTTTGCTTTTGAGAAAATAGATATCTCAGACAGACCAGCCATTAAAAAGCTATTCGAGACACATCAATTTGATGCCGTAATGAATCTTGCCGCCCAGGCTGGGGTACGGTACTCGCTGGAAAACCCGGCGGCCTATGTCGATGCGAATCTGGTCGGTTTTGGCAATATACTTGAAGGCTGTCGGCATTCGAAAGTAGGACATCTGGTTTTTGCATCATCTAGTTCGGTCTATGGTTCCAATACCAGGCTGCCATATACTGAAAATGATGCGGTAGATCATCAGGTCTCACTCTATGCTGCCAGCAAAAAAGCCAATGAAATGATGGCCCATACCTATGCCCATCTTTATCGCCTGCCCTGTACGGGCCTGCGATTTTTCACTGTCTATGGCCCCTGGGGCAGGCCGGATATGGCCTTTTTTAAATTCACCAAAGCCATGCTGAATGGTGAGAAAATACCGGTATTTAATCACGGCAAGATGATCCGTGATTTTACCTATATTGACGACATCGTTGAAGGTGTTATCAGGGTGATCGATAAACCAGCACAACCGGATCAGGCATTCAGTCATGATGACCCGGTGCCTTCTTCCAGTGATGCTCCTTACCGGATATACAATATTGGCAATGGCCGGCCGGTAAAATTACTGCGCTATATTGAAGTGCTGGAAGACTCACTAGGCATCAAGGCCGACATGGATATGCTGCCAATGCAGGATGGCGATGTGAAAGCCACTACAGCAGATACCTCCGCCCTCGAAAGGGATTTTGGTTACAAGCCGGAGATTACGATAGAAGAAGGTTTGCTTGAATTTGTCAGCTGGTATAGAGAATATTACGGAGTAAAACCCTAATGTAGGAGCGGCGCTCGCCGCGATTGTTTAAATTTTGTTGCAATCTCTTGCCAATCGCGCCGAGCGACGCTCCTACAAAACAACTAACAACCACCACCAAAAAATGAAAAACTGGTACTTAATCTACACCAAGCCCCATAAAGAAC